>Ga0308165_1005061_pt1 | contig 12519 bp, 8 predicted proteins | sample PhyWR2_FD_201032 | JGI IMG/M metagenome (GOLD analysis project Ga0308165, IMG submission 201032) | Phyllosphere microbial communities from UC Gill Tract Community Farm, Albany, California, United States - DLSLW.R2 | ecosystem: Host-associated > Plants > Phyllosphere > Unclassified | place: USA...
GCCTGCGCATCAACAGCGCCAAGGACGACGCCGCCGGTATGGCCATTGCCAACCGCTTCACCGCGAACGTCAAGGGCCTGACCCAAGCCGCTCGTAACGCCAACGACGGTATCTCGCTGGCTCAGACGACGGAAGGCGCCGCCTCCGAAGTCAACACCCACCTGCAACGCGTTCGCGAACTGTCGGTGCAAGCTTCGAACGGCAGCTACTCGCAAGAACAGCTGAACTCGATGCAAGACGAAATCAACCAACGTCTGTCGGACATCGATCGCATCTCGCAACAAACCGACTTCAACGGCGTGAAGGTTCTGTCGGACTCGGCCAAGCCCCTGACGCTGCAAGTTGGCGCCAACGACGGCGAAACGATCACCCTGAACCTGTCGGAAATCAGCGTCAAGACGCTGGGTCTGGACGGCTTTAACGTCAACGGCTCGGGCGTGACCCAGAACCGTTCGGCTACGGTGTCGGATCTGCAAGCTGCTGGTGGTACCTCGACGTTCACTGGCGCTGCCGCCAACGAATGGCGCGTCACCACGAACCACGCGGCCGTTACGTCTGAACAAGCGTTTGGCAAGCTGGAAAACGGCAACAAGGTCACCATCGGCACGGGTGCCGCTGCTGTTGAGTACACCTACAACGCTGCCAATAAGAACTTCACGTTCACGAACTCGGCCAGCGGCACCACCGCTGTTACCGATCTCGCCACCTCGCTCAAGCCGGCTACCGGCACCGTGACCGGTACGTACAGCAACGCCGGTTCCAGCTCGACGTCGTTCCAAGCCGACGCTACGGGCAAGGTCACCATTGGTGGTCAAGAAGCTTACCTGGACGCAGCTGGCAACCTGACGACGAACAGCGCTGGCACGGGCACCGTTGCCGCCACGCTCGACGGCGTGCTTAAGGCTGCTGCTGCTGTCGCAACCGCCGGCGAAGCCAGCGTCTCGATCGGCGGCAAGACCTACTCCAGCACCGCCACCGCTGGCTCGTTGGAATTCACCGACACGATTAGCAGTGACGCACTGTTGGCAAATGCCAAGGCCGACACCGCTACCGACGGCGTCACAATCACCCTGGGCCAAGGGATCACCAGCGCCACGCTGACGTTCACTTCTGGCAAGTCGACCGACACGTTTGTCGACGACAAGGGCGAGTTCACAACGACCGACACTTACGACACCAACTACCTGGTCGATCCCAACACGGGCAAAGTCACGGTCAAGAGCGGCACGGGCACTGGCGACTACGAAGCCAAGGTAGGCGCTGAAGCCAAGGTCAACAGCTCGGGCAATTTGACGACTGAAGACACCAGCAAGGGCACCAAGACCACCGACCCGATGAAGACGCTGGACGCCGCCTTCACCAAGCTGGACAAGCTGACCGGCGAACTGGGTGCTGTGCAGAACCGTCTGGAATCGACGATCTCGAACCTTAACAACGTGGTCAATAACCTGTCCAACGCTCGTTCGCGTATTCAAGACGCCGACTACGCCACGGAAGTGTCGAACATGTCCAAGGCTCAGATCCTGCAACAAGCTGGTACGTCGGTTCTGGCGCAAGCCAACCAAGTGCCGCAAACCGTTCTGTCGCTGCTGCGTTAATCGCGACGGGTTGTTGCCGGGCGCAATTAGGGTCGGGTGGTAACCACCCTTCCCTCTGGACACATAAGTTCCTGAGCAAGCTCGGACGCCCAGCAGACAGATAACAAACCCCACACGGCGGATCATCCCGCCGTGTGGGGTTTTTCCGTTCTGAAGCAGCTTCACGACGCCATCCGCGAAGTTGATGCACTCCAAGCCCCCCGCAAATCCTGATAACCACTAGTGCTATCCGGGTTGTTGCCAGAAATACGGGGAATTTCCCATCTTCAACTGATCATTGGCGTTCGATCACTTCCATTAAGCTGGCGCGAATCCCAACCCCTCCATATCAGTAAAAATGGCACAGCCAGACCAGCCCCCCACCGCCAAGAGAGCTTCATTCGCAAACAGCGCACTGCCGTTGGCGCCTAAGCAAGCCTTGGCACAGACGAAGCGGACGCCGCAAGACCCGCACGGCTGGAAAGAACATGGGCGCCACCTGCTCAACGCAAACGATCTCGAAGGTGCCAAAGCGGCATTGCGCAAGGCGGCTGAATTGGCGCCAGGCGACTACGGCATTAGCTTATTGCTAGCCCACGCCACACTTAACGGCGGTGACGAACACACAGCACTCGATCATTTTGAGCATGTATTGACATTGAACTCACATGTGTTCGATGCGCAGCTGCACCTGGCATTCTTGTGGCTCCGCCGCAATGAAACGGCCAAGAGCGTTCACCATGTGGAGATCGCTCTCGCGATCCAGCCCGACAACGTCGCCGCCCAGCGAATCAAGGCGCAATTATTGACGCTGACTTCGAAACACGAAGATGCGGCGGCGATCCTGCAGCGGCTGATCAAACAAGATCCGCACAATAGCAGCGGCTATTGGAACGACCTTGGAAATCTAAAGCGCGACTTGGCGAAATTTGACGAAGCGCTGGAGTGTTATCGCAAGGCATCGGCACATTCTTCCACGAGCTCTATCGCGCTTTCGAATCAGATCACGCTGCTGCATTACATGCCTGACCGCGATCCATCGGAAATTCTGGATCTTTGCAAAAAATGGGGACGAACATTTACGCCGCGCAAGGCTGTCATGCGGCCTCGCCCTGTGGACACATCCTGCGACCGCGCCCTCAAAATCGGTATGGTGTCGGACGGCTTTCGTCAGCACCCAGTCGGTGCGATGATCACTCCCGCACTGGCGCACCTTAAAGATGCGGGTATCGACCTCTATCTGTACTCATCTAGTAGCAGCGTAGACCGAGTCACTGAAAAGATCATGGCATCGGCTACTCGTTGGATTCCAATTTTCAACAAATCGGATCAAGAGCTGGCCGCGCGCATTCGACAGGATCAGATTGATGTTCTGATTGACCTGTCCGGGCACAACACAGGCACCCGAATGAAGACCATCGCCATGGAACCCGCGCCGGTGATCGTCAAATGGGTAGGCGGGTTGATAAACACCACTGGCGTGGAGGCATTTGACTATCTAATAACTGACGGAGTGGAATCGCCGCTTGGTAGCGACGAGTTCTATACGGAGAAGCTCATCCGCATGCCGGATGACTACATTTGCTACATGCCGCCGGAATATGCGCCCGAAATCCGCGAGCTGCCAGCGCTGAGGAATGGCTACGTAACCTTCGGTTGTTTCAACAACCCCACCAAAATCAACGACACGTTGCTTGGCCATTGGGCGCGCTTGCTGCACGCCGTCCCAGAATCACGTCTGTACCTCAAGAGTGGGCCATTCGGCACGGAAGATCTGCGCCAGCGAACGCTGAACACTCTTGCCGACCATGGGATATCGCCAGACCGAATCCGAATGGAAGGTCACTCCCAACATCATGATCTATTGAGTTGCTACAACGACGTAGACATAGCCTTGGACCCGTGGCCCTATTCTGGCGGATTGACGACCTGCGAAGCCATGCTGATGGGCGTACCGGTCGTATCGCTCCCGGGTCCGACGTTTGCTGGCAGGCATTCCGCCACGCATCTTGTGAACGCGGGCATGCCGGAGTTGGTTGTCTCAAACTGGAGCGAATACCAGACCTGCGCTGTGGGTCTGGCCTCCGATCTACAGAGTCTCGCTACAATCCGCAGTCACCTACGACACGTCTTGCTAGAGTCCCCTGTATGTAATGGCGCAAGATTTGCCCGACACTTGACTGCAGCACTGCGCGCTATCTGGCAGCGCTTCTGCGATGGCAAGCGGCCCGCCGCGTTGGCATTCACGTCGGTAGGCCAGCCTTGGTTCGAAGACGACGAGCGACCGACGTCGCTCACGCAGCCCAGATTGAAAACGTGCCCTGCGATGCAGCAGGACTTTCAGTTTGCGCTCAAGAACCGCATTCTCACTCTAGATCATGGCGCGTCACTAGCGGGAAGCAGTGCGCTCACGCGCCTGAGCCAATTAGACGCATTCACGGTGATCACCATCGATCCCGCTGGTACGCTGAAAAATTCAGAAGAATTGACACATGCGGGTCTTGTGCATCAATACACAACCCACGTTGCTCTGGGTGACGGAAACCCGGCAACGCTGTATGCCTGCTTGGATACGCAATATAGCGGCACACTGGAGCCTTTTCCCCCAGAACACCAACCATCTTTTTCTTCCCAGGGCGTACGTGTACTTACCAAAATGCCCATTCCTACCGTCGCGCTCGACAGTGTCGAAGGACTCAATAAGACGGAATGGCTAATTCTGGATGACAGACACGACAACCAAAAAATCCTGTTGTCGGCGCCACAGGCATTGACCAAAGTACTGATCATGCAAGTCAGGGTCACGTTTGCGGCCTTATTCAAAGAACAGGGCAACTTCGGAGAGTTGTGCGCGACACTCACAGCCAACGGCTTTCAGCTGCTGCGGCTTAACAATTTCTCTCACGGCAGTCATTTTGCTTCCAGCAACCTTATTAAGGATGCCTTCGAAGGTTCGCAGTTAGTCAGCGCCGATGCCATCTTCGTCCCTGATGCGTCACGGCTAACACAGATTGAAAAAGAATCACGTATAAAGCTAGCGTTTCTCCTCCACACAGTCTATCAGGCGCCAGATATGGCGCACCGGGTGTTGGCCCTTTCCGAAGATGACTCTGCTGCGGCCTATCTGGCGGCGAGCGGCGTGGCCGCCCCCACGCCGGCACCAGTCATCCACACGCCAGCCCTGTTGCTCAGCAAGAATACGGATTTGCTCGCCTGCGTGGGAGTGCCGATCTATAACGAAGAACCTTATATCGAGCAGACGGTCCGGTCGTTGTTGAATCAGACTGCCGACAGAGTCGGCTTTCTAATTGCCGACAATTGTTCGACAGACAGGACGTTGGAAATTGTTCGCGACATCGTAGGGGCCGATACTCGTTTTCAGATTTTTCAGCACGAACGCAATCAGGGGTCCGCCGCAAATTTTCGTTTTGTCTTTGAAAATTCGTCATCGAACTACTTCATGTGGCTAGGCGGGCACGACTACTTGTCCCCCCGTTACTTCGAGGAAGTCATGCATGCGCTAGATAGCGATCCCGGTTTATCTATGGTTTTGGGTATACCCCAAGCTGTACAGGGGGCTGCAATTCGCGCGTTAGAGTCTGCCATCTACGATTTTTCCGATCCTTCACCAGAAAATCGATATCTCGACTCGGTCGGGCGACTCGCAAATTGCACGATCGTGCAGTCCTTGTTCCGCAAGATGGATTTGCAAGACATAGAAATTCGTGCTCTCCCTTCGTTTGACCACGTTCTCCTCAGTCATTTGCTTTGGAAAGGCCGACTCGCCTACGCACAGAACGCGACGTATTACCGCCGATACTTTCCCGCCAGGGCAGACGCTGCTAACGCGCGTATTAGTGGCTCAAATGCAAATCTATCCATAGCCGACTTCTATCAGTATTACTTGAACGATTTCACCAAGCTGGCTCAAAGTACCATTGACCCAATTCGTCTCCAAGCGTTAGTAGCGACCATGCGCAGCACTCTTATTCAGCGTTTTGGCCAACTGGTACAGGCCCCGCTAGTCTAGCGCCTGCCTGGAGACGAACAGCACATGAAAGCCATCATTCTTGCCGGGGGCCTGGGCACCCGGATCTCTGAAGAAACCCACACGCGCCCCAAGCCGATGATCGAGATCGGCGGGCGGCCCATTCTGTGGCACATCATGAAGACCTATTCCGCACACGGCGTGAACGACTTCGTGATCTGCTGCGGCTACAAGGGCTACATGATCAAGGAGTACTTCGCCAACTACTTCCTGCACATGTCGGATGTGACCTTCGACATGGCCGACAACCGCATGGAAGTGCACCAGCGCAAGGCCGAACCCTGGCGCGTGACGTTGGTGGACACCGGTGAAAGCACCATGACGGGCGGCCGCCTAAAGCGTGTGGCCGACTACGTGAAGGAAGACGAGGCGTTCTGCTTCACCTATGGCGACGGCGTGGCCGACATCGACATCAGCGCCCTGATTGCGTTTCATCGCAAGCACGGCAAGGCCGCCACGGTCACCGCCGTGCAGCCGCCCGGGCGGTACGGCGCATTGCGCCGCGACGGCGACCGCGTGACCGGCTTTACCGAAAAGCCGCGCGGCGATGGCGGCCTGATCAACGGCGGCTTTTTCGTGCTGTCGCCCAGCGTGCTGTCCTTGATTGATGACGACGACACGACCTGGGAAGCCGGCCCGCTGGAGTCGCTTAGCCGCGACGGCCAGTTGCATGCCTTTGAACACCTGGGCTTTTGGCAGCCGATGGACACGCTGCGCGAAAAGAACCTGCTGGAATCGCTGTGGAGCACGGGCAAGGCGCCATGGAAAGTCTGGTGAACCCCAGCGCCGCGTTCTGGCGCGGCAAGCGCGTCGTGCTGACCGGGCATACCGGCTTCAAGGGAAGCTGGCTGGCCCTGTGGCTACATCGCCTTGGCGCGCAGGTTACGGGCATCGCCCTGCCCCCCGCCAGCGAACCCAGCCTGTATCAAGCCGCTCGCGTTGGCGATCTGATCAAGAGCTGCTATTGCGATATCCGCGACGCCGCCGCGCTGCGTGAACACGTCGTGGCTGCCCAGCCAGACATCGTGCTGCACCTGGCCGCACAGGCCTTGGTGCGGCCCAGTTACGCGCAGCCGCTGGACACGTTCGCCACCAACATCATGGGTACGGCGCATCTGCTCGATGCGCTGCGCGCCACGCCGTCCGCGCGCGTGGCGGTCATGGTCACGACCGACAAGGTCTACCGCAACAACGAATGGCCGTATCCGTATCGGGAAAGCGACACGCTGGGCGGGCACGATCCCTACAGCGCCAGCAAGGCGGCCAGCGAACTGGTCATCGCGTCGTACCGCGACGCCTTCCTTCGCGCACAAGGCGTATCGGTCGCAACCGCGCGCGCGGGCAATGTCATCGGCGGCGGGGACTGGTCCGTGGACCGCTTGCTGCCGGACGCGGTACGCGCCTGGCAACACGACGGCGAGTTGCATGTGCGCCGGCCGGATTCCGTGCGGCCATGGCAGCATGTGCTGGAACCCCTGGCGGGATACCTGACGCTGGCCCAAGCCTTGTGGGCCGACTCGGCCTTGGCGGATGCCTACAATTTTGGCCCCGACGCTGCCGAGGCTGCGGCGGTTCGTACCGTGGTGGACCTGGCGCAAGACGCCTATGGCCGCGGGCGCACGCGCTATGCCGAGCACATCGACGGCCCGCACGAAGCCGGCCTGCTGACGCTGGACACCGCCAAGGCGCGCGCCGCCTTGCAAGTCACGCCGCGTTGGCCGCTGGCACAGGCGGTGACGCGCAGCATGGACTGGTATCGCCGCTTTGACGCGGGCGAAGACGCCCGCGCGCTGTGCAACGCCGACATCGATTTGTACGAGGCCCGACCATGAGCCTGGACATTATCGACACGCCGCTGGCCGGCCTGAAGATCGTGCAACGCCATCCCCGTGGCGACGCGCGCGGTTTTCTGGCCCGCCTGTTTGATGGCGCCGACCTGCGCGCCTGCGGCTGGGCCGGGGCCATGGAACAGGTCAACCATACCTACACCGCCCAGGCCGGCACCGTTCGCGGCATGCATTACCAACTGCCGCCCCATGCCGAGATCAAGCTTGTCAGTTGCATCCGGGGCGCCGTCTGGGATGTTGCCGTGGATGTGCGCCAGGGGTCTCCCACGTTTCTTCAATGGCATGCCGAACGCCTGTCAGCCGACAACGGCCGCGCGCTGTTGATACCGGAAGGCTTCGCTCACGGTTTTCAAACCCTGACCGACGACGTCGACATGCTCTATTGCCATTCCGCGCCATATGCGCCCCAGTCCGAAGCCGGCCTGCATTTCCAGGACGCCCGGCTGGGCATCGCCTGGCCCCTTCCCCTTACCCAAGTGTCCGAGCGTGATCAGCAACATCCCCGCCTGGACACTGCATTTCCGGGAGTCGCACTGTGAAGTGCCGTCATTGCCAGGCTGAATTGCGCCTGCCCTTCCTGGACCTGGGCCACGCGCCCCCGTCCAACGCCTACCTGAGCGCCACCGCCCTGCGCGGTCCCGAGACCTGGTTTCCGCTGCGCATCCTGGTGTGTGACACGTGCTGGCTGGTCCAGACCGAAGACCACGCCGGCCGCGAAGCGCTGTTCACCGACGACTACGCCTACTTCAGCTCGTTCTCGTCTTCCTGGCTGGCGCATTCCCGCCGCTATGTGGACGAGATGATCGGCCGCTTCGGCCTGAACGCCGGCAGCATGGTCACCGAAATAGCCGCCAACGATGGCTACTTGCTGCAATACGTGCAGGCGGCCGGTATCCCCTGCTATGGCGTCGAACCCACCGCCAGCACCGCGCAAGCTGCCCGCGAGCGCGGCATCGACATCGTGCAACGATTCTTTGGCGTGGAACTTGGTGACGAGTTGGCCGAACAGGGCCGAGCGGCGGACTTGATCGCCGCCAACAATGTGCTGGCGCACGTGCCGGACATCAATGATTTCGTCTCGGGCTTTGCGGCGCTGCTCAAGCCCCAGGGCGTTGCCACGTTTGAATTCCCGCACTTGCTTCGCATGGTGCAGGAAAGCCAGTTCGATACCGCTTACCACGAGCATTACTCGTACCTGTCGCTGACAGCCGTGTCGCGGATCTTTGCCGCCAACGGGCTGGCGGTGTTTGACGTAGAACCTCTGTCCACCCACGGCGGCAGCCTGCGCGTCTTTGCGCAACGCCTGGATACCGGCAAGCATGACGTCACCGCCGACGTGGCGCGCACCCTGGCCGAAGAGCAGCAGGCCGGCATGACCGGCCCCGCGTTCTATTCACGCTTTCAGGAACAGGCAGAGCGGGTCAAGAACGACCTGCTGGCCTTCCTGGTGGAATTGCGCCGCAGCGGCAAACGCATCGCCGCGTATGGCGCGGCCGCCAAAGGCAACACGCTGCTGAATTTCGCCGGCGTGCGCCCTGACCTGCTTGCCTACGTCGTGGACCTGAACCCCGCCAAACAGGACAAGTACCTGCCCGGCAGCCACATTCCCATCGTCGCGCCCGCCATAATGGATGCGCACAAACCCGAGTACATTCTCGTCCTTCCTTGGAACCTTAAATCAGAAGTCGCAGAACAGCTCGCCCACGCCTGCAATGATTGGGGTGCGAAGCTCGTAACTGCGGTTCCGAAGCTCTCCATCGAGCCCACGAGGATTCGGGGCCTCTGATAGTGAACATCTACGATCATCCCAAAGGGCCTTCCACATGATCGACAAATCCGCACACTCGGGGATGGCGCCGGGCGATCGAAGCCAAGTCATTGTTAGCGGGGCAACGGGCTTCATCGGCCGGCACCTGATTCCACTGTTAGTTGAGGAAGGCTATCGCGTAATCGCGCTTGGCCGGAGATCCCCTCAGGCGGCAGGCCTTAACTGGTATCCCCATGTTGAATTCCGCACCATCGACCTGATCACGCAAGACTTCAATTTCCAGCCAGAGAAAGGATCCAGCCTCGTCCATCTGGCCTGGGCCGGACTGCCCGACTACAAGGCAATGTCACACGTCGAGGAAAACCTGCCCGCCAGTTGCAGGTTCATCAAGCGGCTGGTCAACGCCGGGGTTGGTAATGTGCTGGTGACAGGGACATGCTTAGAGTACGGTCTTCAGGAAGGTGCGTTGAGCCCGCACACGGTTCCCAATCCGCGCACCCCTTACGCAATAGCGAAGAACACATTGCGGCAGTATCTGGAGTGCTTACAAACGACGCAAGAGTTTTCACTGAAATGGGCTCGACTGTTCTATATGCATGGCCCCGGCCAAAATCCTCGCTCAATTCTGGCTCAACTGGACAAGGCTATTACAAACGGTGATCAGATATTCCGCATGAGCGATGGAGAACAGTTGCGGGACTACCTGCCAGTGCAGGAAGTAGCGCGGCAATTATTGGCAACCCTTGTCTCAGGCGGCAACATGTTAACCAATATCTGTAGCGGAAAACCCATCTCCATCAGGCGGCTAGTGGAAGAACAGATCGAAGAACGCAGATCAGACATACGGATCGCGCTAGGACATTACCCCTACCCAGACTACGAACCCATGGCGTTCTGGGGAAAGAAACACGAGGACAAGCAATGAACGATCATGACGAATTCAAGGCCGAATGCGCCAATGAAATCGAGCGACAAGGCGCCGATCAGGAGCTATTGACACTGACCAACCAATGGATTGCGAAAGCTGCCGAGCACAAATACTCTTACCATTTCGAATGGCTCGGTCGGCCCATCATTCAACACCCTCAGGACATGGTGGCGGTCCAGCAACTGCTTTGGGAAATTCAACCAGACCTCATCATCGAGACAGGCATTGCGAGGGGCGGTTCGCTCATATTCTATGCGAGCATTTTGGAGCTGATTGCTCAATGCGGAGGAAATCAAACTGCAAGAATTCTGGGCATCGACATTGACATCCGCGAACACAATCGGGCAGCGATTTTAGCCCACCCAATGTCCAAGCGCATTGACATGATTCAGGGGTCAAGCGTCTCGCAGGACACCTTCGCATCTGTCAAGAAGGCGGCCATGGGACGCAAAAAGATTCTGGTCTGCCTGGATAGCAACCATACGCATGACCATGTTCTTAAAGAATTGAAGCTCTACGCGCCGTTGACCAGCAAAGGCAGCTATTGCATTGTGTTCGACACGATCGTCGAAGATATGCCCGAGCATGTCGGCCCGCCGCGCCCCTGGGGCAAATCCAATAATCCAAAAACTGCCGTCCTCGAATACATGGAACTCTTGAAATCTAACGAAATGCTGGCAGCGGATGGCGAACGGCTTACGCTCGAGATCGATAAACAGATGGACAACCGGCTGCTGATCAGCGTGGCTCCTAGCGGCTTCCTGCGCAGAAACTGAACCATGACACCCCTTCGCGTACCCACAATTCCAAATAGCCCGCTTGAGTCCGCTGAGCACGCGCAATCTTTCGGCTACCTACAGTTGCGTCGCAATACAGCATTGGACTTTGTGGAGAATGCCGCCTTCGATCCTGATCTGGCTGTCTATGATGATAGTTACCAGAACAGTCAAGCACATTCCAATCTTTTTTCCCAACATATGAATTCCGTACTGGATCTGCTGAAAAAGCAATTTCCTCGCGGAAGCAAAATGGTCGAGGTTGGCTGTGGCAAAGGGGATTTCGTTACGTTAGTTGAAGCAGATGGGCATTTTTCCATCACCGGCTACGATGCCACGTACGAAGGCGCCCATCCCAAGATCGAAAAACGTTACTTGACAGGCCACGACAGACTGGACGCTGACGTAATTGTGCTGCGTCATGTACTGGAGCATGTACCGCAACCGCATAGATTCCTGACTATGCTCAGGACGGTGTTTCGCAGCGGATCGATTTACGTAGAGGTGCCAAGCCATGACTGGATCCTTGCAAAACAAGCGTTCTTCGACATCACCTACGAACACGTCAACTATTTCAGCGAAGCCGCCCTTTCCCGATTGTTCTCGGCGCATTCTTCCGTAACGGGACGCCTCTTTGGCGATCAGTACCAATACATCATCGCCCCCATCAATGACTTGGCAGACGACTTTGGATTTCACTACGACAGTGACATGTGGGTCCCGCTTGACTTCGGCTCAATGTTTCCCTCTCTGACATGCCGGATCGAGGATCTCGATAAAATGGTTGAGCCGTCGGCAAAGATTTACCTCTGGGGCGCAGCCACCAAGGGCTGCATGTTCCTGGTGCATTGTCAGAATCAAAAAACCTTGTTCGGTAAGGTGGGATTCGCCATCGACATCAATCCCAAAAAGTGTGGAAAATTCCTACCCGGATCGCTCGTCCCGATTAAAGACAGAGAAGCTTTCTTCTCCGCGGCGCGCCCCGATGATCTTCTGTTGATATCGAATCCGAACTACAGCGCGGAAATCCGTCAGGAATTGATCAAGCACGGGCTCTCAACCTTGCGCGTTGAGGATCTGTGACCGGCGCTCTACCGAGCTCGGCGAATTAACGCGGCACACCATGAGGCCTCCCGTTCTCCCCGGGGCCCATCGCACCGCCCAATCCTCACCAAACCGCACTTTTTCCACGCTATTCCCCTTTTGAGGTCCTTGCCGCTTCCTTCATAATTGCCGTCGCACCGCTTTGTATCTATATTTTTCAGCCCCATGACCGCCACGCCGCCCGATCCTTTCGCTAAGCAGCATGACAGCACGACGGATCCTGATGCCACGGCACCGGTCGATGATGAGCAGACCCGGCGTCTGCGTGAAGAGAACCGCGCATTGCGCGAATTGCTGGCCGCCCAGGTGCAGGCCATTGCACCGCCGCCGCCGCCACAGCCCGAGCCGAGCTGTATACGCCGCATCGGCTGGGCGCTTATTTCCGCGCCAGGCGCCGCGCTGGTGGGCTGGCGCGCCTTGTTGGGCCGTGACGATGACGCGCCGATTACCGGGCGCCGGGTTGGATCGGCG
>Ga0308165_1005062_pt1 | contig 12517 bp, 12 predicted proteins | sample PhyWR2_FD_201032 | JGI IMG/M metagenome (GOLD analysis project Ga0308165, IMG submission 201032) | Phyllosphere microbial communities from UC Gill Tract Community Farm, Albany, California, United States - DLSLW.R2 | ecosystem: Host-associated > Plants > Phyllosphere > Unclassified | place: USA...
CTTCGCTCCATCCACTTAAGCACCCAGACTTCGGACCTCCGACTCCCGACTTCGGACTATCTAAGCAGATTCTTCACTGCGTTCAGAATGACAAAAGAGGTTGCCCGCTGATTGCGCAGATAGCCGCAGATTAAATCACCACGGTGTATCCCCCCGATCCGTCATCCTGAATTTATTTCAGGATCTGTATTTAGAGAGATTGCGCCGCCTCAATAAAGATTCTTCACTACGTTCAGAATGACAACAGAGATGTCCCGCAGATACTAAAACCTGCGACCAGACTTCGGACTATCTAAGCAGATTCTTCACTGCGTTCAGAATGACAAAAGAGGTTGCCCGCCGATTGCGCAGATAGCCACAGACTAAATCCCCTCGGTACATCCCAGCGGTGTATCCCCTCGGTCCGTCATCCTGAATTTATTTCAGGATCTTAATAGCTAAAAAGATTGCTTCGCTCCATCCACTTAAGCACCCAGACTTCGGACCTCCGACTCCCGACTTCGGACTATCTAAGCAGATTCTTCACTGCGTTCAGAATGACAAAAGAGGTTGCCCGCTGATTGCGCAGATAGCCGCGCAGATGCTAAAATAGGCTCCCCCAACTTCCGACTCCGGACTAAAGACTCCCGACTAACTAATGACTCAACTTCGCCTTAATCCCGTCGGTTAGTTTTTTCACCTTCAGGTAGCCGGCCAAAGAGCTGGCCCTTTTATCAAAGTTGATCTCTAGCCATCCCTTTTGTGCTTTAAGGTTAAACTTATCGCTGCCGTTCAGGTTTACAAATAAATCGATGTTCTGATCTAAGGGGAGTTCGTTGTTTAAGGCACTGTCGAGGTATTTCTCCAGTTTAGCTGTTTTAGCCTCGTCGTACTTCGCCTCAAATTTAAAATCCGTATTGTTATCTGTTGTGCTTAAAGATAAATGACCACCACTATTGTGGCATCCATAGCCTAAAGCGGTAAATAAAATTGCGATGCTGTATAGTATACTTTTCATGTTTTATTGTTATTTTATCGGTTAATTGTTTAATCCGTTATGGACTTCGGGCTCAAGACTCCCGACTAAGGACTCCCAACTCTCTTATCCCCCTGCTCTGTTCTTGATATCGTCTGCAGCAGTTTTCCGGTTCTGGTTCGATTTTAAATTTTGGTTACCAAAGCTATAACTGATGTTAAACGTAGCCCTTCTGCTAATGTAATTGTTCTGGATCCTTAAGTTCACATTCTGATAATCAAGCGTTCCCTTCCAGTAATTGGTCTGGAAGATATCATCAACATTTAATTTAAGCTTTAATGCTTTGTTCAGGAAGCTTTTTTGCACGCCCAGGTTCAGGGCATTCTGATAAATAATGGTGCGTTCCAAACCACGTACCCGGGGCGAATTTAGCCAGAAGTTGGTTTCGAACGTCCAGTTGTGGGGCAGGGTTATGGTACTGCCAATATTAAAATTATACATTACCTTACTCAGCATAAAAGGAGCGCCCTCCAGGTTATCATCATTAAACTTGTTATAAAGCAGGTTAAAGTTGTTCTGCAGGTTCCACCATTTGGTAATGGCCAGCGGAAAATATAAACCTGCATTATAATATTGCCCGCTCCCGATGTTGCCCTGCCCTACGGTAACAATCCTGGTGCTATCGTTTTGTGCCGTTTTACTATCCAGGATCAGGTCTTTCGTTCTGGCGTAGCTTAGTGAGAACGACAAGCCGCTTTTGTAACTATAACTCACCTCGAAATTATTGGTAAACTGGGGTTTTAAATAAGGATTTCCCTGTTGTATGGTATAAGGATCCATATAAAAATTAAAAGGATTTAACTGCTGGTAGTTTGGCCGGTCGATCCGCCTGCCGTACGAATAGCGCAGGTTACTGCTTTCAGAAATTTTCTGACTCACAAAAACAGTTGGAAATAATGATAAATAATCCTGTTTCACCTCCGTATTGTTGGTTACCGAAACCCCGGTAGATCGGGTATACTCTGCACGCAAGCCTGCCTGAACCTGCCATTTACCAAGGTCTTTTGATAAATTTACATATGCTGCATTTACATTTTCCTTATAAATAAAGTTATTGCTCTGCCCTACAATATTCTGCCATTCGTTGTTTACCAATGCCGACGAAAGAAAATCGTTATTGGTTTTAACGTAAGCACTTTTCAGTCCTGTTTCGAACTTTGTTGTTTTGGAGATTGGCCAGGTAAAGTCTGTTTTTGCAGCATAAATATCAATCACGGTTTTACTGTTGTTCCTGATTACCGTGTTGTTATAAACGGCTCCTTTTTCATCATAGAAGTTGGTGTTAAAATTTTCCAGCCCCGAATAATCAAAGCCAGAGTAATCAGCATCAAAGGTTAAATTTGCACCTTCCTTTTTAAAATCGTGCTTAACATTAAAGTTCGCACTATAATTTTTATTAGGCGTATTGGCATCAGAATTCAGGATTAATGAGTTATTGCCAACAACCCCATCCTTAACCTCGTTTATAAAGGTTCGGGATACATTATCCAGTTTACGGGTACTGCTGCTTCCATCGAGCATGATACCGATGGTAGTTTTATCACTTACATAGTAATCTGCGCCCAGTTTTGCAGCCAGCCGCGATCCATTAAATATTTTCTGAAAATTCTGATTAAAGTTACTTTGCAGACCGTTCGAATTTGTGCTCCGCTCTAAAAATAAATTAGTGAAATTGTTGTTTTTTGAGGCATTGGCATTGGTAAAAAAGTTCCATTTTTCTTGTCGGTGGTTTAAGTTGAAATTAAGCTCCGATCCGTAAATGTTAGTGGGCAAATTGGCCCTTATTGCATTGCGATAGGTTGATGAAACGTTTCCGTTGGTGCCGAATGCCTTATTCTTTTTCAGTTTAATGTTGATAATGCCCGCATTGCCCGCGGCATCATATTTAGCCGATGGATTGGTAATAATTTCGATGGTGGCAATCTGACTGCTGCTCAAGCCATTTAAATAAGTGGTTAAATCGGAGGCCGATAAAAAATTATTCTTTCCATCAATCATCACCATTACCCCCGCTTTGTTATTCAGTAAAATCTGTTCGTTCTGCCTGTCCAGCTGTACCCCCGGTGCTTTCTCTAAAATTTCGAGTGCGGTACTGCCCGTTGCAACGATGCTGCTCTCTACATTCAGTACCGTTTTATCAATCTGATGCTCTACAAAAGGTTTCTTGCCCTGAACACTCACCTCTTTTAACTGTTTGGTTGTACTTTCGATGCCGATTGCAGGCAGCACCATATCACCGTTAAGCGAAAAATGATCTGTTCTTTTACTTTTAAAGCCAACAATAGAGACCGACAGCAGGTACTCACCATTTTTCAGATCCTCTATCTTAAACGCACCATCTATATTGGTCGATACACTTTTAACCACTGTTGTATCGGGGTAATTTAACACCCGAACTATGGCAAACGATACCGGAACAGTCTTTTCATCAACAATTTTCCCTGTAAGGGCATTTAATTTTTGGGCAAAAGAGCCCCCACATGCCATTAAGCATGCAATTAGCGTAAATAATGTTTTCATGGTTTTTCTAGGTTTTAGGTGTGATGGTAATTTCTGCTGCGCCTAATCGCCGCGCCATTGAGGTTATATTTTAATTATGTATTAATAAATCATTTATATCCGTATGCCTTTCCGCCCAGCTAGGCCATAGCACAGTATCTCCGTTCCAATTAATTCGGCCTAACAAATTTTTCGGGCTCCACTCACCTAGCCACCCCCCTAACTTTGAAAGAAAACGGCGTAGCCCTCATGAATGCCTTTAAAAATTACAATAACAAATGAATAAATTTTCAGCCGGCGTTTTTTGTTTCTTTTTGACGCCAAAAAGAAAGAGCCCTTCGGCGGCGGCGAGCCGAGCCGAGGCAAGGATAGGCATAAGGCAAAAAAACAATCATCTACTTCAATCCCTGGTTATACAACGATTAATCCAGTTTTATCCCCAGCTCTTCTTTCACTTCCCTGATCCTGTTCGATACCGAATCCTGATAAACTGTATCAGTAGTTCTATCCTTCAGCTGCAATCTCAGATCATGCAGTTCTTCTTCCAGCTTTTCCTTTTTCAATGCCTCTTCCTTTAATTGTGCAACACATTTCAAACCATCCTCTGTCATCACCCAAACGCTATAGTCGTTGTGGTCGTTTTCGCTGTTTTTACAGTCCCAGGTCCAATAATTATTCACATAACGGTAAGCATCTTCCTTTAAGATCAACCTGGTGCCCACCGGAATTTCGAGGGTTAACCTAACTTCCTGGTTGCGCCAGATGGTTCCTTTCCTCAATTGGAAGCGTGGATTAAAAACCAGGTTAGAATCTTTTAGTTTGTAGGTATAACTGATATTCTGGGCATTCTGCAAGGCACTTTGAAAGGTTTTACCCTGCGATTCGTATTTCTGGGTTAAACGCGTAACGCCCGTTTCGCTCTTGTTGATATCGATGCGGATATGGTTCGGCGAAACAAAAGGCCCATCCTCGAAATCGTCGACTACAATCTGGTGCCTGTTGTTTGCATCAATGTGGTAAGCTACGCTATCTTCCTTACTGAAATACTTGCTTTTGTCGATATTGATGGCATAAGTCGAATAAGATTTAAGATCAACAGTTTGTGTTAACTCTGCATGTTGTTTAAACTCCGACGATATTTTAGCCGCCTGATAACCCGTTGTGGCCACACCGGCCAACCAGATAATCAGCAATGCAAAAGAAAGGGTTTTATTAATGGCCTGTTTGTTAAATGCCACCCTGATCGAGAAGAGTACCAGAGCCAAAACCGGCACAAAACATACAATAAATGCGCTGAACAAGATTACCCCTCTATTGCCTTCGTTAATAATCGAGAAGGGGAAATATTCATAAATACTGGCATCCCAAAACCCCTGAAAAGCTGCGGCACCGATAATGAGGGCCAGCATGAAGAGTACCCCAAATACCACGATAAAACCTGCTATTACTTTAAAAATTACCTTTCCGGTACCCGATAAAAAGCGGCCCAGCCATTCGAAAAATTCGCCGATAAAGTTTCCCAGGCGGGCAAATAAAGGCTGAGCATGTTTGTTTACTTCGCCCAAACGCTCTTTAACGGCCTGTAATTCTTCATCAAGGTTCTTTTGGAAACCCTGTAGGTTTGCAGGCTCACCCTTCATTTCCATCCTTTCGATACGCGATTTGGCTTTAGGCATGATGATCCAAAGCAGCGCATATACCAAGATACCCGTTCCGCCCAAGAAAACAGTAAGCACCGTAGCCAGCCTGATCCATTTGGCATCGGCATTTACATAGTGTGCAATACCGGCGCAAACCCCTGCCACTACGCGGTCGTCCATATCGCGGTATAATTTTTTTTCTGCGTACTGGTGTTGGTAAGCGGTATTGATTACAGGTTCTTCGCCACTTTCCTCTGCCGTATCAAAATCCTGTACCTTACCCATCTGGGCAATAACAGCATTTACATCGGCCGAATCTACCACCTGTTTTTTCTGCTCTTCCAGTTGCTCTGTTAAGAGTTCTGCAATCCGGTTTTCGATATCGGTTACAATTTCAAGGTCGTCTGCATGGTTGGCAAAATACTGTTTAACTTCATTCAGATAGGCCTTTAAGCGTTCGTATGCACTTTCTTCAATGTGAATAATCGTGTTTCCTATATTGATGATGATGGTCTTTTCCATTTCCTTTTAAAATAATTATGAGTTGGCTCCTTTTTGTGAAATACCTACAGCATAAGCCAGCTCCTGCCAGGTTTGATCTAATTGTGCTAAAATGCCCCGACCATCCTCGGTTAAGGTATAATATTTACGCGGTGGGCCTGAGGTAGATTCTACCCAGTTGTAGCTTAACAAACCATTGTTTTTAAGCCTGGTTAATAATGGATATAAAGTGCCCTCAACCACCAACAGTTTTGCCGCCCTTAATTCGGCAATAATATCCGAAGCATATATTTCGCCCCGTGCGATGATTGATAAAACACAGTATTCCAGAATCCCCTTCCGCATTTGTGTTTGCGTATTCTCTGCTATCATAATACAAAGATATATGTTTTAAATTGTACTATGCAATACATAGTACTAAAATAAATAAAAATAAAATTATAAATCTCTAATTATCAGTATATTAATTTTATAATAAAATTTTCACTTTCATAAAAAAGCATAAATTTTGTTCGAATCATGAAGTAATCCAGGCTCATGATATAGAGAATTTCATCGGTTTTTAGACAAAAAAACGATAGATTATTAGATGCATTTTTCCTTTTTTTTTGAAAATTGAGGTTCAGTGATGCTTCGGTTACAGCAGTCCCGCTATTGCCCATAGTCCCGATTTTTGAAGAAAAAACCGGGAGCTATTTGGCGCTATCGGGTTTAATTATTCCAGTTTGTGCTCAACAGTTTTCATTTGGCAGCTTTCAGTTCGCAGCTTTCAGTTAACCAATTCAAACAGTTCACCATATTCCGCCTCCAGTTAACCTATATAAATACTATAGATTTAATATATTTTAATACTTTTGCATCGTCTTTAACTTATTTTCATGAAAAAGTCTATTGCCAGCATTGTTGCTGAAGCAAACGAAAGCGGCGAGGGAACGCTCAAAAGAACCCTAGGTCCCATTAATCTCATTTTAATTGGGGTGGGTTTAACGCTTGGTGCAGGTTTATTTTCGATAACGGGTTTGGCAGCAGCCAATCACTCCGGTCCGGCGGTTACCCTATCTTTTATCATCGCCGCATTGGGCTGTGGTTTTGCGGCACTGTGTTATGCAGAATTTGCATCGATGATTCCGGTTGCCGGGAGCGCTTATACCTATTCTTATGCCACCATGGGCGAACTTTTTGCCTGGATTATCGGTTGGGACCTGGTGCTGGAATATTCGGTAGGCTGTGCTACCGTGGCCATTAGCTGGTCGCAATATTTAACCAAGTTTTTAGCCAGTTTTCACATTTACCTCCCTGCGCAATTAACCTTATCTCCTTTCGAAACCGCTAAGCTGGCAGATGGTTCAACTGTTAACGGCATCATCAATATCCCGGCTGCTTTGGTGGTGGTATTAATGACTGCAATATTGATCCGTGGCACAAAAGGATCAGCCATTGTGAACGGCGTAATCGTATTTTTAAAAGTTGGTGTGGTACTGGTTTTCATTGCCCTGGGCTGGCAGTATATCGATCCGGCAAATTACCATCCTTACATTCCTCAAAATACCGGAACATTTGGCCAGTTCGGCTGGAGCGGTATATTGCGTGGTGCGGGTTTGGTCTTTTTTGTATTTATCGGTTTCGATGCAGTTGCCGCATCGGCACAGGAAACAAAAAACCCTGCACGCGATCTACCCATTGGTATTATTGGTTCATTAGTGGTATGTACGGTGCTATTTGGCCTGTTCGGGCACGTAATGACGGGCCTGGCCAATTATAAAGAATTTGCCAATAGTGGTGCACCGGTTGCCATTGCCATCGAAAAAACACCTTATGCCTGGTTAAGCCAGGCGATTATTTTAGCGATTTTGATCGGTTATACCTCTGTAATCCTGATCGACTTAATGGCGCAGTCGCGGATGTTTTATTCCATCAGCAAAGATGGTTTATTGCCAAAGCTGTTTTCTGATGTGCACACCAAATTTAAAACGCCATATAAATCGAACATCATCCTCTGCACATTTATTGCATTGTTTGCTGCATTTGTACCAATGAACGTGGTTGGCGAAATGACCAGTATCGGTACATTACTGGCTTTCTTAATGGTATGTGTGGGCATCTTGATCTTAAGAAAAACAGATCCGGAAGCTAAACGCCCGTTTAGGGTACCTTTCGTACCGCTCATTCCCATTTTAGGCATTTTAACCTGTATTGCCATGATGGTATTTTTGCCCTGGGAAACCTGGCTGAGGCTGGCTGTTTGGTTAATTATAGGCCTGGCCATTTACTTTTGGTATGGCAAAAAGAACAGCAGATTAAAGACACAGGAACCTAACACTGAGCAATAGCTAATAAACTCATTATTATATACATAGGGCGATTAAGCTGTTTGATTTTCTATACAGCTTAATCGCCTATTTTTTTTCCAGTTTTATTTATAAGCATATAAATATCAATTGAATAACAAAAAAATACAAGTTATCAACAATTCAACATTTTTATCTTTTTGGCTTGGGATTTGTCTTAAATAAATTAACCCTATTAAATTCATCCCTATGCTTATTAAATTGGACACATCGGTTTTCAGGCTTTCAAGGCACAAAGCAGAAACTGTTAAAAAAATTGCTGCACCACTTACCAGAGATCAATGGATTACTGCTGATAGAATTGTTATGGCAGCCATGTTTATTGCCACTATTTTAGGTGCAATCTTATTTTAAATTTCAGATGTTTAATCAAAAATCTTCTGAAATCATTTCTTTATTCAACATCACTGCCGCCATGGTGCCAGTTGCTACTATTATTGGTAACGACCTGAACATGGTTGTGCAATCTCCTGCCGCATAAACACCTTCAGCGGTAGTTTTCTGCTGCTCATCTACCTTTATCGTATTTAATTCCGTGAGTTCAAAATTTAATTGAGCATCGAAGTCGATATGCTGTGATACATCTGCCCTGGTGTAAATTGCTTTTAGTATAAGCTCAGCTCCATCTGCAAAAACCACTCGCTGCAGATTTCCATCTACATGTTTAAATTCTATAATTTCGTCTTCTATGATCTTTATCGATTTGGAAAGTAGCTTTTCAGTTTGTTCTGCTGTTAATTCAGATTTACCATTGGTTAATAGGGTTAAATCTTTATTCCAGTGGTTTAAAGTTTTCGCCATCTCGAAAGCATGATCTCCATTCATCATTAAACCGATTTTTTCGTCCTTAACTTCGTAACCGTGGCAATAAGGGCAATGGATCACCGATATGCCCCAGCACTCGGCCAAACCTTTAATAGCAGGCAATACATCATTTATACCAGTTGTGATTAATAATTTCCTGGCCGAAAAGCGTTCACCGCTCTCTAAAAAAACTTCAAAACCGATTGTTTGTTTACTGGCCGATTGTGCCTTCCCACTTATAAATTCTACCGTTGGGTATTTCAAAACCTCGGCCTTTGCCAAAGCAGCAATTTCGGCTGGTTTTTGCCCGTCGTGGGTTAATAAATTATGCGAATAAGGGGTTTGCCTGTTACAGGGTTTTCCATTGTCTATAACCAATACTTTTCTGTTTGCACGCCCCAGGGTAAGCGCGGCCGATAAACCGGCATAACTTCCGCCAATTATAATTACTTCAAAATCCATATCGTATTTTTTAATACAAAGATCTAAATTCAATCTTCAAATGCAACATAGATGCATTAAATGAATGTCATTTTATTTTTTAAAGATTGTTGCCCTGATAAAACCACCATAATAGAGATGTTCTTCTAAAATTTCATAATCCGCTTGCAGGAAGTAAGGGTCCATATCAATTAGATCATCTGCCTCCACGATATGCAACAGTTTAAAAAAGCTGTACATCGATTTAAGCAGCAGCCATTTCCACCATTTTCCATTATTCTTATTGAGCGAAAAATCGACCAGAAACCACAAACCACCTTGCTTTAAATACGCGTTTAACTGCATAAATACTTTTGATGCCCGTTGCTCTGCAAAGTTATCAAACAGGAAAGGGGTTAAAACCACATCAAATGCTGTATCTGCGTTAAAATCCTCTATGCCCAGGTTTATAAATCCGACCTGATTACCGCCATAGTTACGTTTTTGTGAAAGTGCAATCATTTTGGCTGAAATTTCTACATAAACAATTTTTAATCCAGTATGATGAACCTTTGTAAGTTCTTCTAAAATCCAGCCGGTACCACCTCCTACAATCAGCACCTTACTATTTTGCGGAACATGATGCAACTGGTTAATCTGTGCATTAACCTGCGATTTAAAAAACACCAAACGGCTTAAAGTATCATAGTAATTGGCTATTCTGTCGTAGTTATTTCGCATATTGTAATTTACTAGGATTATTAGGATCTAAGGATTTTAAGGTTATCCCCAAAAGCTACATCTTCCATTTTACATCATTACATTTTCCATTGTTAAACAAACTGCATCCCAATTATGCCGCATATTGCTTTAAATAAAATCAGTCCATCTATCACTATCAGGTAGTAAAGAATATTTTTTCTGCGGTGCATGGAGTAGGCCACGTAAATGGTCAAAATAAAAGGCAGCACATTAAATAATACCAATGGCAGTCCGAACCCCTTATAAGTGGCAAATACAGCCAGCGATATTAAACCAATAATTAATAAGGGAATCAGGATATTGAAGATGGTTCTCCGTAAGCCATAGCGCACCACAAAAGTCCTCAAGTGTTTATTGGCATCTGTGGGATAATCTTTAATATCGAAAATGATGGCATTTACGGTGCAGAACATCCAGTTTTTAATAAACAGCCAGGTCCACAGTACAGAATCGTGGTAGCCCACGCCCGTTTCAATTTTAAGCATAATCAGTGGTAGCACATTAACGCAACAGGCCCAAACAAACCCGATTACAAAAGCTTTTAGCCAGCCTGTATTGCGCAGATTAAACTTCAGGAACGATCGGGGCAGCAAACCATAATATAAGCCTCCTGCTGTAATGATTATCAATATCGCTATCCAATAACTTATCGGCAGGTTTAAAATGTGTTCAAAATTATGGTAAAGCAGGTTAATGGCCAGCAACATGCAGGCGATAAAAAGTACAGCCTGGCTCCAGTTGATAAACCGCTTATGCTCAAAATACCATTGGTTACGTGGATTGGTGGAAGATGGCTTTGTAGAAACCTTATTGTAGGCGTAGGTGTAATAGATCGTTGGTGCCAGAAACAACAACAGGTAATAATTTAATGAATTGAACGGCAACCTTAACTGGAACGCAGCCTCGAGCGTAAGGGCCACCGCCAACAGCCCTACAAAGTAGTTTCCAAAGAAAATGAACCTGATAATTTTACCGAGCATCGCCGCTATTTTTCAGCTGGCAATTTCGGATATATATTTGAATAAATGAGTGATTTAAATCGGTCAATTTACCGAAAAACATAAATCATACTTAACCTAAAAACGCTATCAATTTTTGAAGCAGAGAAAAACACACTTGATCAGAAATGAATTTTCTCCTATCTTAAAGCCAGCAAAAAACAATAACAAAAAGATTGATGGTAAAGGTGTTTAAGCTTATAATTAAAAAATAATATGGAAGAACAAAAGGAGAACCTAAACTCGGCGGTTGACAATACGCCAAAGGTGACAGGGATTGGCGGCATTTTCTTTTTTTCGGACAGTCCGCAGGAAACGAAAGACTGGTACGCTAAAAATCTTGGCTTTGAAATTAGTGCCTGGGGTACTTCGAGTTTTGAATCCAGAAATCTCAGCAACCCTGATGAGATCGAATCACTTCAATGGAGTCCGTTCAAAAAAGGAGACGAATATTTTTCGCCATCGAAAAAGGATTTTATGATCAATTACCGCGTACAGAATATTGAAGGGCTTGTGGAACAACTGAGCGCAAATGGCGTAACCATACTCGATGAGATTGCAACTTACGATTATGGAAAATTTATCCATATTATGGATGCAGAGGGAAATAAAATTGAGTTGTGGGAGCCGAGTTGATAGTGCGGCGATTAAAATTATAATGCTACAATTGTTGCACCAAATAAAAAAGCGTTGACAAACTTACCCGCCTTTGTGACTATAAGTTTGTTGACGCTATTACCTGTAACAGTTATTGGAATTGATCCCTTATTTGGAAAGCGATAGCAGTAGGTCTTTTGTGGGGTTCTGTCCCGCCCCCGTTTCTGCCGATTGAAAACCTGTGAAACAAGCAAGCATACCATAAGTAAGTAAAAACAGATGCTTAAATCGGGCATCCACTATGGTCGGGTTTAGTTTACTCCGGTTTCCGTTACTATTAATGGTTTACTGGCCAGCGCAGTAACCGATTTAACCTTGGTTTGAAACGAAGAATTAAGCGAGCAATTTGAAAAGATTCTTCACTGCGTTCAGAATGACAAAACAAAAAAGCCGCTTGGATTTTAGAAAGCGTTGACAAACTTACCCGACTTTGTGGCTATAAGTTTTTTAGCGCCATTACCTGTAAAAGTTATTGGAATTGATCCATTATTTGGAAAGCAATAGCAGTAGGTCTTTTGTGGGGTTCTGTCCCGCCCCCGTTTCTGCCGATTGAAAACCTGTGAAACAAGCAAGCATACCATAAATAAGTAAAAACAGATGCTTAAATCGGGCATCCACTATGGTCGGGTTTAGTTTACTCCGGTTTCTGTTACTATTAATGGTTTACATGCCAGCGCAGTAACCGATTTAACTTGGTTTGAAACGAAGAATTAAGCGAGCAATTTGAAAAGATTCTTCACTGCATTCAGAATGAATCGAGTAAGAAGCAGGGAATTAGTTTCCCTGCTGTCTCCTCACACCACCGTACGTACCGTTCGGTATACGGCGGTTTGTTAGAATAACCTCGTTTGGTGTGTCGTTTTCCAATAGTAA
>Ga0308165_1005063_pt1 | contig 12516 bp, 5 predicted proteins | sample PhyWR2_FD_201032 | JGI IMG/M metagenome (GOLD analysis project Ga0308165, IMG submission 201032) | Phyllosphere microbial communities from UC Gill Tract Community Farm, Albany, California, United States - DLSLW.R2 | ecosystem: Host-associated > Plants > Phyllosphere > Unclassified | place: USA...
TGCTCGACGTGACGCCGCCCGAGGCCTTCATGGAGCCGTTCCGGATCATCGGGGGCGCCGCTGTGCCGCTCATGCTGCTGTCCTACGGGATCTCGCTGCACGGCCAGAAGGTCCTCGAGCAGGGGTCGGACCGCCGGGACGCCGTGCTCGCCTCGGCGGTCAAGCTCCTCCTCATGCCGGCCGTCGCCTGGACCGCCGGGTTGCTGCTCTTCGACCTCGACCACCAGGAGCTCTTCGTGGTCGTCGCCCTCGCCGCGCTCCCCACTGCGCAGAACGTGTTCAACTACGCCCAGCGGTACAGGCGAGGCGAGACCCTCGCGCGCGACGCGATCTTCGTGACGACCATCGGCTCCCTGCCGGTCCTGCTCGGGGTCGCGGCAGTCCTGCGCTGAGCAGGCGCCCTGGGCTGACCGTGCGGTCCGCTCTGCCCAGGGGGTCCGCACTGACCAGACGGCTCAGCCAGCTGGTCTGAGCAGACAGCTCAGCCAGCTGGTCTGAGCAGACAGCTCAGCCAGCCGGCTCAGCCGACGGCTCAGCCCAGCTGGTCGATGACCACGCGGGCGATCGAGAAGTAGATGATGAGCCCGGTGCCGTCGATCACCGTGGTGATGAGCGGCCCGGACACGACCGCGGGGTCGATCCCGACCTTCTTGATGACCAGCGGCAGGACCGACGCGACGAGCGAGGTCCACAGGACGATCGCGACCACGGAGAGCGAGACCGTCAGCGCGACGTCGGTCCCCACGCCTTGCACGAGCGCCCGGACCCACGCGACCGAGGCGACAGTCGCCGCGATGAGGACCCCCGTCGCCATCTCCTTGCGGACCACCCGGAACATGTCGCGCATGCGGACCTGCCCCATGGCCATCGCGCGGATCAGCGTCGTGGTGATCTGCGTGCCGGTGTTGCCCCCGGTGCCGATGAGCAGCGGCACGAAGAACATCAGTGCGACGACGCCCTCGAGCTCGCTCTCGAAGTGCTCCATGACCGTCCCGGTGTACATGGCGGCGAGGAAGAGCATGAGCAGCCAGGTGATGCGCTTGCGGAACAGGCGCAGCGGCGAGGCCCGCAGGTACGGCACCTCGAGGGGGGACGAGCCTCCCTGACGCTCGGCGTCCTCGGTCATCTCCTGGTCGAGGATGTCGACGACGTCCTCGACGGAGATCACCCCGACGAGCTCGCCCTCGTGGACGACGGGGATGCCCGAGAGGTCGTGCTCGGTGAGCAGCCGCGCCGCGACCTCCTGGTCGGCGAGCGCACCGACGGACACGACGTCGGTGTCCATGAGGTCGCCGATGACGACCCCCGGCTCGGCGAGCACGAGGTCGAGGTAGGAGACGACCCCGACGAGCCTGTGGTCGGGCAGGGCGGTGACGAGCACCTCGTCGTTGTCGAGGGTCGCGGTCCGGGCCTGGTCACGGATCGTCTCGACGGCCTCGGCGACGGTCATCGTCTGGGTGACCGAGACGACCGTGGGGTCCATCCGCGAGCCTGCGCTGTCGTCGGGCCAGGCCAGCAGCCCGCGCAGCGTCGCCGACCGGACGGCTCCGGTGCGGTCGAGGACGTCGCGGCGCTCGTCGGCAGGGAGCCTGCGCAGGATCTCGGCCGACCTGTCGTGGTCGAGGGAGTCGAGGAGCCCGGCGCCGACGGCCGGGGACAAGACGCTCAGGACTGTGACGACGGAGCTGGTGTCGATCGAGTCGAAGAGCTCTCGGGACGTCTCCGGGGTGAGGAGGGCCACGAGGCGGCGGACCTCGGCGTCGGTGAGGTCGTCGACCTGCTCGGTCCGGTCCCACGACCCGGCGACGTCACGCAGCCAGTTCTGGACGGCGGCGTCGGTCGAGGCGACGAGGACGTCGCGCAGGTCGGTCGTGGTGCGGGGGGTGGGGGTGGTGTTCTGGCGCACTGGGGCACTCCACTTCGGGTGGGGCCACCGGCGGGTCGTCTGGGCACGTCAGCCGCTGTGCCGCCAGCGCCCGGGGAGGGCGTGGACGTCAGGGCAGCTCACGCGCGGCAGAGGAAGGTCGCTCGGCGGCGCGGGTGGTGTGGACGACGGGCTCCGCGCGCAAGACTCAGGAGACTCGGTGGTCTCGGAGGTCTCTCGCGCGGTGCTCACGTGTCAGGCGCCAGTGCTGGGCTGCCCGCGCCTCTCGGCGGGGAGGTCAGAAGCTGTCAGGGCCGCAGATCGCCTGGGAGCACCGACGCCATGGATAGGTCGCTCGGACTGCAACTCGCTGGCTCCATGGTCGTCACCTCCTCAGGTCGGTCCCCGGGTGCGGTGGTGCGTGCACGTGCTGGCAGGCACCTGTCGGCACGGCTGTGCGCGCTGCGGGGATGCCTCCACCCTATGCCAGGTCCGTCGGGGCCGGGGGTGACGGTCCTCACCGCCAGCCCCGGTCCCGGTCCCGGCACCGCGGCCCTCAGACGGTGACGCTCCCCGCGTCGGTGCTGCCCGAGAGGGTCCCGCCCAGCACGAGCCCGTCGACCTCGTCGCCCGAGACCGTCCCTCCGGAGGTGATCGTGTACGTGGCACCGGCGACCAGGTCGGGTGTCGAGAAGACGACGGTCTGGAAGCTCTTCGCCGGGGTGTAGGAGGCGACGACGGTCCCGTCCTCGGCGACGAGGCTCACCGTCGTCCCGGCGGGCTGGACTCCGTCGAAGACCACCATGGTCGACGCCTGCGGTGACGACGCCGCCGGGGACACCGCCATGCCGGCACTGCCCGCCGCGACGAGGACTCCCCCGCTCACCTCGACACCGCTGTTCGCGTCGATCGCCCCGTTGCCGCCGTCCGTGGGACCGTCGACCGTCGTGGTGCCCCCGGTGATGCTGATCGACCCGTTCGAGTCCAGACCGTCACCGCCCGCGTCGACCGTCAGCGTGCCGCCCGAGACGAGCAAGAAGGTCTCGGCGTCGGCCGTGAAGGTCTCCTCGCCGCCCATCCCGCCTCCGCCGCCCATCCCTGCGGGGCCACCGGTGCCCGACGAGTCCGCCCCGCCCGAGACGTTGATGCCGTCGTCGGTGGCCGTGACGTCGAGGTCTCCGCCGCTCAGCGTGATGTTGGCAGCCTCGAGCCCCTCGTAGGAGGCCCGGACCACGACAGTGCCCGCCGAGACTGTCAGAGCACCGTCGGCGTGGACGCCGTCGTCACCGCTCGCGAGGGTGAGCGCCCCGCCCGAGACGGTGACCTGTCCGTCGGAGTGCAGGGCGTCGTCGGCGGAGTCGACGTCCACAGTCCCGCCCGAGACTCGGACGCTCGCCGTGCCCTTGATCCCCTTGGACGACACGTCGGCGAGGACGATCCCGGTACTGCCTCCGGCCGCGACGATGCTGAGGGTCCCGCCCGAGACGATCGCGTGGGTCTCGGCCTGGATACCGTCGCCGTCTGTCGTGAGGTCGAGGGTGCCGCCGCTGACCGACACGTAGCCGAGCGTCGTGTCGTCGACGTTCGTGGACTTCAGCCCGTCGCCGCCCGCCGTGGCGGTGATCGTGGGGCTCGAGAGCTCGCTGTCCTTGACCACGACGTAGTCCTTGCCGCGGACAGCGTCGTCGGTCGCGGTGACGGTGAGGTCGCCGCCGGAGATCACGAGACCGTCCTTGCTGACGATGCCGTCGCCCGCACTCGCGTCGACGCTCAGCGCACCGGTCCCCGTGATCGTCAGGTCGGCTGTCGAGAAGATCGCACCGTCGGGCTCGTCGGTCGCGCTGTCGGGGTACACGTAGGTGTCGGCGTCGGAGACGCTGTTGGTCGAGCCCTCGGCGAGGACGATCAGCGCCTTGCCCGCGTCGGTGATCACGACAGGTGCAGACGTCGAGCTGGCGATGTCGACGCCGTCGAAGACCAGCCGGACCACGCCGTCGTCCGCGGAGTCCACGACGACCTGCCCGTCGGTGAGCTCACCCGAGAGCCTGTAGGTGCCCGAGGCCGTGATCGTCACGGTGCTGCCGTCGACCACGACGGCGCCGCTGTCAGAGCTTGCGGTGTCACCGTCGAGCGAGACGGTGACCTCGGCGCTGGTGTCCCACTCGTAGTCCGAGGCCTCGTCGTGGTCAGCCGCGACGTCACCCGTCGCGTCGGCGACGGTCGTCGCGACGGTCTCCGTCTCGGCACTGCTGGTGCTGCTGGTGCTGCTGGTCGAGCCTGGCGACTCTGTCGACGTCCCGGCTGTGCTCGTGGGTGAGCACCCGGCGACCAGGGCGAGGGCGAGCAGGGGGGCGAGGGCGGTGAGGCGGGCGGGACGTCGCACGGTGGGCTCCAGGTGTCTGTCGGTCGGTGTCGACACCTGTTCTACGGAGCGGGTCTATGGCACCCGTGGGCCGTGGCTGTGCGGCGGCTGTGGAGCGTCAGGCGGAGACGCGTGCCCGGGCCGTCCGGCGTCGGGCGACCGCGTAGGCGACACCCAGCAGCGCGATCCACCCGACACCCACGACGAGCGAGACCCGCGTCGCCTCAGTCACGCCGAGCATGACCACGACCCCGACCATGAAGACGATCGCGAGGACCGGGGCGACAGGCCAGAACGGCACGGGGAACTCCGACGGTCCCAGCTCGCCACGGGCGATCTTGCGGCGCATCGAGACGTGGGACGCGAGGATCATCAGCCACACCCAGACCGTCGCGAAGGTCGCGAGGGAGGCGATGACGAGGAACACGTCGTCGGGCACGAGGGCGTTGAGGACCACCCCGACGGTGAGCGTCGCGGCCATGAGCACCACGGTCATCCACGGGACGCCGTTCTTCGAGACCTTGCCGAAGGACGCCGGCGCGTTGCCCGTCCTGGACAGCCCGAAGAGCATCCTGCCGGCGCTGTACACGTCGCTGTTGATCGCGGACAGCGCGGCGGTGATGACCACGGCGTTGAGGATGTGCGCGGCCGCGGGGATGCCGAGCCCGTCGAAGATCTGCACGAAGGGGCTGCCGTCGTCGCCGATCGTGTCCCACGGGGAGAGCATCATGAGGATCGCGAGCGTGAAGACGTAGAACACCAGGATGCGCACGGGCACGGTGTTGATCGCTCGCGGCACCACCTGGGCCGGACGGTCGGCCTCACCGGCCGAGATGCCGATGGTCTCGATCCCCCCGAAGGCGAACATCACGACTGTGAAGCAGGCGAGGAAGCCGCCGACGCCGTTCGGGAAGAACCCGCCGTGGTCGACGAGGTTCGAGGCCCCGACCTGCGCGTCCTCGGCGAGGGAGAAGCCGAAGACCACGATCAGCGCGCCGCCGACGATCATCGCGACGATCGCGACCACCTTGACGAGGGACAACCAGAACTCGACCTCGCCGAAGACCGAGACCTTGAGCAGGTTGATCGCGGCGATGACGCAGATGATCGCCGCGACCCACGTCCACCGCGGGACGTCGGGGAACCAGAAGCCCATGTAGATGCCGAAGGCCGTCACGTCGGCGATCGCGACGATCGCCATCTCGAAGGCGAAGGTCCACCCCGTGACGTAGCCGGCGAAGCGCCCGAGATAGGTGTGCGCGTACTCGCCGAAGGACCCGGAGACGGGGTTCCGGACAGTCATCTCCCCAAGGGCGCGCATGACGACGAAGACCGCCATACCTCCGAGGAGGTATGCCAGCAGCACGCTCGGTCCGGCCTGCTGGACAGCGCTCGCGGACCCGTAGAAGAGCCCGGTGCCGATGGCCGAGCCGAGTGCGATGAACCGGATGTGCCGGGCCTTGAGCCCGCGCCGCAGGGTCGGGGCTGCTGCTCGCTCCGCCGACGGGTCGACGGGGTCCGGGTCCACCGCGTGGTCGAGAGCGTCTGCCGGACGAGCAGCACCCGCGGCGTGCGACGGGCCAGGCTCGGGTGCGAAGGGGGTGGACGGAGCATCGGGAAGGTCGTTCGGCACGTCGAGAAGGCCTTGTCTGCGCAGGGGGGGCGGCCGTCCGATCGGGTGGCGCCGGCCGATTCTACGTCCGTACCGGGCAGAGGTGACAGATCAGCCCAAGAGCTCGCGGACGTCCGTCGCGGTCAGACCCGCCCCACCTGCGGCTCCACCGTCGAGCACGCTCGCGAAGAGCTTCGACTTCGAGGCCTTGAGCGCCATGACCTTCTCCTCGATCGTGTCGGTCGAGACCATGCGGTACACGTTGACGTTGCGCGTCTGACCGATGCGGTGCGCCCTGTCGACGGCCTGGGCCTCGGCCGCAGGGTTCCACCACGGGTCGAGCAGGATGCAGTAGTCCGCGGCGGTGAGGTTGAGGCCAAAACCACCGGCCTTGAGCGAGATGAGGAACACGGAGGTCTCCCCCGAGGTGAAGCGCTCGATGGTCTCGGTCCGTCGGCGGGTGCGGCCGTCGAGGTAGGAGTAGTCGACGTCCTTGCGGTCGAGGTGGTCCCGCACCCGGCCGAGGAACTGCGTGAACTGGCTGAAGATCAGCACGCTGTGGCCCTCGGCGAGGATGTCGTCGAGCATCTCGTAGAGCACCTCGAGCTTGGACGAGGGCACCTTCTCGTGCTCGCTGTCGACCAGGCTCACGTCGAGGCTCGCCTGGCGCAGCACCGTGAGGGACCTGAACACCTCGAAGCGGTGCTCGCCGAACTCGTCGACGAGTCCGAGCACCTTGGTGCGCTCGCGCTGCAGGTACGCGTCGTAGAGGGCACGGTGGCGGGAGTTGAGCACGACGTCGACCACCTGCTCCTGCTTCTCGGGGAGGTCTTTGGCGACGTCTTCCTTGGTCCGGCGCAGCATGAAGGGCGCGATGCGTCGGCGCAGCTGGTCCAGGCGCGAGACGTAGCCCTCCTTCTCGATCGGCTTGGCGTAGTAGTCCTGGAACCTGCCAGGTGTGGGGAACAGCCCCGGGCTGACGACCGACACGATCGACCACAGCTCCATGAGGTTGTTCTCGAGAGGCGTCCCGGTCAGCGCGAGCTTGAAGGGCGCGTCGAGCCGCCGCGCGCACTGGTAGGCCACCGACTGGTGGTTCTTGACGAACTGCGCCTCGTCGAGGATCAGCCCGGCCCAGGCCTGTGTGCGGTACTCCTCGAAACCGAGACGGAACAGAGCGTACGAGGTGACCACGACGTCAGCCCCGGCGACGACCTCGGACAACGGGGTGCGCCGACGCGCCAGGGTCTCGGTGACAGTCACGGCCTTCAGACCGGGGGTGAACCTGCGGACCTCGGCAGCCCAGTTCCCCACGACGCTCGTCGGGGCGACCACGAGGAAGGGCGCGGAGCTCCGCGCCTGGTCGGCGCCGGAGGCGACAGAGACGACCGACGTGCCAGCAGCAGCCGAGAGACCGGCAGCGTCCTGCACGACCGAGGCGTCAGGGACGTCTGAGCCGCGAGCCGCCTCGGCAGCCGCCGCCTCACGGACGTGCTGGACGAGCGCGAGCGCCTGGAGCGTCTTGCCCAGCCCCATGTCGTCGGCGAGGACCCCGCCGAGCCCGTGCTCGTGCAGGAAGGCGAGCCACTCGAACCCCTCCTGCTGGTACTCGCGCATGGTCGCGTCGAGACCCGCCGGCGCGGGGACGGGCCCGGGCCGCGCTCCCCCGGCGAGCGCGCCGACGGCCTCGCGCCACGCCTGCGCCTGACCGCCGACGACCCCGAGCCTCTCGAGCTCGTCGAAGAGCCCCGCCTGGAACCTGTTGACGCGCAGCGTGCCGCCCATCGTGTCCTGCATGGCGCGGGCTTCCTCGATGAGCTCGCGCAGCGCGTGGAAGCGCTCGTCATCGAGGGAGAAGTGCAGACCGTCGACGAGCAGCAGGTAAGACTTGCCCTTGGCCAGGGCTGTGAAGACGTCCGCGAAGGGGATGAACTGCTGACCCGCGGTGACGATGACGGCGAGGTCGAACCAGTCGCGGGTCTCCGGCAGCGTCGAGGTCGACACCGAGATCTCGACGTCGTCGGCCCGCCTGTAGTCCACGGCCTCGCCGCGGACCTCGACCACGAGGTCGGTCTCCTCCTGCGCGAGGTCGAGCAGGAGCGGGAGCTCGTCGGTGACGAAGAGAGCCGTGGCGACGTCGGCGAGCTCGGTCCGTCCCACACGCGCGACGGCGGCCGCGGCCACGTCGGCCAGCCGTGCGGTGTCGTCGGCAGCGCGCCGTGGCTCGGCGGCCGCGCCGGGCAGGCGTGGGGCACGCCCGGCGAGCCTGTCGAGCAGCTGCGTCTCGGCCCGCGGGTCGCGGACGCCCGCGTCGGTCTGCCGGGTGCTCGGCCCGAGGTCGAACCGCAGGGTGTGGGTGGTGCCGTCGTCGTCCTCGACCGCGTAGCGCCACTGCCAGGTCAGACGCAGACCGTGCTCGGGCAGGTGCAGCACGTCGAGGTGCAGCGTGGGTCGCGGGCGCTCGGGCAGCGTGATCGACGGGTCGAGGTCGACAGCGTCGAAGCGGTCTTCGAGGGCGGGCAGGACGCGGAGCAAGAAGCGCCGCTGGTCGGTCTCGGGGACCGTGAGTGGCTCGGGGCGCTCGAGCAGCGCGAGGACCGGGGGGTCGACGGGCGAGGCGAGCGGGGCGAGCACGACCCGGGTCTCCTTGGTGGGAGCCCGGCGGCCCCGCCACGTCACGAGCCCTGTCGGAGGCTCGCCGAGCAACGACGTCGTCGCACGGTCGAGGGGGGTCAGGCTGTGAGGCGTGCCGGCAGCCTCGGCCGCCGACGAGGCTGCGCTGGCGGTCTGCTGGGTCGCGTCTGCGAGGTCGAGAGTGTCCTGCCCGGGGGCGTCGGTCTGCCCGAGCTCGCCCGCGCCCGCCAGGTCCACCGACGCACCCGCCGGGCCGTCAGCCCTGCTGGCGGGGTCGAGCGACGTGGTGTCGGCCTCGATCGCCGCGCCGAGGACCAGTCCCGCCGTCCCGCGGGAGACGGTGAGCCGGGTGCGGGCGGGACCTGCGAGGACGACGGGGCTCTGCGCCTTGTCCGAGTGGACCATCGGCAGGCCAGAGCGTCGGGCCTCGGTGAGCAGCGCCCACAGCGCGGCGCTCGGCAGCTCGTCCGCGTAGACCCACGTCGGCGCAGAGAAGTAGGCAGAGTCGGAGACGCTGATCGCGAGGCCGAAGAGGGAGCGCAAGATGTCGACGTGGCCGTCCGGGTAGGCCCCGTGACGGTAGTTGAGGAACCTCAGCTCGCTCCACGAGATGCCTGTCCGCACCCAGCGCCCCGTCGCGCTCCGGGTGACCGGACGCATCCCCAGGCGCGGCGAGTCGACCGAGGCGAGCGCTCGCCGTGAAGAACGACCCGTCGGCTCGGTGAGGAGCTCGACCTGGAGGGCGACGTCGTGGGAGCTGCGCAGGTCCCACGGCTTGGGCTTGCGGCCAGGGCGGCCAGGGACGGGCGGGGTGTCGTCGGGCTCGGTGAGGAGGGTCGCGAAGGTCCGCTCCCACTCGGCGCTGCGGCGCGGGGTGGTGCGGCCCGTGGCAGGGGACGCGGTCTGCGCGGCGTGACCCGGTGAGCCGGCAGCCCCGCGGGCACCGTCCGTCCCGGGGAGGATCCCGGCGGCCGCACCGCTGTCGGCGCGCTCTCCCGCGGTGTCGGCTGCGACCCCGGCCGCGGCGTCGGCCAGGATCGCCTGCGCGGTGAGTCGGTCGAGGTAGGCGAGCAGCGTGGCAGCCGTGTGCTTGCAGTTGAGGCGCACCGGGCAGGAGCACCTGCCGTAGCGCGGGGTCGCTTGCTCTCCGGCGCTCGACATCTCGACGACAGTCACGTACTGCTTGCGGGCCGATCCGCGGACCTGCCCGACGATCGTCGTGCCGTCGCCGTTCCGCGCGACCGAGACGACCTGCCCAGCACTGACGTACTCCTCGCCGCGGGCGAAGGTCTCCGAGCCCACGAGCTGGGACACGTCGGCTGCTGAGAACACCCCCGAAGTCTCTCACCGACCGGTGACAGCCGGAGAATCCCCAGAGCCGAGGCACCACGCAGCCGACAGCCACCGCGCCGGGCTGGCCTCCTCAGGACGAGTCAGCAACCAGCGGAGTCGTACGAGCAGAGCTTGTCGAAGGCCGTCGTCAGACCCGAGGTGACTGCGTCGCGAGCGTTGCCCACCGACTCCTCGCCGCTGAGCATCGCCACGATGGTCACGGCGTTGCCCCGGCGGGTCACCGCCGCGTAGCTGCCAGCCCCCTGGTCGCCGAGCTCGGCGTAGTTGTTGGCCAGACCACGACCCTGGGTCCCGACCGCGACGTCTTCCACGCTGTACGACCCGCTGTCGCCCGGAGGCGTCTCGACGCACGCGTCCATCGCGGCGCGGACCCGGTCCGCGACGGCCGAGGCTGTCTCGGCGTCCGGGAAGACGGCGACGGTCTGTAGACCGACCGGGTCCGTGCTCTCGTAGAGCCCCTGAGACACGGTCTGCACGGCGACAGCCTCCGGTGCTGCGGGGACCGAGCAGGCTGACGACAAGAACCAGGTCTCGGCCTGGTCCGTCGACCCGCGGCTCTCGCCGACGGGCTCGAGCTCGTCGGGGCCGAGCATCACGTCGTCGGTGAGATCGAGACGGACGGACGCCGGGGGCTCGGTCGGAGCAGGTTCCTCGGTCGCCGTGGTCTCCTCCGACGACGGGGCCGGCTCGCCGGTGGCCGTCGACTCCGCCGCTGTCGTCGACGCCGTGGCCGATGGCGAATCTTCGACCGAGCCGTCACCGCCCGAGCACCCTGCGACGAGGAAGACGGACAGGACGACGGCGACGTGGGCTCTCATCCGTCGATGATCCCCGCTGGTCGCCGCTAGCGCTACCGCAGGTCAGCGCACCAGAGACCAGGGACCCGGTACAGGGCCAGAAGCCAGGGCCAGAAGCCTGGGCCAAGGGCTCAGCCGACGGGCGTGACTGCCTCGAGCACCCCGTCGCCGAACTTCTCGAGCTTCGCGGCGCCGACACCGCTCACGGTGCCGAGCTCGTCGGTCGTCGTGGGACGGAGCACAGCGATGTCGCGGAGCGTCGCGTCGTGGAACACCACGTAGGCCGGCACGCCAGACTCTTTTGCCGTCGCGGCACGCCACGCGCGGAGCCGCTCGAAGACGGCTGCTGCGGTGTCGTCGAGGTCGACGGCAGCCTTCGCCTGCCCCTTGCCGGCCGATCGTGTCCGGGTCCGGGCAGCCTTCGGCGCCTCCCGCCGGAACCGGACCTCCCGTGCGCCGGAGAGCACCTCGGCCGAGTCGGCCGTCAGCTGGAGCGTGCCGTAGCCCTCGCCGTCGACCCCGAGCAGGCCACGGGCGAGCAGCTGGCGGACGACCCCGCGCCACTCCCCGTCGGAGAGGTCGCTGCCGATGCCGAAGGTCGACAGGCTGGTGTGACCGAGCTGGGTCACGCGCGGCGTCTCCTTGCCGAGCAAGATGTCCACGAGGTGGCCCGCGCCGTAGCGCTGCCCACGGTCGCGCTCGAGCCGGACGACCGTGGAGAGCAGCTTCTGCGCGGCGACGGTGCCGTCCCACGTCTCCGGGGGCGCGAGGCAGGTGTCGCAGTTGCCGCAGGCCGAGCTCTGCTCACCGAAGTACGAGAGCAGCTGGACGCGTCGGCACTCGACGGTCTCGCACAGGGCGAGCATCGCGTCGAGGTGCGCCGACAGTGCGCGCTTGTGCGTGGCGTCGCCCTCGGACTGGTCGATCATGCGGCGCTGCTGGACCACGTCCTGGAGGCCGTAGGCCAGCCAGGCCGTCGACGGCTGGCCGTCACGGCCCGCTCGCCCGGTCTCCTGGTAGTAGCCCTCGACGGACTTGGGCAGGTCGAGGTGGGCGACGAACCGCACGTCGGGCTTGTCGATCCCCATGCCGAAGGCGATGGTCGCGACCATGACGATCCCGTCCTCGCGCAGGAACTTCGACTGGTTGGCCGCGCGCACGTGGGCGGGCAGCCCTGCGTGGTACGGCAGGGCCGGGATCCCCTGGGCGACGAGGTGTTCGGCGGTCTGCTCGACCGAGTTCCGCGACAGGCAGTAGACGATGCCGGCATCACCGGGGTGCTCGGTCCGCAGGAGCTCGAGCAGCTGGGCGCGCGGGTTGTTCTTCGACGCGATCCTGTACTGGATGTTGGGACGGTCGAAGCTCGCGACGAAGTGCCGTGCGTCCTCGAGCTGGAGCCGGCTCGCGATCTCGCGGTGGGTCGTCTCGGTCGCCGTCGCGGTGAGGGCGATGCGCGGGACCGTGGGCCACCGCTCGTGCAGGATCGACAGGCCTAGGTAGTCGGGGCGGAAGTCGTGGCCCCACTGCGACACGCAGTGCGCCTCGTCGATCGCGAAGAGCGCGACGTCCCCGCGGTCGAGCAGCGCGAGGGTCTCGGGGACCCGCAACCGCTCGGGGGCGAGGTAGAGCAGGTCGAGCGTGCCATCGACGAAGGCCCCCTCGACCTCTCTGCGCTGCTCCCAGCTCTGCGTGGAGTTGAGGAACCCGGCCTTGACCCCCAGGGCCGACAGGGCGTCGACCTGGTCCTGCATGAGCGCGATGAGCGGTGACACGACCACGCCGACACCCTCGCGGACGAGCGAGGGCACCTGGTAGCAGAGCGACTTGCCGCCACCTGTCGGCATGAGGACGAGAGCGTCCCCTCCCCCGACGACGGTCGAGACGATCTCCGCCT
>Ga0308165_1005065_pt1 | contig 12515 bp, 8 predicted proteins | sample PhyWR2_FD_201032 | JGI IMG/M metagenome (GOLD analysis project Ga0308165, IMG submission 201032) | Phyllosphere microbial communities from UC Gill Tract Community Farm, Albany, California, United States - DLSLW.R2 | ecosystem: Host-associated > Plants > Phyllosphere > Unclassified | place: USA...
ATTGTAGACTATCAAAAACGCGAACGCCGTTTTGGTAAAATTAGCGAACAATTAAACTAATTTTTCTTTTAACACTTTTTAACAAGCGTTTAAACTAACTTAGCACCACTTTTATACGATAAATGAAACCATAATAAGGGATACAGGATAAAGAAAATTTTGCTTTATCAAACATTGTTACCTTCGTGGCCATTACTGAACAAATGATTTTAATGAAAAGAATATTTCAAGTTTTAATTCTACTAGTTTTAGCCGCTCCGGCCTTCGCTCAAGTACGTCCACAAGGTCAGGCACCGGCAACCCCTTCTTTAAAGGTTGGTGGCTTAGATCTCGATTATTTTAGTCCAAAAGAATACATCATTGGTGGTACCACAGTAACAGGAACCCAATATTTAGACAAAGAAGTATTAATCACATTATCTAAATTAACAAAAGGCGATAAAATCGTTCTTCCTGGTGAGGCAACTTCTGATGCAATTAAAACGCTTTGGGCGCAGGGATTGTTTGATGATGTTAAACTTAATATCGAAAAATTTGTTCAGGATTCTGTTTATTTTGAAATTGAAGTAGTGGAACGCCCGCGTTTAAGCTCTATCGATTTAAAAGGTATCCGTAAATCTGAAAAGACTGCCATTCAGGAAAAGTTAAATGATAAAACAGGTAAAATTGTAAACGATAACTTATACAATACCACTTCGGCCATTGTTAAAAAATATCTGCTGGATAAAGGTTTCTTTTTCACAAAAATCGATTATAAAACCCGTAAAGATCCAAATGCCGAAAACAGCGTGGTGTTAGAAGCCAATATCGATAAAGGCCACCGTGTTAAAGTACAGCACATCGATTTTACCGGAAACAAAGATTTTAAATCAGCAAAACTCAGAAAATACCTTAAAAATCCTAAACAGTTTGCCTGGTGGCGCTTTTGGGGTTCTGGAAAATTCGCAAAAGAGAAATACGAAGAGAACAAGGTAAAAATGATTGCTAAAATGCATGAAAAAGGTTACCGTGATGCCGAGTTATTAAAAGATACCATTTATCAGCACAATAGGAAAAAGGTTAACATCAGGATGGACCTTTACGAAGGAAAAAAATATTACTTCGGTAACATTACCTGGGCGGGTAATGCCATTTATCCTGATAGTATTTTACAGAAAGTATTGACCATCGAAAAAGGTGATGTTTTCAGTGAAGAAAAATTAAATAAAAAATTAAACGGTGGTGGCGAAAACGGTGGCGACATTAACAGTATGTATACCGATAACGGATACTTAACGTTTAACATCGATCCGGTACAGACTAAAATTTACGGCGATACTGTTGATGTGGAATTGCGTATGTACGAAGGGCCACAGTATACCAACAACCGCATTACCCTAAAAGGGAATACCATTACAAACGATAAAGTTGTATTGCGCGAGATCCGTACAAAACCGGGACAGAAATTTAACAAGAGTGATTTAATCCGTACCATCCGTGAGATTGGTCAGCTAGGTAACTTTGATGAGTCTAAAACAGTTCCAACGCCTCGCCCTAACCCGGCAGATGGTACTGTGGATATCGAATATGCAGTAGAAGAAAAACCTTCAGATCAGATTGAACTATCAGGTGGTTTTGGCGGTGGCCGTATCATTGGTACATTGGGTTTAACTTTCAATAACTTCTCTTTACGTAACCTGTTTAACCTAAAAGCTTATAAACCATTGCCAAAAGGAGATGGACAGAAATTAAGTTTACGTGGACAAACCAATGGTAAATATTACCAATCGTACAGTTTCTCTTTCTCTCAACCTTGGTTTGGTGGTGAGAAACCGGTAAGTTTTGGCGTAAGTGCATTTACTTCATTACAATCTAACGGTTTAAGCAGTGGCGATGCGCTGTTTCAGAAAATCCGTTTAAATGGTGTAACCGTAAGTTTGGGTAGAAGATTAAACTGGCCGGATAACTATTTCCAGTTAACCCATGCACTTAGTTTCCAACAGTACATTTTAAATAATTATACAGGTTATTTATTCAGTACTGGTACCTCTTACAATATCAGTTTATCGCAAGAGATCAGCCGCGATTCAAGAGATTCACCAATTTTCCCTAAATCAGGTTCGTTCTTACGTTTTACTGTTCAGGCAACGCCACCATACTCGTTGCTTAATAAAACTAATTATGCAACGGCTTCTGATAAACAGAAATACCGTTTTACAGAATACCACAAATGGAAATTCGATTCGCAGTGGTACCAACGTGTAGCAGGTAACTTGGTTATTAAAGCACAGGCACAATTTGGATTCTTAGGTTCGTACAATAAAGCAGTTGGTCAATCGGCATTTGAGCGTTTTAAACTGGGTGGTGATGGTATGCAAGGGTTCGATTTCTTACAAGGTTCGGAGTTAATCGCGATGCGTGGTTATGCTAACAATACCGTTATACCAAATGGTTCTGATCCAAACGTTGCACAACAATCTGGTAGCCCGATTTATACTAAATATGTATTAGAGGCACGTTATCCGGTTATTGCGAGCCAACAAGCCACAGCATTCGTTTTGGCCTTTGCTGAAGCGGGTAACACCTGGAATAGATTTGGAGATTTTAATCCTTTTAACGTTAGAAGATCAGTGGGTGTAGGTGCCAGAATCTTCTTGCCAATCTTTGGTTTGTTGGGTATTGATTATGGTCATGCATTTGATTCGATACCAGGTATAGCAGATGGAGGAAAGCAAAACTTTACATTTAGTATCGCACAACAATTAGGTGGATTTTAATTGATAAAGAACAAAAATTTAACTAATTATGCAATAAATCATTGCAATAGGAGTTTAAAGAAAGCTTAGGTTATTAACTATATCATTAACACACACACTATGAAAAAATATCTTTTTATCGCATTCCTACTTTGCACTTCATTTGGTGCCTTTGCACAGAAGTTTGCTTATGTAGACACGGAGTATATTTTAAAACATTTACCAGAGTATAAATCGGCATTAAGTCAGTTGGATGTAGCTTCAAAACAGTGGCAGCAGCAGGTTGATCAGAACTTTTCTGAAATCGACAGGATGTACAAAGCTTATCAAGCCGATCAGGTTTTGTTAACAGACGACATGCGCAAACGCCGTGAGAACGAAATTATCGAAAAGGAGAAACAGGCCAAAGAATTTCAACGTTCTAAGTTTGGCCCTGATGGCGATCTTTTTCAGAGCAGAAGCAAATTAATTAAACCCATCCAGGATAAAGTAGCCGAAGCGATTAAGCAAATTGCAAAATCTAAATATTTAGATTTCATTTTTGATAAGAGCAGCGAAGCTACAATGATGATTTACGCAAGCAGCAGTTACGATGTTAGTAATGATGTAATTGTAAAATTAGGTTACAAGCCAGGGACTGTAAATAATTAGTATATTCGCCCCTGATTTTTAGAAAAAACAATTAGAAAAAATAAAAAAAGTAAAATAGAACGATGAGAAAGTTAATTAACGTATTCTTTGTAGCAACAGGTTTATTGTTTACAGCGAATATGGCAAGTGCACAACAAAAATTGGGTCACATTAATTCTGAAGAGGTATTCGCAAACTTACCAGAAGCTAAAGCAGCTCAAACAACTTTAGAGACCTTAGGTAAACAAAAACAAGCTGATATTGATGCAATGATCAAAGAATATCAGGGAAAACTTACAGCAGCGCAAATTAAAGAAAAAACTTTAAGTGAAGCCAACAAAGAAACTGTAGGAAAAGAATTACAGGTTGCCGGACAAGAATTGCAGGATTTAGAAAAACGTATCACTGATGCGCGTACTAAAGCTTCACAAGATATAGGTACTAAACAAGGCGAATTGTTCCAGCCGATCCAGGCTAAAGTTGCAACTGCAATTTCAGCTGTAGCTAAAGAAAAAGGTTTGGCTTACGTTTTCGATATCGCAAACGGACAAGGTGGTAACAACTTAGTTTTCTGGGATGGTGGTGATGACATTACTGCTTCGGTTAAAACTAAATTAGGTATTACAGCTACTGCTGCAAAACCAGCTGCACCTAAAAAATAGATTTGAGCCGTGAGTTCGGAGGCGCGAGTTTCCTTACCAGCTCAATATATAAAGCGGAATTAAGTTTAACTTAGTTCCGCTTTTTTGTTGGAAGACAAATCATCATCTCCGGAACGGAAAGAAGTGGAAAGATCTACCTCGAGGCAAAACATTTCAAATTCCAATATCCGAACATTCCAGCTAACATTGTAACTTTATAACTTTCCAACATTTTCAAGATCTAACGCAATGCAGGCTTCGCCCATAGGTATTTTCGATTCAGGTTACGGTGGCCTAACCGTATTCCGTTCCATTGCCGATAAACTGCCCGGTTATAATTATATCTACCTGGGCGATAATGCCCGGTCTCCTTACGGCGATCATTCTTTCGACACCATCTATAAATATACTTTAGAATGTGTTGAATGGCTTTTTGCCAAAGGATGCCAGTTGGTGATCCTGGCCTGTAATACGGCCTCGGCAAAAGCACTCAGAACGATTCAGCAAAAGGATCATCCTGCCAAATATCCTGATAGAAGGGTGCTGGGGGTAATCAGGCCCACAGCAGAGGTTATAAATGCTTACACCGGCACCAAACAGGTTGGTGTAATGGGAACCAGGGGTACGGTTAATTCTCGATCGTACCTTTTAGAAATCAATAAGTTTTTTCCTGAAATCAAGGTTTATCAGCAAAGCTGCCCAATGTGGGTACCTTTGATCGAAAATAATGAACACCTGCAATCCGGAGCAGATTTTTTTATCAATGAGTATTGCAATCAGTTATTGAGCCAATCGGAAGATATAGATTGTGTATTGTTGGCCTGTACGCATTACCCTTTGCTGATGCCGAAACTGAAGAAAGTTTTTCCCGATCATATAAACGTTTTAACACAGGGCGAAATCGTTGCCAACAGTTTGATCAGTTATTTAGAAAGGCATCCTGAAATCGAACAGAAACTGGCAAAACAGGGCGAAAGGCATTTCTATACCAGCGGCGACCCTTCAGCTTTTGATGAACATGCCTCGATATTTTTTGGAGAAGCATTGCGGTCGGATAAAATGTAGCAATCTGTTAATTGTTTTTAACGGCAAATTAAACTGATAACTGCCAACTCATGATTTGCCGCTCCCCATGGGAGGAAGCTTTCATGACCTCATGATTTGTTGCTCCCCAGAGGAGGAAGCTTTCATGACCTCATGATTTGTTGCTCCCCATGGGAGGAAGCTTTCAAAGTAAATTGTGTTTTTACACGCTGCAAATTGATGGTTAATCGGTTAATTGTTTAAATCGGTTAGCTAGCGCCAAACGCCCTGCTCCTCACGCTAACCTACTGCGGCAATTGCTCTACCCTGGTCAGTACCGTAGGTGATGAAAGTGCTTCTAGAAAGGAAACAACAGCGTCCTTTTCGGCGATACTCAGTTTTAAACCTTTTAATAGCCTATCATTTTTTGGCAGCAATGGGTCGTTAACCTGCCCGGGTTTTACGCGTTGCACCGGCATCCCTACATTGTACATGTTCATTACCCCATCCATATCCGGAAATAAGCCGTTATGAAACCACGGAGCAGTTTTCATTACATTTCTTAATCCGGGTGTTTTAAATTTGCCCACATCCTCTGGTTTCTTGGTTACATTATACAAACCCAGATCTTCATACTTACGGCCATAATAGGTTAAGCCATCGTTATGAAATTCATTGTCGGTAAAAAATGGTCCGTTATGGCAATTAATACAACGTGCCTTGGTGCGAAAAAGGTGTAAGCCAACAAGTTGTTGATCGGTGAGCGCTTTTTTATCTTTGGCCAGAAAACGATCAAATGGTGTTCTTCTACTCACTATGCTGCGCTGAAAAGTAGCCAGGCTTTCGAAAATTCTTTTATTCGTAACTTCTTTCGATCCGAAAGCATCCTTAAAAAAGGGTTGATAGCCTTTAATTTTGCCGATCTTTTTAGGTAAGGCTTTCATGTCCTGATGCATCTCATTATGCGCTGCCACAGGGCTTCCGGCCTGTTCTTCTAAACTGTTTGCCCGGCCATCCCAAAAAAGGCGTTTGTAAAACCAGACATTCTCCAGCGATGGGGCATTTCTGATGTTGTTGAGGTGATCATGTCCTACCGAAACCTGGCGGCCATCTGTCCAATGTAAATCTGGTGCATGGCAGCTTGAGCACGAAATCTGGTTCGAACCGGATAAACGCGGGTCGAAAAACAAAATCTTACCCAGTTCTACAACCTTCTTTATCGAGTCGTTTTTTAGGTCGATAGGAGAAGGAGGGAGTTCGCCCAGCTCCTGAAAAACCGCACCCTGATCTACCGTTGGTTTTGGCCACTCGCTGGTTGGCTTCGAATAAACTTTTCGCAAACTATCGATACTCAGTTCCTCATCATCGTTAAAATCGGCCGATTGAAAAGAAAACAAAAGTAATCCGGTGAGGGCTAAAGCAAGAAGGGCAACAATTTTATTCATGGGTTAAAAATACAGGTTTAAGCTGATATTGGAAGAAAAGCGGTCTTTGCCGGGGGCTGTAACAATAGTTCTGCTCAGGCTTTTTTGATCAAGTTTTTGCGTATAAATAGCATTTAATTTAAGGCTAGACATCATCATTTTAAACAGTGGAAATCCATATTCTGCTGTTATTTCACCTCCTGCAGCAGAAGAAGTATTAAACAGATAGTCGTGATAGATGACATACCTGGTAAAATAAGCTTCATTAGCAGGCGCCACTTTAAAATCATCGTTAATTGAGAACTGATAGTGTGCAGAAAAGCCGATACCTAAATAGCGATTGTTTTCCTTAATCCATCTTTTACTTGAGCCTAACATCAGCAATATGTGGTTAAAATAAACATCATTCGCCCTGATTCCATCAATTCTTTCTTCTTCCAGATAATCAGCTTTGATAAAATGGTTAAATATACTTTTAGCTGATAGAGTAGTTAGAAACAATTTTGCTCCAAGGTTGCGGGATAGGTATTTGTAGTTGTTGGCATTAAAACCTATGTTGTAATCGGCGCCGTCAACTGATTTGTACTGTGCTTGCGCTCCAACAATTCCGTAAGTAAGCTTTTTATTCCATAGTAGGTTAATATCAGATGTTTTGAGATTATATTTTGAATAGTCTGTAAAGCCAGAACCATTTGCAAAAAAATAACGTTGATTTTCTTCAATATAATTTCCAAACAAATGAAAACTGCCTAAGTTGCCCGCATTAACATCAAGGTATAAATCCAAGCCATTGCGTTTTTGGTCGTCGTTATATTTTCTGTCATTTAACATGGGTTTAGTTTCTCCATAGCCATTTATGAGGTGGTTGTAGTACATTGGAAATGAAGAACTTTCATAGTATCGAGGGTTTTTGTACCCAATGGTTATCTTTTCCTGACCGTAACCGTGTCGATAACCGATTCCTAATTTAACAAAAGCGGATAATTTATAGCCTAAAGATGCATTCAAATTGAACTGATATTCACCTATTGATCCTCTCGGATCGTTTGTAGAGAAATGATCTCCCACTTTATAGTCGGTCCCGATACTTAAGCTTAATTTTTCTTGCAAGAAATTTTTATTGGCCATAGCCTGAAAACGATAAACACTTCTTTCATAGTGCACGTAAGCCGGAGAACCAAAGTAATATGGAGAAGAAGTATTGTTTCTGGTTTGATGTGAAAAACGTGTACTGTCCTCAAAGGTTTTGGTATAAGAAAAACCACCAAACAATTTAATGTCACCGAGTTTGACCGTGCCCTCGGTTGATAATTTGCCTGCATTAATTTTTGTGGCCCCTTGTGATGGTATGTAGGTTCCCTTATCGTAATTGTATGAAAGACTGATTGTGCTATACCTTTCGGGCATCAGTGTGCTAAGGTAATAACTGCTCAGTTTTGCAAACCTAAAAGTTTCTTGGGCCGTCGAATCTGCATAAAACCGATTGGTGGCCAATGCTTGCTGCAACTCTTTATCATTAACAGTTTTTTGAGCCAGGACAGATGATGGGAGCCATAGCAAAAACAAATATTTTAGAATTTTTCTATTCATGGAAGTTTTAAAAAGCTGGCCGGATTCTTCCGGCCAGCAATTAACTTTTATTTAAATCCTCTGGGATTGGCAACGTTGAAGTAATCGAAATCTTCAGTACTGTTATTGGTATCTTTTAGGATGACCCTGCCGTTTACCGTTTTTTCTGTTTTCCTGATTACAGATTGTGACGTATAAGAACCAAGTGGGACGAAGGTGAAACCGGCATCTAGGGTGGCTCCGAATTTTTTCGGTATACGATCAGTAGCCTCGTTAGGCTGTACTTCTACTGCGTCTACTATCCACTTAGCTGGTATTTGATAATATTTTCCAGCCGATGATGATGGCGCAGCTTTGGTTGGGTAGTTATATTGCGGCCAGTCTTTTGGTTTTTGTGTACCATCAACTTTCACTAATACATATGCATATCTACCAGGGTTATCAAATATCATATCTGTACCGAAGTAAGAAAGCACCTCAAGGTTCGGGACACTGGCATTGTCAATGTCAGAAGCTAATGGTTTACTCAAAAATGGAGCATAATAAGCTTCGAAATCAGCTTTGCTTAAATCAACTGTTAAACTGGGGTTTAATACTGTAATCGCTTTTCCATCCACTCCTGTAAACGGGCTTTTATGGTTAACCGCAGTTTGGGCAACCACGATACTTTTACCTGGCTCAACAGGGTATTGTTTTCCGGTTCCTGGAATCATTAAAAATGCACGTGCATATACGTAATCATTGTTAGCATCAATGTCAGCAGGCATATTTTGTGATTTACTCCAGTCTAATTGTCCACTAGCCAATAAATTATAGGATCCAGATGTACTTTTAGTGATTAGTCCCGTTGTTTCTGCAAAGTATAAGCTGTCGGCATAAAGTGTTTTATCACTATTGTTGTAAAACTCAATAAATTGATCCCTAAAGATCGCACCATTTACACGATCTGACCCCGCAAAATAGATCTGTTTGATCACCCAGTCGCCAATACTGCCCGCAATCAAATTTAAATTGATAGTTTCAGAGAAACCTACAGTAATCTGCTTGTTTTTTAAAGAAGCATTAAATGTAACTGCTTTTTCGGTAACTGTTCCAGTAATTGTCGAATATTCGGTCGCGCTAAAGTTAGAAGAAGCATCGATGTCGTAAAAGCCAGGTGCCAGCTTTGGAATAAGGATAATACCTTTGTCATTGGCAGTAAATTCCTGCGAAGTCCTGGTCTCAATATTTGTAATTTTCAGTTTAGCAATATTAAGCGGTAGCGTATAAGCGCTGGTTGTAAGGTTATAGTTAATTTTGATATTCAAATCAACAGGCTCGATTTCGGTTGAGTTGTTTTTCTTACACGAGGCGAAGGCAAATAAGGCTAAAAATAGGTAAAGATACTTTTTCATAACTATAAAAATTAGAGTTTTAAGGATATTTCTGCACCAAACGATGGGGCCGAATTGGGATAATTATATGTGCCGGATGAGCTGATGTAATAAGGCTGGTAATTAAAAACATTAAATACATTGAAAGAAAACTTCAGCCTTTTCTTGATATCTTTCGATAAGGATAGATGAAAATTCGGAATGATTTTAGGTACATTGTCATTATTTATTTCTGATAATGGTTTAAGTAATTGCCCGTAATCCGGATTCGAAGCATCAAAGTTGGTGATGGTAACATATCTGCCATTATTAGTGATGTAAGCAAACGGAATACCTGAATTTTGAGATTCAATTGATTTTTGAGCAATTGAAAAATCTGCAATAAAACTAATTACAAGGCTGATTTTTGGAATATGTGTTGCAGAACTGATGCGGCCATTGCTTAAGTAAGAAATCCTTTTAAGTGGTTCGTAAAATCCAACTTTTGCATAATCATCCCGAGTGATGGTTTGATCGGGTGTATTACCCAATCTTGGGCTATTGGTTTGGTAGTTGGTCCTGAAAATTCCACCACTGATGTTAAAAGAAGTGGCAATGGCTTTAATTTGCGGGGTATTTAAGATCAGTTCAAGGCCCTGGTTGTCGGAACTTAGATCATTATCAAATCTATGGTAAACGAAGTAATAATTTTTACTTCCATTTTCTGTAATTAATGGTTTCTGACCTGGTTGTGGAACCACGTTGTATGTTGGGAGCGTTACAATTTTCGGGGTTGCGATGGTGCCGATTCCATTTCTCGACAGTTTACTGAACAAACTGAGCGAGAGGTTGAAATCTTTAATTTTAACCTGTGAGCTGAATTCAATGGTTTGACTTCGCGCAGACTTCAGGTTTTCTGAATGGTGATCATAACGGTTTACATATACCAAGTAAGTACTTTCTAAAGCACTGCTGTTATTATAAGAGTTAACTAAAGGGATTTCATAATAAGTTGGTCCGGGATAACGTTGTGCCAGCGCTGGAGATTTAAATGAGAGTCCATAAGCTAAGCCAATCTTTATCGACTTATTTACGGCATAATTTAAATTAACCCTAGGCGAAAATGACGCTAAGGCATTTTGAATATCGTACCTTAAGCCAGCTCTTACATTTAGTTCCCGTTTAAAAAGCGGAAGTTTGAACATGTCTTCGGCATAAAAACCAATATTGTTCTGTGGTACCGCTAGGTTAAAATCATAATATCTTTCAGAACGAGATGGTGTTAAGGAAGTTGTTGTAATCGCTGTGCCAAACCTTGGCCTATTCGGATCGAGTACCTGCCCCATGCCATTATTGGCTCCATAATCGTAACCCGCTCCGAAATTTAAAAAGTGGGTAATGCTTCCTGTTTTGAAATCGGCATTTAAATCAAGTTTTGCAGAAGCATTAACAGGCCTGCCATCAATTAGGGTTTGTGCAGTATAGATCCCCCTTACATAAGCACCTTCGAATATGCCCGTTGAAGTGGCATCAGAGATAATTACATAGGGCTCGTTTTTAAAATCTTCTTTGTAGGTAACCTGATGGCCTTCTGAATAGCGCAAGTTAAGTGAAATGTTTTTAAGGAAATTATTGTTTATACGGTACGAACTTCTGTTGCTTACACTAAAATTCCAGCTGTCGAACCTCATCAAAGATTTTTTAATATCATCTGGATCACTTTTTACGCCATCCAGGTTTTTTCCATAATCAAGGCTTAAGGTATTTTTTAACCTGGCTTCCCTACCAAAAGTGTTCGAATACATTAAATTGGTATTGATCCGTTTGTAAGCTTTTAGCTTGTCACGGTTATCGGCAAAAGAATTTACATAGTTTAGTCCAACGTTTACCGCACCCGCTTTGGGCGAGATTTTAAAACCCTGCGAATAACCATAAGAAGTGGCATCATTTCGGAGTTGCATGCGCAGATAACCTGGTGCTTTTCCTGCCTGCCTTTCCACAATAACTGCACCATCACTTAAATCGCCATATTTGGCAGGAGCAACACCCGAAATCACCTCTATACTTTCGATATTATCAACGGGGATCTGCCTTAAATCTGTTCCCCCAAAAGCATAATCGCCTGAGTAAGCTGTTCCTCTCGAACCATTTAGTCCATATCCTTCTGATGATAACAATGAGTTGCCAGCGCCAAGCATACCCGGGTTGTAACTCTGCATATTCATATTGTTGCTAATGGCATTGCCATCAACAATTATAGCTACACCGAAAGCATTGCTCATTTCAAATTGGCCCCTTTGGTTGGTAGTAGGTTCAAATGAAGACCGCAGGTTAATGGTTTGCACACTCTGCAAACTTGGTGCAACAATTTTTCTGTTCGGTATCTGATTTAATAAATCGCTTAAACTCAAGGCTGGTGTTTGCTCAATAATATCTCTGGAGATAATTAAAGAAGAGTTCGACTGCCCTTCATAGTTACGTTTTGCATTAATATCAATGGTTTCTAAACTTAAATTCAGCTCTCTTAATATAATGTTGCCCAAATTGACATTACCGCCCGAAATTTTAATCTCTTTTGTTACACGTTGATAACTAATAAAGGAAAATTCAAAAGTTAAACTCGTATTGGTTAAATTGGTTAGGCTTAATTTAAATGACCCATCTTCTGAAGTGGTTCCATATTGATTGGTTTCGACAATTTTGATATTTGCAGAAGGGATAGGCCGATTGTTTATGTCTACCACTTTTCCGGTAACCACATTCTTTACCTGGGCCATGGTAGCCAGGCAGATAAAGGAGAATAATAAGGATGTGTAAAGTTTCTTCAATTTAGACTAAATCTTAATAATGGCGCAAAAGTGTAAAAATTACACTTATGATGCAAGTTATTTAGAAAGATTCTAATTAATAATACACGATTTTAAGTGTCAAAGGCAGATTAGCCTACATTTGGCACATCTGTCAGCTTAAACTCATCATCTCAAAAGAAAACATTTTTGTTTAGGTTCTGATTATTTAAAAGGATAACTTTGCGGCTTCAAACCCACACAATGAGTGATCAGATAAAACACGAATGCGGAATCGCTTTTATTCGCCTGTTAAAACCACTTTCTTACTACCAGCAAAAGTACGGTACAGCAC
>Ga0308165_1005066_pt1 | contig 12514 bp, 11 predicted proteins | sample PhyWR2_FD_201032 | JGI IMG/M metagenome (GOLD analysis project Ga0308165, IMG submission 201032) | Phyllosphere microbial communities from UC Gill Tract Community Farm, Albany, California, United States - DLSLW.R2 | ecosystem: Host-associated > Plants > Phyllosphere > Unclassified | place: USA...
CTATACGGTGACTGTGGCCGATCCGAGCCATCCGCTGGTGGCGGGGATCGAGCCGTTCGAGACCACCGATGAACTCTATCACATGGAGACTCACGGCGATCTTCACGTCCTCCTCGAGACCGACTGCACCGAGGAAGGCACCGGCTTCGTCGAGGCCAAGGACGCGCGCGGCAAGCAGCCGGTTATGTATCTGAAGGGCCATGGCAAAGGCGGCGTGCTGTACAACACGCTGGGCCATTGCCGGGGGCACTACGACCTCCAGCCGATGCTGGACTGGTGGCCTATGGTGGACCGCTGTGCCTGGGATCTGCCGGTGTTCTACGACCTGCTGCGCCGGGGTATCGGCTGGCTCAAGCAGCGCGAGAGCTGAGGGAAAACTGAAAGATCCGTCGTCCCGGATGATGTCCGGGACGACGTATTCTCCGAAATCTTTCGATCACATAAAAAGAAGGGGGCGCTCCGAAATCGGAACGCCCCCTTTGTCAGGTGTGGTCCTTCAAATTCAGTTGAGCAGCCCGGCGTAGCGGTCGAGCGCTGCCAGCGGCCCCTCGGGCCAACGCGAGAGCACCAGCAGGCGCTTGTGCCCGCCGCCGATCGCCAGTTCATCGGTGACGCCCATGCCGCCGTGGAACTGGATCATCTCATGCCCGAGTTCCACCGAGGCATCGGCGATGAACGCCCGCGCACCGTGGACAGCATTCGCAAATTCGTCGCTCTGCCAAGAAACCAGTGCGAGGTTGAGCAAGGCCCGGCTCTGCTCGATCACGGCATACTGCGCGACCATGCGGTGCTGGATCGCCTGGAACGCGCCGAGCGGCGAACCGAACTGGTCGCGGGTCTTCAGGTAATCGATGGTTTCATGCAGCAGCCGCTCCATGATTCCCAGCGCCTCGGCGCTGCGGGCAAGGGCGGCAAGGTCGCTGGCGGCGGCGATGGCGGCAAGGCCGTCGTCACCAAGCCTGTTGCCTGCGGGCACGATGACACCTTCAAGCTCCAGCGAGGTGGCGACGCTGCCGTCGGCCATCGTCCAGTCGCGGGCGGACGCGCCAGGCGTGCCGGCCGGAACAAGGAACAGAGCCACGCCTTGCGCATCACCCGGCTTACCCGAAAGACGCGCAGAGACGATGTAACCGTCCGCGCCGCCGCCGACTACGCAATAGGGCTTGGCGCCGGACAGACGGTAGCCGTCACCCTGAGGCGAGGCGGAGGTTTCCACCCACACCAGCCCGTCGCGCGCACGCGCTTCGGCATGGGCGAGGGCAAGGCGCTTTTCACCGGAAATCAGCGCCTCCAGCCATTCGCTCTGCAGGGCTTCCGGCGCGGTACTGGCGAACAGGCGCCCGGCCATTACCACGGCTTCGGCCAGCGGTTCGACCACGAGGCCGCGGCCAAGTGCTTCGAAAACGGTGGCGATTCCCGTGGCGTCGAGTCCAAGCCCGCCCAGTTCCTCGGGGAAAGGCGCAGCGATCAGGCCGAGTTCGCCCAGCAATTGCCAATTGGTGCCAGAAAAGCCGCCCGGCTCGGCAAGAAACGCGCGGCGGCTGTCGTGGTTATAATGGTCGGTGACGAAGCGCTCGGTCAAAGCCTTGAGCATTTCCTCGTCTTCGTTGAGATCGAAGTTCACTTTCCTCTCCACATCGGGCCACTCCCGCTTATGGGCTTGGGTGTACCATCAAGAGGCCGGACGTTACCGCTGCGCAAAAGACTAGTCATGAAAACGGCATATTTCCGGGCTTCAAGCGATTGTGCCGCCAAAGCCACCGGGCTAAGAGGGTGGAGAGAGGATCCCATGCAACTGCTGTCACTGGAACACATCGACGCCGTGCGAGTGAAATCGCCGGAGGGCATCCGCTCGGCCGCCGAGGCGCTGCACAGGATTGCCATGGAGCAAGGCATGCGGGCGGCTCCGGCCCACGATATCGCCGACAAGCGCACGCCCGTCGATGCCGAGGGCCGGATATTGGCGACCGAGGTATTCGGCTGGGGCGACGAGGAGCGGGTGTGGTGGCGCAATTCGCGCATCGCCCTGGATTCTCCGCTGACCACGGCCTGCCGCTTCGAAAGCCAGCCGTTCTGGGCCAATGCCGGGGGGTTCCGCACCCGTGAGCCGAACGCCTATCTCACCTCGATCGACATCACCAATTTCGAGACGCGGGCAATGACCCGCGCCGCGATCGCCGTGCCGGTACACTTGCCGTTCGGCCAGATCGGCGCAGTCAGCTTCAACCCGCTCGATCGCGACAAGACCGACTTGTCAGAAGAATTCGACCGGCTTTCGGACGTGCTGGGGCTTTACGCCCGCACGTTCATCGCGACGTATGTGCAGGTAATGGGTTCCACCCAGGCGCTGCCGCCCGCCTCACGCCTGTCCAAGCGCGAGGTCGAGTGCTTGCGCTGGGCGGCGATTGGCAAGACCGACCTGGAAATCAGCATGATAATGTCGCGCAGCCGCGCAACGGTGCGTTTCCACATCCACAACGCTGCCACCAAGCTGAACGCGGTGAACCGCAGCCAGACGGTCTTCAAGGCAGCGCAACTGGGCTATATCTCGCTCCAGACCTGACGCAGGCCCTCAGCACATCATACAACCCGCGAAGGATCCCGAGGTGGAAATCAGGCTGGACGATCCGGCGGCATCCCATGTGTCCGAGCTTCTCGCCCATCACCTTCGCGAACTGCGCTGCGTCATGGGTGAGCATGCATTTGCTCTCGACGCGAGCGGGTTGTCTTCACCCGGCGTCACCTTCTGGACGGCATGGCGCGAAGGTGAACTGGCCGGATTCGGCGCGCTCAAACAGCTTGGTGCGCGCCGGGGTGAAGTGAAGTCGATGCGCGCGGCGCCCTCGGCGCGGGGCACGGGCGTTGGCCATGCGCTGCTGGGGCATATCGTTGCCGAAGCGAGGGCGCGCGGATACGAGGCGCTTTATCTGGAGACCGGCACGGCCGATCTCCACGCCCCGGCCATCGCGCTTTACCGGCGCTCGGGGTTCGTTTCGTGCGGACCTTTCGCCGATTACGAGGCGAGCGAGCACAACCAGTTCATGGTGCTGACGCTTTGACGCCGCGTCCCCCCCCTTGCGGGGAGGGATCAGCCCCTGTCTTCCAGCATCAGCTTCGCGCCGCGCAGGCCTACCGCCATCGCGGGGGCATTGGTGTTGCCGGTGACATGGCCGGGCATGATCGAGCAGTCCGCCACGCGCACGCCTTGCACGCCGTTCACCCGCAGGCGTGCGTCAACCACGGCGTCCGCGTCCGCGCCCATCCGGCACGAGCGGATGGCGTGGAGGCCGCAGCTCGAAAGGTTGCGGAACATCGCCAGCACGTCCTCGTCGCTTTCCACCTGCGCGCCCGGCACCAGTTCCTCGCCGACCATGCGGTCCAGCGGCGCGGCACGCACGTAGCTACGCATCTTGCGAACCAGCGCGATGGCTGAGGCCTTGTCGTGCTCGGTGGTGAGGAAGTTGTGGTGGATGTCGGGCAGGTCATCGCCTGATGGGCTGACCGCGCGCACGCTGCTCTCGCTGGTCAGGCGCAGGAGCTGGCCATAGATAGTGACGCCGGGCTTGGGGTCGATCTTGTCGAGGGGGACCGGGTCCTTGTCGTCTCCGACCTTGAAGGTGTAGCCGCCGAGGTAGAACTGCGCGTCGGTGCGGCCGTCCGGGTGGGCGACGTTGCAGAATGCGCCGATCTCGAATGGGCCGGTGGCCAGCACACCGTCGCCGCGCAGAAGATAGCGCAGCATGGCCAGCGCCGCACCGATGCCGAAGAAGCTCTTGTTGGTGCCCTTGCCGTGGTCCAGCCGGAACGGCATCGAGATCGAGAGGTGTTCGATCATCTTCTCGCCCACGTCCGGCGAATGGGCGACGAGGGGGATGCCCGCTGCCGCCAGCCGGTCCGCGTCGCCGATGCCGGAGCGCTGGAGCAGCAGGGGGCTTTCCATGGCGCCCGCGCTCACCACGATCTCGCCCGCACAGTCGAAACGCTGGGGGCGGCCGTTCACGGTCACGTCGAGGCCCACGGCGCGGGTGCCCTCGAAGACGATTCGCTGGGCCATCACGCCGGTCATCACCGTGACGTTGGGCCGCCCCCGCGCCGCTGCAAGGTAAGTGCGGGCGGACGAATCGCGCTTACCCTTGCGGATATTGTGGCTGTAATAACCCACGCGCGGTCCCGGCGTGCCGTTGAGGTCGTCAACGCGGGCGAGGCCCAGCGTCTCGCCGGCCTCGATCATGCGCTCGGCCAGAGGATATTTGAAACAGGCGGGATCGACACGCACCAGCCCGCCGCTGCCGCGCATGGAGGATGGCCCGGCAGCGTGGTCTTCCAGTTCCAGGAAGGCTTCGGTCATGCTGTCGCCGTTCCAGCCGGTGGCGCCAGCCTCGGTTTCCCATGCATCATAATCGGCTTTTTCGCCCCGGCTCCAGATCATGCCGTTGATCGAGGACGAACCGCCAAGGCCCTTGCCGCGGATCCACACTTCGCCGCCGGGCGAATTGCTGCCCGGATCGCGCGGTTGGGAGACGGGGTAGGCCCACATATGCTCAGGCTTCTTGACCAGCTTGGCGACGCCCTTGGGCAGGGTTACCCAGAAGCTGTCGTTCTCGCCGCCGGCTTCCAGTATCAGCACCTCGGATTTGCCGTCCGCGCTCAGGCGTTCGGCCATGACGCAGCCGGCCGAACCGGCGCCGACGATAATGTAGTCCCATTGCTTGGTCATGTCGTTCGTCTCCCGCCATGTGGGTCGCACGAACTAGCGCAATGACTACCCTAGCGTTTTGGTGAGTCACAATGCCGGGGCAGGCAGGCTTAAACCGTTCTCATGACCGGACCACGATACCGGCCAGTTTCGATGGGAAGCGGGAGCAAGATGCGCGCGATTGCAACAGGGCTGTTTACCGACGAGGCAGAGCCGCGCCTGATCGGTGGCAAGGACCGGGAAACCGGCCGCATTGTTTTTCCATGCCCGGCCGCTTCTACATACGAACCCGTGCCGCTTTCGCGGGAGGGATCGCTGTGGTCCTACACCGTGCAGCGCTATCGGCCCAAGACGCCGCCTTACGCGGGGCCTGAAGCCTTCAAGCCCTGGGTGGTCGCTTATGTCGAACTGCCGGGCGAGGTCATCGTCGAGGCGCCGCTTTACGGCGTTGCCTTCGAGGACCTGAAGATCGGCATGCCGGTGCGTTTCGCGCCCGCACCGCTCAACCCCGAGGATGAGGGCAGCGTTTTCATCCCCGCATTCGAACCCGCAGGAGACGCAGCATGAGCGGTGACGTGTGCATCGTCGGCATCGGCATTCACCCGTTTGGGCGCACTGATGGCCTGTCCGGTGTGGATCAGGGCGTTTTCGCCGTGCGTCAGGCGCTGGCCGATGCCGGGGTCGAGTGGCCGCAGGTCCAGTTCGCCTATGGCAGTTCGGATGCGGCCGGTAACCCGGACACCATGGTCGACCGTCTCGGCCTTACGGGTATGCAGTTCATCAACGTGCGCAACGGCTGCGCGGCGGGTGGATCGGCGCTCTTTTCCGCCCAGATGGCGATCAAGTCGGGTGAGTTCGAGCTTGGCCTCGCGGTCGGTTTCGACAAGCATCCGCGCGGCGCTTTCAATGCCCTGCCGAGCGAATACAACCTGCCCGACTGGTACGGCGAGATGGGCCAGATGGTCACCACGCAGTTCTTCGCCGCCAAGATCATGCGCTACATGAGCATGTTCGGCATCTCGCAGGAATCGCTGGGCCGCGTAGCGGAAAAGGCGTTTCGCAATGCTGTTCACGCGCCTCATGCATGGCGCCGTCAGCCGGTTGCGCTGGAGGACATCCTTGCCGCGCCCTTGGTCAGCGATCCTTACACCAAATACATGTTCTGCTCGCCCGCAGAGGGCGGTGTGGCGCTGATCCTCGCCAGCGAGAAGAAGGCGCGTGAACTGGGCAAGCCGCTGATCCGCCTGAAGGCCGCGACCATGCGCACCCGCCCGCCCAGCAGCTTCGAGGTCTTCGCGCCTTCGGTCGACGTGGTCGCCGATGATACCCGCCCGCGCGGCACGGCCTCGCGCATTGCCTCGGCTGACGCATTCCGCCTTGCCGGCATCGGCCCGGGTGACATCGACGTTGCCCAGCTTCAGGATACCGAAGCCGGCGCGGAGATCATGCACATGGCCGAAAACGGCTTCTGCGCCGATGGCGAGCAGGAGAAGTGGCTGGCCGACGGTCATACCGAGATCGGCGGTGCGCTGCCGGTCAATACCGATGGCGGCTGCCTGGCCTGCGGGGAGCCGATCGGCGCATCGGGCCTGCGCCAGGTCTTCGAAAACGTAGTGCAATTGCGGGGCGACGGCGGTGGCCGTCAGGTCCCGAACTCGCCAAAGACGGCTTACAGCCATGTCTACGGCGCGCCGGGCGTCTCCGCCGTCACCATTCTGGAACGCTGATGGATATCGAACTTTCTCCGCAAGACGCCGCTTTCCGCGAAGAGGTCCGCACCTTCTTGCGCGAATCCCTTCCTGCCGACGTCAAGGCCGGCGCTGCGGCGACCCCGTCCGTCTTCGTCGAGCCGGATATAGGTCAGGCCTGGAACGGCGTGCTCAACAAGAAGGGCTGGCTGGGCTACCAGTGGCCTGCCGAGCACGGCGGCACCGGCTGGACCCCGCTGCAACGCTACCTGTTCGAGAAAGAGTGCGCTGCCGCCGGCGCGCCCAACCTCACCGTGCTGGGCCTCAAGCTGCTGGCCCCGGTGATCTACAACTTCGGCACCGATGCGCAGAAGGCGCAGGTCCTGCCGCGCATCCTTTCGGGCGACGACTACTGGTGCCAGGGCTTCTCCGAGCCGGGAGCGGGTTCCGACCTGGCCAGCCTGAAGACCCGCGCGATACTGGAAGGCGATCACTACCGCGTCACCGGATCGAAAATCTGGACCACCCACGCGCATCATGCCAACCGCATGTTCACGCTGGTCCGCACCAATACCGAGGTGAAGAAGCAGGCGGGAATCTCGTTCCTGCTGATCGACCTCGACAGCCCCGGCGTTTCGGTGCGCCCGATCCTGACCAATGCCGGCGACCATGAAGTCAACCAGGTCTTTCTTGAGGACGTGATGGTCCCTGCCGAAAACCTCGTTGGCGGCGAGGGGCAGGGCTGGACGATCGCCAAGTTCCTGCTCGAAAACGAGCGCGGCGGATCGTGCCACGCTCCCAAGCTGGGCTACGACCTTGACCAGATCGAGGCCGCCGCGAAGCTGGAAAGCGACGGGAAGGGCGGCGCGCTGTCCGACCAGACCGACTGGCGCCGCCGCGTGGCCAAGGCACGGCTTTCGGTCAACGCGCTCGAAATGATCGAGCTGAAGATCATTTCCGAGATCGCCAAGGGCCGCAAGCCCGGCCCGCAGACCTCGCTGACCAAGCTGCTTGCCTCAAACCTGCGGCAGGACATCGACCTGCTGGCGGTGGACCTCTACGGTCCCGCCGGTCTACAACTCGAAACCGCGCGTCCGCTTTACGGTGACAACGCGCCGCAGGGGCTTCATTCCAAGGGAGCGCAAGTCGCTTCGCCGCGCTATCTCAACAGTCGGGCCTGGACGATCTTTGGTGGTACCAACGAAATCCAGAGCACGATCATCGCCAAATCGGTGTTGGGCCTGTGATGCTTCGACAAGCTCGGCATGAGCGGGGTAGGGTGGGCAATATGCTCACAACCCAGCTCAGGCTGAGCCTGTCGGCGCCCCCAAGGACCCACACCACAAACGAGAGGAAATCCTGATGCAGCTCAACCGCGAGGCGCTGACCCGCGCCTATCGGCAGATGAAGCTGATCCGCGAATTCGAGGAACGGCTCCATGAGGAGATCCAGACCGGCGAAATCGCAGGCTTCACCCACCTCTACTGTGGTCAGGAAGCCGTTGCTGTCGGCGTGTGCGAACACCTGACCGAGCGCGACAAGATCGTCTCCACCCACCGCGGCCACGGCCACTGCCTTGCCAAGGGCTGCGACGTGGACGGGATGATGAAGGAAATCTGGGGCAGCCAGGACGGCCTTTGCAACGGCAAGGGCGGCTCCATGCACATTGCCGACATCGACAAAGGCATGCTCGGCGCCAACGGCATCGTCGGCGCGGGCGCCCCGATCGCGGTGGGCGCGGCGCTGTCGAACAAGATCGACGGCCCCGACGAAGACGGCAAGCTGGCCATCGCTCTTGCCTTCTCGGGCGACGGCGCCTGCAACCAGGGCACCACGTTCGAGGCGATGAACCTTGCGGTCGTCACCAAGGCGCCGTGCATCTTCGTGTTTGAAAACAACCACTATTCCGAGCACACCGGCGTCGATTACGCCGTCGGCACCGTGCAGGACATCGCCAGCCGCGCCGAAGCCTTCGGCATGAAGGTATGGCGCGCGGACGGAACGGACTTCTTTGCGGTCCACGATACGTTCCGCGAAGTGCTGGAATATGTCCGCACCCCCGGCAATGGCCCGGCGGCAGTGGAATTCGATACAGAGCGTTTCTTCGGCCACTTCGAGGGCGATCCGCAGCGTTACCGCGGCGAGGGCGAGCTTGACCGCCTGCGCGCCGAGCGTGACTGCCTCAAGATCTTCCGTGCCAGCGTGACGGGCGCCGCCCTGCTGGACGATGCGGACCTCGACAAGGTCGATGCCGACGCTCTCCAGGCGATCGAGGATGCCGTTAAAGCGGCGCGGGCAGGGGCACGTCCCCAGCCTGAGAACGTCCTCGACAACGTCTACATCAGCTACTGACGGCAGGAGCGAGAACAATGGCAAAATTGACGTATCGCGACGCCATCCGCAACACGATGTTCCAGGAAATGCAGCGCGACGAACGCGTTGTGGTTCTGGGCGAAGACGTGGTTGGCGGCATGGGCACTGCCGGCGGGCCTGAGGCCATCGGCGGCATCTGGTCGACCACGACCGGTTTCTACGACGCATTCGGCCCGAACCGGGTCATCGACACCCCGATCAGCGAAAGCGCGATCATGGGCGCGGCGGGCGGTCTGGCTCTGGCCGGCAAGCGCCCGATCGCCGAGATCATGTTCGCCGACTTCATCGGCGTCAGCATGGATCAGCTGTGGAACCAGATCGCCAAGTTCCGTTACATGTTCGGCGGGAAGTCGGTCTGCCCGGCGGTGATCCGCATGCCTTGCGGCGCCGGCTACAACGCGGCGGCACAGCACAGCCAGATGATCAGCCAGTTCGTCACCGGCATGCCCGGCATCAAGGTGGTCATGCCGACCACTCCGGAAGACGCCTGCGGCCTGATGCGCCAGGCGATCCGCGACGACGACCCAGTGGTCTTCCTTGAGCACAAGTTCCTTTACGGCCTGACCGGCGAGGTCAACGAAGACCCGGACTTCTGCATCCCCTTCGGCCACGCGCGCCTTGCCCGCGCCGGCAAGGACGTGACCATCGTCGCCAGCGGCATGATGGTTCGCTACGCCGAGACGGCGGCAGACGATCTGGCGCAGGATGGCATCGGCTGCGACGTGATCGACATTCGCACCACCTCGCCGCTCGACGAGGAAGCGATCCTCGACTCGGTCGAAGTGACCGGCCGCGCCGTGATCGTCGACGAGGCGCCGCCGCGCTGCTCGCTGGCCACCGATCTGTCCTCGCTCATCGCCCAGAAGGCTTTCGCCAGCCTGAAGGCGCCGATCGAGATGGTGACGCCGCCGCACACGCCCGTACCGTTCGCCCGCGAACTCGAGAGCGCCTATCTGCCCAGCCCCGCGAAGATCGCGGCGGCCGTGCGCAAGACGCTCGATTACCGTTGAGAGAGGCGCTGACATGAGCCGCATCCGCGCATTCACGATGCCCAAATGGGGCATCGAAATGACCGAGGGCACCATCGCCGACTGGATGGTCAAGGAAGGGGACAGCTTCAAGCGCGGCCAGACGCTGTGCCTGATCGAAACAGCCAAGATCACCAACGAAGTCGAAGCCGAATACGATGCCACCGTGCGCCGCATCATCGTCGGCGGCGGTGCGGGCGAGGAGCCTGTCGGCGCCCTGCTGGCGGTCTTCGACGAAGGCTCGCACTCGGACGACGAGATCGAAGCCTTCGTAGCCGGCTTCAAGCCTGCCGAGGGCGGCATCGCCCAAGGTGCGGAGAAAGCCAAGGCGGCCGAACCCGCCGCCGTGGCCGCTGCTCCAGCACCTGAAAAGCAGCGCGTCAAGATCGACACCAACCGCCCGATCAGCCCCGAGGCCCTGCGCCTCGCGGAGGAAGAAGGCGTCGATATCTCCGGTATCGAGGGATCGGGGCGCGGCGGGCGTATCACTCATCAGGATGTCATCAAGGCCCTGCGCGGTCCTTCCTCGGCGGCGCCTCAGGGCGTGCTGGCGGTGGAACCGGACGACCTCAGGGTGCTGGCATCGCCGCTCGCCCGGCGAATCGCAGCGCTGCACGGCCTCTCGCTGTCGGGCCTCACCGGCACCGGCCCGCGCGGCCGTATCTCCAAAGCGGACGTTCTGGCGCTTGTGCCGGAAACGAAGGCCGCTGCCGGCTTCGGCACGCCCGAATTCGTGGCCGGTGAAAACCGTCCCGAGGTCGTGCCGTTCGACCGGGTTCGCAAGGTCGTCGCCCAGCGGCTGACGCAGGCCAAGCAGGAACTGCCGCACTTCTACCTGCGCATGTCCGCCAGCGCCGACAAGCTGATGGAAATGCGCAAGAGCGCCAATGTGGTGCTGGGCTGCAAGGCCTCGGTCAACGACTGGATCGTCAAGGCCTGCGCCACCGCTCTGGCCAGGCACCCGGATGTCAACGTGCAGGTGCACGGGCAGGAGATCCACCGCTTCCCGCATGCGGATGTATCGATCGCCGTGGCCAGCCCGAAGGGCCTCGTCACCCCGGTGGTGCGTCAGGCCAACCTCATGCGCATCGACCAGATCGCGGCCGAAACCCGCCGCCTGATCGAAAAGGCACAAGCAGGCAAACTGAGCATGGACGACATGGACGGCGGCACGTTCTCCGTCTCAAACCTTGGCATGTTCGGGATCGAGAACTTCGATGCGATCATCAACCCCCCGCAGGGTGCGATCCTGGCAGTGGGTGCTGCGCTGCGCCAGCCGGTCGAAAAGGACGATGGCGCAATTGCGTTCGAAACCCGCATTTCGGTCACGCTGTCGGTTGACCACCGTGCCATCGACGGGGCAGCGGGCGCCCAGTTCCTGCAGACACTCAAAGGTCTGATCGAGGCGCCGGAAGGCATGTTCGCCTGAAAGGAAAAACAATGAACGGAGAGGCTACCACCACAGCAGTCATGAAGCCGGGCCCGCTCAAGCGGCTCGGCGACGTGATCCAGCTCGCCTACTTCCCGACCGATTTCGACGCCACGATGAAATACTGGATCGAGACCGTCGGCGTCGGCCCGTTCTTCGTGCTGAACGACGTCCGGCTTGACGAGATGAAATACAAGGGCGAGCCGACCGACGCCGTTTTCACGATGGCGATCGGGTACTGGGGCGATATCCAGATCGAGCTTATCAAGACCGACAGCGATGCCCCTTCGCTCTACTCCGGCGAATACGCCGTGCGCGACCGGCTGCACCACGTCTGCGTCTTCGTCGAATCGATCGCCGACGCGCGGGCAGCCTGCGCCGAAGCGGGCGCGCAGGTGATCGTCGAGGGTAAGGTCGGCGCGGACGGCGAAGTGATCTACGTCGATCCCGGTCAAGGCCCAGGCCACGTAATCGAGTACCTTCAGCCGCTGAGCGGCACCGAAGGGCTTTTTCAGATGATGAAGGATGCCGCCCGCGACTGGGATGGCTCCGATCCGATCCGGGTGCTTCAGTAATGACCGAGATTTCCCAACACGCACTCGACATGGCCGCCAAGGTCGAGGCTTTCGTGCGCGATGTGGTGGTGCCGTTCGAGAAGGACCCGCGCCGCGATCACCACGGCGCGCCCACTGACGAACTGATGATGGAGATGCGCGGCATGGCCCGCGAGGCCGGCGTGCTCACCCCGCACATCAAGGCGGATGGTTCGCACCTCACCCAGCGCGAGACGGCGGTCGTCCTCATCAAGTCGGGCCTTTCGCCGCTTGGCCCGCTGGCCTGCAACACCATGGCGCCTGATGAGGGCAACATGTACCTGATCGGCCACGTCGGCTCGCCCGATCTCAAGGAGCGGTTCCTGAAGCCGCTGGTCGAGGGCAAGGGCCGCTCCGCCTTCTTCATGACCGAGCCTGCCGAATGGGGCGGCGCCGGTTCCGACCCGTCGATGATGAAGACCACCTGCCACAAGGACGGCAACCAGTGGGTCATCAACGGGCGCAAGACCTTCATCACTGGCGCGCAGGGCGCGATGGTGGGCATCGTCATGGCTGCCTCGGCCGAGGAAGATACCAAGGGCGGCGCCTGCATGTTCCTCGTCGACCTGCCGGACGAGGCGATCCGCATCGACGAAGTGCCGAACACCATCGACAGCTCGATGCCCGGCGGCCACGCCACCCTGACCATCGACAACCTGCGCGTTCCCGCCGACCAGATGCTGGGCCAGCCGGGTGAGGGCTTCAAG
>Ga0308165_1005067_pt1 | contig 12510 bp, 6 predicted proteins | sample PhyWR2_FD_201032 | JGI IMG/M metagenome (GOLD analysis project Ga0308165, IMG submission 201032) | Phyllosphere microbial communities from UC Gill Tract Community Farm, Albany, California, United States - DLSLW.R2 | ecosystem: Host-associated > Plants > Phyllosphere > Unclassified | place: USA...
TTGCTTCAATCGATGAAGAATCGATTTCGCAATGACGAAACGTCAATGGTAGGCACAGCCTGCCCCGATACTTCGGAGAAGGATCCCCAAGCGATGGAAAACCGGCTTCCATAAAGCACAAGCTACGTCGATTCTGGAAAAGGGTCCAGACGCCAACCTTGGTTCGGTGTTTCATAGGAAAGAGATCCTTCGTGCCTCAGGATGACAATTCTATTTTGAAATGCAAGCGATGGAAAACCGGCTAGCCTCGCAATGACAACCGCTCACTGTTGCTGTCATCCTGAGGCACGAAGGATCCCCAAGCGATGAAAAGCTGGCTTTTTAATAACGCACAAGCCAAATTGTGAATGTTTAGGCAAGAGGCCTGGCGTTAACGTTGGTTCGGTGTTTCATAGGGTAGGGATTCTTCGTTCCTGAGAATGACAATTCAACTTAAAGATAAAATCCTATAAGATGTAGCAAAAATCTTATATTAATGTTCCTGTTTAGTCATGCATATTTGTTTTAACCAAATTAATCAACGAGCCAGCAAATAATGAAAGGTCTTCCAATTTTCGATCTTGCGATCATCTTCATATACCTTGTTGGAATGATACTGGTTGGGGTTTATTTTTCGAGGAAAAATAAAAATTCCGAGCAGTTTACGAAAGCCTCGGGTCTCATCCCAGGGTGGGCGATAGGGTTATCAATTTATGCCACTTTTTTAAGTAGTAATACCTTTCTCGGTGTTCCCGGCAAGGCGTTTGGCAGCAACTGGAACGCCTTTGTTTTTAGTATTTCGATGCCGTTGGCTGCCTGGATCGCCGCTAAGTACTTTGTACCATTTTACCGCAATACTGGCGAAATATCTGCCTATACTCATTTCGAGCATCGCTTTGGCGCTTGGGCGAGGGTGTATGCAGTCGTTTTCTTCCTGCTCACGCAGCTCGCCAGAATGGGATCTATATTTTTTGGAATCGCATTGAGCTTGCAGGCATTAACCGGCTATTCTATGCAGATGATTATGGTTGTAATGGGTATCTGCATCATTGTTTATACCGTTTTGGGCGGAATTGAAGCCGTAATATGGACAGAAGTTGTACAAGCGGTAGTAAAAACTTTTGGCGCCCTGCTTATCCTTTACCTCATTATTAGCAATATGGACGGAGGCATATCAAAGATTGTCGAAATCGGTAAAGCGTCGAATAAGTTCAGCCTCGGAACATTCAAGCCAGATTTTGTCGGTTCTTCCTTTTGGGTGGTGCTGCTTTATGGTTTTTTTATCAACCTAAACAACTTTGGGATGGATCAGAATTATGTGCAGAGATATCATACTGCATCATCCAGCAAGGCAGCCTCAAAGTCAATCTGGCTGTGCGTTTGGTTGTACATTCCAGCATCACTGCTGTTTTTTATTATAGGATCTTGCTTGTTTGCCTATTACGAGGTAAATCCCGAACTCGTACAATCGATTAAACATCAGGTTGCGATAGAGCGTTTGCCATTACACGCATCGGCAGCAGAGATATTAAACGTTCAAAACAGCTTGCAGCCAGCAGATTACGGAGACAAAATTATGCCACATTTTATGGTAACGAAAATTCCGGTGGGGTTGGTAGGGTTAATTGTTTCCGCCATTTTATCGGCCGCCATGAGTACCATCAGCTCAGGAATGAACGCCTCGGCCACAGTTTTTTCGGTTGATATTTACAAACGGTATTTTAAGCCAAACATCAACGAAAAGCAAAATTTGTCGCTTCTGCATATCGCCACCGTGGTTTTCGGATTAATGGGAATGATTGCCGGCATTGCAATGATTGGCGTAAAAAGCATTCTCGATGTTTGGTGGCAATTATCGGGCATTTTTGCAGCCGGCATGTTGGGTTTGTTTTTACTTGGAATTGTAAGCAAGCGAACCAAAAATCACGAAGCCATAATCGCCACGATTATCGGAATACTGGTGATTATTTGGATGACCTTTTCTTCACTTCTGCCTCCAGAATTTGAAGCCTTTAGAAATCCCTTACATCAAAATATGATTATCGTGGTGGGCACACTCACTATTTTCCTTGTCGGAATTTTCTTAACAAGATTAAAAAAAGAAGTCAATACAATTGCCAATTAAGCCTTTTAGAACCTTATGGGCGCAATTAACTAATTAACAACTACCTATCAGAATACAACATTAAATACAATGGAAAACGCACAAAAAGGGTTCATCCCGGTAATGCTTACACCTTTTTTACACAACGGCGATATCGATTATCCCGCACTCACTCAGCTAACAGAAATTTATCTTCAGGCAGGCTCTTCGGGCTTATTTGCAAACTGCCTGTCGAGCGAAATGTTTGAGTTAACCGACCGCGAAAGAATCCAGGCGATTAAACATGTGCTCAAAGTGGTTAACGGGGCCGTTCCGGTTGTGGCAACAGGCACGTTTGGTGGCGATATTACTAAACAAGCAGATTTTGTAAAAGAAGTGAGCGATCTGGGCGTGGAGGCAGTAATTGCCATAACCAGCTTGCTGGCAAACGAAGATGAAACTGATGACGTATTTAACGAACGCGTGTTTCAACTGCTCGATCAAACAGGCGAAATCCCTATGGGATTTTACGAATGCCCGGTACCATATAAAAGGGTGCTGAAACCACAGCAACTGGCCGATTTCGTTTCAACGGGAAGAGTGATTTATCATAAAGACACTTCGCTCGATCTTGATCAGATAAAAGAAAAACTGAGCGTAACCAACGGTCATGCCTTTGGCTTGTACGATGCTTACATGGTGCATGCCGTAGAGTCATTAAAGGCCGGTTCTTCCGGTTTGTCTTGCATTCAGGGAAACTACTTTCCAGAATTGATCGTTTGGTTATGCGACCATTACAACAACGAGCTATTGAAAGATGAAGTAGCTGTTGTTCAACAATTTATAGTTGATAATATGGATGTAATGCACAATGTTTATCCTATCGTGTCGAAATACTTTTTGCAGAAAAGAGGTCTGAACATCTCAACCTTTACCCGTAGAAACGTGGGCACTTTTACCGCCGACGTAACGAAAGAGGTTGATAAATTGTTTGAAGATTACACCGCGTTGCGAAGTGATTTGAATATTCAGGTTTATATATAAAAAAAAGCCGCAAGAGGCTGTCTCAAAAAGCAAACCTAAGCGCACAATTAAATTTGGCGCCTTAAACCTCTCCCTTTTAGTGGCGGTGGTTTTTGCTCTGTCTGTACATCCCTCTCCTCGAGGAGAGGGAAAGCAAAGGCACTGCTTTTAACCCAAACGCTGATAGGGAGAGGTTATGAAAAGCGATACGAAGTTTAATTTTGGCAAGGAGATCTAAGTTGACTTTTGAGACATCCTCTTCATATCGAAGCCCCGATATCTCTAGCCTTTTAGCGGCAACTCAAAGCAAGCAGTGCTTAAGGTAAGGCTTGCCTGTTGTTTCCGGGGATTTCTCCTGTAGCAGAAAAAAGCTCCAGTTCGACATGACGAGAAGCGAGAAGGATCTCTCCGTTTCGCTGCGCTTCATTCGAGATGCCGACCTGAGTTGCTAACTCAAATACTTCCGTTTATAATCCAAAGGCGTCATTCCGGTTACCTTTTTAAAGTGCCGGTAAAAGTTAGATACATTATTAAACCCGCAGTCGAAGCAAATCATTTCCGTAGGTAACTTATTTTCTATTAAGAACCTGCAAGCGTGGCTTACTCTGATCTCAATTAAAAAATCGTAAAAGGTTTTTTTGGTCATTAGCTTAAAGTACCTGCAAAATGAAGTTACACTCAGGTTGCTCAACGAGGCCACCTCTTCCAAAGTAATATCTTTTTTATAATTGGTTAAGGTATAGTTGCATACCTTGTTTATACGAAGCGTTTCTGACTCGTTCGATTGGTAAAACGTGTTTTTACTAGTAACAATCGTGGTAAATTCATCGGTTTCGGCCAGTGTTTTCAAAATAGAAAGTAAAATGATAATCCGGTCAAGGTTTGTAGCATCAACCGCTGTCCGCATTAAATTCACCAGCTTATCTTTTGCCTTTCCGTGGATCACCATTCCCGCCTTCGCTTTTTCAAATAACTTAGGGATGAGATAAGCCTCCGGCAAGGTAAGCAGATACTTTCCCAAACAATCGGGCAGAAAGTGAATCACCATGGCCTCTGTAACCAAATCGGGATTGTGCTGAAAATATTCGTCTTTACACCGCCACGTGTGCGGCAGGTTCTCGCCCAATAAAATCATTTCATCAGGTTCAAAATTACTGATGTTATCGCCAATAAAGCGCACACCTTCACCCTTAATTACGTAATGTAGTTCCAGCTCCGGGTGGTAATGCCAAATATTGCCGAAATCCGGTTTAATATCATGTCGAATACTGAACGAACTCTGTAAAGTAATGGGGACTTTATGAAAATGAGGTTTCATGTTAAAGCTTAAAATATTTGGTTAAGAATGCAAAGTATAAGCGGAAGATTCAATTGCAAATCGTGTCGCTTAGAACGCTAAAGTTAAAGGTTTTATGCTAATATCCTATATTAACTGGATAAAAACTATTATAAAATTACGTTTTTGATTGTTGAGTTTTGTATAAAGCCGTATAGGCAATAACCAAAATATAAACAGACAAATTATTTTTATATAAAATTTTTGTTCATTAATAAATTATGAAGCAAGGCAATCAAGAAGAAATTCTATTGGTTTCAAGTGGCGATTTACGCCTTTCGGCAAATCAGAATTGCTGGGCGGCGCAAGCTGAAATGGAAAGGCAACTGACTTTAGCGATCGAGAAATTAGGTCGAAAGGTGAAACGTGCCCATGCCTACGATGCATCAAAGAAACACGGCTTTATCGATTCGCAAAGAATGGGTATGGATATCTTTAGAAATATCGATCCAAATAAGCCAATTATAGTTGCCGAAAGTGTTTGGCAATACTCGCACCATGTGCTTGCAGGACTAACCACCCATAAAGGCCCAATTCTAACCGTTGCCAACTGGAGCGGACAATGGCCTGGCCTGGTTGGCATGTTAAACCTGAACGGTTGCCTCACCAAAGCCCAGATTCCATATAGTACGTTATGGAGCGAAGATTTTACCGATGCATTTTTTACCGAGAGTTTGCAAGAATGGCTACTTAGTGGCAAAGTACGTTACGATCAAAGTCACGTTAAAAGCTTCGCCTTAAATAAAATTCCTCGGGCCGATGAGAAGATTGGCAGAGCCTTTGCCCGCTCGCTAAAAGAGCAAAAGGTAATTATGGGCGTGTTCGATGAAGGTTGTATGGGCATGTACAATGCCATTATACCCGATGAACTGCTACATAAAACAGGTTTTTTTAAAGAGCGTTTGAGCCAATCGGCGCTATACGCCGCAATGCTCGATGTGAGCAATGAAGAGGCCGAGTCGGTTTTAAATTGGTTGCTTAACAAGGGAATGACCTTTAACTGGGGAACCGATGAGGCCACAGAATTAACAAAAAAACAAACGCTCGAGCAGTGTAAGATGTACATTGCAGCGTTACGCATTGCCGACGATTTTAGCTGCGACACGATCGGGATTCAATACCAACAGGGGTTAAAAGACTTAACCGTTGCCAGCGATTTGGTAGAGGGCCTGCTGAACAATGCAGATCGCCCGCCCGTATTTTCAAAATCGGGGAAAGAGTTGTACCCAAAAAAGGCCTTACCACATTTTAATGAAGTAGATGAATGTGCCGGTTTGGATGCCTTGTTAACCTATAAGCTTTGGAACGAACTGGGCATGACGGGCGAAACCACTTTGCACGACATTCGCTGGGGAGAACATTACAACGACGGAAATGTAGATGGATTTGTATGGCTGTTCTTGATTTCGGGAGCTGCGCCGCCAGCACATTTTATTAATGGCTACGCTGGTTCCAGCAGCGATAGGCAACCGCCTATGTATTTCAGGCTGGGTGGCGGTTCACTAAAAGGAATCAGTAAACCCGGTTTTATTGTTTGGAGCAGGGTGTACGTGATGGATAATGAGCTGCATTGCGATTTGGGTGTAGGCGAAGTTGTAGCTTTGCCAGAAGAAGAAACCAAAAGACGCTGGGAAGGTACCACGCCCGAATGGCCAATAATGCATGCCATTTTGAAAGGCGTAAACAGAGACCAGTTAATGGCCAGGCATAAGGCCAACCACATTCAGGTGGTGTATACAAATTACGAAGCCGCCGCCCACGAAGCTTGCCGCATTAAGGCGGCAGCATTGGACGAACTCGGATTAAAAGTTCATTTTTGCGGCGACGTAAATTTGAATAAGAAAGAAAACGGATTATAAAATATTGAACTTATGAAAATATCGATTTTAGCTTTTTTACTAACTATCTCAAGTTTCGCTACAACTTTTGCACAACAAACGACTGCCGAAGAAAAAGCAAAATATGTAAAGGTGATTACAGAACGTGCTGATAAAATTGTGGCCAAGATGAGTATTGCCGATCCTAAAAAAACGGAAAAGGTTAGGAATATTATTCGCGATCAGTACAGCAACTTGAACGATATCTATACCGATCGCGATGCGAAATTGAAAGAGATAAAAGAACAAAATAAAGATAACAAGGCACAACGCGATACGGCTCTGGCGAAACAAAACCGAATTACTGAAGCCGCGTTGAACAAGCTGCACAAAAAATATATCGATAAACTATCGGCGAACCTGAGCAATGATCAGGTAGATCAAGTTAAGGATGGAATGACTTATGGTGTGCTTCCACTTACCTATAAAGCCTACCAGGAAGAAATTCTAACCCTAACCGATGCACAGAAAAAGCAAATCCTGGTTTGGCTAACCGAGGCTCGCGAACGTGCTATGGATGCAGAATCGTCTGATAAAAAACATGCCTGGTTCGGCAAATACAAAGGCCGGATCAACAACTACTTATCTGCCGCCGGATACGACCTTAAAAAAGAGGGGATAGAGTGGGAGAAAAGGAGGAAAGCACAAGCGCAAAGCAATTAAATTAGCTAAATGACGAGGCAGCGTTTCGGCAATAGGTTACACCGATAACGAAGCGTTTGCTCAATGTCGTTTAGTTAAGCACGACGGGTGTCATCCGATAGCTATCGGATCTGAGCGCCCGCCTGACCGGACGGGCAGGGAGTCGAAGACCTTTTTTATTGGATAAAACCATAAACATCTGCTCTTCGATTAAGCCTGTATTGAGCGTAGTCGAAATGCTCAGGGCGACAATGTTTCTTAGTTTTATCCTTCACCTAAATGACATTGAACGCTCGACTGGCCAACATTAACAGTAAACGTAACTTACAATAAGAAAGATTTCAATAAACGATCAATAAGCCTATGTAACAAATGTACTTATAAGGATAAATAACCACATTTTGCTTTCTAACTAAGAGCAAATATTTTTCTAACCAAAACTATAAAACAAAATTATGAAGAAAGAACTGTCTCTATTGCTGTGGCTGCCCGATTGGCCGTAACATCCTTCCTTTTTCAGATAAAAATTACGTTGTAATCGCGTCGCATGCTTCAATAAACAGAAAGCGATGAACTCAATTGCAATGCATTGTTTCTAACGAATTAAACAATTGCAAGTCGCTGTTAATGACGGTCATTTGCTTAAAAAACTAACCAAATAATAAACTATGAACTTAAAATTTTTACGCAAATTTGCTTGGGTGTTTACACTCATGACGATTATCTGCAGTTCGGTTTCCGCACAAACGCGGCAGATAACGGGTAAGGTTACCGATCAGCAAGACGGCAATCCCATCCCTGGGGTAAGCGTCGGCATTCGTGGCAAAACCAATAATGTGAGCACAAACGATAAGGGCGAGTTCTCTTTAATTGCAGACCCTGCAACCGACGAACTTGTTTTCTCGTACGTTGGCTATGTGCGTCAAACGGTTGCGCTTTCAGGAAAAACTACGTTAAGCATCAGCCTTGCCGAAGATAAAAAGGACCTGGAGGATGTGGTCGTAATTGGATACGGTACCAAAAAACGGAGCGAGATATTAGGCTCGGTAGCAAAAATTGATGCCAAGGAGATTGAAGATTTACCGGTGCCAAACATCGCGGCAGCATTACGGAATAAATTGCCCGGAGTAGGGGTAAATACCGTATCTGGTAAGCCTGGTTCTTCTATTACCATTAACATCAGAAATTCAGCCGCTTCAGAGCAATCGCAATTATACGGTGTAACTTCCGAACCGCTTTATGTAATTGATGGTATAACCGTTACCAGAGATGAATTTGATAACATCGATTTATCAATGGTTGAAAACATTTCCTTTTTAAAAGATGCCTCGGCAGCCATTTATGGTGCTTCGGGTGCGAAAGGTGTAGTTTTAATTACCACCAAAAGAGGATCGAAAGGTAAGCCAAAAATCAGTTATACAGGTTATGTAGGCTTTCAAGATAATACCAGTGATGTAAAAATGCTAAGCGCTTATGAGCACGCGAGGCTATTAAACGATGCCAACATCATTAAAAATGCGCCTACATCATCTTTATTCTCAGATCAGGATCTGGAAACCCTTAAAAACAATCCTAATAAAAGCTGGTTTGATGAACTTTGGAAAGTTGCCGCCACCAATCGTCACAACATCAATATATCGGGCGGCTCTGATGCCATTACATTTTTTGCCGGAGGTAACTATTACAACGAAACCGGAAATTATGGCGGTATCACTTACAGCAAGTATGCTTTCAGATCGGGTATGACGGCGAAAATACTGCCTGGCTTAACCGCTGATGTAACGCTTAATACCGACTTCAACAAAAAAAATAGCGATACCTATAAAAACGGTGGCGAAAACGATCAGGCTTTCTTTCAGCAGCTGATTACTACTCCGCTGTGGGTTCCCATTCAAATTGATGGTAAGCCGGTAAACTACAATAACAACACCAACCCGCTCGCAGTTACCAGCTCGGGCAACAACATTTTCAGCAAATCGCAAGGTTTAAACATCAATGCATCCTTAAACTATAGCCCTACTTTTATACAAGGTTTAACCGCAAGCGTTCGCTTTGGTAAAAACAACCGTAGCGGAAGTGGTGGCCAGTACATTCCACCATATACGGTGTATAACTTCAAAATGACGGGGCAAAACGGCCTATTGTACACAAACGAGGTATTAAACACATTAACTGCTGTTGGTGTGGCCAACACATTGTTGTTAAAAAGTACAGACATGGCATCGAGCTATCAGGCCATCGGATCATTAAACTATAACAGGCAGTTTGGTAAACACAGCATTAGTGCTTTGGCCGCTTTCGATCAATCGGAGAATAACAGCGAGTCGTTAACCGTTTATTGGCGTAACCAGGTGTTGGCCAATGTAGATCAGTATTGGGGCTTTGACCAATCGACCTTCACCATGCAGGAAAACACCTTCGGCGAGGCCGTTCAACGATCGTTTATCAGCAGGTTTAGTTACGATTACGATAAGAAATATCTGGTTGAAGGAATTGCCCGGTGGGATGCATCATCGAATTTTGCTCCCGGAAACCGTTGGGGATTGTTTCCAAGTTTAGGTTTGGGCTGGGTAATTAGTCAGGAAGATTTTTTTAAGGATAATGTGAAGTTTGTAAATAGCCTGAAACTTCGTGCCAACTATGGTTTGGTGGGCGAGGCCAGGGTAGATGCCCGTTTATGGCAATCGCGCTACAAGGTAGATCCGAGCGGCTATTCGTATAATGAATCGCTTTTCGGCGGATTAAATCCATCGATATTGCCAAACCCAGATATTAGCTGGGAAAAATCGAGAACGTTGAACCTCGGTATCGATGCCAGCTTGTTCAATAACAGGCTAAACATTACCTATGAGTTTTACAACAGATACTCTTACGATATGTTCGATAAGGGCAATAACGAAAACTTCCCGATGTATGCAGGTTTCGAAGCGCCAATTCTCAACTATCAGGAAAGAACAGCCTGGGGACATGAGATTTCAATCGGATACAGAACCAAATTGGGTAAAGATTGGGGCCTCTCAACTGATGTATTGTTTGGTTTCGGCAACAGTAGAATAAACAGAATGTTTTACAATGAGTTTCAGTTGTGGGATATTACCTATCCCGACCTTAAATACCAATTCGGTACCAACCCCAACACGTACAACTCATCCAATTATGGCTTAATCTCAAAAGGAATATTGCGTACGCAGTCTGATGTAGATGCGCTGTTGAACAAATATCCAACCTATACCATTAATGGTTCGGTGCCGCAAGTGGGCTGGTTGTATTACGAAGATATTAACGGCGACGGCAAAATTACCGAAAAGGATCAAACCATCATGTTCGACAGAACAAACTCGTTCGGCATTGGTTTTAACGTAGGGCTAACCTGGAAATCGTTCAGCTTAAATACCAACTTTGTAACCCGTTTTGGAGGCAAAGTGTTCTTCGATGCAAAATCAAAAGCACCTGCAAGTACAAGTGTAAACGTACCTGCGTATTGGAAAGACCACTGGACAGCAGAAAATCCAAATGCCGAATTCCCACGTTATGACGATGCTTCAATTGCTGCCGGCTGGAACTCCACTTTCTGGGCAAGAAGCGGTACCCTGATCAGAATAAACAATATGACGCTGACCTACAAAATGCCAAGAAGCTTTATGAACAAAATCGGCATCGCCGACTCGCGACTGGTATTAACGGGCAACAACCTTTGGACGATTATTAATCCACTCGACTACAAAGATCCTTATTCGTCGACCATTTATGATTACCCTACATTGAGGACCATATCTGTAGGTTTAAATATAAGTTTGTAATGCTGTTTAACTTAATAAAGGTAAAAATGAAATTTTATAATAAACCGACATTGTTTATTGGGATAATGGCAATGCTCACCATATGCATCTCTTCTTGCAAAAAGGACTTTTTCGACTTGAAAGACAGAAATGGAATGGACTCCCGCATCTGGGATAACGAAGGCTCAATTCAGTTTCTTCTAAACGACACTTACGATGTTGTAATGCCAGATTATCCGTACGAGGTAACCGCCGATAACGTGCTGTTTGCCAGCGATGAAGATAAGTTTTCCTCGTCAGAATCGATTATGAGGAAGGCAATAGGCGTTAACGGGGTGCTCACTTCAAACGACGTAAAATATATTGCCACCAAATACCAGGGAACGAAAGGCGATAACCGCTATTTCGATATTGCCCGTTGCAATACCGCAATTAAAGAAATCAGCAACGGAGCGCTGCCTCAAACCGCTAAAGATAAGCTTCGCGGGCAATTTTTTGCGCTCAGGGCCTTAACCTATTTTCAGTTAACCCGCTTGTATGGCGGTGTGCCATTGGTTTTAGAGCCACAAGATCCCGATAACCTTACCCTAACCGGAAGGGCAAAAGCGGCACAATGTATCGATGCGATTGTGAACGACCTCGATTCGGCGATGAAATTGTTAAACGGTGTAACATGGAACGATGCCACTGAACGCGGTAAATTTACACGTCGTGCCGCGGCAGCATTAAAAGCTCGCGTATTGTTGTATTGGGCAAGCCCACAGTTTAACCCACTTGATAATGCGACACATCCTTTCGATCAGAGCAGGTGGCAGCGGGCCTATGCGGCCAACAAAGAGGCATACGACATTTGCAAAGCCTCGGGAAGTGCGTTAATGACCAATTATTCGGATGTGTTTTTAAAAGAAGGCACAACAAATACCGAGGCGATAATTGTGCGCTCGTATTCGAGCAAGCTGGCCAAGCGAGGTCAAAATGTTGAGCAAAAGAGCAGACCAACCGAAGAGGGCGGAAACGCATCGGCATTTACCCCGACTTTACAGTTGGTAAACGCTTATACCATGAAAGATGGTGTGCCAATTGATAAAGCCAGTTCTTTTACATACGATCCGGTAATATTTTGGGCCAACCGCGACCCGCGTTTGGATGCTACGATAGCTTACAACGGAAGCCCCTGGAAATTGAGCGGCATTGCCAACAGACGCCAATGGGCCTATGTTAGCGGCGTAACGGAAGCATCGCCACAAGGGTTCTATTTAAAAAAGTTTACCGATCCCGATTTGGCGAAAGGTTCGGTAATTTATGCAAATGATTTCGGTGGCAATGGCCTCGACTGGGTAGAACTCCGCTTTGCCGAGGTAATAATGAATTATGCAGAATGTGCAAACGAAATAGGAAACCTGCAGGAAGCTAAAGACCTCATTAAACTGATCAGGGTAAGGGCGGGTATTGTGCCGGGCACGCTAAACTATGGTTTGGATCTGGCTACTTCTAAAGAGCAAATGCGTGATCTGATTTTGAACGAGCGCATGGTCGAATTTTGTTTCGAAGGGAAAAGAGGTTTCGATTTGCGCAGAACCCGTAAGTTGCATTTATTGAGCGGTAACATGCAAACCATACAATGGAGTGTAAAAACTACAGCATTAAAAACCGAACTCGAAGCCGTAAATTCAAGCGGTGTTCGCTTTAGAGAAAGCATTAACATTAACGATAAAGCCACATTTAACAAGTATTTTACCACTGCCAATGTAAACCTCGGTGCAACTGGTTTTGGCGCATTAGATACCTATT
>Ga0308165_1005068_pt1 | contig 12509 bp, 9 predicted proteins | sample PhyWR2_FD_201032 | JGI IMG/M metagenome (GOLD analysis project Ga0308165, IMG submission 201032) | Phyllosphere microbial communities from UC Gill Tract Community Farm, Albany, California, United States - DLSLW.R2 | ecosystem: Host-associated > Plants > Phyllosphere > Unclassified | place: USA...
AGACTGGTCGGACGGACGCCTGTCAATTGGCAGCCTGACGACGAGATCCCAATAAATTGACTACACACGTAGAAGCTTAAGTATACGATGCCTTCGGACGTGGGTTCGACTCCCACCGTCTCCATATTACAATTTCATTGAGTTTCAATGAACGTCAAAACCCTTGGTATTCAAGGGTTTTGACGTTTTTTGATATCATGGATTTTCATATAATATCAAATGAACCTAGTCAAAAATCTAATCACGTTTTGGACTATTCGCTAAAAAATTTTCGAACTTTTCAATGGTTCCTGCCTTCGCTTTTTCTGTTATATGAGTATAGATATCCATCGTTGTTTTAACGTCTTTCTGTATGACCTAGCCATACTTGCACTTCTTTTAAGGTTGATTCCGCTTCAAAAAGCAGCTCGGTATTATGAAATAGTACTTTTAAACACCCGATATATAATTGAGCCATTCAAAATTTGGACAACGTTAAGTTGTACCTTATATTGAGTGGCTTTTTTATAAAGTTTAAGAACAAAAATTGTAGTCTAGAGTCTCGTTTTGACACTTTATTTGTCATTCAATAGTTCTTACCCAAGCATGTCATTATTGACATGCTTCTACTATAATGAGAATATCTAAGATTTTAACTCAAAGGAGAAAACTAATGATTAACTTTCAAGATAAAGTAAGCTTCATCTGGTCAATTGCAGAAGTATTGCGAGGACCTTATAAACCGGAAGATTACGGGAAGGTAGTACTGCCTCTTGCAGTACTGCGCCGCTTTGACAGTGTATTAGCGGATACGAAAGAAGAAGTGCTAACAAAATATGATAAATATAAAACGATAAATGAGGATGCACGTGAGCCGATTTTAAATCGTGTGGCCAAGCAAACTTTTCATAATACAAGCCTCTATGATTTTGCAAAGCTGCTGACTGATTCGGATAATATTGCTGAAAATTTACGTGACTATATAAATGGTTTTTCGAAAACTGCTCGGGATATTATGGAACATTTCGATTTTGACCGCCAGATTGACAAGATGGAACAAAACGATTTGCTGTACTTAACGATCAAGCGCTTCAGTGAACTTGACTTACATCCGAAGACTGTATCGAATGTGGAAATGGGCTATGTATTCGAGGAATTGATTCGTCGGTTCAATGAGAATTCGGAAGCAGGAGATCACTATACTCCTCGTGAAGTCGTTCGTTTAATGGTAGGTTTGCTGTTTAACGAGACTGCAGATTTAACCAAGCCTGGCATTACCCAAACATTATACGACTGCGCAGCAGGTACAGGCGGTATGGGTTCTATAGCACAAGAATATTTAAAAGAAATGAACGATACAGCAGACCTTGAGTTTTTTGCGCAGGAAATTAATGCGGAGTCGTATGCGATTTGTAAAGCCGACATCTTAATCAAAGGGGAAGACGCTCGTAATATCCGCAGAGGCAATACGCTAATAGATGACCAATTTAAAGGACAGGCCTTTGACTATCTGATTTCAAACCCGCCGTATGGGGTGGACTGGAAGCAATGGGAGAAGAAAATTAAAGGTGAGTATGAAGATCAAGGATTTGACGGACGTTTCGGCCCTGGCACTCCCCGCACAAGTGATGGTCAGCTACTATTCTTAATGCATTTGATTTCAAAAATGAAACCTGTGACAGCAGAAAACCCACAAGGTTCTCGTTTGGCGATCATCATGAACGGCTCTCCGTTATTTACAGGAGATGCAGGTTCAGGTGAAAGTGAAATTCGCCGTTATGTTCTAGAAAACGATTTAGTCGAGGGGATTGTTGCGATGCCAAACGACCTTTTTTACAACACTGGCATTTCGACGTATATTTGGATTTTGACGAATAATAAAGCACCGATTCGCCGCGGCAAAGTAGCTTTGGTGAATGCAGTAGACTTCTCGAAAAAGATGAAGAAAAGCCTAGGCAATAAGCGCAACGAAATTACACAGGAGCAAATCGATGAAATCATTCGTCTTTACGGCAACTTCCAGGACAGCGAGTTTGTAAAAATCTTTGATAATGAAGATTTTGGCTACCAGAAAATAACTGTAGAACGTCCGCTCCGTTTGAACTTCCAATTCAGCGAAGAACGTATTTCGCGTGTAATTAAAGAAAAAGGCTTTGCAAACTTGGCTACTTCTAAGAAAAAAGGCAGTAATGGCTTAGCCGAAATTGGAGCCGGGAAAGAACTGCAAACACAAATTATTGAAGTACTGCGCAGATTCCTGAGTGAGGAGCTTTATAAAAGTCGTGAAATTGTCTTGAAAATGCTGAAAGATGCTCTTAACGCAGTGGGCATTAAGATTGGCGCTCCTGTCTTAAAAACGGTTCTGGCCGGATTGGCTGAAAAGGACGAAACAGCGGATGTATGCATGAAAAATAAAACAGAAGCAGAGCCGGATTCAGACTTGCGCGATACGGAAAGCGTACCGTTAAAAGAGAATATCGAGGAATACTTTGCCCGTGAAGTTTTGCCGCACGTATCGGATGCCTGGATTGACTATTCAAAAACAAAAACCGGTTACGAGATCCCGTTTACGCGTCAATTCTATAAATACACTACACTTCGCAGCTCTTTAGAGATAATGGAAGAAATCAAAGCGCTGGAAGCAGAGATTGCTGAACAATTGGAGAAGGTGATGGAATGATAAAAGCATATCCAGATTTGAAGGAATCAACTTTAGATTGGCTAGGTAAAATTCCTACACATTGGGATTTGAAAAAAATAAAATATGTTTTTAATAATTTAGATTACAAGAGAATTCCTTTAAGTTCTGAAGATCGGGGAATGATGAAGGAAAAAATATATGATTATTATGGTGCTTCAGGGGTAATTGATAAAGTTGAAAACTATATTTTCGATGAACCTCTAATTTTAATTGGTGAAGATGGGGCAAATTTATATTCTAGGTCAACCCCATTAGCATTTGTAGCTACAGGGAAATACTGGGTTAATAATCATGCGCATATATTAAATCCTAAAGATGGTAATTTATATTATTGGGCAAACTTATTAGAATGCATTGATTATAGTGTTTATATTACGGGATCAGCACAACCGAAATTAACACAAGAGGCTTTAGCTAATATTGAGCTTCCTGTACCAAATAATTTAGAACAGGAAAGTATTTGGAGATTTTTATCGCCTAAGTTAATTGAAATCGATAAGTTATTGTCTAAGCAAAAGAAATTGATAGGTTCTTTAGAAGAGAAACGCCAAATCATCATTACAGAAACTATAACAAAAGGGTTGAATCCGAATGTGAAAATGAAAGATTCAGGTGTGGGATGGATTGGAGAAATACCTAAAGGTTGGAATATTACAAAAGTAAAATACAATTCTTATGTTAAAGGACGAATTGGTTGGCAGGGGTTAAAATCTGATGAATTCACAGACGAAGGTCCATTTTTAGTGACTGGCAGTGATTTTAAAAAGGGAATGGTAAATTGGGAGTGGTGTTACCATATAAGTGAAAAAAGATATAATGAAGCTCCTCCAATACAGTTAAACGAAAAGGATTTACTGATAACTAAAGATGGAACTATTGGGAAATTAGCCATTGTAAAAAATATGCCTGGTAAAGCTATATTAAATAGCGGAATTTTTGTAGTAAGACCTTTGAATAATAAGTATTTAACAGATTATATGTACTGGATACTTTCTTCAGGAGTTTTCGAAGAATATGTAAAAATAATGGGAACTGGTTCTACAATTAAACACTTATACCAAGAAACCTTTATTAATTTTTCGTATCCTTTGCCAAAAATAGAAGAGCAACATGAGATAAATGAATATTTGAAGGAACGAGTAGAAAAGGTAGATCAAACGATTGAAAACACATTATCTCAAATCCAAAAACTAAAAGAATACCGCCAATCACTCATATACGAAGCAGTAACCGGAAAAATCGATGTGCGTAAGCTGATGGCCGAAAAATAAAGGGGTGAGCAAATGAGAATAGATGTATCAGAAAAGGGTTTTGAAACGAATGTAGAGACAAGTTTGATTGGTTCGGGATATATCAAACGCAGGCTGGAAGGTGAAGCTAGGCGGTTGTTCAAGGAACATGCCATTGATGTTGAGGAGCTTTTCACGTTTTTGGAAGATACGCAACCACAGCGCATGCGGACGTTGGAGAAAACATACGGAGCGGATTATCAGAAGAAAGTATTTGTCCGTATCCTGGATCAGATTAAAAAGCATGGGTTGCTGGAATGTATCCGTAAAGGCATCAAAGACCGAGGAGTCACCTTGGATCTTGCCTACAACAAGCCGCCGACGACAATGAATAGTACGCTTCTTAAGAAGTATGAACGGAACCGCTTTAACGTCAGCCGCCAGGTGTATTACTCAAACGATAATCAGAATTCGCTTGACATGGTACTGTTTTTGAACGGCTTGCCGCTCGTTGTCATGGAGCTGAAAAATCCACTGACAGGGCAAACGGTTGAGCATGCGAAAAAGCAGTTAATGTATGATCGGAATCCAAAAGAGCAGCTGTTCCAATCCAATTTCCGAGCCATCGTTTATTTCGCAGTGGATCCGGACGAAGTGTATATGACAACGGAGTTGAAAGGGAATGCAACTTATTTTCTTCCGTTCAACAAAGGCAATAATGGCCGAAAAGGCAATCCGACAAGTTACAATTCGTACCGTACAAGCTATTTATGGGAAGACATTTTAACGCCCGATAGCCTACTTGATATCGTGTACCGTTTTGTGTTCGTGAAAAAAGATGATATTTTGGATTCAAATGGAGAGATGATTGCAGAGCGGCAAATGCTCATTTTCCCGCGTTATCACCAGCTGGATGTTGTACGTGAAATAGAGAGCGATGTACAGGAAAAATCCATTGGTACTAGTTATTTAATTCAGCATAGTGCTGGATCTGGCAAAACCAACTCGATTTCCTGGCTGTCTCATCGCTTAGCGAAACTGCATGATGAAAATAATGAAGCGGTTTTTAACAGCGTAATTGTCATTACTGACAGACGTGTGCTGGATAAGCAATTGCAGGATGCCGTATATCAGCTTGAGCATAAAGCAGGAATGGTAGAGCGTATTGATAAGGATTCAAGTCAATTAGCGGATGCTATTAACAGTGAGACGCGGATCATTATTACGACTCTGCAGAAGTTCCCATTCATCATGGAAAAAGTTACAGGATTAGAACGGAAGAAATATGCTGTCATTATTGATGAAGCGCATTCTTCACAAGGCGGGAAAGCGTCTGCTGCATTGACGAATATTCTATCTGATAAGACCTTGGAAGATGCGTACGAAGAAGACCGGATTGCGGAAGAAAATATGGATGACACCGAAGAAAAAATCATCGAAACGATTTTAAAAAGCGGCAAGCAGGACAATGTTTCATTCTTCGCATTTACGGCCACACCAAAGCCGAAGACACTTGAGAGATTTGGTACTACGGGAATTGACGGTAAGCCAAGGGCATTCCATCTATACTCGATGCGCCAGGCGATTGAAGAAGGGTTTATTTTAGATGTGTTGGAGAACTATACAGCCTACAAAACGTTTTATAAAATCGCTAAAGAAATTGATGATGATCCGCTAGTCTCTAAAAAGCAGGCGACGAAAAAGCTTGCGCAATATGTGTCGCTACATCCGCATAATATTTCACAGAAGACTGAAATTATCATCGAACATTATCGCAACTTTACTCGACAGAAAATTGGTGGACGAGCTAAAGCGATGGTCGTGACAGCTAGTCGCTTGCATGCGGTGCGCTATAAAATTGCTTTTGATAAATATATCAGAGATAAAGGCTATGATGACTTAAAAACAATCGTCGCTTTTTCTGGAACTGTGAATGACGGAGAAATCCCTTATACCGAACCAGAGATGAATGGATTTGCTGAAAAAGAATTGCCTGATAAGTTCCATTCGGATGACTATAAAGTGTTGTTGGTGGCTGAGAAGTATCAGACAGGTTTTGATGAACCGCTCCTTCATACAATGTATGTGGATAAGCCTTTGAGCGGCATTAAGGCAGTGCAGACATTGTCACGTTTAAACCGCACCTGTCCCGGAAAGCATGATACTTTCATATTGGACTTTGTAAATGATCCGGAAGAAATCCAGGCATCCTTCCAGCCATATTACGAAGCGACAATTCTGTCAGAAACGACCGATCCGAATCTTTTATATGATTTGCAGGCAGATTTGGATCCTTTTCAAGTATATACAGAAGAAGAAGTGAAAGCTGTCAATGAACTTGAAGTGAGTGCTGGCATTAAAAACTCTACGAAAGCGCAGACCGGATTGAATGCTTGGCTGGATAAAGGAATTGAGCGTTTTAAGAAGTTGTCGGAAGAAGAACAGGAAACGTTTAAAAGTACTGCCACTAAGTTTATCCGTACGTATGGATTCGTATTACAGATTGTCACCTTTGTAGATGTGGATTTGCACAAACTCTATATCTATATAACGTATCTATTGCGTAAACTTCCGCGTAAAGGCAGGGATAAAGATCTGTTTATAGCTGATAATGTTGCGCTTCAATACTATCGTAATCAGAAGGTATTTGAAGGCAGTATCGAGCTGGAAAAGATGGGTGAAGAAGAACTCGATCCGCAAAAGCATGGAGTGAGAGGTTTAGCTGAAGACGAAAAAGTAAACCTTTCTTCCATTCTTGATAAATTAAATGAGCTTTTTGGAACAGATTTCACAGAAACGGATTTCTTATCACGCGAACAAGTGAAAGAAGACATGCTGGCCAGTGAAGACATCCAGCGAAAAGCAAAAAACAACACAAAAGATAATTTCAAATTCGCATTTGAAAAATCCTTTATGGACTTTGTCATCGACCGTATTGGTAGTAACGAAAAGTTCTTTATGAAGATTTTAGAGAACGATGAATTTAAGACGTTTATCATGCAAGATATGATGGATGAGATTTATAGCGAAGTGAATAGCTAATTGTTATAAATTTCTGAGTAGGGGTGAAAAAATGTTACTGCTTTATAGATTTTTATTAACTTTTAGTTCTACTTCATTATTTATAGCAATCTATTTAATTAAATCGCATGTCATATTGGATTTAGGGAAAGGACTTAACTCTGAATTAATATCCTATATTGGATATGTTATTGTTGTTATTATCTTGAATTTGCTTTCTTTATTTATGATTAGATATTTAGAGGATTCTAGTCTACAGTCTCAAAATAAAGAGAAAAATATGGTTAGAGAAATAGAAATGGCAAATCATACATTTCTTCCCACTTACTTAGGTTATTTTTTTGTAGCACTAAGTATAAGTGATTCAGATTGGATTGTATTTGGATTTATTTATTCAACAGTTTTTATTTTCACCTTTTTTTCTCAAACAAATTATTTTAACCCTATGTTTATTCTTATGGGATATCAATTTTATTACGTTACCACTGTAAATAATATTAGGATATTCTTAATTACTAAAAAGTTGATGAAAAATCCCACGACATATAAATTCAACAATCTAAAAAGAATTAATGATTTTACATTTATAGATAGAGGAGATAAATAATGAGTTATTTAATGGTTAAATTGAAAGGTGAAGAAAATCACAAGAAAATTTTAAAGCTAGACGAAGATAACTCCTTATTCCCTGCATATGATACTACCTATACTCAAGAATACGATCCTAAATATATATTAGATGAAGAGGAATGCTTCACGTTGAATCGATTTTCAGAGAGATCATATTTCATAGATATATTAAAACGTGATTTTAGTGATGTTGAGTATAATACACTGACTGAGATAAAAGAATCTAAGATTGAATTCATTTTATGGATAGATGAGTCAAGCTATTATTTTCAACGAGTAACTCCTAGTCAAATTGTAGAAAGAAAGTTCCTAAATTTTAATAGAAACCAACTTATTGAAGATGGTCCGAGTTTAGTTATTAAAGATAAAGCTGACGCTTTCTATGACAAAGAGAGTGATGTTTTATATTTTAAAAATTTAAATGCAATTAAAGGTATTTTTCCAGGTATTGATTACTTATTTAGAGAAGCGACGGAAGAAGAAGTAAAAGGTTTTTTAAATCAAGACTTTATAAAGTTAGATAATCACTATGGAGTAGATTCTGTAAAGACTTATAATCGAAAACGAATAGCTCTAGTGAATAGTCTTTTAAATCAAATGGATAAAAATCAATTAGATAGCACTTTAGAGTATGTACGTAAGTATTGTAACGATTTGAAGTTTGATGATAATGATCAAAAATTTATTTTAGAATCTGAAGGCGATTTGAAATCACTAGTGTTTGGTATTGATCAAAGATTTTATACTACTGAAGTGAGTAGAGAGAAGAGACTAGCAAATTCAGTTACTAAGTTAACTTAAAATGTAATTTATAATAACAAGAAAAACTTTACCTAATTTAAAGTTTGATAAAAACCTAGAATATAAAGGATCAACACATGAACTGAGCCCTAGAGTTTAAACAGTTTAATAAAAGAAACCTAACGTTTTAAGCTGCTATGAGATGGCTTTGGTATTGTACCGGAGTCATCTTTTGTGGTTTCCATTGTCTTCGTTCGCTATTGTGTGTATATTCCCTTGGAGTCGTTCTGCGAATTTATTCGTTGTATGAAGGCGCAAGTTCTATATGTAGGCTTGTAGATATATGATGTGCCATAATTTCACGTGTAGAGATATCCTTCACATAGGAGAGATAAACAGTTTGTCCAAATCTAATACGGAGATAAGTGATGTCTGTGACGAATACCTTACCAGGCTCTTCTGAATCGAATCTACGGTTCAAATGATTTGGTACAGTTTTATGTTCATATGTCGCTTTAGCGATTTTGCGGTAAGCGTTCTGCCTACGGATTTTCGTCACGATTCCAAACTTCCTCATGATACGCAAAATATGTTTATGATTCATCGGTCTCCCGATAAAATTAAGCATCTCCATGTAAAAACCACTATAGCCGATTTTCCCCTTATGACGATCATGAACACGTTTCAGAAAGAAAGAGTCCGCATGTCTAGTTCTGCCCGAAGGGAAACACTATCCGTACGTGCGAGCCAGGTGTAATAACCACTACGGCTCATTTCAGCGAGCGTACATAGATTCGGCACAAACCGGCCCGATGATTGTTCCCGTAAGGCAATATTGATTGATAGCGCTCAGATGCTGTTAGTTTCGGTACTTAGCCTCTCTTTCTAGAACTTCGAGCTTTTTTAGTAATTCGTTCTCCGCTATGAGGTACTTGATTCATGCTTCAGCTTTCGCAAGGCATCGTTCGACGGAATCATCTTATTTCGGTCGACCTCCAAGATTTTATTTTCCACGTCTCTCATTCAAGAGTTCTTCTTCTCCATAAATGCGATATGGCTTACGCCATCGTTTCAACGCTTCATTCGTTCTTTGATTACCAATCATGTCCAGGTAAAAGCCGCTCTCCACAAAGATTGGTATCGGTCGCTTACCAGCTAAATTTTGACGTACAGCGTGAATCTTAAATGCTCCTTTGTATTGAATCGTACGATCTGGTACCGAGGCTACGTGAAGATTCGCTTCGAGTTGTCTGATTTGATCTGGATTGAAAGGTGCGTCTGTTCATGAATAGTTCTCCCGTCTAAATTGAATAGGTACAGTATATGGGTATCTTTAAACACAAAAATCCCCGAATAGGGTCTTTTATCAAATGTCCACCATTCAGGGTTCAGTTCACATCGGAGGCATTTTTATGTTTTCCATACATATGTTCAATCGAAATAAAATGGGATCTATGAATGAGTTATAAGCTACTTAGACTAGAACTGGTGTAAAAAAGGCTGCTAATACATTTATAAAATACAAGTGTATTAGCAGCCTAATCAAGATGTTTTATATGTTTATCAAATTGCTAAGCAATCTAATATATGAATTTTATTACATCAATCATATTAATAATTTAGATTCATTATATTGAAAATAGTATAATATTATGAAGAAATCACCACTAAATTACTATTTCTAACGTTTTTAAAATCGATTAATCAAATAATGATAGGTTCTTATACTCCTTGTAAGATATTTTTTTATCGATTGATTCTGCAGATCGTTCTTTTATATTTATTATTAAATTATTGACATTTTTATTGTACAGTTTCATATCAGGAATATTTATAATTAAGTTATTAGCAGCCTTTAACAAATCTAGATCTCTTCTCAACTCCATCAAAAGTCTACCGAGTGCATTAGTTCCAACTAATAGATTTTTGTCGGAGGGGATTGCGCCCCAAAAATCATCTTTGTGGGATTCCTCCACAATTTCTTTTCCGTTTGTTGATATAAGTAAATTATTGAATTTATCCCAATTATTTATAAGTTTTATTCTCAAGCACCAACGCATGATTGTGATTCTTACTTCGTTCCAATCTGATCTTGATAGTTGTCTATATTTTTTACTAATCATTTTAGCAGTCATTGGACTTTTTTGTTTCAAAATTTCATGCTGAATTTCAGGATTATTTGGATAACGCATTGCTTGATATAATGCTTCTGAAGAAAGAATTTTTTCACCATTAATATATATGAGGTAGCCAGAAGCCATATTAGAGAGACCACCGTAAATATCTTTAGTTTTCTTAAAAACCACAACCTTATCTCTTCTATAAATTCTATAATCATTGTTTCGATTATTAATAAATATGATAAATCAACTCTCTTCTATAAAAAAATAGCATAATTGATGTAATTATAGTTTTAGTGAACAGTTCTAGGAAACAAAGGATACCAGTTGTTTATACCAAAAGTTGCTTGAGGATTGCCCCACCACAAAACTACTGGACAGTTATTAGCTATATTTCGAAAATTAACAAAATAAGAACCAAAACCGAGAGTAGGAATTCTATCAAAGCCAAAAGGTCTCATGTAAGGATTAGGATTTGCAGCATGACTAATAATCTCTATACCCCGTTCAAAGAAAATTTGCTCCACAATTTTTCTGTTGTGAGAAGATGTAAAATAATCTTCAATTAATGGTTTATTTGGAGAACGTAGAAGTGGATAAAAATTATTCTGCTTTTCCGATCTTCTAGACTCGATATTACTGATGTATGATTTTGCATTGTCTGAATAATCTATTCCATTAGCTAATGAAAATACCTCTGAAGAATCATTTGATATATTGTTAAACGTTTTGACAGCCCAAATTCCGATTTTAGAATTAGGAAAATTTTTTTTTATTTCATTAAAAATATATTGTTGATCTCTTTTATGTAAAGCATAGAAAATAAAATTAATATGTTCTATTTCACTTGAATCAAATATTGTTTTTTTCCAATTAATCATATCATTTAATAACCTACGTCCTGAATAAAAGGCATCATCAATATAAGTATACGAAGTTGGAGTTGCATTTCCACATTGTTCAAGTGAGAAATTATGTTTTTGTAAAGTTAAATCATTTAGGAAAGTTAAAATATATTTTTGGCTATATCCGATATTTTGCGGATTTATAAATTTATGATTTTGGAATCCATCAGGAAAAATTTCTTTGTTGTATAATAAATCTGATAAGAACTGAGAAAAAATTTTATTAGTACAATAACTATTCTTAAAAACAGATATTAATTCGCTTAAAATCAATTCGTGATATGGCAACGGGAACTGATTTATCCATTTTGTAACATGCGCTGTATCAAAACTTATGCCTTGATAATCCCCTACAATATCAATTAACTCATTTTTTAATGGAATTAGATTATTACTGTGAAAAATATTCATTTGAGCACCGCCTTTTATTTTTATTATACTATTTATTAACTTTAAAAGTAAAAAAATGCTTTTTTGAGGTCGTGTTTTAGTCATATTAAAAAAATGTTTTATTTTCGAATTGTACATCAATTTGTCCATATAAATTATTATTAAAACTATAACTAACTGGTAAACTAAAAATAATAAAAGTAGTAAAAGGAGGTTAATGTTGATGATACGACGCGCTACGTTGATGGACGGAAAAGCCTTATCGGACTTGATGCGACGAATTGATCGGGAAACGAAATATATGTTGTATGAACCGGAAGAACGCAGCATGTCGACGGAACAGGCGGAAGCCTTCATCGAACGATTTGGTCAGGCGGCAAACTCAGATATCTTTGTCGTCGATGTCGATGAACAACTGGTCGGCTATGTGTTAGTCGTCGGTGGAAAACCAATCCGAATCCGTCACCGGGCGAACCTCGTCATCGGCTTGCTCGATGCCTATACTGGTCAGGGGCTTGGTGCCGGATTACTCGAAGCAGTCGATGCCTTTGCCGTTGAAGCGGGACTCGTCCGGCTCGAACTGACGGTCCGGAAAGATAACCTGCGGGCAATCGAGCTTTATCATAAGTTCGGCTTCAACATCGAAGGGACACGAATTGCCTCGCTGTTCATTGACGGCGAGTACGTCGATGAACTGGCGATGTCGAAAATATTTACAGCAGAAGAAGTCTAAAAAAAGATGCTCGGTTGCCTCCTCTCAGATTGAGACGGGACAGACGAGCATCTTTTTTAT
>Ga0308165_1005076_pt1 | contig 12491 bp, 10 predicted proteins | sample PhyWR2_FD_201032 | JGI IMG/M metagenome (GOLD analysis project Ga0308165, IMG submission 201032) | Phyllosphere microbial communities from UC Gill Tract Community Farm, Albany, California, United States - DLSLW.R2 | ecosystem: Host-associated > Plants > Phyllosphere > Unclassified | place: USA...
TTAGAGGAAATCTGCTTCAAAAAGAAGAGATGGTCTTTGCGTTTTAACGTTAAGGTGGCACAATCGATTTTGCTTTTGAAGGCCCTTCCTTGCCACAGTCGCATCCGCTAATCGGTTCAGCCGTGTTGCGGAAGGTTAATTAACCAGCTTTAACCAGCTAATATTTCCCTCAGGGAAATGAAAGTCAGCGCAATATGAGTTCAAACCCGCAGGCACCTGCGTCGATTTACACTGCCTATCAAGGCAATACCTATCTCTTTGGCGGCAATGCGCCTTACGTCGAAGAGATGTATGAAAATTATCTTGCCAATCCTGGCAGCGTCACCGACAACTGGCGTGAATATTTCGACGCACTTCAGCACGTTCCTGCAACGGATGGCAGCAGTGCCAAAGACGTTCCGCATCTGCCGGTTATCAATGCTTTTGCCGAACGTGCAAAGCAAGGTCAGACGAAGGTTGTGGTTGCCAGCGGAGCAGACTCTGAAATGGGTCGGAAGCGAACAGCTGTGCAGCAACTGATTGCCGCATACCGCAATGTTGGCGCTCGATGGGCAGATCTTGATCCTCTCAAGCGCACTGAACGCGACAATATTCCCGAGCTGGACCCGTCCTTTTACGGTTTCACCGATGCCGATCAGGAAACGGTGTTTAACACCAGCAACACCTTCTTTGGCAAGGACACCATGAGTCTGCGCGAGCTGCTCAATGCGCTACGCGAAACTTATTGCGGCACGATTGGTGCCGAATACATGTATGCCACGGACCAGAATCAAAAGCGCTGGTGGCAGCAAAAATTGGAAAGCATTCGCGCCACACCCAATTTGTCCAAAGAAAAGAAGTTGCATCTTCTGGACAGGCTCACGGCTGCTGAAGGCCTTGAGCGTTTCCTGCATACTAAATACGTTGGGCAAAAGCGTTTTTCACTTGAAGGCGGAGAAAGCTTTATTGCCAGCATGGACGAGCTGATCCAGCGTGGAGGCGAGATCGGCGTGCAGGAAATCGTCATTGGCATGGCCCATCGGGGACGGCTCAATGTGCTGGTCAACTCCCTGGGCAAGGTGCCCGCCAATCTGTTTGCCGAGTTTGACCATACTGCTCCTGAAGACTTGCCAAGCGGCGACGTGAAGTATCACCAAGGCTTCAGCTCTGATGTCACAACCCCAGGCGGCCCGGTTCACTTGTCGTTGGCGTTTAATCCTTCGCACCTTGAAATTGTCAACCCAGTCGTTGAAGGTTCCGTACGTGCCCGTATGGACCGCCGTGCTGATCCCAAAGGCTTGCAGGTGCTGCCCGTGTTGGTGCATGGCGATGCGGCTTTCGCCGGGCAGGGCGTTGTGATGGAAACGCTTGCGCTTGCGGAAACCCGCGGTTATTCCACCGGTGGCACGGTGCACCTCGTCATCAACAACCAGATCGGCTTTACCACCAGCGACCCGCGTGACAGCCGCTCGACGCTGTATTGCACCGATGTTGTCAAGATGATCGAAGCACCCGTGCTGCATGTCAATGGCGACGATCCAGAGGCCGTTGTGCTGGCAACGCAGCTGGCGCTTGAATTCCGGATGGAATTTCAGAAAGATGTGGTGGTTGACATCATCTGCTTCCGCAAACTGGGCCATAACGAGCAGGACACGCCGGCCCTGACCCAGCCGCTGATGTACAAGAAGATTGCACAGCATCCCGGCACGCGTCGTCTTTATGCAGACAAACTGGCAGCGCAAGGCATGGGCGATACGCTGGGTGACGACATGGTCAAGGCCACGCGAGCTGCGCTCGATGCCGGAAAGAGCACTTTTGATCCGGTATTGACCAATTTCAAAAGTAAATATGCGGTTGACTGGAGTCCGTACGTTGGCAAGAAGTGGACCGATGCAGGTGACACCGCCATTCCAATGGCCGAGTGGAAACGCCTGGCTGAAAAAATCACGACGATTCCTCCAAGCGTGACGCCCCACAACCTGGTTAAGAAAGTCTATGACGACCGAGCCGCCATGGGACGTGGTGACATTCCAGTGGACTGGGGCATGGGCGAGCACATGGCTTTCGCTTCGCTTGTGGCAAGCGGCTATCCGGTACGCTTGTCTGGTGAGGATTGCGGCCGCGGTACGTTCACGCACCGCCATGCCGTCATCCATGACCAAAGCCGAGAAAAATGGGATACCGGTACCTATGTGCCACTGCAGAACGTGGCTGACAACCAAGCCCCGTTTGTCGTTATCGATTCGATTCTTTCTGAAGAAGCCGTGCTGGCCTTTGAGTATGGCTACGCATCCAATGACCCAAGCACCATGGTCATCTGGGAAGCGCAGTTCGGTGATTTTGCCAATGGCGCTCAGGTGGTGATCGACCAGTTCATTGCCTCCGGCGAAGTCAAATGGGGACGTGTCAATGGCATTACCTTGATGCTGCCGCACGGCTACGAAGGGCAAGGGCCTGAGCACAGTTCGGCACGTCTGGAGCGGTTCATGCAACTCTCGGCCGATGCCAACATGCAGGTCGTGCAACCAACCACCGCCAGCCAGATTTTCCATGTGCTGCGCCGGCAGATGGTGCGCAACCTGCGCAAACCATTGATCATCATGACGCCCAAGTCACTGTTGCGCAATAAAGATGCGACTTCGCCATTGTCCGAGTTCACCAAGGGCGCTTTTCAGACCGTCATTCCTGAAAACCGTGAAGAAGTCATCAAAAAATCCGACAAGGTCAAGCGCGTTGTCGTGTGTTCAGGCAAGGTTTATTACGACCTGGTCAAAAAGCGTGAAGAAAAAGGCATCGAAGATGCTGCGATCATTCGCGTGGAACAGCTTTATCCCTTCCCGCATAAAGCGTTTGCTGCCGAACTGAAGAAATACCCCAACGCCACTGACATTGTCTGGTGCCAGGATGAGCCGCAAAACCAGGGCGCCTGGTTCTTTGTCCAGCATTACATCCATGAAAACATGCTGGATGGCCAGAAATTGGGTTACTCGGGTCGCACAGCGTCTGCTTCTCCTGCCGTGGGTTACTCGCACTTGCATCAGGAGCAGCAAAAGTCCTTGGTGGAAGGCGCATTCTCCAAGCTCAAGGGCTTCATCCTGATCAAGTAAGGCCCAGGCTGTTTCAACGAAATACAAGAAATACACGAAAGAATCAAAATGGCTATCGTAGAAGTAAAAGTTCCCCAACTGTCCGAATCCGTGGCTGAGGCCACCATGCTGCAATGGAAGAAAAAAATTGGCGATGCAGTTGCCGTTGACGAAATTCTGATTGAAATCGAGACCGACAAGGTTGTTCTTGAAGTTCCTGCGCCGTCGGCGGGGGTTCTGACTGAACTCGTTGTGGGTGATGGCGGCACCGTCGGTTCGGATCAAGTCATTGCAAAGATCGACACCGAAGGCAAGGCTGGTGCCGCTGCACCGACTCCCGCAAGTTCGACCGCTGCGCCTGCTGCCACGGCCACAGCTCCGGCCGCCTCTGGCGGCGCCATGGCTGGCGTTCCAATGCCTGCAGCTGCCAAGCTGATGGCTGATAACAACCTGGCTGCAGGCAGCGTTGCCGGCACGGGCAAGGATGGCCGGGTTACCAAGGGTGACGTGTTGGGTGCGACAACTGCTAATGCTATTAAATCCATAGCTGCCAGTGCAATACCGACGGGCGCTCCAACCACTTCCTTGCCAAAAGTGACGGCACCGTTGAAGACCGTTGAACTGGGTGACCGCCCTGAGCAGCGTGTTCCCATGAGCCGTCTTCGTGCCCGGGTTGCGGAACGTCTGCTGCAGTCTCAGTCAACCAATGCCATCTTGACCACCTTCAATGAAGTCAACATGGCTCCGGTGATGGAAATGCGCAAGAAATTCCAGGATGCTTTCAGCAAAGAGCACGGCGTGAAGATCGGCTTCATGAGCTTTTTCGTCAAGGCGGCCGTGCATGCGCTCAAGAAGTTCCCAGTGATCAATGCATCGGTCGATGGCAACGACATCGTCTATCACGGCTATTTTGACATTGGTATTGCCGTGGGATCGCCCCGCGGCCTGGTGGTGCCCATCCTGCGCAATGCCGACCAGATGAGCTTTGCCGACATCGAAAAAAAGATCGCCGAGTTTGGTCAGAAAGCCAAGGACGGCAAGCTGGGCATCGAGGAAATGACGGGCGGCACGTTCTCGATCTCCAATGGCGGCACCTTTGGTTCCATGCTATCAACGCCGATCATCAATCCACCGCAGTCCGCAATTCTGGGCGTGCATGCCACCAAGGACCGCGCAGTAGTCGAAAACGGTCAGATCGTCATTCGCCCGATGAACTACCTGGCCATGAGCTATGACCACCGCATCATTGATGGCCGCGAAGCTGTTCTGGGTCTGGTAGCCATGAAAGAGGCACTCGAAGATCCAGCCCGCCTGCTGTTCGATATCTAAAAATCTTTTGGGGTAAAAGGTAGCAGCCTTGCGGCTGCTCGCCCCTGCTTTCCCATTCACTGGAAAAAGAACATGTCCAAACAATTCGACGTGATCGTCATCGGCGGCGGTCCTGGCGGCTATATTGCGGCTATTCGTGCAGCCCAGCTGGGTTTCAACGTAGCCTGCATCGACGAGTGGAAAAATGCCAAAGGCGGCCCTGCACTGGGCGGCACCTGTACCAACATTGGCTGCATTCCTTCCAAGGCATTGCTGCAATCTTCCGAGTACTACGAGCATGCCGGCCATCATTTTGCCGACCATGGCATTGGGGTCCAGGGGTTGGAGCTTGATGTTGCCAAGATGATTGGCCGCAAGGACACGGTCGTCAAGCAAAACAACGATGGCATCGTCTACTTGTTCAAGAAAAACAAGGTGGCTTTTTTTCACGGTCGTGGCTCGTTTGCTGCAGCCAAAGATGGCGTTTACGACATCAATGTGGCCGGTGCGGCGCAAGAGACCATCTCTGGCAAGCACATCGTCGTGGCGACCGGCTCGAACGCCCGGGCATTGCCGGGAGCGCCTTTTGATGAAATCAACATCTTGTCCAATGACGGTGCTCTGCGCATCGGTGCAGTTCCGAAAAAGCTCGGTGTGATCGGTTCGGGCGTGATCGGACTTGAAATGGGGTCTGTGTGGCGCCGTCTGGGTGCCGAAGTCACGATTCTTGAAGGATTACCCGCATTCCTGGGTGCAGTTGACCAGCAAATTGCCAAGGAAGCCCAAAAGGCGTTTGTCAAGCAGGGCCTGAAAATCGAACTGGGCGTGAAGGTCGGTGACATCAGCAGCACCGAAAAGGGCGTTTCCATTGCCTATGCGAATGCCAAAGGCGAAGCGCAGACGCTCGACGTTGACAAACTCATCATCTCGATTGGCCGCACAGCCAACACCATCGGCCTGAACCCTGAAGCCGTGGGCTTGAGCCTGGACGAGCGCGGTGCAATCGTGGTGGACGGTGAATGCAAGACCAATTTGCCCAATGTCTGGGCAATCGGCGATGTGGTGCGCGGACCGATGCTGGCGCACAAGGCCGAGGAAGAGGGCGTTGCAGTGGCTGAACGCATTGCCGGCCAGCATGGCCATGTCAACTTCAACACCATTCCGTGGGTCATCTACACCAGCCCTGAAATTGCATGGGTCGGCCAGACCGAGGAGCAACTCAAGGCCGAAGGTCGCGCCTATAAAGCCGGGGTCTTTCCTTTCATGGCCAACGGGCGGGCACGTGCATTGGGGGACACAACGGGCATGGTCAAGATGCTGGCAGACGCTGCCAGCGATGAAATCCTGGGCGTTCACATTGTCGGGCCCATGGCCAGTGAACTGATTTCCGAATGCGTCGTCGCCATGGAGTTCCGGGCCAGCAGCGAAGACATTGCCCGAATCTGCCACGCCCATCCGTCGCTTAGCGAGGCGACGAAAGAAGCTGCCCTGGCAGTCGACAAGCGCACACTGAACTTTTAAGAACGGAAGTTCAGTGAAAGAACGGGTCCGATCAGCTTACGATGCTGAACTTGCTGCACGGCATTACGCAAGTGACCCGGCGCAGTTGCGCGCGATCGACGCACTGGAACGCTGCGCGACCGACTGGGCAACGTACAAGGAGCAGCGCTCCAATGCCTTGAAGAAACTGATCAATCGGCCGCCCATTCCCCGTGGTGTCTATATGTACGGCGGAGTAGGGCGCGGCAAAAGCTTTTTAATGGATTGCTTTTTTGGCGCGGTGCCGCTCAAGCGCAAGGTCCGGCTGCACTTTCACGAGTTCATGCGCGAGGTGCACCGTGAATTGCAGGACTTGCAGGGAGTGGCCAATCCGCTGGATGAGCTGGCCAAGCGCATCGCCAAGCGCTACCGGTTGATCTGTTTTGACGAATTTCATGTGGCGGACATCACGGATGCAATGATTCTTCATCGCCTTCTGGTAGCTTTGTTCGACAACGGCGTCGGCTTTGTCACGACTTCGAATTTCCGTCCTGATGACCTTTATCCTAACGGGCTTCACCGTGACCGGATTCTTCCAGCCATTGAATTGCTCAAACTCCATTTTGAAGTCATCAATGTAGACAACGGCACGGACTACCGCAGGCGGACCCTTGAGCAGGCCAGGCTCTATCACACGCCCTTGGGCCCTCAGGCAGATGAAGAAATGGCCGAGACCTTCACTCGCCTCGCAGCATCACACGATGAGAATCCGGTGCTTCAAATCGAATCCAGGCAGATCAATGCGCGCCGAAAGGCGGGCGGGGTGGTTTGGTTTGACTTCAAGGCTCTGTGTGGCGGGCCACGCTCTCAGAACGATTATTTGGAAATCGCTACGCAATTCCATACAGTCTTGCTCAGCGATGTTCCTTATATGCCGGTGCGAATGGCTTCTGAGGCCCGGCGATTTACATGGCTGGTTGATGTTTTGTACGACCGACGGGTCAAGCTGATCATGTCGGCCGCCGTGCCCCCAGAGCGTCTGTACACCGAAGGTCCGTTGGTGCATGAGTTTCCCCGAACCGTCTCGCGGCTCAATGAAATGCAATCAATGGAGTTTCTGGCGCTGGAGCACCGCACCGTAGATACCACATTGACATGAAGCGCTTTGGCATCCTGTTTTTCTTGGTTTTGATCGCAGAAGCTGCTCTCGCGCAATCTGGCGAATTGGCCAGCCGGACCAGCCTTATTGATGCACAGCGCCAACAGATCAGCGTGGAACGCAGCAGGCTAGAGGCTGGTTTCGCGGTGGAAGAAGCGGGTTGTCATCAAAAATTTTTGGTGAATGCGTGTCTTGACAAGGTCCATACGCGGCGCAGGCAAACCATGGCGGAGTTGCGGCGCCAGGAAATTTTGCTTAACGACGAAGAGCGCAAAATCAAGGGTGCTGAACAGATCCGTAAAACGGAAGAAAAGTCATCCCCAGAGAGCTTGAGCCAAGATGCAGATCAGCGTGCCAAGGCGCTGGACGCTTACCAATCGCGTCTGGTGCGTGAAAAAGATAAGCAGCAAAATCGCAGTGCAGCCGAGATGAATGAAAAAGCTGCCCGTAATGCCAACACAGAGAAAATTTTAGCGAACCAGAAAAAAAATCTTGCACGCATCGAAAAGCAGGCTAAAGCTGCCGAGGATGCAAAAAAATTCAATGAGCGCGAGCAAGAAGCGCAAAGGCGGCGAGCGCAGCATGAAACTGAGCAGTTGAAACGGAGCAAGCCGCCTGCAAAGCCCCTGCCTTTGCCTGATCAATGAAGCTGTTCAATCGAGCACTTCGAGCTTGACAATCACCAGCGACAAATTGTCACCTACTCCGCGGGCACGCGTGCGCGCTTTTTGAATTAGAAATTCAGTGGCTTCCCGGGGTGAAAGCATCGACACGGCGGAGCCCATTTCACTGCTGCTGAAATAGTGCCAGACGCCATCGCTGCATGCTATCAGCACGTCATCAGGCTGGAGCTTTTGAATGTAGTGCTGCGCAATGGGCGGTGCCTCTTCGGCCCCCAGGCATCCCATGAGAATATTTGACTGGGGATGGTTGTTGGCTTCGCTTTCACTGATTTCGCCTTTTTCAACCAGTGTTTGCACATAAGAGTGATCCAGCGTTCTGAATACCAGCTTGCTGCCGTGGTAATGGTAAATGCGTGAATCACCGGTGTGCACCCAATAGCATTCTCCGCCCGGATTGATCAGAAAGGCCGCCAGCGTGCTGTGCGGTTCTTGCTCGGAAGAGATCGCCGTGAGCTTGATGACGATATGGGCCTCTTCAACAATTTGCCTCAGCATGGATGGTGCATCATCCGTGTCGGGTGCATAGCGATCAAACAGCTGTTTTGCCGTAAGCATCACTTGATCGGATGCCTTGCGTCCGCCACTGCGCCCTCCCATGCCATCTGCAACAATTCCCAGAATACAGCCAGACATCCTGTGGTGGCTCAAGAGGTTTACCTGGTCCTGCTGGTAATCACGGTCTCCTTTGTGGATACCTGTAGAGGCGGTAATTCGATAACCTTTGGTCATTTTTGGATGGTTGAGTTTTTGGACTCAATGTGTTGCAGCAATCTTCCAATTATCAAGCACGAAATAATGAAAAAATTCCAAGAATTTTTGAGTTTGACTTGGTTTTTTCGGCAGCTCGGAACAGAAAATTTGACCGTGCCCTGTCAGGATTTCCTACACAGTCAAGAGAGCCGTCATTGCTTGCGAGTCAGAGGTACGGTCAGACAGTCATCGCTCCGATGCGTGGGCCATTTGAACGATAAAGCACCGGTCCAGTAGTCCCATTGGACGATGGCTGCCAGTCAGTGTCTTTCTATGCTTTGCCAATCAAATGACAAAGGAGCGACAGATGAGACTGACAGGCAAAGTGGTGCTGGTGACAGGCGCCGGACAAGGCATGGGACGTGCGATAGCGCGTCGCTTTGCACAAGAGGGCGCCACTGTGGTCGCCCTGGATTTGAACCTCGAAGCGGCGCAGCAAACGCTAGACGGCCTGGACGGGGGCAGCATCGCGCGCCAACTCAATGTGGCTGACAGCGCCATGGTGAAAGCCGTGGTGGATGAGGCCATGGCCAGCTTCGGGCGCATTGACGTGCTGGTCAACAATGCCGGCATCGGCTCGGTCGATGCGTTCACCGGCATCAACGACGAGACCTGGGCACGCGTGATCGGCGTGAACCTGACGGGCGCCTTTTACTGCGCACGCCAGGTGGTGGAGGCTATGCAGCGCGCAGGCACGCGTGGCGTGGTGATCAACGTGGCCAGCACGGCGGCGGCCAGCGGCGACGGTCCGGCGCACTACTGCGCCTCCAAGGCCGCGCTGATGGGCCTGACGCGCAGCATGGCCAAGGAGCTGGCAACGCAGGGCATCCGCGTCAACACGCTGGTGCCGGGGCCGACCAATACCCCCATGATGCAAAGCATTCCGCAAGAGTGGACCGACGCCATCATCAAGGGCGTGCCCATGGGCCGGATGGCCGAGCCCGAGGACATCGCCAGCGCGGCGCTGTTCCTGGCCAGCGATGACAGCAGCTTCGTCACCGGCCAGAACCTGGCGGTCAACGGCGGCAGCGCCTTTTTGTGAAGGAGTGGCCATGACGACCAGGACAACAGGACGGCTGCAAGGCAAGGTGGCGTTTGTGACGGGCGCGGGCACCGGCATTGGCGCGGCAACGGCGATCGCTTTTGCCCGGGAGGGTGCGACCGTGGTGATCTGCGGACGGCGCCAAGAGCCGCTGGATGCGGTGGTGGCGCAAATCAGGGCTGCAGGCGGTCAGGCCGAGGCGGTACAGGCTGATGTCAGCGATGAAACGGTCTTCAAGGCTGCCATCGAGGCTGCCGCCCAGCGCCACGGCGGCCTGGACATACTGGTCAACAATGCCATGGCCTACAGCTGGGGCCTGATCGAGGAAACATCCACCGCTGATTGGCACAGCAATTTCAGCACCTCGGTGGACGGCACGTTTTGGGGCACGCGCACGGCGATGCGGCTGATGAAGGCGCGCGGCGGCGCCATCGTCAATGTCTCGTCGATCTGCGGCCTGCTGGGCACCGCCTCGATGGCGGGCTATTCGGCGGCCAAGGCGGCCATCATCAATTTCTCGCGCGCGGCGGCGGCAGAAGGCGCGCCCGCCGGCATCCGTGTCAACGTGGTGATCCCGGCCGTTGTCGAGACGCCGGCCACCGCCGGCATGCTGGGCGATGCCGCCTCGCGCAAAAGCACCGAGCGGCTCATCCCCATGGGCCGGGTCGGCCAGCCGCAGGAACTGGCGAATGCCATTTTGTTCCTGGCCAGCGACGAGGCCAGCTACATCACCGGCGCGGCGCTGCCGGTCGATGGCGGACGCTCGGCTGTACTGGTCACCGCGCTGTGAGCGAGCCGCGCATGACCACGGGCTGGCCCGCCAGCGCCGAAGAGCGCATCGACCGGCTCGAATCCATCGAGGCGATCCGCCAGCTCGCCGGCAAATATTCGCTGTCGCTGGACATGCGCGACATGGATGCGCATGTCAACCTCTTTGCGCCCGACATCCGCGTTGGCAAGGACAAGGTCGGCCGGGCGCATTTCAAGGCCTGGCAGGACCAGACCCTGCGCGAGCAGTTCACCGGCACCTCGCACCACCTGGGCCAGCACATCATCGAGATGGCCGATGCGGACCATGCCAGCGGCGTCGTCTATTCCAAGAACGAGCATGAATGCGGCGCCGAGTGGGTCATCATGCAGATGCTCTACTGGGACGATTACGAGCGCATCGCGGGCCAGTGGTACTTCAGGCGCCGCCTGCCGTGCTACTGGTACGCCACCGACCTGAACAAGCCGCCCATCGGCGACATGAAGATGCGTTGGCCCGGCCGCCAGCCCTACAGCGGAAGCTTTCATGCGCTGTTCCCGAGCTGGCAGGAGTTCTGGGCGCAGCGGACCGACAAGGACACGCTGCCAGAGGTGGCCGAGCCCGCGCCGCTGGCGCAATTTCTGGCCACCATGCGGCGCGGCACCCCCGCGCCCAGGATGCGGGTGCGCTGAACCGCGCCCGCGCAACGAAGGCAAGCAAGAGATGAACACACTGTTTGAGCCGCTGCAACTGGGCGAGTTGCGCCTGGCCAACCGCATCGTGATGGCGCCGATGACGCGCAACCGCGCCGGGCCCGATGGCGTGCCTGGCGAACTGATGGCCGAGCACTACGGCCAGCGCGGCGACGCCGGGTTGATCGTGGCCGAGGGCACCTGGCCCAGCGCAACGGGCCAGGCTTACTGCCGCCAGCCGGGCATCGCCACGCCGGCGCAGATCGACGGCTGGCGCCGCGTGACCGACGCGGTGCATGCGCGCGGCGGCCTGATCGTGCTGCAAATCATGCATGGCGGGCGCATTGGCAGCCGCCATGTCAAGCCCGAAGGCATTGAAACCGTGGCGCCCTCGGCATTGCAGGCTGCCGGCCAGGTCGTCACCGACAGCGCTGGCCTGCAGGACTACGACGTGCCGCGTGCGCTGGAGACGGCCGAAGTCAAGGCTGTCGTGCAGGAGCATGCCCAGGCCGCACGCCATGCGCGCGAGGCGGGCTTTGACGGCGTCGAGCTGCATGGCACCAGCGGCTACTTGCCGATGCAGTTCCTCAGCTCTGGCACCAACCTGCGCACGGACGAATACGGCGGCCCGGCGGCCCACCGGGCGCGCTTTGCCTTCGAATGCCTGCGCGAGATGGCAGCGGCGATCGGCGCTGGCCGCGTGGGTCTGCGCCTGAACCCGGGCAACGCCTACAACGACACAAGCGATGAGGATTCGGCGGCCACCCATGCCGAGCTGATGCGCCAGGCCGCCACGCTGGAGCTGGCTTATCTGCATGTGATGCGGGCGCCGGTGGCGGACATCGACGCCTTTGCGCTGGCACGCACCCATTTTGGCGAACGGCTGATCCTGAACGACGGCCTTGGCCCGGACAATGCCGAGGCTACGTTGCACGCTCATCCCGGCACGGCGCTGTCTTTTGCCCGGCATTTCATCGCCAACCCCGACCTGGTGCGCCGGCTGCGCGAGGGCCAGCCGCTGGCGCGCTTTGACCGCAAGACGCTCTACACGCCGGGGCCCGAGGGTTACACCAGCTACTGCGCCGCGTAAAGCGGCCTTGTCCACAACGGGGCACTCAGGCTTTGGCCGGCTGGACCTCTGGGTCAACAACGCCTGGGGTTCGTGCCCAGGCTGGCGCGGCTAAAGCTGGGTCAAAACCCGCGAAGACGCGGACCTGGACTGGCCGCTGCGCGTGGGCAGCCGCGCCGCGCTCTGGGCCATGCAGGCGGTGTTTTCCGGCATGCGTGAGCGCCGCTGGGGCCGCCTCATCAACATGTGTTCGCTCAACGGCGTGAACGCCCATCCGTTCTCGCTGGACTACAACATGGCTAAGAAGGCGCTGCGCACGTTGACGCGCACCGCCGCGCGCGAGTGGGCGCCGCACGGCATCTGCTGCAACGCCATCTGTCCTGCTGCAGCCACCGAGGCCTACCGCAAGTTTCCCACGGCCCAGCCTGAAAACGCTGCCGCGCTGCTCAAGCTCAACCCGATGGGCCGCATGGGCGATGCCGAGACCGACATCGGC
>Ga0308165_1005077_pt1 | contig 12488 bp, 9 predicted proteins | sample PhyWR2_FD_201032 | JGI IMG/M metagenome (GOLD analysis project Ga0308165, IMG submission 201032) | Phyllosphere microbial communities from UC Gill Tract Community Farm, Albany, California, United States - DLSLW.R2 | ecosystem: Host-associated > Plants > Phyllosphere > Unclassified | place: USA...
CGCACGGGGGCGGAGCCGTGGGCCTCCCTCTACGCGGCCGGGCACGCCAAGCACTGGAAGTCGGCGGCGGACTACGTGCTCCGTCACCGGGGCGAGCTGCGGGCAGCGCTGCGCTGAGACGACGCTCGCGAGGCTGCGACGAGTCGGGTGACCTCGGCGGCCGTCTCACGGAGGCCTGTCGTGGTGGCCGTCGTCGTCATGGCCTCGCTGAGGGTGATCGGCCTCCGGTGGATCGCGAAGGCACCGTCGAGCAGGCCCTCCAGAGCACTGGAAGCGACGTCGACCTGACCTGCGAGCGCGACGACGAGCGCACCGTCCCGGCGGGCGAGGGCCGCGACCCCGCTCGTGACCTTCCCGCGCGCGGTCTGCCCGTCTAGCCTGCCCTCGCCGGTCACGACAAGATCAGCCTCAGCGACGAGCGCGGGCAGCCCGACCTCGTCGGCGACCCTGGCGAAGCCCGGGGTGAGCCGGGAGCCCAGGGCGAGGAACGCGGCCCCGAGGCCGCCGGCCGCGCCGGCGCCAGGCTCGTCTCCGACGGCGCTGCCGCACCAGCCCTCGACGATCTGGGCCCATCGCGCCATCTGCTGCTCGAGATGACGCACGGCGTCCGGGGACGCCCCCTTCTGCGGACCGAAGGTCGTCGTCGCCCCGTCCGGGCCGAGCAACGGGTTCGTCACGTCGCAGAGCACGGTCACCCCCTCGAGCCGGGCGACAGGTCCCAGGTCCGCGCTCGCGAGGCGCCAGAGAGGGTTCTCCCGGCCGACGATCTCGTCGCCGCCTGCGTCGAAGAACCGTGCCCCGAGCGCCCTGAAGAGCCCTGTGCCCCCGTCGGTCGAGGCTGTGCCGCCCAGAGTGACGAGCACCTCGTCGGCCCCAGCCTCGAGAGCGCACCTGAGGTGGAGACCGAGCCCGTCGGAGCTCGCCGCAGAGGGCAGGCTGCGGTCCACGGCGACGAGGTCGAGACCGATCGTCCGTGCTGACTCGACGACGCAGACCGTCGTGCCGTCCCGCACGTACCGGCCCACCACACCGTCCACGGGGCGACCGAGCGCATCCCGCCCGGGCGCGGCGATCCGCTGGCCGCCGTGGGCATCGACCAGCACGTCGAGGGTCCCCTCGCCCCCGTCGGCGATCGGGACGACGGAGACTGTGGCTGCGGGATCCGCGTCGAGCACCCCGAGCCGCACGGCGTCACCAGCCTCACCGCTCGTGACCGACCCCTTGAAGGAGTCGACTGCCACGACGACCTTCATCGCAGGACCCAGGCGTAGCCGTAGGGGCCGAGCGTCAGGACGTCGGATCTCTGCCCTGTGAGCAGGTCGCGGCCGGGAGCTGCGACCTCGACGGTCTGGGGCGTGACGTTGGTGACGCAGAGGATCTCCTCCCCCGCGCCTGGCGCGCGGCGGACCACCGCGAAGACCCGGGGGCCGAGGTCGAGGACCTCGTGCGCTGTGAAGGGGTCGAAGGCCAGGTGCTCAGCGCGGACCGAGAGCATCGTCTGGAGCCCCCGGAGCATCGCGCGTCGGCGGACGTCGTGGTCGAGCTCGGCCACGAGCGTCTCCACGTCGAGCGTCGCGCGGCTGATCCGCCGGTTGACACCGCTCTGGGCTGCGGCGTCAGGGTCGTTGGCCGATCCGAGCAGCGAGTGCACGTAGACGGCCGGCACCCCCGACAGCGCGAGCAGGACGGAGTGCGCCGCGAGGCCCTTGGCCGCGACGACGACACCGTCGCCGGCCTCCTCGCGTGTGGCCAGCGCGTCGAGATAGGTGGTGTTGAGCTCGTAGACGGCCTCGCTCCCGTCGGGCAGGGTGCGCATCGACGCCAGCCCTCCGTTGCCGAGGACGTGCTGGACGACCAGGTCGCGCTGCGCGTCGGAGAGCAGCCCCTCGCTCCCGCGCAGACCGATCCCGTCGTGGCTGGCGAGGAAGTTGAGGAAGGTCGCGCGCGGCCCCGGCGGAGCCACCCCGCGGGCCCATCCGGACAAGACCGTGGTGTCGCCCGCGACGAAGGCGTGCAGGACGAGCGGCGGCAGCGGGAACTGGTAGACGAGGTGCGCCTCGTCGTCGCCCGACCCCAGGTACGAGAGGTTCTCCTGCATCGGGACGTTGGTCTCCGTGACGATCTGGGTGCCGGGTGCCACGACGTCGAGGAGGGCTCGCCACAGCCTCACGACGGCATGGGTCTGCGGCAGGCTCATCGACGAGGTGCCGCTCGACTTCCAGAGGAAGCCGATGGCGTCGAGACGGATCATCTGCGCGCCGTGCCCCACGAAGTCGAGGAGCACCTGGGTCAGACGCAGGAGCGTGCTCGGCGACGACAGGTCGAGGTCGACCTGGTCGGCGCTGAAGGTCGTCCAGACCCTCACCTCCGACCCGTCAGGGCGGGTGAAGGCGTGGAACAGGGGCGAGGTCCGCGGCCGGACCGTCGCCGAGGTGTCGAAGGCCGGGTCCTCTTCGACGAACAGCCCGTCGGCCTCAGGGCTCCTGGCCAACCAGGCCTCGAACCACGGCGAGGACGCCGAGACGTGGTTGACCACGAGGTCGAGCATGAGGTGCCGACGCCCCGCGAGGTCCCGGACGTCGTCCCACGTGCCGAGCGAGGGGTCGAGCGCACCGTAGTCGGTCGGCGCGAAACCGTCGTCCGAGGTCGACGGGTGCACCGGCAGCAGGTGCACGTGGCTGGGGAACGGACCGACCACCTCGTCGAGGGTGCTCCGCAGGGTCACCAGAGGCGCCTCACCCGCACGACGCAGCGTGTCGGCGTAGGTGATGAGCACGCTGGTCCCCGCGTCCGGGATCGCGCTGTGGACGACGCCGCGCTCGTCGACGCACCTACGAGCCAGTGCGTCCAGCTCGTCCGTGACCCTGTCGGCGTCGGCTCCGTAGAGCCGCGCGACCAGCGGGCGGACCCGGTCTCGGAGCCCGGCGAGCCCCGTCTGGCTCGCGGGCCGGGTGGCGTCCGTCCCGCGCGTGCCGTCCTTGCCGCCCCGTGCGGCGGATGTCGTGGTGCTGGTCATGCGTGTCTCCTAGCCCCGTCCTGAGCATAGGTCCGGGGGACGTCGTAGGTCGGTCAGCGGCGTGCGAGGCGCGCAGCGACGACTGTCGCCGCGGCGGCCCAGGCCTGCGGGGTCCCGGCGTGCCTGTAGGCCACCGGGCGGGGGAACTCGTCGTCGGCGAACCCGCCGAACAGCTCGGGCAGCCTGTGGTCGTGGTGCGCTGCCGCGCGGAGCGTGGCCTCCGCGAGCCGCCGTGCGTGGTCGAGCAGGCCGTACCGCTCCATCCCGAGGGCGGCGATCATCGTGTCGTGCGGCCAGACAGACCCGTTGTGGTAGGACATCGGTGAGTAGGGGACCTGACCCGAGGCCACGGTCCGCAGACCCCAGCCTGTGAAGAAGTCTGGCTCGAGGAGCCTGTCGGCCACCTGCCTCGCTCGTGCAGGGTCGAGGACGCCGGCCCACAGCAGGTGCCCCGCGTTCGACGCCAGGACGTCGCAGCGACGCCCCTGACCGTCGAGCGCGAGCGCCGGGAAATCGTGGTTGCCGAGCCAGAGGTCCCGCGTGATCGTCGCGGAGAGCAGCCCGGCGAGGACGTCGAGCTCGTCGGCCCAGGCCGGGTCGCCCCAGACCTCCCGTGCGAGGCGTGCGGTCTCCGTGAGCGCGCGCCAGGTGTACCCCTGGACCTCCACCAGGGCGACGGCCCCGCTCGCAAGACTCCCGTCCGCGAAGGGCACGGCGTCGAAGGAGTCTTTCCACCCCTGGTTGACCAGGCCGCCGACGTGCGGCTCGTACCTGACGAGGCCGTGCTCGTCGAGCCCGCCCGGTCCCCGCAACCACGCGACGGCCGCACGAGCAGACGCCTCGATCTCGGGTGTCTTCACTACGTCCCGGGGAGCAGAGGCCAGCGCGACGAGGAACAGCGCTGTCGTGTCGACAGCCCCGTAGTACCGCGAGTACGGGAGCACCCCGAGCGTGCAGAGCTCCGAGCCGCGGATCTCGTGGACGATCTTGCCCGCCTGAGCAGCCCGAGCGGGGTCGTCGTGGGTCGCCTGCGTCGCGGCGAGCGCGCGGACCACCGCGGGCAGGAGCGCCGGCCGTTCGCTGCCGACCATGAGCGAGGTGAGGATCGAGTCTCGACCGAAGAGCGTGAGGAACCACGGCGCCCCCGCGGCCGGGACCGCCAGGTGAGGCAGCCCCGGGCAGGCCATCGTGAGGGCGTCGATGTCGGCGAGCGCGACGTCGGCGGGTCCGAGGTTCGCGGGCTCGAGGCGCGCAGCGGAAGGGGCGGTGCGCACCGCGCCGGGGCCAGGCGCAGCGAGCGCGACCGCACCGGGCGCACCCTCCTTCTCACCACTCCCGTCCCCGACCCGAACGTCGAGGACGATCGTCACGACACCGCCGGCGGGGACGTCGAGGTCCCACGTCAGCTCGGCGTCCGACCCGGCCGCCGAGCATCCCGAGGGCGCCGGGACGGAACGCACGTCGGTCGACCGCGCGATCCTTGCGACCGGGTGGTCGTGCACGTAGGTCAGCGTGACGCCGTCGGCCGTCATGACAGCATCGCGCCGGGTCGGACCGCGGTCGAAGGGCCGTGGCTCGGCGCGCACCTGGAACTGGTCGACGAAGTCCGCCGACACCGAGAGCACGAGCCGCCCGGTGAGCCTCGAGCGTGCAGTGCTGCGGATCTCGACCGTCTCGACGAGCCCTCGGGCGTCGACCTGCTGCGTGCGGACGACCAGCACGTCGGTCGGCACGTTGCGCCCGGCTCCGGGGAGCAGGGCGACCGAGCCGACCGACGCTGTCGCGGTCCGTGCGGCGACCTCCAGGTCACGCACCTGCCGGTCGCTGGACTCCAGGCGGAGCCGCCAGCGACTGACGTGCCGGGTGTCTGCGGCGTAGAGCCCGAGCTTCGCCAGGTCGTCGCCGGAGCGCCCCGCCGGACCGTCGCCGGCGTCGGCCTGTGCGAGGTCGCCCGGGACCCCGGTGACGTCACCCGAGGCGTCGGAGAGCAGAGCCGTGCCGCCCGCGAGGATCGTGCGCATGATCACCGGCCCACCCCTGCACCTCGGTCGAGCGGACACGAGCGGCCACCTCGAGGGCCGCCGCCGCGCCGGGCACCCTGACCACCTGCTCCGCTCACAGGTAACGGCGCAGCAGAGGCGGGCACGAGGGCAAGACCTGCTCGGCAGGGCCGGAGAGCCTCGACTCGATCGCGACGGGCCCTGTGTAGCCGCCGTCGCGCAGCACCCCCATCTCGCCCGCCCAGTCGACGTGGCCGGCACCGGGCTCGAGCCGGTTGGAGTCCGAGGCCTGGACGTGCGCCACGTAGGGCAGCGCCTCCCGGAGCGCGGCGACGGGGTCCGCCTCTTCGATGTTCATGTGATAGGTGTCGACAGCGAGCCTGAAGGAGTCGCTCCCGACCTTCTCGATCAGCTCGATCCCGCGCGCCAGCGTGTTGACCATGTGGTCCTCGTACCTGTTGAGCGGCTCGAGCAGGACGAGCGTCCCGGCCTGCGCAGCGTGCTCGGCGAGGCGCCCGAAGGCGTCGACGAGCACAGCCTCGTCGGCGGCGTCGCCGCGTGGCGGCACGAAGGGTGGCAGCCGCTTCGAGAACATCCCGTACGACGCCGGGGTCATCGCGCCGACGCCGCCGATCGCCCCCATCACCGTCAGCTGCGAGGCCATCTGCGTGATGGCGTCCTCCCGGAGGGCGTCGTCGAAGGCTCCGACGAAGTGCAGCATCTCGACGCAGACGGTCGGCATGACGACACCGTTGGCACGGGCCGCGAGCAGCTCGGGGAGACGCTTCTCGAAGGCGAGGCCCCCCTGCGCGCGCAGCTCGAGCCCGTCGTACCCCCAGGCTGTCGCGACGGCGAACTTCTCTTCGAGCGTCCGTCCTGGGACGTTCTGCTCCTGGACGCAGATCAGGTTCGTGGTCATGACATCTCCAGTACGGTCTGCAGGGCGCTGGCCCCGTCGGTGTCGAGCATCTCGTAGGCGCGGGCTGCGTCCTCGAGCGGGAAGCGGTGCGTGACGAGGGCGAGCGGGTCGAGCCGGCCTGAGGCCATGAGGTCGACCACGGTGCGGTTCATCCGCGGCTGGTCCCACCGCGCAGCCTTGCGGGGCGGTGGTCCGCCGATCTGCGAGGCCTGGATCGTCACGCGGTTGTGGTGGAACTCGTCGCCGAGACGCAGGACGTCGGCACCGCCCTGGTAGAACCCCGAGGCGATGACGAGTCCGTCGGCCCCGACCACACGGGTCGCCGCCTGGAGGCCGTGGTAGCTGCCGGAGAGCTCGACGGCCACGTCGACCCCGCTCGTGCCGGTGAGCTCACGGACCGCGAGCGCGAGGCCGTCGTCCGGGCGGAGCGTGTGGTGGGCACCCATCTGACGAGCCTGCTCGAGGCGCGCCTCGATGCCGTCGACGGCGATCACCGTCGCTCCCGACAGCACGGCGATGCGGGTGGCGAGCAGCCCGATGACACCCTGCCCGAGGACCACGACGGTCTCTCCGACCCCGGTGTCCGCCGCGAGGACGGCGTTGAGGGCGATCGCCCCGACCCTGACGAAGCATCCCGCCAGAGGGTCGAGGTGGTCAGGGAGACTGTGCCCTCGCAGGGTGTCCTGCGAGAGGACGGCCTCCGACCTGTGCCCCCAGATGCCCCACACCACGTCGCCGACCTCGACGTCGTCAGGGGCGGGGTCACGCGCGGGGTCCGTCGCGACCTCGACGACGGTCCCGACCTCGGAATAGCCCCAGCCGTCCAGGGGGTAGCCCTGGGGAGGCGTGTCCTGGGCGTCGCGGAAGACACGGACCTCCGGGTCCCAGGTGGAGGTGAGGTACGGGTTCGTCCCCCTGTAGGCGGTGAGCTCGGTCCCTGCCGAGATCCCGGACGCGATGGTCCGCACCCTGACCTGACCGGGGACGAGGTCGTGGCTGGGCGTCTCGATCACCTCGACACGCCTCGGCGCGGCAAACCTCATCGTCTGTGGCACGGGATTCCTCTCGAGGGCGGCGGCGCCCCGTGGGACGACTCGTTGCCCGGCTCTGGCGACGCCTGGTCGCTTACGTACACAAACTGGACTTGTTGTGCATGGCGAGTATACATAAGTGATACGGTGCGTCTACGCCATCAGAGAGGATTTGCGTATGTCGTCCTATCCACCGCGCCCGACCACGGTCGGCGCAGCAGGGCTAGCAGCTGCCCTGGCTCTCCTGACCGCGGGGTGCACCCAGGTCCCCGACGCCTCCGAGCGCTCGATCACCGTCTGGTCCCAAGAGGTCCAGTCGGAGCGCATCGCCGCGACGCAGGAGATCATCGACAGGTTCACCGACGAGACCGGGATCGAGGTGCGGCTCGTCGCGGTCGAGGAGCAGCAGACCCCGGCGCTCATCCAGTCGGCCGTGCTGTCCGACTCGCTCCCCGACGTGATCGGCGCTCTCCCGCTGGCCCAGGTACGACAGCTGGACTCGCTCGGCCTGGTCGACACCGACGCCACGGGTGAGGTCGTCGACGCTCTCGACCCGGCGACCTTCGCCGACGCAGCCCTGGCCCTCACGAGCGACGGCGACCGACGCCTGGCCGTCCCCTCAGACGCCTGGACCCAGCTCCTGGCGTACCGCACAGACCTCTTCGAGGCGGCCGGCCTGCCGGCTCCCACGAGCTACGCGGACATCCGGGAGGCCGCCCAGACCCTCCACGGCGACGGGACCTTCGGCATCACTCTCGCGACCGACCCGACCGACCCCTTCACCTCGCAGACCTTCGAGGCGCTCGCGCTCGGCAACGGCTGCGAGCTCGTCGACGAGGCAGGGACGGTCCAGCTGGACTCGACGCTGTGCGCCCAGACCTGGGACCTGACCTCCGATCTGGCCGACCTCTCCCCGCGCGGCACGCAGACCGTCGACTCGACGCGCGCGACCTACTTCTCCGGGGACGCCGCGATGGTCGTCTGGTCGTCGTTCTTGCTCGACGAGCTCGCGGGCCTGCGCAACGACGCGATGCCCGCGTGCGACCAGTGCCAGGACGACCCCGGCTGGCTCGCCGAGAACACCGGCGTGGTCACAGCGATCTCCGGCGAGCCTGGCACCGACCCCGCCACCTACGGGGAGATCACCTCGTGGACCATGCTCGAGGGCGGCCAGGCCGACATGGCCAGCACCTTCGTCGAGTACATGATGTCCGAGGGCTACGTCGACTGGTTGGCGATGGCCCCCGAGGGCAAGGTGCCGATGCGTCCGGGCGACCTCAGCGACCCGCGACGCTTCGCCGACGCCTGGCGCCAGCTCCCGGCCGGGGTCGATGCCCGCGTCCCGCTGGCTGAGGTCTACAGCAGCGAGGTCGTCGACTCCCTCCTGGGGGTGGGCGACGACCTCCGGCGGTGGGCGATCCCCCAGGGCCAGGGCACGGTGCTCGGTCCTGTCATCAGCCAGCTCGTCATCCCCAAGGCAGTCGCCGAGCTGGCCAGCGGGTCGACCGACGCGCGCGGGGCCATGGAGGCCGCCACCTCGGCGACCGAGACCATCGTGGAAGGACTCGAACCGTGACGACCACGAAGACCCGACCGGCCGCCGGCAGCACGACACCTCGTCAGAAGGGCTCGACGGTCCGCTCTCGGGACCGCCGCTCGGCGCTCGCCATGGTCACCCCCACGACGGTGATCATCGCCGTCGTCATCATCGTCCCGATCATCTGGAACGTGGTCCTCGCGTTCCAGGACACGTCCCTGCGGACCATCGTCGACCGAGGACTGTGGGGCTCACCGACCCTCGCGAACGTCGAGGCAGTGCTCACCTCGCCAGGGTTCTGGAAGACCCTCTGGACGACTGTCGTCTACTCGGTCGCCTCGACCGGCGGGTCCATCGCGCTCGGGCTGGTCGTGGCGCTCGCCTTCCGACGGCCCTTCCGCGGCCGTGGCGCGCTGCGAGCCGTCATGCTCCTGCCCTACGTGGCACCCGTCGTCGCAGCGGCCTTCGTCTGGAAGATGCTCCTCAACCCGCAGTTCGGGCTCGTGAACGCCTGGGGGACGTCGTTCCTCGGCTGGGACGAGCCGATGGACTTCCTCGGACGCGCGCCCTACGCCCTCGTCACCGTGATCGTCTTCGAGGTGTGGAGGTACTTCCCCTTCGCCTTCATGTTCTTCACGGCGCGGCTGCTCGCACTGCCGGGCGACGTCGAGGAGGCCGCGACGGTCGACGGGGCCGTCCCCACGCAGTCCTTCGCCCACGTCGTGCTCCCGCAGCTGGTCCCGACCATCGCGGTGCTGAGCCTCTTGCGCCTCATCATGACCTTCAACAAGTTCGACGACGTCTACCTGCTCACCGGAGGCACGGCGGGCACCGAGGTGGCCGCCGTGCGCGTGTACGACGAGCTGACGTCCGGGCTCGACATCAGCGCTGCCGCAGCCAACGCGCTCGTCCTGTCGGTGGTGCTCGGGATCGGCCTGACCCTCTACATCCGCTTCTTCGGTCGCAAGGAGTACGACTCATGAGCCGCCTGGACATCGAGCGCACGACACTGCCGGTCCTGAGATGGGTCGTCATCGTCGGCGTCTCGCTCGCAGCGCTGTTCCCCTTCTACTACATGGTCATGCTGAGCTTCGTGCCCATCGAGAAGGTCCTCCTCGACCCGGGCCGGCTCTGGCCGGACTGGGGTGACCTCACCCTCGGGACCTACGCCGACGTGCTGCGCAGCGCCGAGAGCGGAGGGCAGGGCTTCGGCAGGTTCATGCTCAACTCGGCGGTCGTCGCGATCTCGTGCACGCTCCTCACGCTCGCGGCCGTGATCCCCGCCGCGTACGCCGTGAGCAGGCTCGAGTTCCGCGGTCGCTCGGTCCTCGGCTACGCCTTCCTCGCCGTGTACCTCTTCCCGGCGATCGTCATCGCCATCCCCATGTTCGTCGGGTTCTCGAGCATCGGGCTCGGAGCCTCGCTCGTGGGGCTGGTCGTCGTGTACATCGCCCTGACCGTGCCCGTCGCGATCCACATGCTGCGGACCTACCTCGTGACCATCCCGGCGTCCCTCGACGAGGCCGCGATGCTCGACGGGTGCAGCCGCTGGACGATCCTGCGCCGCATCGTCGTCCCGCTCGCGATGCCGACCATCATGTCGACGGCGCTCTACATCTTCATGATCGCGTGGAACGAGCTGCTCTTCGCACTGCTCTTCCTCGTCACGGACCGGAGCACGTGGACGGTCTCGCTCGGCCTCTCACAGCTCTCCAACGGGATCGAGGTGTCGAAGACCGTGCTCATGGCAGGATCTGTCCTGCTGACCATTCCCGTCGTGCTCCTGTACGGGGTCGCAGAGCGCGCTCTGACCGACGGGCTCACCTCGGGTGCGGAGAAGGGGTGAGTGCCACCGCGTGCAGACCGCACGCTCCGCAGCCGCACCACGCCCACCCCCAGCACCAGCGCTCGGTCCGACCGGCGCAGGATTGGACACCGATGACCACCCCCGGCCCAGGCGACGTCCTCACCCTCATCCGCGACGGGCGAGCACGGACTCGAGGCCAGGTCCAGGAGATCACCGGGCTCTCCAGGGTGACCGTCGCCCAACGGGTCGACGCGCTCCTCGAGGCCGGGCTGCTCCGCGGTGCCGGGCAGGGTGCCGCGACCGGTGGACGCCGCGCCGTCGAGCTCGAGCTCGACACCACAGGGAGCACGATCGCCGTGATCGCCCTGGACTCCGCCCACGCCGAGCTGGCGCTCACCGACCTGGCCGGGACCGTCCTCGAGCGCTCGAGCGTCCCGGTCTCGGCGTCCGACGACCCCCGCGAGACGCTCTCGACGCTGGCCGGCGCCCTCACCCAGCTCGTGGCGCAGAGCGCGCACGCAGGTCTGGCCACCGTCGCCGATGTCGCCGGGATCGGCATCAGCGTCCCCGGGCCGGTCGACCCCCGCACGAGGCGCCTCAACGAGCCCCCCATGCTCCCCAGGTGGGACGGGTTCGCGGTCGAGGACGAGCTGAGGTCCGCCCTCGGGTGCGACGTACCCGTGCTCCTCAGCCGCGACGCGAGCGCGATGGCGTACGGCGAGCTGACCGGCACCTTCCCCAGCGCGCAGGTGCTCGTGCTGGTCAAGGTGTCGACAGGCATCGGTGCCGGCATCGTCATCCACGGCACGCTCGTCGAGGGCGAGCAGGGTGGGGCTGGGGACATCGGACACATCCGGGTCCCCGAGGCGGCCGGTCGGTTGTGCACCTGCGGCGCAGAAGGCTGCCTCGCGACGATCGCGTCCGGACGCGCTGTCGCGGCCGCCCTGCGCGAGGCGGGCAGGCATGCCGAGTCGGGCAGCGACGTCCGTGCGCTCCTCGCAGCGGGGGACCCCGAGGCCGTGCGCCTCACGCAGCAGGCAGGCCGGCAGATCGGGAGGGTGCTCGCCTCCGTGGTAGCGCTGCTCAACCCCGGCGTGCTGCTGCTGTCGGGCGATCTCGACTCCGACGCCCTCGTCCACGGGGTCCGGGAGTCGCTGTACGCGGCCGCGCTCCCCCGGGCCACGCGCGACCTCGACGTCCGGAGCGCCCGGCTCGCCAACGACGCCGCGCTCGTCGGCATGGCGGCCCTCGTCGTCGAGCAGGAGTTCTCGGCCGACGCCGTGAACCAGAGGCTCTCATGACGGGCTCTCTCGAGGTCCCCCGGACCGAACCTGTCGTCGTCGGCCTCGTCGGCTCCGGCTACTGGGCGCAGACCATGCACGCCCCTCTCCACGCGAGCCCCGGGCCCACCCGTCTGGGCGGCATCTGGGGCGCCGACGCCGAGCAGACCGCTGCGCTCGCAGCGGTGCACGGCGTCCGCGCCTTCCCGTCCTACGAGGAGCTGCTCGAGGAGTGCGAGGCCGTCGACCTCGCCGTGCCGCCGGCAGCGCAGGCGCCCTTCGCGGTCCAGGCGATCACGGCCGGACGGGCGGTGATGCTCGAGAAGCCGCTCTCCGACACCCTCGCGGGCGCCCGGTCCGTCCTCGACGCTGTCGACGAGCACGGCGTGCCGACGATCGTCGTGCTGACGAAGAGGTACCACGAGCGCACCCGCAGCTTTGTCGAGGCCGCTCAGGCGCTCCGGTCGCAGGGACCGTTGCAGGGAGCGGTCGGGCAGTACCTGCACGGTGGGCTGCTGGACGACGGCTTCGTCGCCTCGCCGGCGTCGTGGCGCGCCCACCCCTTCGGGATCCTCCGGGACCTCGGACCGCATCTTCTCGACCTCGTGGACTGCGCCGCCGGGCCTGTCGTCGCGGTGCGCGGTGAGACGACAGGGTCCGGGTACACGACTGTCACGACGTGGCACGAGGACGGAGGGTCCGGTCAGCTCGCGCTCTCTGGACGGACCCGGCTCGCGGGTGTGAGGACGGTGCTCGACGTCTTCTCGGAGCACGGGAGCGTCGGGTACACGACAGCCGGGATGGACCACGACGAGGTGTGGCCCACGGTCCGCGCCGAGTTCGCGGCAGCAGTGCGGACCGGAGCCCCGGTCACCGTCGACGCCCACCGCGCCGGATA
>Ga0308165_1005081_pt1 | contig 12473 bp, 16 predicted proteins | sample PhyWR2_FD_201032 | JGI IMG/M metagenome (GOLD analysis project Ga0308165, IMG submission 201032) | Phyllosphere microbial communities from UC Gill Tract Community Farm, Albany, California, United States - DLSLW.R2 | ecosystem: Host-associated > Plants > Phyllosphere > Unclassified | place: USA...
ACCGATTTCCTGCTTCATGATAACTCGTGGTGGGATACTATTTTCTGGTTCACCAAAGTTTTCATGTACCCATTGGCGAGACATACTTTTTTGCAGTGGTGTTGGTAATTCATTGGGAAATATCCAATTTTTTACTTTGTCATATTGGATTCGTAATGTCATTTCCTGAAAGATACGCCCATCACGTTTGAAGGACAAATAGACACCTTCTTTTGCCATATCCAAGCTAAGATCTGGATCGCCAGAAGAAGCCGAAGGCTGCGTTTTGTATGGTAACAATCCAGCATCATGTATATCCTTGTAGCTCTTACCCAAACTACGCATTAATGCTTCAATATTCACAGTCATTTGTACAATCCTTGCTCGACATTAAGTTTGTGCATCTTCGCCCTTGCAGTTTCAAGCTGTTCTTCAGTCACATGATATTCTTTAAGTGCTGGTTTTATCGCATCAAAGTTTAAATCTAACGCATCTCTCAGATTTTTAGCATCCATAGCTATTTGATCAGAATTATTACGCCCGCCATAAGTTTGACTGATTTTTTGATGCACTTCCTTTGGAATAACAACGGCTGCAACTCTATTAGCCATAGAATCAATAAGCTCACGATCTAAGCCTGGATATTCTTGCTGAAGATACCGTTTTACTGCTGCTTTTGACGGCATATGATCAGCATCATACTTGCCCTGTCTCGAACGTCCTGTGAAATCTTTGTACAATTCGACTTCCAGTAGTTCTACAGGTGGTTTACTGAGGTATATATAAACCGGAGGGTGTTCATTCCCCGGAAACACCAGAATATAGTCCCGGAAGTCTTTTTCTTCCGGTGCTGGCGTAGTAGTGATAGTCACGTCCTGAATATCAGGGTGTTCAAGACCAGGGATGGTTACAGTGCCTGTCTGTGGGTTGTTATTGCCTGTATCCCAGTTATCTTGCGATCCGGGTGTACTCGCTGGCGTCCATGTGATTAGCGGCTTATCGCTTCGTTCATCGCCCCAGAATTCATAGCTGCCGTCCAGTCGCTTTTCAAGCATTCGGACACGAACCTGATCACGCCCGCTTTCAGTACTGGTATGATAGCCAACGGCTTTCAATCGCCCGGTCTCATCATCAGCAATCCAGTTATAGCGTACTCGGGTTGGCACGGTTCCCTTACTGTGAGCGACTTCCAGTAATTTTTCAGGCGTTAGAAGATCGTTCTTTTCCCCTTTGAGTTTTGACTGAACAATCGCCCCCATAACAACAAACGGCAAATTCATCGCCAGCCGCCCGCTCCAGACTTCCGGGCCAGAAAGGTGCTTCATTCTGTGAGTAAGGGCTTTGGCTGCATCCTTATTCGCTTTCGCGGCTGCGCCTCCTGCTGCTGCCACCATTCCTGCTTCTGCGCTACCACCCAAGTAGAACAGCATGACTATCAGCTTTATCTGACGATAAATGACATTGACCATACCAAAACGAAAGCTATGTCACCGTGGATAAATGGTATCTGCGAACGGTTCCATAAAACGATACTGAACGAGTTTTATCAGGTGACGTTCCGTAAAAAGTTGTATGGTGATATCGACACGTTACAATCGGATCTTGAGGAGTGGCTGCTCACTATAATAATGAGCGAACTCATCAGGGAAAACGGTGTTGTGGCCGGACGCCGAGGGAAACATGACTTGATGGTAAACGCATCTGGGCTGAGAAAAACTTAAACCAGATGTAATCTGACAGACACCTGTATAAATAACCGGTAACTGTCAGATAAGTCTGAGCTAATACAGCTTATGGTAGGTCACCAACGAAGTTCTGAAGTTGGAAGAAATACTATTGCTTCCACCATTTCTTCCAAGTCATATCGTATTTGCATTGTGATAGCGATATGAAAATCTACAACGGTGAAGCGTTCAACCCTACCAATCTCCTGTTTCATTATAACTCTTGGAGGAATACTGTTTTCTGGTTCACCGAAATTTTCATGTACCCATCGACGTGACATTTCTATTTGGAACGGCGTAGGTAATTCGTTGGGAAAATAGCGAACTCTACCTTTTTTCGCGATTTTCAGAATAACTTGTGATAAAACTTTCTCTTGATCGTTTTTGAATGAAAGGAAAATTCCTTCCTTTTTCATATCAATAGACAGGAAATCATCGCTTTGCGTTCCCTGAGGCTTTGTTTTGTAGGAAATTATTCCTGAGTCGAATATCGACTGATAACCTTTTCCTAAGCTCCTAATCAATCCTTCAACGTTTGCAGTCATTAGTATAATCCTTCTTTTTTGTTAATTTCATGCATCTCTGAACGCTTTTCCTCTAATTGTTCATTTGTTGCGCCTAATTCTTTTAGGGATTCTTTTATTGCATCGAAGTCTTTATCAATTTCTGCTCGTAAATTATAAGAGTCAGGGGCTTTTTGACTCATATTTCTCCCGCCATAAGTCGCGCTCTGCTTTCTATTAATTTCCGCAGGAATGGCGATTGCAGCAACTCTATCTGACATCTGTCTTATTATTTGATCATCAAGGTCTGGATATTCACATTTCAAATAAAGAATAACCGCTTGTCTTGATGGCATATGATCTACATGGTATTTCCCTTGTCGCGAGCGGCCATCTAAATCGCAATAGCGAGCTACTTCAAGCGGTTCCACCAGAGGCTTACTGAGGTATATATAAATCGGAGGATGTTCATTCCCCGGAAACACCAGAATATAGTCCCGGAAGTCTTTTTCTTCCGAAACTGACGCAGCGGTTAGCTGACTAGCCGATAAACCGGTTCAGTGAACTGCTACCTTGGCGTATCATTCTGCCAGTGTAACGTTAATACGATTCTCGCTGGACGCTTACAAACAATCTCCTTAAACTTCTTTATCAAAAAATGTATAGTCTGGATTTCTATTGTTATTTACTAATTATTGATGACTTTATCAATGATGAAGAAGCGGTCTGCATGAGACCGCTTAAGCTAGATCACCAACGAAGTTCTGATGTAGGCATAAAACCTAACTCGCGAACATATTCATTAAGTTCATAGTCAATTTGCAGTGTAACAGGTATATGAAAATCAACTAATGCGTATTGTTCAGTCCAACCAATATCCCTACGTAATCTTTTTCTTGGCGGTAATGCTTTATCAGGTTCACCTAACTGGCTATGAACCCATGAGCGGGTCATGAGAGATTGTAAAGGTGTCGGCAATTGATTGGGGAATACCCAATCTTGCTTTTCACCATCAATTAATACTAATGTTATCTCTTTCAGGGCTTTATCTTCACGGTTAAACGAAAGCAACACACCTTCCTTGATCATGTTCAATGTGACAAATTCTGTACCAGAAAAACCTGATGGCTTAGTTTTATACGGTATTAACCCCTTATCAAAAATCTCTTGATAAGTTTTGCCTAAGTTACGGATAAGTGCTTCTACATTGATTGTCATTTGTCGTATAACCCCACGCTTTCGTTTAATTCGTGCATTTTTGCCTTTATTTCGCTCAGTTTTTTTTCTGTTGCTCCATGCTCTTTCAACGCAGGCTCAATGGTACTAAAATTGCTTTCCACTGCTGCTTTCAAATCACGTGAGTCTCGAGCTATTTGCCCTGGATTATTTCGTCCACCAAAGGTTTCACTTATCTGTCTATGTACTTCCTTTGGCACAATAATAGCTGCTACATCCTTAGACATTTTTTCCAGTTCAGTATCTTTCGCATCAGGGTAAAGACGTTTGTAATGGGCAATTACCGCAGCGGCAGAAGGCATATGATCAGCCTCATACTTGCCCAGCCGTGAACGCCCTTTAAAATCACTATAAAGCTCAACTTCTAGCAGTTCTACCGGGGGTTTACTGAGGTAGATGTAGATCGGAGGGTGTTCATTCCCCGGAAACACCAGAATATAGTCCCGGAAGTCTTTTTCTTCCGAGACTGACGCAGCGGTTAGCTGACTAGCCGATAAACCGGTTCAGTGAACACTACCTTGGCGTATCATTCTGCCAGTGTAACGTTAATACGATTCTCGCTGGACGCTTACAAACAATCTCCTTAAACTTCTTTATCAAAAAATGTATAGGCTGGATTTCGATTGTTTTTTACTCATTATTGATGACTTTATCAATGATGAAAAAATGGTCTGCATGAGACCGCTTAAGCTAGATCACCAACGAAGTTCTGATGTAGGCAAGAAAGTAACTGCAACAACCATATCTGCCATGTCATAGCGGATTTGCATTGTGATTGGGATGTGAAGACCTTCAACAGAGAATCGCTCAATTCTACCGATTTCCTGCTTCATGATAACTCGTGGTGGGATACTATTTTCTGGTTCACCAAAGTTTTCATGTACCCATTGGCGAGACATACTTTTTTGCAGTGGCGAAGGTAGCTCATTAGGGAATACCCAGTCACTCAAAGTATCATGCTGAATGCTTAGTGTTATTTCTTTTAATATACGAGCATCACGTTTGAACGCTAAAAATACGCCCTCTTTCGCCATATCAAGGCTAATCGTTGGTGAACCAGATGCCCCTTTAGGATCGCTTTTGTAGTTTATCAATCCAGAATCAACCAATTCTTTATAGCTTTTACCTAAACCACGAATCAATGCTTCAACGTTTACTGTCATTAGCACAATCCTTGCTCGGCACTAAGTTTGTGCATCTTCGCTCTTGCAGTTTCAAGCTGTACTTGTAGTGGCGCACTGGATTTTGCCCTATATGTTTGCATCGGATTGTGCTGAGAAGGGAGTATTGAACAACGGCCCCGAATGGAGCCGTTATGGTGATATGCGGGAATTACCAAGTAGAATCAGCGAGTGGCATAAACGTAAGCGATTCTACTTGGTTGCCTGCGGTGTAGGCTGCCTGCATAGATAGAGGTATGTGGAAACTCTCAAGTGTATAGCGTTCTTTCATTCCAAACTGAAGACCACCAATTATTTTGGGATGAATGGATTTATCCGGGGTGCCAAATTGCTCATGCATCCAGCTAAGACTCATTTCTTTCTGTAGCGGCGAAGGCAATTCATTTGGGAATCGCACTGACGGTTTATCCTCGTCCAAAAGCGTGAGCGTCACACAGAATAGTTTTCGGGATAAACGATGAAATGCCAGATAAACACCTTCCTTGACCATATCTAGCTCAAGAACGGGGTCGCCAGAATCACCAGTTGGCTTAGTTTTGTATGGGATTAAGCCATTGTCGAAAATATCTTGATAGGTTTTACCGATACTTTTCAGTAATGCCTCTACGTTTACTGTCATTTTTTATATAACCCCACGCTTTCATTAATCTGATGCATCTCTGCTCTTGCTTTCTCTAATTGCTCATCTGTAGCCCCGTACTCTTTGAGTGCTGGTTTTTGAGCATCAAAGTTTTGATCTGCTGCGGCACGGAGATCATAGCTGTGAGCAATTATCTTTTCAGGAGTGTTTCTGCCCCCATAAGTTTCGCTATCATTTCGATGTACCCCTATAGGAATACCTATAGCAGCTACTCTTTTAGAAAGCTTTTTCAGCTCCTTAGGGCTCAGTTCAGGGTGCAAACGCTTATAGTGTGCTTTTACTGCGGCAGCGGAGGGGGAATATGATCAACCTCTAGCTCTCCTTGCCGCGATCTGCCATTAAAATCGCTGTATATCTTGACCTCAAGGAATTTTACCGGAGGTTTACTGAGGTAGATGTAGATCGGCGGATGGATGTTGCCCGGAAACACCAGAATGTAATCCCGGAAGTCCTTTTCCTCTGGCAGCGGCGTGGTAGTGATGGTCACGCTCTGAATATCAGGATGTTCAAGACCAGGAATGGTTACAGTGCCTGCCTGTGGGTTGTTATTGCCTGTATCCCAGTTATCTTGCGATCCGGGTGTGCTCGCTGGCGTCCATGTGATAAGAGGCTTATCGCTTTGCTCATCGCTCCAGAATTCATAGCTGCCGTCCAGTCGTTTTTCAAGCATTCGGACACGCACCTGATCACGCCCGCGGTATGATAGCCAACTGCCTTCAATCGCCCGGTTTCATCGTCAGTAATCCAGTTATAGCGTACTCGGGTTGGCACGGTTCCCATGCTGTGAGCGACTTCCAGCAATTTTTCAGGCGTTAGAAGATCGTTCTTTTCCCCTTTGATTTTTGACTGAACAATCGCCCCCATAACAACAAACGGCAAATTCATCGCCAGTCGCCCGCTCCAGACTTCCGGGCCAGAAAGATGCTTCATTCTGTGAGTAAGGGCTTTGGCTGCATCCTGATTCGCTTTCGCCGCTGCCCCTCCAGCTGCTGCCACCATTCCTGCTTCTGCGCTACCACCCATCACGACAGGTGGAGGGGGAAGCGGCATGGCTTCTGCCTCACCAAAGAAGAAGCCTGTTACCTTGTCGAACAATGACTTTTTCTTCGGTGGCTCCGGTGGTGGTGAGGTTTTCTTCTTCGCGGCCTGGGCGCGTTGTTCAGGTTCTGGGGCTGGCTGCGAGGGGCTGGATTGATAGAAACTCATCTCTCCGATGTTATTTTGCGGCTCTTCAGCTGTTCCTGCATCAGTATTACCCGTACCGCGAAGGGCTGATTTAGCGAATACTGGGATGGCTGTTATTGCAGTCGCAGCAGCAACCATTTTGGTTACAGGCCATTCGGCTGCACGTTTGCGGTGCTCTTCGAAAGGATCGCCGGGGCTGTCTTCCACCCATAATGTTGTACTACCCAGAACCTGATTGTTTTTGCAGTTACAGAGCACCCTATCGCCAGTTGCAACACTGGCTTTGTCTTCAGCAAAGTAGTGGGCGGTGCCGTTTATCTGAAATGGCCCATTGCACGTTTGCTTTGGACACCATGCCATATCGCCACTCAATGCAATATTCCGTTCTTCGATAATCGTCGAGGAAGCAGAAATAATCTCCCCACCGCTTGTCGTCTTATCTCCAAGCCTTGCCAGTGCTCTTGCCATAATCCCTCATAAACAACATTGATATTTTAGGTATGGTACTCACAAAGTGACTAAACCTAAATCAAAATGGATATAACATGGTCATATTGTAAGTATTCATGCAAAAAATCTCTTTTAGTAAGGTTCTGCAAGTGTATTTGCATTGTAGTGATGTGATGGACGTCCCTCCCTCTGTGTAAGTTTTGCCATACTTATACTGAGCGATTTTATTCACAGAGGTACTGCATCATGAACGAGATTAAAGTTATCGATATCGATCTGGCAAAATCTGTCTTTCAGGTTTGCGTCTGGATGAACGACGGGAGTATTGCATCTAACCGCAAGGTTTCCTGGGCTAAATTGCTGGATACCATTCGTCAATTCCCTGCCGGTTCGATGATTGCAATGGAGGCTTGGGCTACTTCCCAGTACTGGGTTCAGGTCTGTCTGATCTCCACGCAGCATGTAAAAGCATTAACACATCATCAGAAAAATGATGCCAACGATGCACTCGCTATTTGTGAGACCGCTTTTCGCCCTGGTATTCATTTCGTGGCTATAAAAACAGTTGAACAGCAAGGTATTAAGGCTCTCAGAACTGCCCGCCAGTTGATGGTAGAACAGCGTACTGCGCTGGCAAATCAGGCTCGGTCACTGGCAGCAGAGCAAGGTGTTGAGATCTCTGTCAGATTCATGTTTTACAGCAGAGACTGCCCGATATTATTAAAGATACAGAGCAGTTAATTTCCCCATGCTGCGCCAGTTATTGTCCTCATTGCTCGAAAGTATACATTCACTTAATGAGTGCATTCTTTCTGTAGAACGCAGTCTGACGGCTCTTTGCCAGCAACAACCTAAATATAAAGTACTGATGACAATACCGGGTATTGGTCCACTTATTGCTGCTGCTTTTCTGAGTGAAGTAACGCAGGGCAGTTTACGAATGGGCGGCAATTATCTGCCTGGTGTGGTCTTGTTCCCAGACAACATAGTTCAGGGGGCAAAAACAGCCTTTCTTTGATGACCAAAAATGGCAATCATGATTTACGGACATTGATCATTCATGGTGCGCGGTCTGTCATGCACTGGGCTCATAAACGCGATGATACACTGGGTATGTGGTTGAAACGGCTTACTGAACGAAGAGGTAAAATGAAAGCTACAGTTGCACTGGCCAATAAGATGACACGGATTGTCTGGCGATTATTGACAGAGTCCACAAGTTTTAACATCAACAGGGCTTTCGCTATAAACTAACCGTCGCGTTATACAAAAATAGAATTCCTCCTGAGTTTGCAAATACTGATGAGAAAATGGTAAACCGATCGTCTTTGAATGCTGATTTTCTAGAAACGGCCCCGAGTGGAGTCGTTATGATTGTTACCAGCGGAGTTCTGAAGTGGGCAAGAATGTCAATTTTCGAGCGTATTCATTCAGTTCGTAATCGATCTGTAGTGAGATCGGGAGATGAAAATCGAGAAGAGAATACCTCTCCGTCCAGCCGATTTCTCTTCTGCCTCTTTTTCTAGGTGGTAGCGCCTTATCTGGCTCTCCAAGTTGGCTATGAACCCAAGGACGAGCCATTAGAGGCTGAAGTGGTGTTGGTAGTGCATTTGGGAAAACCCAATTTTTCTTATCTAGATCTTGCAATGTCAACGTGATTTCTTTGAATTGCTTAGTTTCTCGATAAAAAACTAAAAAGACCCCCTCTTTTACCATGTCCAGGGTGACAACATCTGAGCCAGAAAAACCTGTGGGCTTTGATTTATATGGAATCTGCTCTGCGTCGACTAATTCCTGATAGGTTTTCCCTAGATTGTGGATTAGCGCTTCTACGTTGACGGCCATTTTTTATATAACTCCACACTCTCATTTAACTCGTGTATTTTGGCTCTCGCAGCTTCCAGTTTGTCATCGGTGATGCCAGATTCTTTCAATGCGGGCTTTATCACGTCAAAGTTTCGATCAGCAGCAGCTCGAAGGTCGCGGGAATCACGATCAACTTTTCCCGATTCTCTGTTACGGCCCCGTAGGTATCACTTATTTTCCTATGCACACCCTTTGGAATCACTATTGCAGCAACTTCTTTCGCTAACATCTCTGGTTCCTTTTCGTCAGCATCGGGATAAAGCCGCTGATAATACGATCTTACAGCTGATGCTGATGATATGTGGTCTGCTTCGTATTCACTCTGCTGAGATCGACCATTGAAGTCGATATACAACTCAACTTCCAACAGAGTGGAGGGCGGGGCGCTACGCTACTGCCTTATAGGGACTTACAAACTGAACGGTCATTATGTCGGCTAACCCAGCAATTAACTTTATACGAGTCTGGTGACTAATAGGTTGTCTCAGATAGCGGAGAGTGGACTCGTACGGATATTTTTTTGAACTGGATCACTCACCCCCTTTAATCCTCCCTGGAAAACCCTCGGCGGGATGAGTTCATCAGGTAGATATATGTGCAAACTGAGTAAAATATCGTTCACAGGGCTCTGGAATGAAACTCATCGTGCTTGCGTCACTACTCTTGCCTGGAATGGCCTTTGCCGCCTGGACTACCGCTGATTTCCCTGACTTCACTGAAGCAGGCACCGGCAGATTTATCAGCCAGAATGAGGTAGCCAAGGGAATGCATCCTTTGGTCATTAATCTTGACCAGCAATGCTGGCAGCCTGCTAACGCGATAAAACTCAACCAGGTTATCTCCATGGAACCCTGCCACGATACCGCACCACAGTGGCGAGTATTCCGCGATGGTCGCTACACCCTGGAGATCGATACCCGTTCCGGGACGCCAACCCTGATGGTCTCTCTGGAGGATAAACCGGTTGCGGCACCACTGCCGCTGAAGCAGTGCCCGAAATGGGATGGTAAACCGTTGACGATTGATGTCACTCAGGCCTTTGCTGAAGGTGACAACATCCGCGACTTCTACAGCGGCAATATTACCCGTGTCAGCGGTGGCAAAATCACCCTTCAACCTGCGCCTGACAGCAATGGTCTGCTGCTGCTTGAGCGCGCAGAGACCCAAGCTAGCGCGCCATTCAACTGGCATAACGCCACGGTTTATTTCGTTCTGACAGACCGTTTTGTGAATGGTAATCCTGCTAATGATAATAGCTATGGTCGCCAGAAAGACGGCATGCAGGAAATAGGCACCTTCCATGGCGGCGATATTGAGGGCTTAACCCGTAAGCTCGATTATCTTCAACAACTCGGCGTCAATGCGCTGTGGATAAGTTCTCCACTGGAACAAATTCATGGCTGGGTTGGGGGTGGCACCAAAGGCGATTTTCCCCATTACGGTTATCACGGTTATTACACCCAGGACTGGACTAAACTGGATGCCAGTATGGGGACGGAAAACGACTTACGCCGCCTCGTCGACGAAGCGCATAAGCGCGGCATCCGCATTTTGTTCGATGTGGTGATGAACCATACCGGCTATTCAACCCTGGCCGATATGCAGGCGTTTCAGTTTGGTGCTCTGTATCTTCAGGGCGACGAGCTGAACAAGACACTCGGTGAAAACTGGACAGACTGGAAGCCCGGTACCGGTCAGAACTGGCACAGCTTCAACGACTATATTAATTTCAACCATAAGGCCGGATGGGAAAGATGGTGGGGTAAAAAATGGATCCGTACCGATATAGGTGACTATAACAGCCCTGGTTTTGATGATTTAACCCTGTCACTCGCTTTCCTGCCGGATCTGAAAACAGAATCTACAGAGCCATCGGGTCTGCCCAACTTCTACAGCCATAAATCCGATACCCTGGCAAAAGAAATTCCCGGTTACACACCACGTGATTACCTGACTCACTGGCTTAGCCAGTGGGTACGCGATTACGGCATCGATGGTTTTCGGGTCGATACCGCCAAACACGTGGAGCAAACCGCCTGGCTGCAGTTGAAAACCCAGGCCACAGAAGCTCTGGCAGAATGGAAAACAGCGAATCCGGATAAAGCGCTGGATAACGCACCATTCTGGATGACAGGTGAAGCCTGGGGTCATGGCGTGATGCAGAGTGATTATTATCGTCACGGTTTTGACGCTATGCTGAATTTTGACTATCAGGATCAGGCGGCAAAAGCAGTAAGCTGCCTGTCCAGTATGGATCTGACCTGGCAACAAATGGCGGAGAAATTGCAAGATTTTAACGTCCTGAGCTATCTCTCCTCACATGACACCCGTCTTTTCAGAGAAGGCGATAGTACGGCGGCAGAATTGCTGCTGCTGGCACCAGGAGCGGTGCAAATATTCTACGGTGATGAATCCTCACGACCCTTCGGTCCGACGGGATCCGATCCGCTACAGGGAACGCGTTCAGATATGAACTGGCAGGATGTCAGTGGTAAAGCGGCTAACAATGTTGCTCACTGGAAGAAACTGGGGCAATTTCGCGCCCGACATGCGGCAATAGGTATGGGTAAACAAACCACACTATCACTACCAAAAGGTTACGGTTTTATCCGCGAAACCAGTGATGATAAAGTGATTGTGGTGTGGGGAGGACAGTAGTTGCTAGCTGATGAAGGGCTCCGCTGGGTATCAGGGGGGCTTTGTTAGCCTAAATTATGATAACGATTCCATAAAACTGTATGGCAACCATAAAAGATATGGCACAGATTTAGCCTGTCGTGATGATAGAGTAATATTCAGATAATAAAAGATAACTATTCGTTAAAAAAAAGCTTCCGATGTTCTGGAAGCTAAGGGGATAAAATTAAACTGAAATATGATAGAAAGGTGTGGGCGAGGTAACCTCTTTATCACCGCCAGACTCATATATAAAGTGCTGTTCTTGTAATTCATGGATAACTGTTTGAAATGATTTTATATTCTGCATTTGCCTCTCAATTAAAAAATGGATTCGTTCATGTAACTCAGCGGTCTGTCTGATTTTTTTGGTGATAGTTTTCCAGCTATCGGCTAATTCGGACGAATGACTATAAGGCGGCGAGAATGTTTTTTCCCGCTCTAGCTGATATCGTTGTCGATCATAAAAATGAATTGCGGTTATCACTCGATGCCTTTTATCGGCCAGCGACTGAAGAGTAATTGCATTGACCTTAAACCGACTGAGTTCTTTTTCTTCGTCAACCAGGATGTCGGTAAGCTCATTCAGTAAAAGATCTATTTTTATCAATACAGAATAAATATCATTCATAGTGCTGAACCACTGTCTTTATGACAATTCAAAAAGCGTAACTAATAGCTTTCTGGCAATATTATCGGTATCAATGATGAAACTACCATCAGAGATAGTACGTTGAAAATCCTGTACTTGCTTGATATCGATATCTTTACTGGAATCAATATCAAAATACTGTGCAAAAGAACTCAATTGTACCTGGCTTGCGGGTAAACATCTGACAGATTTTTTGATCTGTTCAGCGGGGGATTTTTGATCCCGCGCTAAATATTCAGACTGTATTTTATTGACAGGGCCAGCTTGATCTAAACGCTCAATCGCCATATTTATCTTGCCTCAGAATGATTCTAGTCATGTTATTGATATAATCGGTCTACGGGAAAATAACTAAAGGGTATATGTCATTCTATTTTCCCA
>Ga0308165_1005083_pt1 | contig 12470 bp, 11 predicted proteins | sample PhyWR2_FD_201032 | JGI IMG/M metagenome (GOLD analysis project Ga0308165, IMG submission 201032) | Phyllosphere microbial communities from UC Gill Tract Community Farm, Albany, California, United States - DLSLW.R2 | ecosystem: Host-associated > Plants > Phyllosphere > Unclassified | place: USA...
TGGATAAGGTATTTTCATTTAACCAGACCAACCAGGCATTGGAATATGTAGAGAGCGGACATGCAAAAGGGAAGGTAGTAGTGAAGATAAAGTAAGCCAAGGTTTCTTTTAATTCCTGATTTGTCAGTTTTATTTTCAAGTTTGTCCGCTTCCGCTTTCCAGCAATCATCATCCGCATATAAAATGCTTACTTTTGGTGAAATGGAGAAAAAGTTGCCTATTAGACGCATGTTGAGCCTGGTTTCTTTGATGGCGATAATCGTTAATGGCATTGTTTATTTTGCTTTTTCGATTAACCCTAGCGAAATCCGTTCCTTGCCGGTGATTTTTAAAGGATTAGTTTCCATGTCACTCGTAGGTGTGATGAATATCGGGATTCTGGTTTGGTTAAAAGCGAAATATGAAAATGATGTAGAAAAGATCAAGCTGTTCCGGTATCTTTCTAGCTATCCTTTAAGTTTGATCATTTATTTATTGGTGTTTCCGGTTTTCACCAAATTTATAGAAAAAGATGAGAGTTGGTCTGAGTTTACGATACAAACCTTCATGATATTTGTCGTTTCCAGTGCTTTGGTTAACACTATGGTCACTATCGTGATCAACTTAGTGATGCTGCAGAACGAGAAGATGAATGCAGAACTGGAGCTTTCTAAAATCAAAACCGCACATGCCGAGGCAGAAATCCTTCTGCTAAGGCAACAAATCCACCCGCATTTTTTGTTCAATGCACTCAATACACTTAAGTCATTGTATAAGGTTGATAGCAAAACTGGCGATACTTATATGGTGCATTTGGCAAATTTTCTACGTGCATCTATTTTTGATCGCGATGCAGAGGTTTCTAGTTTGCAAGATGAACTTAGGTTACTTAATGATTATCTTGAAATGCAAAAAATCCGTTTCGGAACTGCAATTACGTGTGCCATCGATACAACGGAAGCAGGTGGTAAAGATCTTTATCTGCCGTCCTTTTCCCTTCAGCCACTTTTGGAGAATGCCATAAAACACAATGAACTAACCGAAGAACTTCCGCTAAATATTGAAATTCAGGTTCGCTCTGGTATCATCAGCGTAAGCAATAATTTGCAGCAAAAAAAAAATGCGGAGCAATCTACTAACAGCGGCCTTGCCAATCTTTCCGAACGCTGTAAACTCCTTTCTGGTAATGATATTAGCATCAGTATGGAAAATGGGAAATTTATTGTAGGTATCAAATTATTAACAAATGAATATAGTAATCATAGAAGATGAGCGCCTGGTTGCGGAAGATCTGCAAAGTAGTATCTTACAACTTTTAGAGGGTCCTGCCAGTATTATACAACTGCGTTCTGTAAAAGAAGCAATTGCTTATTTTTACGGAAACCACAAAGTTGATTTGGTTTTCAGCGACATACAACTTGGAGATGGCTTGAGTTTTGAAATTTTTATGAAGGTTGCAACAACAGCACCAATTATATTCTGTACAGCTTACGATCAGTATGCGATGGAAGCCTTTAGCGCCAATGGGATAGACTATATCCTTAAACCATTTACCACTGAAACACTAGAACGTGCACTAAACAAATACGGGCAACTTAAACAGCAGTTTTCTGGGGGTGATTATGAGCAGTTGATGGAGATTTTGACCAACCGGGAAAAGCAGGTGGTATCTTCTATTTTAGTTTACTATCAGGATAAAATCTTACCGATAAAGCTAAGTGAAATTGCACTTTTCTATCTTGAAAATGAGGTTACCCATATTGTTACGTTTGATGGAAAAAAATATTACCCAAACAAGAGCTTAGAGGAACTTGAAAAAATAATTGGTCACGCGTTTTTTAGAGCTAACCGCCAGTACTTAGTTTCCCGCAAGGTGGTTAGAGACGTTTCGAGCTTTTTCTCCAGAAAACTTTCGCTTAACCTAACCATTAATTTTGAAGAGAAAATTATGGTCAGCAAGGTAAAGGCCCCTCTTTTTCTGGAGTGGCTGTCAAAGGCAGACTAAAATCTCTCAAGGCTTAAATCACCTCATTTTTCTATCCATCTCTTCGTTGCCGATTTTGTCCGCTTCGCGAATGTTTTGTTTTAACAGGCTATTCGCTAAAGCCATCTTTGCTGAACAAATCATCAGTAATGAAGAAAAAGAATATCCTTTTTTGGCTATGCATGCTCCCCCTTTCGCTAGTTGCCCAACAACGGTGGACTTTGAAGGAATGTATAGCATACGGACTTAAAAACAATAGAAGTACACAGGTTTATCTCAACGAAAAAAAGATAGCTGATGCGAAGGCTAAAGAAGCATTGGCAGCCCATTTGCCAACCATTGGCCTTTCGGGTACTTTAGACGATAACCTGAAGGTACAGGAAACGATTATACCAGCAGGTGTTTTTGGTCCAACCGATACCAGAGTTGCTTTTACCAAACAGTTCAGCACTAATGCTACGGCTCAGCTCGATCAAACATTTTTTGATTTTTCGTTGATTACAGGTTTGAAAGCCAATAAATATAATAAGCAACAAGCCGAGCTCAATATCGTCAAGAATGAAGAAACAATCATCTTCAATATCAGCACGGCCTATTATCAAATTTTTGTTTACCAAGAACAACTTGATTTTTTGAAGGCCAACCAGGAAACCTACAAAAAGCAAATGGAGATTAGCCGCTTGCAGGTTAACAAGGGCATTTTGCTACTGAAAGAACTTGATAAAATTACGGTCGACTGTAATAATGCGGTTTCGCAAGCTGTAGTTGCAGAAAGTAATTTAAGCCTTTCGCAAAACCAGCTCAAATTTGAAATGGGTTTCCCTTTTGAAGATCCGCTGGAAGTGGAGCGTTCGGGTGTAGCTCAATCGCCAGTTATTCCAACTTCAAATATGATTTCGGTAGCAGCAATTACCGATTACCGTATTTCACAAACAGAAGCAAAACTGTTGGAGATTGATGAAAAAAGAATCAAAGCGGGTATTTATCCCAAACTTACTGGCTATGCAAGGTATGGCGGTGTCGGTTTTGGCGATCAGCTGGGGAGTTCGTTTTCTTCGATTACAGATTTCTCTGTGATAGGCCTTAAACTGAATTTTCCGATACTGGACTTTTTTAAAAGAAATGCACAATATAACCAAGCTAAGTTTAAGCGGATAAATGCCCAGGAAAACCTGAAGATAGACGAGAACAGGTACCAACTGGAATATCAGAACTCCCGTACCAAGGTAACGAAAGAGTTTATCAATATTGAAAATAACAAACGTACTATAGACCTTGCAAAATCGGTACTGGATGTAACGGATCTGCAATATCAAAAGGGAACTGTACCATTGAGCGAGTGGCTTACTGCACAACAATCCTTAAAAGAAGCCCAAAACAATTACCTGAGTTCGCTATACAACTACTTGTTGGCCAAAATTGAGCTCGAAAAAGCATCAGGGACTCTCAAAACAGCTTATTCATCTCAACACTAAATCATTAGCATGAAAACAAAATATGTATTGATAGCTATTGCCGTAATTCTTATCGGCATAGTGGTTTATCAGCTATCAGCGAATAAAAAGGAAATCAACAGCAAAAAGAATAAAAGTACCCTGGTGGAAATCAAAATTCCGGTCAAGGTTGCTCAAGTCGTTCAACAGGAAATGGAAGTTAGTATTAAAAAAACGGGCGTGCTTGCTCCGTTTAGAGAAGTAAAAGCATTATCTATTACTAGCGGTACTATACGCGAGGTACGTTTCAAACTAGGAGATCAGGTTGCGCAAGGACAAGTACTTGCTCTTCTGGATGATCGCTTATTAAGGTTAGAATTGCAAAAAGCGCAATCGGCAGCCGCCAAATTAAGAAATGACCTGGATACTTATACCGAACTTCTTCGCGGAAAAGCGGCCACACAGGAAAAAGTGAATCAGTTAAATCAAGATTATCTCGATGCCAAAAACCTAGCTGCAAAGGCTGGTAAAAATTTAGCTGATGCCGTTATTAAAGCACCAAGCGCAGGAACAATTTCTGTTAAATCAGTTGAAGAAGGTCTTTACGTGCCTGCCGGAACGGAGCTAGCTACAATCATCAACCTATCGCAGGCCAAGGTATTGGTTAATCTTACCGAAAGTGAAGTGTACAAGGTTAAAAACGGGCAAAAAATTAAGATTACAACTGATGTTTATCCTGACCGGGAATTTCAGGGAACAATTAGTTTTATCAGTCCACAGGCAGACCAGACGAATAACTATCCTGTAGAGATCATGGTGGCAAACGCAACCAGAGAAGTATTACGGTCGGGCACTTTTGTATATGCCGATTTCTCTCGAAAAACCAGCCAACAAATTATTGTGATCCCTAGGGAGGCACTGACCGAAGGGGTGAAAAATGCGTCGGTTTATGTTGTTTCTAACGGTATTGCGAAGCTGAGGAAAATTGAAGCAGGGAGCGAAATTGGAGATAAGATCCAGGTCGTTTCTGGTCTTCAGGCTGGAGAAGTAGTTGTAACCTCGGGCCAGATCAATCTTAAAGAGGGAAGTGAAGTGAGTATCTCAAAATAAAACAGCCGTAAATGTCAATCTCAGAAATTGCCGTAAAACGGCCACTACTTATCATTGTTATTTTTACCGTTCTTATTTTGTTCGGTGTAATGAGCTATTTTAAGCTCAACTACAATCTTTTGCCCAAAATAGAGGTAGCAACGGTATCGGTAAGTACTATTTATCCTGGCGCTTCGGCGGCGGAAGTAGAAACTTCGGTAACCAGAAAGCTCGAAGATGCATTTTCTTCGGTCGAAGGTTTGGATAAAATCAGTTCTACCTCGCAGGAAGGGATATCGCAACTTTCAGTGTCGCTAAAAAGTGGTACCGACCTGGACGAAGCGGAACGATCCATCCAACGAAAAGCAGACCAGGTACAGAATGAATTGCCAGACAATGCAGATCGCCCGACAGTTAATAAAGTCAATTTGGAAGAAACACCAGTTGTAAGGGCAGGAGTTACCTCTAATATGGCGCCAAGACAGTTGTATGATATGGTTGACAAACAATTGTTGCCTATTTTGCAAAATGTTGCTGGAGTTGGGCAGGTAAATATAGTGGGTGGTGATGAACGTCAGATCCAGATTAATATAGATCAGGACAAACTTAAAGCCTATGGCATTGGCATTAATCAAATCACCGATGCGGTTGCCAATGCCAATCAATCCTTTCCGGCAGGAAAAATAGAAACCAAAGAACAACAACTTTCCATCCAGTACGATGCAAATGTAACTTCGATTGAACAACTGCGGGAGCTTATTGTGAAACAACGTCCAAAGGAGGGGAATGTTTATCTGAAAGATGTTGCCGAAGTGGTGGATGCCACGGCAAAAACTACTGCAATCAACCATATCAATGGTATTCCAGCAATCGGGATACAGATCATCAAACAATCTGATGCGAATGCGGTAAACGTAAGTGAGGGCGTAAGGGCGAGTTTTGCTACTATCGAAAAGCAATATTCTGGCAGTGGACTAAAATTTACAATTTCAAGCGATCAGTCTACCTATACGTTAGAGTCTGCAGATGCTGTGATTTTTGATATGGGACTAGCGGTAGTAATTGTAGCAATAGTAATGCTGGCCTTTCTGCACAGTTTCCGGAGTTCGATGTTTATTATGGTTGCCTTGCCATCTTCTATTATCCCGACTTTTATTGCGATGTATTTTCTTGGCTTTTCGCTCAATCTGATGTCCTTGATGGCGCTTTCACTCGTAGTGGGTATTTTGGTTGATGATTCCATTGTGGTGCTGGAAAATATATACAGGCACTTGGAAATGGGTTCTGATAAACGAAAGGCGGCGCTTGACGGTAGAAGTGAAATTGGATTTACAGCACTTGCCATTACCCTGGTGGATGTGGTGGTTTTTCTTCCATTGGCTTTTGCTGGAGGATTGATCGGATCGATCCTGAGCGAATTTTCATTAGTGGTGGTAATTTCTACCTTAATGAGCCTTTTTGTGTCTTTTACTATTACCCCGATGTTGGCCAGTCGTTTTGGTAAAATAGAAGAACTTAATCCGAAAACCTTGTGGGGAAGGATAAACATCGGTTTCGAAAAAATCATCGATAATTTAAAAGAAGCCTACGCAGGGATGCTGGCAACGGTACTCCGCAAAAAACGCTGGTTACTTTCGGGCGTGATATTGCTGATTGTAGGATCTTTGATGCTGGTAGGAACTGGATTTATTGGTGGAGCTTTCATCCCGGCAGGGGATCAGGGCGAACTATTGCTGAAGCTGGAACTTGCGCCATCATCGAGTATTTATCAAACGAATATGACGGTTCAGCAGGCGGAGAAAATTATCCTGGCAAAACCAGAAGTAGAAAGAGTTTTCTCGAGTATTGGTTTTGTAAGCGGTGGCGTGGCGGGAACTGGAAACAATGCGAATCTGGCTGAACTCACAGTTACCCTTAAAGGCAGAAAAGAGCGGACAATTAGCGCAGAAGATTTTGCTATCCAAATAGAGCGGGAACTTACCGCTGTTATTCCGGGCATAAAAGTTACCGCTTCGCCAACTTCAATTTCTGGTGGTGGTGGACAAATACCTATTCAAATTGCGGTTAAGGGAACAGACCTTGCTTCGGTAAGAAAAGTAGCCGATCAATATAAAACTCTGGTAGCAAGTGTGCCTGGAACACAGTTTGTTCAGTTATCGGTAAAAGACCAGAAACAGCAGATAGAGGTAAAACTGAACCGTGAAAAGATGACTTTGTTGGGTCTCAACGCTAGCCAGGTAGGAAACGCTTTGCAAAATGCTTTTAGTGGGAATGATAAAGGGAAATTTAAACAAGCTGGCAATGAATATGATATTCTTATCGGGTTGGATGAATACAGTCGTTCGGATATCAATAATGTAAAAAACCTATCATTTACCAACAGCGACGGACAGAGCTTTGTACTGAGCCAATTTGCACAGGTTGTTAGTGGTATGGGCGAAAGTGTATTGCAACGAAGTGACAGACTAAGTTCTATTACCGTAAACTCCAATGTAGCTGGACGCCCGGTAGGTACCATTGCTACAGAAATTAAAGAAAAAGCGAAGCTGATTGACCTTCCTAAGGGAGTTACGGTAGAATATTTGGGCGATGTAAAAAATCAAGGCGATGCTTTTGGAAGCCTAGGATTGGCACTGGTTATCGCAATTTTGCTGGTCTATCTGGTCATGGTTGCGCTTTACGAAAGTTTGATCTATCCTTTTGTGGTATTGTTTTCTATTCCGGTTGCGCTTATTGGTGCCTTATTGGCCTTAGCATTAGCTATGGAAACACTAAATATTTTCTCCATTATTGGTATGGTGATGTTGTTAGGGCTGGTTTCTAAAAATGCAATCCTAATTGTAGATTTTGCCAACCACCTGAAGAGCGAAGGACGCTCGGTAAAGGATGCGTTGATAGAAGCTGGAAAAGAAAGACTCAGACCAATTTTAATGACCACGCTCGCCATGATACTGGGCATGTTACCAATTGCACTTGCCAGTGGGCCAGGAGCAGAAATTAAAAACGGTATGGCTTGGGTAATAATAGGCGGGCTTACAAGTTCTATGGTGCTTACCCTTTTTGTAGTACCTGCAATGTACCTCATCGTTGAAAACATGAAAATAAGGTTCTCCAAAAAATCAAACAACAATATTCAAATTCAAGAAGCATAAAAAATATGAAGAGATCGATAATATCTTTGGTAACTGTAATAGTAGCTTTCAATTTTTGCTACGCACAGCAAAAGCAGGAACCCAGCAAAAAAACAATGGATTCTATTGGCAGGGCCAGGCTTGAAGAAGCGGCTATCCTAAATCCGGTACTGCGCCAGGTTACGGTTTCTACCGATTTGATAGGAAAAGGGAACATCGAAAGCAGCTTGCTCGGAAGCCCGTTGTTGAAGGGAAAGGCAAGTACGCTACGTACTACAATAGTAATGAACCTGCCGGTTGTTTCTTGGGGAAAAAATTCTTTCGGCATCTCTGGAACGTTTTTCCAGCAGGAGATCAGGGTAAGTGATATACAAAGTTTTAGCCCGACTTTGGGCAATGAAGATGTAGTTTTTAATAAGGGGACTTTTGGGCTTACCGCCTCGTTTACCCGTAGGGATTCTCTTTTCGGTCGCCCGGTTTATTATATGGCCAGTGCAACGGGGGTAACCAATGACATAGAAAAGGTTAAACGTGTTAGCTTTTTAGGGACTGCGGTATTTCCTTTAAAACAAACTGCAACAACCAGGTATTCGATAGGAGCTGTAATTAATATTGACCCTTCTTTAAAGGTGCCGGCATTTGTGATATTTAACTACTGGCATAAGTTTGCCAATAAACTGGAACTAAACGTGAACATGCCAAGCGGGGTGGGGTTGAGGAGGGAGTTTTCGAATCGTTTCTGGGCAACTGCAGGTACAACATTGGGGGGCTCGCTTGCCTTTTTCGACCTTAACAGTGCAAATTTGCCAAAGGACGCAAATTATACTACTATTGATCTTAAATCGGGAATAGGAGCAGAATACCGCATAGGGAAAAAGATGATTTTCGGTATAAATGGCGGCGTTTTAACACCGCTTTCGGCACGTGCTTTTGATCGGAAAGAAAATTCAAGCGAATATTTTGTGAAGAACAAACTTAGTAACGTTCCTTATGTTAATTTTAGTTTCTCACTTTTGCCCTTTTTACGGAAGCAATAGATAACTGGTAATTTTCACATTTGCCAAATTTTTGTTCTATTATAATCTGGTCAAGGTGATTTGATCTAAAATCAACTTGATTTTTGCTTCCTGATTAAATGAATTTTTTTCTCTCCAAATCCTCGATTATAAGCTTAATAAGCGATTTAAATGTTCAAAGTATTCCTGCTTAGTATATAAACCGGACTTTGAACATAAAAAAGTCCGGTTTTTTAGTTCGAAATCATTGTTTATACCTATCTCAGCCTTGTTCAAAGTGTTCTTGCTAATTGTTCAGTATTAGCTTTGAAATAATACTTGTAAATAGAATATTTAAAACTGATTTTTCTGAAACGATATGTTTTGCATTTTTATTTTTTTAATATTGTAAGTATATGTCTGCCCATAAATTAAATGAAATTTGGCTTTTTAGGATTGTTCATATTAACAATCTGGAATATCTGTTGAACCATGGAATGTTTCATAAAGATCATGTGAGTGCTGACAAAAACTATATCAATATAGGAGACAGTTCTTTAATGCAACAGCGTAGCGAATACTCTGTTGGTATTAATCCGCCAAATGGACTACTTGGTGAGTATGTGCCCTTTTATTTTGGCCCCTTATCTCCCATGCTTTTTAATATCAAGACAGGTTACAGGGGAATAACACAACGATCTCAACAAGATATTGTTTATATTTGTTGCAGCGTTTTGAGTGTTACTACAAATTGTGAATCTTGGTGTTTTACCGACGGGCACGCTAAAAATGCGATTACAACGTTTTATAATAATACTGACGATTTAGAGAATGTCAATATCAAGCTGGCCTACGAAAGGTATTGGTCAAATAATGATCAGGATTTCGATCGGATGAGGAAAAAGCAGGCTGAGTTTCTGGTCAAATACCATGTTCCCGCAGAATGCGTCAGTAATATTGTGGTCTACAATGAGCAATCAAAAAAACGTATCGAAGAGATTGTCTTTAGGTTAAAAATGAATATAAAGGTACATCAAAATCCATCCAACTAATACTATTATTAATGCAGTATATCAAAGGTAACTTATTAGAGGCCAAAACAGAAGCCCTTGTTAATACAGTCAATACTGTTGGTGTAATGGGAAAGGGAATAGCACTTCAATTCAAAGAGATGTTTCCCCATAATTATAAAGAATATTTAGCTGCCTGTAAACGCGGTGATATCTCTCCCGGTAAATTATTAACGGTGAAAGATCAAACGCTTGAAGGGCAGAAACTGATAATAAATTTTCCTACCAAAACAGAATGGTTCAAGAAATCTCAATACGATTACATAGAGAGTGGTCTGGTAGATCTAGTAAAAGTTATTGAAGAATATAAAATCAAAAGTATTGCTATTCCACCACTTGGGTGCGGCAATGGTGGTCTAAAATGGGAGAAAGTAAAACCGATGATCGAAAAATACCTTTCCCCATTGGAAAGTGTCGATATAATTGTTTTCGAACCAAATGAACAGGTAAAGGAAATACTAAAAAAACAGGACAGCAAAAAGGATGTTAAATTAACTCCAGCTAAGGCTTCTCTGCTGTACTCGATGTTTTTCTATGATTCACTGGGGGAGAATACTAGCTTATTATAGCCAACAAATTGGCCTACTTTCTTCAAAGATTAGGAGATCCCAGTTTAAAATCATTGAAATTTGAAGCACATCATTATGGACCATACAGTGTACAGGTCGATCACATGGTTCATAATATGAACGGAAAATTTATTCGTGGTTTGGAACAAATGGAAGCAAAAGCTTTTGAGCCGCTCGAACTTCAGTATGATCGCCTTAAAGAACTGAGTGATTATGTTAAGAAGGAACTCAACGTTTCGCAACAGACTGCCATCAAACAGCTGGTGAAATTAATTGATGGTTTTCAGTCAGCGCTTTCACTAGAAATATTGGCTTCAATTGATCTCATCAAGAGGGATAATCCCGGAATAAGTAAGGAGGATACTAAAATTAAGTTGGAAAATTGGTCGAAACGTAAAAAAGAACTTTTTAAGGAACGGTATATTGACATTGCATGGGCTCATTTGGAATCTTATGGACAGACATTGTCTTTCAAAAACTAATATAGGTTAGGCACTTAAGTGTTCAAAGTAATCCCCCGAGAGGGTACTTAACCGGAGTCCAATTTTTTTAATCTTGACTCCGGTTTTTTTATTTCCTATTGATTTGCGCTTTAGTAAAATGATTATTACGTATAATTAATTTATTAAGTTTTTGAAAAGCACAAGTCAGCCACAACAGTTCCTCAATCGCTAAGACTTGCGCTAGAAAAGGACGGCCCGGAAAGCCTTTGTGTCCCGTGGCTACCCGGCCGAACTAATCTGTCAGCTTGAAGATGGGACCCGCTTCTATTGGCATAATTCCAGATTAACAATATTTTAAAGACTGGTGGTGTTTTAAACTCTACTATATAAATTCACTGTATAACAATACTGGTTGTGCAATAAAAAAAATGAGCGGATTTAAGACCGCTCATTAATTCAAAGTTATTTTATTTTCTAATTATGAATAATCGGTTAATGAAATAACTCGATCCTGTTTAATCTTCCAGATACCATTCTCCTTTTGTAAAAAATAAACCCTGCTTGTTGACGACCGTCCAACTGTATCAGCTAATTCCAATATTGAAACAGCCAGATTACCATCGGTACTCAAAATAATAGGTGCGAAGACCAGGGTATTTTTCACTTTTCCTGAATTTCTAAACCATGGCTTACCAGCGGTAGACAGTGAATAGTTGGAAACAGCAGCAGTATCAATACTGTTTAGAAAGTCTTTCCATTCAGCCCTTTTCCAGATATTAGATGCAGATGTATCAATGCCATCTGGATTTTTGAAATCAAAGTTCCTAATCACATTTTTTTTCGTGGTACCATAGACTGTATATTTTCCCTCAGAAGATAAACTTTGCTGCAAGAGCTTGTGGATCTTGTAAAGTTCTTTTTTATCTGTTTGCGCGTGAGCCTGAATTCCTATAATGGATATTAACAGGCAGGTTATCAATGATCTCATTAGCAATCTTTTTTAGTAGTTGAACCTTGTGTGTGCTTTGCTTCTTTAAGTACATTCTATTCGATCCGGGACTTGTTCGGTGCGGCCCGGTATGCCTTGGTACTCATCAGCCCACCCCAAGCAAGATCTTTACAATATTCATCTATAGTTAAAGACGCATCTGGTGAAGTAATATTGTTTATCCTTGCATAAAAAGCCAACATGCCTGCCAGTTGTTCAACGTATTTCTTTGCAATCAGCTCATGCTGCGCTTTTTCCGTGTCTTTTACTTCACCGCCATTTTTTTTAAACAGAAGGTCATTTGCTGCAACAAAATCAGCATAACCCGGTTCATAGCTTCTTGCCATTCCATAAAGGAAATAAGCGTGCATGCTTTCGTGGATCATTGTTCTTGCAATTGAAAGGTTGAACACAAAACCACTGCGTTTGAGGTTTGGTAGTGCCGTTTTTGTTATTCTGCAACTGTTTTTTTGATCGTCTGCCACTTGGGATTGACGTCGTTCTTGGGTAAAAGCTGTGTGCTATTAAAGCAAGCTAGCATAACGGCTAAAAAAATGCAGCGCTAAGAAGGGTGTCCACACGATTATAACATTTTATTAGGAGATAAATGTTGTTGTTTTTCCGCTGTATGCCGCGGAGGCATGCTACTTTGGAGCGCCAAAGTAGCCAAAGCGCTTTGTCAATCCAGCAATGTGGCTCCGCACCAGCCCATGCTCATCAAAAAAACAGCGGCACTTTGTTTTGTTGGTAGGTGCTGGTTGAAAGTTTTTGCAAGCATTGAACACAAAA
>Ga0308165_1005084_pt1 | contig 12470 bp, 13 predicted proteins | sample PhyWR2_FD_201032 | JGI IMG/M metagenome (GOLD analysis project Ga0308165, IMG submission 201032) | Phyllosphere microbial communities from UC Gill Tract Community Farm, Albany, California, United States - DLSLW.R2 | ecosystem: Host-associated > Plants > Phyllosphere > Unclassified | place: USA...
TTTTGTGCGTAGGCAGATGGTATCGAAAAGCATGCTATTGCTAAACAGCTTGCTAATAATAGTTTCAAATTTTTCATTATTATTTATTCACAATTTATGGTGTGACCTAGTGTCACACCATAAAAATTAGCGATCATGTTAAAACAAGAAATACAATTGTCCCAAAGCAACCTGATCAATCGGTTCACATTTGATCACCTCACCATCGACACTCACTTCATAGTTTTCTGGATTCACGATGATTTCTGGAGTAGCATCATTGTGGATCATATCTTTTTTGGAGATATTCCGACAGTTTTCCACAGGTAGTAATGTTTTATTTAGTCCATACTCCTCCTTAATTCCTTTTTCAATTGAAATTTTAGAAACAAAGTTGAAACAAGTCTCCGTCAATGCTTTACCATAACCACCATACATCGTGCGCAAAATGATGGGCTGAGGAGTAGGAATAGAAGCATTAGCATCTCCCATTTTCGAAGCGATAATCATTCCGCCCTTAATGATCATTTCAGGTTTAGCTCCAAACAAAGCTGGGCGCCAGATCACCATATCCGCTATTTTACCCTGTTCGATTGAACCCACGTATTTAGAGATACCATGTGCAATGGCAGGATTGATCGTATATTTAGCCACATAACGTCTAACTCTGAAATTATCATTTCCGGTACCCTCATCTTCCGGAAGTGCCCCCGTCTGTTTCTTCATCTTATCCGCAGTTTGCCATGTTCTGAGAATCACCTCACCTACACGTCCCATGGCTTGAGAATCAGAACTCATGATACTGAAAACACCTCTATCTTGTAAAATATCTTCCGCAGCAATCGTTTCAGGACGAATACGAGAATCTGCAAAAGCAACATCTTCAGGAATATCTTTACTTAAATGGTGACAGACCATCAACATATCCAGATGTTCATCAATCGTATTTTTCGTAAACGGACGAGTCGGGTTTGTCGACGCAGGCAATACATTCGGGTACATCGCCGATTTAATGATATCCGGTGCGTGACCACCACCAGCACCTTCCGTATGAAAAGTATGGATGACACGACCATTGATCGCTGCCATCGTATCTTCTAAAAATCCAGCTTCATTCAACGTATCGGTATGAATCGCTACCTGCACATCATATTTATCGGCTACAGAAAGCGCACGGTCAATAGTAGCAGGAGTAGCGCCCCAATCCTCATGAATTTTCACTCCTAGTACACCCGCTTCGATCTGCTCGACGATCGGTTGTTCTGTACCCACATTACCTTTACCGAAGAAACCAAAGTTCATCGGTAAAGCCTCCACTGCTTGCATCATCTTCCGGATATTCCATTTACCTGGTGTTACCGTTGTCGCATTCGTACCATCAGCAGGGCCAGTACCACCACCGATCATAGTCGTAATACCACTGTATAAAGCTGTTTCTGTTTGGGTAGGACTGATATAGTGAATATGTGTATCGATACCACCTGGAGTGACAATATATCCAGCACCACCATGCACTTCAGTCGAAGCACCAATAATCATATTTGGTGTGATATTATCCATCGTATCCGGATTACCAGCACGACCTACACCAACGATTTTTCCGTCTTTGATCCCGATATCACCTTTTACAATACCCCAGTGGTCAATGATAATCGCATCTGTAATCACTAAATCCAATGTACCTTCATCACGCGTATGCACCGAAGATTGACACATACCATCACGAATAGTTTTACCACCCCCAAACTTTGCCTCATCACCATAGTATGCATAATCTTTCTCGACCTCAATGATGATTTCTGTGTCTCCTAAGCGAACTTTATCTCCTCCTGTTGGACCAAATATCGCCGCATAATTTAATCTACTAACTTTTAAGCTCATGATTTTTTATTTTTAAAGCCATTTGCATCTGCTTTTTTCAAAGCATTCATTTTCCCTACTTCTGTTTCCGTATCGCCATTCACTAAATCGTTGTGACCATATACTCTTTTTGCACCAGCATAAGGAACCAATTCTACAATTTTGGATTCCCCTGGTTCGAAACGAACAGCAGTACTCGCGATAATATTCAATCGCTTTCCAAACGCTAGCGAACGATCAAATTCCATCATTTTATTGACCTCAAAAAAATGATAATGAGAGCCCACCTGAATCGGTCTATCTCCCGTATTGACAACTGTCAACGTTGTTACTTCTCTACCTTCATTACAGATGATATCACCATCTTGAATGAAATATTCTCCAGGAATCATACTTTCAATGTTCTTATTAAATTAACGAATAGGATTATGTACGGTCACCAATTTGGTTCCGTCAGGAAAAGTTGCCTCGATCTGTATATCGTGGATCATCTCAGGAACACCCTGCATCACATCTTCACGAGTCAACAAAGTGGCTCCATATTGCATCAGTTCTGCAACAGTTCGACCATCACGTGCACCCTCCATAAGTTCACTGCTGATATACGCAATAGATTCTGGATAATTTAATTTGACACCTCTGGCCATACGCTTTTTTGCGAGTTCACCAGCTACATGAAGCAACAGCTTCTCCGTCTCTCTAGGTAATAAATGCATTTAATTACTGTTTTATATTAACTTATATGTAAAAATTAAAATATATATCATTGATCCACAACATCCTGATTTGATGTTTAGAGCAAAAAAACGTGCAGATAGCGCCAGACAGTACATGACAAGACCTAATCAGCCTCCATAACTCCTAGCAAAAGAAAAAAATGATAATAAATTAGATGGGTATTTTGATACACTTGAACAATATGTATCTCGGATTGAGGATGACACCTATGTGTTCAGTCGGGAAACTGAAATCCTGTTTTTTGTCATACCTGACTCCCATTGCCGATAGCCAGATAGGAATGATGGTAAAATAAAGCAATTGGTCAACTTCCTTGAGCTCTTGCGCATCACTACACTCCCATGCTTCAAGCATACCTGAAAATAATGCGATATGATGGCTATTGGAACTGATTTCAGGTAGCTGAATTGAAGTATTAGGTGTTGATAAAAACTCCAGCTGTTTGTACTGATCGACATCTAGATGCAATCGCGTATTCCCATTGACAGTAGCCAAAGCGAACAGCATCACAAAAAGTATCCATACATTCCGAAACATTGCTTTCATTTTTAAATTAATTACCGAGACAAAAGTACCAACTAAAACAAGTTTTAAATAGCACAAATCTTGAATAAAATAGTCTATATTATGTATTAAACTACGATTTAACTGTTTTTTTATTAAAAAGCATAACCTAACGAAACCATCACGTTGCGTGGTGCTCCAGGAAATGCACGTGTATAATCAAAGCCACCCAAAAAGTAGTACTTATCAAATACATTATTGACACTGACAGCTATCTTCAATGCACCGGTATGGTAATATACTGCAGCATTCATCGTCGTATAAGAAGGCCAGTAACCCCACATCTCATGACCATCACGATCTTTACCGATACTATTATCCATGCGACGGCTATCCACATAATACGCCCCTGCACCAAAACCAAGACCTTTCAAAGCATGTTGTGAAAACACATATTTTAGCCAAGCACTTGCCATATTTTCAGGAGCCCCCGGTAATGATTCCCCAACCTCAGAAGCGATCGATGATGCCTTCACATCAGTATGATTATAAGTGTAGTTTGCCATAATCTGAAATTCTTTGGTCAATTGACCACGAAGATCCAGTTCAACACCCTCAGAAATTGCTTTTCCAGATTGACGATATTCAGAAAATCCAGAATCTAATATCACACCCGTTGCGATCATCATATTTTGACGTTCTATACGGAATAGAGAAAGATCCATCTGCAGCTGGTCTTTAAAAAAACCAGTTTTAAGGCCAGTTTCCAATTGAAAACTACGTTCTGGAACAAAAGGTTTATCTGCACCATAATCCTGATAATTCTGAATAAAACTGGCACCCACTGGTACGAAACCTTGAGAATAGCTCACAAAATAGTTGATCTGCTTATTCAGTTCATACGTTAAGCCCGCACGTGGTAAAAAGGCATTTTGTGTAGCATAATAACGCTTCTGCCCGTTGATAGTCTCGGAAGCATAATGCTCGTGACATAATCCTACGATAACTTTAAGTTTATCAGCAATCGTGATTTGATCTTGTATGTATTTTCCTGTAGTTTTATAAGGACTTAAAAATGGATAAGCTACATGCTCTCGCCAGACGTAAGAAGTTAGATCATGTGTCGTATAAGTTGGATTGTTCAAATCAAATGTCAGAGGTACAACCTGTCCGTTCACCGTCTTTTGTCTAGCTTCTCGCAACTGATTTTCCTGATCACCTCTGTACTCCGCAAAATCAACTCCCACTACGATGTGATGATCTACCACAGCACCATCATGATCCCATTTAAAATAACCAACGACATTATCCGTATAATCTTTACCATGACGATCAAAAAAACGCATATTCATGATTGTATTTTTAGGAGCATCAGCAAATGTATTCAAGGTCCGATGTTCATTAACATCTTCTTCATACACCGATTTCATATAGCTCAAGTGTAAGCTTAAATTCTCCGTAATCTTTTGCGACAACCTACCGCTCAGTGAAAATGTCTTCGCATTATAAAAATCCGAAGGTTGACTTAATGTAAATGAACGTGGTAAAGCATAAAAATCATTTGCTTTAATTCCCATACCCCGATCGAGATAACCATTAAATTGATTATAAACCACATCAACGTCCACCTCTGTACCAGCTACTGGTTTAAAAGTAAAAGATGGTGCGACTAAAATTCTTTTTTGACGATTGACATCACGGAAAGTTTTCGTGTCCTCATAACCCGCATTGAAACGGTATAAAATACGCTTAGCACTATCCAAAGGCCCTCCCAGATCCAGTGTTGTACGCATCGTCTGAAAACTTCCAGATGCAAAACCGATATTCCCGTTAAAAGTGTCCAAAGGTTTCTTTGTGGTCATATTAATCGTACCACCTGGTACTACATCACCAAACAAGGAAGCTCCCGGACCTTTTAAGACTTCGAGACTTTCCAGGTTCAATGTCAATGGTGTATTGTAGTAACTGTTACCATAACCATATCCCGAACGCAGACCATTAACCAAACGCACACCGGTTTCATATCCACTTTTAAAACCACGGATAACCACGTCATCATAAGAAGATGCTTCGGTCACCCCTGCCAGATCTTGAAACAATGCACCTGTCGTAAAAGCCTGTTTATCTTCAATAAACGCTCGACTTAAAACAGAAACAGATTGTGGTAGATTCTTTAATTTCCCAGAAAACTTACCCCCCAATTCCAGATCATTGGTGAGATATGATTTGTTACGTCTCCCGGTAATCAACACCTCATCCAAAGTTTTATTATCTTTAATCAAGACAAGAGATAGACCTTTTTTTACATTCCAGTTACTCGCAGAAAGTGTTATTTTTTGATCCACATAACCAATTGCAGAAGCATGGATGATGACTGGAAAAGTGATCGCTTCGCCAAAAGTAAATTCCCCTGACTCGTTGGAAGTTGTCACCTGCTTTGAACCGTTAACAGTCAATGTTATTCCAGAGACAAGAGCTCCTGCCTCATCATATGTTTTGCCAAATAGTTGAGTACTATTTTGCGCATGCAAAACCATTGGGAAAAGAGCACCTGTAGCCATTGAAAAAGCCAAGGTCATTATATTATATTTCATTGGGAGATAATTATCTATTATTTGTTTTTATACTACACATCGTCCTTATTTCACGAGCTTACAAACTTCTATTGATGGCATGCTTCCGAGTTTCAAATCCTCATCCGATGCGTTAAGATCTTTCAATCCACTCACCATCAGCTCCATGTGCATAGTGGGAAATCCGGATTCATCACAATACTCTATCAGTCGGAAACCCTGCCGCATCCAAAATTCATATGCACCTTCCAAAAATGGATGGGTATGTAAATAAACTCTTTCGATCTGTTTTTCCCTTGCTACCACGAGTAAGCTTTGAAACAACGCTGTCCCCAGTCCAGTCCTACGATAGTGAGGATCTACAAATAAACGGGCTACTTCAACCGTTTTTCTCGCATCAATATCCACGTGTGGAAAACGGTAATCGTAATTGAGCATACCGATCACGCCGATTAATCTACCATCCTCTGTTCTCGCCTGTAAAAAAGTTCCGGCGCTGTTCTGTAAGTAAACATATTCAAATACCGCTAGGTCTTTTGGCACCTGATTCGGATCCAACATCGGAAATAGTTTTCTTCTGAAATTCAGAACATAGGGTAGTACCTCCGCGACATGTTCGGATCCAACATGATATATTGAAATATTTTTCATTATTGATTTTCATTAAGCATTGGAACAAAAATCCATTTCCCTTGTTTTTCTAAACTCAACAAAGGCAATTCATATGTTTCTTCCAACAAATTTTTCACTTCTTCACGTTCCAGACCGTTAATATCAAGAACAGTTTGATCACGCATGAGGTAAAATTGATCACCGAACATAAAAGCTAGATTAGGATCGTGCATAATGCATAAAACTGTTGTACCTTCTTTAACAAGCTCCCTAGCTGTTCGTAAAACCGCCATTTGATAGTTGAGATCCAAGTGATTGGTAGGTTCATCCAACATCAGCACGTCAGGTTGCTGCACCAACACACGGCACAACAAGATCAGCTGCCGTTCTCCACCAGACAGTTCGGTATATGGTTTATCTTTCAAATGCTCCAGATCAAACTTTTTTAAAATCGCATGTACCGCTTCACGATCTTCTTGACTTGGTGAGAACCGCGAAAAAGAAGCCCTTCCTGTCAAGATCACATCAAACACTTGATAAGGAAAAGTCATTTGATGAAATTGATTGAGAAAACCCAAGCGCAACTGATCATTGTTACCAACCTTGATCTTTTTCCGTTCCACATCACCTATAAATACCTGACCGCTGTATTGTTTTTCCAACCCCGCAATCACATTAAACAAGGTCGATTTCCCACTGCCATTTCGACCCAGTATGATCGATAATTTTCCCTTTGGAAAAGAGATATTTACATCACGCAATATGACGTCGTTGCCATATGAGAAAGATAATTGTTGTGTAGCAATCGTAGGTATCATGAGTTCCAGTTCATCGCGTTTCGACGCATCAAATAAATAAATAAGGGCGCTCCGACGATCATGGTAAACACACCGATCGGAATCTCAAATGGCATGACAGCACGAGAAAAATCATCAATTAAGAGTAGAAAACTACCACCGATACTGATATTAGCCCATACCGAAATATTGTTATTAGGGCCAAATATCATTCGGCTGATATGTGGAACAATCAACCCAAAAAGACTGATCACCCCTACTGCAGCTACTGCAGATGCTGTTATCATGGTGGCTACTCCGATCAAAATCAATTTGATCACTCTAGGATTGACACCGATAGCTAAAGCTTCCTGATCGCCTAGAGACAAAAGATTTAACTTCCATCGATAGAGTACGATCACAAATAAACCAACTGAAATTGGTCCGATAGCGTGATATACCTTAGACCAAGAAGCCGTATGTAAGTTACCCATTGTCCACTGGACAATAGCTTGTAGTTTATATGGATCACTTAAATACTGTAGTAAGGTTAAAAGAGCTGTGAAAACACCCGAAATCACCATCCCTGCCAATACCATCCCTACAATGGAAGTCCTTGCTCCAGAGTACGAAACCAAATAAGTCAGCCCCACTGCACAAACCCCAAAAATAAAGGCGGAGAGATTAACAGACATAATCGGGAACAACATAGCGAGTGCTGCTCCAAAAGCAGATCCCGAAGAAATACCTAATGTAAACGGATCGACAATTGGATTACGGAAAATAGCTTGTAGAACTCCTCCTGACGAAGCCAAAGCTGCACCAACCATAAAAGTCAACAGCACTCTCGGTAATCTCACCTGCCATAAGATAGTATTCAGACTTCCATCTGCAAGTAGATGTTGATCTTGTATCAACCCCAATTGCACACACATCCGTTGGAACAATTCGACCAAACCGATATGTTGTGTAGAGCCAATGGTAAGCGACAGCACAAAAAGCAGCAGTGGAAATAGGATCAACAGGACGATGATTTTTATATTTTTCATGATTATAGTAAACCCTTTTTACCGTACATGACTTCAAAAGCTTCCTGCATTTCTGTGTTGAATTGACCTTCCGAATAACTTGGAAAGCTCCAATGACGCACTTGTTTCGCAAACAATAAAAACTTAACGGTATGTGGATCAAAAGGAAACGATGGTGACATGACGAAAACCTGTTTGTTTTTCACGGCAGGAAGATCTGCTAACTCTTTCAGATCATAAACATCTGACAATTTAGAGTTCCACAAGATAATGAGATCAGGATTCCATTTATACATCGTTTCTGCACTGATATTTGGCGCTTCCATCGGTAAAAGACACGCATTTTCAGCCCCAGAAAGGCGGATTGCCATATCAATCAGACTTCCTTTCCCAGAAGTGGACATCACACGACCTTTTGACCAAGCATAGTAAACGGACTTCGCATTTTCAATCGATGGAACCTGCATGCGATCGAGTTCAGCATCAACATAATCAACGATTTCCTGTGCTCTTTCTTCTTTTCCAAGAAGCTTTCCCATACCAAGCAATTCAGCCATGATACTTTTATCATCTGCAGAAGAACAGGTAAAAACAGGGATATCAAGATCTTCTAATTGTTGAATATGATCCTGATCGGTATTGAAAGTAATCACCAGATCAGGTTGTAAAGCAATAATACGCTCTACATTACTGGACTGCCCCCCATAAGTTGGTGTTGGCAATGTTTTAGCGGCTATCCTCGGATCAAGTTTTGATAAAAAGGTATAAGTATCTTCCATTTGATATACCTGCTGTGGAATACCAACAACCTGATCACCGGCTTGAAGCATATACACCTCATCAAGTAAAGATGGAAATAAAACCACTACCCTTTTCGCCACCTCCGGTAACTTGACTACTTTTCCACGACTATCTGTAGCACTAATCGGTTTCGATAGATCATTTTTAGTAATATGACGACACCCACCAATAGTCACTATTGATAACAGGATTACTAGGCAAAATAATTTATAACTCATTTTCATTTCTTGATTTTTTTATCAACTGCCTAACGAGATTTTCTGACAGTAACATCCCATCTTCCAACTGTACCTGAGATTGAAATTTTGCCAGCAGCTGTTCATATAAACGACCATCATAAGGAACACGGTACATCTCTCTTTCGGGATCTATAAACAATGGTAAATGCCTATTCCCTAAATAATAAGAAAAGTCCGCTGCCTGCACAGCATTGACAGGATTAAAACAAATGGTCAACGTTGGTTTGATCGCAATAGTAGCAATCAATTTACCGTCATGGAAAAGACCATCTCCAAAACACCATTCGTTACCTTTCCCTAATTCCATCACTATAGTTTGCCCAGTAGTTGTTGTCCTGGTCAATCTTTTTTTATTCACTTCAAACCATTCCAGCTGAAGCAGCGCTTCAGTAACCTGAACAAACTCTCCCTGTGGCAGTACAGCATCAATATATACAGACTCTGCTTGCATAGCTCCTATTTTACTTCCGCTTGAAGTCTAGATTCTTTTTTTTGCTTCACTTTTTCTTTCAACCAGTTGCACCACTCTTCAATACCCTCATGCTTTAATGTACTGATAGTAATCACTTCAATATTCGGATTTACCTCTCGAGCATCTTTCGTTACAGCATCTACTGAAAAAGGCACATAGGGCAATAAATCAGATTTTGATACCAACATCAATTCACTCGTTAAAAACATACGTGGATACTTTTTAGGTTTATCATCACCCTCAGTGGTTGCTAATAATGTAACACGGTAATCTTCGCCTAAATCAAAAGCTGAAGGACAAAGTAAATTACCGACGTTCTCAATAAATAAGAGATCTGTCCCTGTGATATCAATATGGTCAAGTGCCTGCAAAATCATCTGCGCCTCGATATGACACATACCACCAGTCACGATCTGCAAGGCATTGAGACCAACCTCAGGCATTCTGATCGCATCGCGCTCCGTTTCAGGATCACCGACCAATACCGAAATATTAAGATCATTTGCAAGTAGTTTTCCAGTTTCTTGCATCAGAGTTGTTTTACCGGAACCTGGAGAAGAACAAACATTAATGACACAAACGTCTTTTAAACGTTCGCGGATAGCATTTGCAACATAATCATTGGCTTTTAATAAATGTAATGTTGTGTTATCACATTGTACTGAACCGACGCGGTTTCCAGCACTTTTTGGATTAGATGAGTTAGTTGACATAATTTCTTATTTTTCTTGTTTAAAAATTACTTTTGAAATATACAATTCGTTTCCCTGAACAATTGTTGATGAAGAGCGTCCGCAGGGACATACAAAACGGTGGTAATGAACTGGAAAATTCTTTTGACAGTCATCACAATATGCTAAGATATCGTTAACGATAACTTCCAGTTCCATATCTGCATACCCCCTATTCTCAGTAATAAAGGCATCAAAAGCATTCTGGATCAGAACAGGCTGCACATTTGACAGCAGACCTGCGGTTACTTGAATCTGTTGAACATCTTCCACTCGAGAACCATAATGGCCTTCCAGTGTATCGAAGATATCCTTTACAATACTAAGCTCGTGCATAATAGTGTTTAATCTTAGATAATATAGAATTGATTTTTGTATGTAGCGATTCAGGTTTTTGACGCTATAACATATACGTCAGGATAGCAGATTAAAAAGGTATCTTTATCTGCTCAAAAAGTAGGAATTTACGGGATTGGACCGGAAGATCAGCTTGTGATGAATAGGTATCCAGATATGCTGTCTGATGGGGAAATAACAAGCGAACAGTTAAATCGTAGATGGCAAATAATGTGTCATATTTAAAATCCTTATCCAGATCGAAATCGATATCCCAAAAATACATTTCTTGAAAAAGAGAATTTTTCTTGTCAGATAGCTTGTCGTCTGCATGATCGATCAACTGATCCACAGGATCAAATCTCCTTTGGAAGGAGCTAGAACTAGCACGATTCCGTACTGTAGCATGAGTGGTTGATCCTAAAGATTGCAAAGGAAAAAACCATACTGACAGCACAAAAATAACTAGTCTCAACATCATAAATAACGATTCTAAAAACTCATTGTTTTTAATTCAACAAATTTACAGCAAAAAACGAGAAGTAAAATAGCACAAATCTTGAATTTTGTTTCACGAAATAGGATAATCTTCATTTTGTCTATTAAACTTTTAATAGGTCATATGAAAAATCCTTATAAAGACGACTTCTAAAAAGTACGATGACAATTAATGCTCATCTACTGATATTTAACAACATGTATTAGTCTTGATATGGTGGGGTAAAAGCATAGAAACAATTACCCAACTAACATGTAAATAACTCATTAGATAAAATAAGTCGGAATAAACTATCGTGACAGCGAACCAACTTTGAGAAAGAGCAAACCAACTTTGGGAAAGAGCAAACCAACTTTGGGAAATAGGGAACCAACTTTGGGAAATAGGGAACCAACTTTGAGAAATAGGGAACCAACTTTGAGAAATAGGGAACCAACTTTGAGAAATAGGGAACCAACTTTAGGGAATAGGGAACCAACTTTAGGAAATAGGGAACCAACTTTAGGAAATAGGGAACCAACTTTAGGAAATAGGGAATCAACTTTGAGAAATAGGGAACCAACTTTGCGAAATAGGGAACCAACTTTAGGAAATAGTAAACCTTACTTTACCATAAAGGATCGAAATTTCTAAATAATCATCCCCTTCTAGACAAGAAGTGTTCGCAAATTTGTAAAAAGGTTTTACTATTTCACAACTAAGGGATGGACAAAGCTAAAAAGTAGTCCAACTTTGAGGCACTTTCTAATTTGAAAAACGATTTGAACCGGATCTGATCAAGTTCGAATAGTCACGCGTACTTAGCCTTATCAATACATTCTCTTCAAGATATTCAAATTACTTTACTTTTTATAGTCCCCTATTATTCTACAAAAGTATATAAACCAATGATATAGATAAATTAAATATTTATGATCAAAATAAAAGATATGTTTATCGAAGTTAGCGTAAGCAATCGTCTCCTCTCCAAAAATCATATTAATGCAGAAGTAAGCCTAAGATTTTTTTAAGAAATATAACTGATGAAATTTAAGAATTATACAAAATTTGATACGCTGATCTATTTTTTACTAAATGTAGATTGCACTTCAAAATCTTGATATTTACCCCGTAGAATCATCTTTTTTGTTGTCAGAGTATAGACATCAAATACTTCTTGTTGACGACCATTTTCTGTTATTGTGATTTCTTGTCTATCCGAAGAAAATTTGTACTTACCCGAAACTGGGACTTTTATCCAAACGGGTTCAATTTCGTCAAAATCGATTTCGACTGTAATACCTGTGAAGGTACCGTCAGCTTTAAACGAATATTCGATTCCA
>Ga0308165_1005085_pt1 | contig 12468 bp, 10 predicted proteins | sample PhyWR2_FD_201032 | JGI IMG/M metagenome (GOLD analysis project Ga0308165, IMG submission 201032) | Phyllosphere microbial communities from UC Gill Tract Community Farm, Albany, California, United States - DLSLW.R2 | ecosystem: Host-associated > Plants > Phyllosphere > Unclassified | place: USA...
GCATTGCGGACATGCGCGAATACATGGACAGCCATCCGCGCGGCAAGGACGGGCGAGTGGTCTACGACCTTGCCGGCGATTTCAACCTCGACATACCGGCTCTTCGGGAACGCTTCGCGTTCTACCTCGATCGCTTCCCGGTGAGGGTGGAAGTGAAGGCCTGAAGAGCCCGGGCGGCCTGCGGGATATGCACCTCGCAGGCGGCCACGTTCGCTGCGGCAAAGAAAAAGACTTCGGGAGAATGGACATGATTCAAACGGTTCGAGACGCCAATGAGCCGCTCAACGCCCAGATCATCAACGACGGCGCCGGAAGACAGGATGCGGTCGATCTTGGCAGCGGCATCTTTATGTCCAAGGACGTTTCCAATCTCTACCTGGTTACGACTGCGGACGGCAACGTCCTCATCAACACGGGCATCATCTATAGCGCGGCGGAGAACAAGCGTCGCTTTGATGCCGTCTCGGATCAGCCCATCCGCAGGATTGTCCTGACGCAGAGCCACGAGGATCATATCGGCGGCTGGCCCACCTTCAGCGGTCCGGAGGTGGAGACCATTGGTCAGGCGAACCTGCCATTCGTTCGCAAGCAGTACCGCGACCTGGGTCCCGCCATGGGGTCGCGTTCACGCCGGCTGTGGAGCCGCGACCAGAAGCGCGAGCTGACCGAGCGGCCCGAGCCCGTGCTAACCACCATCTTCCAGGACAGTCATCGCTTCGAGCAGGGCGGCCGTGAATTCCAGCTGCTTTCGGTGAAGGGCGGGGAAACGGTCGATTCGCTTGCCGTCTGGCTGCCCCAGGATCGTACCGTTTTCACTGGCAACATGACCGGCCCGATCTTCGGCCACGTGCCTAATCTCTACACGGTGCGGGGCGAGCGCTATCGCTATGTGCAGTGGTACATCGACAGCGTGCAGCGGGTCATCGACCTCGAACCCGAAGTGCTCATTACCGGACATGGCGAACCGGTACGCGGCGCGGCGGAGATCCGTTCCCGCCTGACCCGCATGCGCGACGCGGCGCAATACCTGCGCGATCGCACTTTCGAGGGCATGAATGCAGGCAAGGGTCTGTGGGAATTGATGGATACCATCCGCCTGCCCGACGAACTCGCCATTCCGCAAGGACACGGCAAGGTGCCTTGGATCGTGCGTTCCATCTGGGAAGAACATCTGGGTTGGTTCCGCTACGAGTCCTCCACCGAACTGTATTCGGTTCCGCCCCAAGCCGTGTTTCCGGAACTCGTCGCACTCGCGGGAGGCCATGCGCCGATCCTCGGGCGGGCAAAGACGCTGCTTGAGGAGGGCAAGCCGCTCCACGCTCTCCATCTGGCCGAGGCTATCCCCGCCGGGGTCCCCGAGCATCGCGATGCGCTCGCAGTACAGCTGTCAGCACAGCGGGCAGTGCTCGAAGGTGCGGGACGGGAGAACTTCAGCGAGGTGCGCTGGCTCGAAAGCGAGATCAACCGGCTGGAGACGGCACTGGATGAGGCGCAGTGATCCATTCCCGCCTCTCGCTCGATGCGATGTGCACGTTCCGGTGGTCGTTCGAGCGCGAACTCGCGCTGTGGAAGGACGTAGGCGTGCGTCATGCCGGCCTGCTGATGAACAAGATCGCGGATGATCCAGAGCGCTGCCTCGGCGCGCTCGACGACGCCGGGATCCGCATCAGCACGCTCATCACCGGAGGTTTCCAGCTATCCGCGCCCGAAACCTGGGATGCGACGCGCGAAACGCACAAAGCGATGATTGATCTGGTGGCGGAGCATGCCGGCCATTCGATCTACTTCACGACCGGTCGGACGGTGCGCTGCGACTGGGATGAGGATGTCGCGCTATTCGCGCAGGCCGTCGCGCCCACAGTGGAACATGCCCGCGCGAAAGGCGTGACGGCTGCTTTCGAACCCAGCCTGCGCACCAGCGTTTCGTTCTGCACGCGTCTTGCTGATGCAGTCGACATCGCGGATCGCACGGGCCTCGGGATCGTCTCCGATTTCAGCAACAATTGGATGGAGCGCGGGCTTGCCGACACCCTGAAGCGCGCCATGCCACATATCGCGCTTGTCCAGATCGGTGACATTGCCATCTCCGGGGCTGGTGGGCGCTTGCACGTAGGACAGGGCGACCTGCCGCTTGGTCGCATGATGAACGAGGTCCTGGACGCAGGTTACGAAGGCGTTTTCGATCTCGAAGTCGTGCCTGCGGATTATACCGCCGACACTGGTGAGGCTGAGTTTCGGGCAGGCATCAAGGCGGCTTCGGACCTGCTTTACGCGGCCGGGATCTGACCGCCTGTCGAGAGCAATAACGGGAGAGGAATGGGAAGATGTCTACGTTCGAAGGCAAGACGGCGCTGATCATCGGCGCCGGGCAGAACATCGGTCGACAGATCGCCCTTGAATGGGCCCGCCGCGGCGCCCGCGTCGCGGTTGCCGACATATCTAGGGACGGGGCCGAGGAGACCGCCGAACTCTTACGCGCGCTCGGTACCGAGAGCATCGGGCTGCATTGCAATGTGCTCGACGAGACCTCTGTGCTCGAAACGATCGACGCTGCCGAAGCCTCGTTCGGCCCCCTCGATATTCACATGAACAACGCCGGGATCCTCTCCGGCGGCAACCCCGAGGACCTCCCGCTCGCCGAATGGCAACGCATGTTCGACGTCAATCTCTTTGGCATGGTGCGCGCCAACAACATTGTGGTTCCGCGCATGATCGGCCGTGGCGAGGGACACATCGTCAACACTGCGAGCTTCGCCGGGCTCTATCCGTTCGCCGCGAGCCGCGTCCACTATGCAGCATCCAAGGCGGCGGTGCTTTCCATGTCGCAGAACCTCGCACTGTATCTCATGCAGTTCGGAATTCGCGTGAGCTGCCTGTGTCCAGGCCCGGTCATGACGACCTCACCCGATGCCATGAAGCACTTCAGCGCAGACTACACGATGCGCGCGCCGGGAAGCCATTTGTTCGTCAAGTCGCAGCCCGAGACGGCACGGATCTTGTCCGATGCGATGGAGGGCGGGGAGATCGTCGTGCCAACCCATGAGGAGGTTTGGACCACACTGGCCGAAGTGGCGGCGAACCCGGATGGCTTTATCGAGAAGAAACATGCGGAATTCATGGCTGGCGACCCTGGCAAGCCTGGCATCACCCAAGCCGTCATCGACTCGATCAAGGGCTGACGGGACGATGATGACCTTGCTTGACCCCTACGAACGCTCGGCCCGCGGTGCGCAGGTCGCTCTGCGGGCCACGGCGCGCGAACACGAAGTCCCGTCGACTCCAACAGAGGCGAGCTGGCGCGATTTCATCTTCTCCGAGATCTGGTCACGACCGGGCCTCGAGATGCGCGCGCGTTATCTGATCTCGATCGCCAGCGCAGCCAGCACCAACGGCCCCGCCGATCTGCTCGAGGACTATATACGCGGCGCTCTGGTAACCCGTGAACTCACCCAACCTGAGCTGCGAGAGGCGGCCCTGCACCTTGCGGTCTACGCGGGATGGTCGCGCGGAGTGGAACTGGACCGGGCGATCACGCGCGTGACGTCGGCGCTGGGGGAGCATGTCAGCGAATACGATGCCATCAGAGCCCAGCCATGGGATCCGGATTTCCGCGTGCGAGACGGCATCGACGAATTCAACACGGTCATGGGCTTTCCTGGGCCGCCCCCGATGACCCCCTACTTCGAGGCGGGCATCGACAATTTCGTGTTCGGCGAAATGTGGAAGCGAGGCGCACTGGACCAACGCTCGCGGCGATGGATCACGCTTGTCGGGGTCTCTGAAAGCTGCGCGGCGACGCCAATCAAGACGCACTTTTACGCGGCGATGTCGAGCGGCAACTGCACCGCGGACGAGTTGCAGGAGTTCGTCCTGCAATACGCCGTCCATGCAGGGTGGCCGAAGGCTTCCGTAATTCAGGGCGCGGTCCTGGCCATGATCAAGAACCACCGGGAAGGTTTGCCGTGGGACGCATGATGGCTGGGCGTACGATCCAGACCGCCTTCGTCGGCCTGGGAAGCCAAGGCGCACCCATGGCCGAGCGTTTGCTCGCCGCAGGCTTCCCGTTGACGGTCTGGGCCCGGCGGCCAGAGGTGCTTGCCCCGTTCATCGCCCAAGGTGCCTTCGCGGCTGCGTCTCTGGCGGACCTTGCAAGCCGGGCCGACCACGTGGGCATCTGCGTCGTAGACGATGCCGGCGTTTCCGCTGTTTGTGAACAGTTGTTGCCCGCGATGCAGTCGGGCAGCCTGCTGGCCATCCACTCCACCATCCTGCCAGAGAGCTGCGAGCGCTTGGCGGACCGCTGCGAAGCGGCCGGAATCTCATTTGTCGATGCACCCGTTAGCGGTGGCGGCGGGGCAGCGGCAGCCGGCACCTTGACGGTGATGTGCGGCGGCACGAACGATGCGATTGCCCAGGCGCGGCCGGTATTCGACGCATTCGCGGGGCTGCTGGTGCACCTCGGGGCCGCCGGTGCCGGGCAACGCGCGAAGATCGTGAACAATTCGCTCATGGCGGCCAACATGGGACTAGCCCATGCTGCGCTCGCCGCGGCTGAGGCGCTTGGCATCGACCGCAAGGCGGCGGCGGAACTGATAAAGGAAAGTAGCGGCCGCAGCTTCGGCTTCGAGGTTTACGCGCGCCTTCCGTATCCGGAGGCCTTCGAGCACGGCGCGGCACTCCTGCGCAAGGATATCGCTCTCCTGAGGACGAGTCTGGGTGTGAACGGACCCGGTCATGTTCTCAACGAGGCTGCTGCAGGCTTTCTTGATGCGGCAGCCCATCACGAAGAGAAGGACTAGTCCCGAGGATACCCGAGCGCCGCAGCAAGTCCGCCGTCTACGAGCAGGTCGGTCCCGCTGATGAACGATGCGCGATCGGATGCGAGGAATTCGACGGCGTCGGCGATTTCCGAGATGCTGCCTTCGCGCGACAGCGGGGATTGTTCGAACATGGCACGCTTGCCCGCGCTTTTTTCGTAGGCGAGCGCGCCCATGGGCGTGGCAATGAGGCCCGGCGAAAGAGACACGATACGTGCGCCGACCCGGCCCCAGTCCATCGCCTCGCGCCGTGCCATCTCAAGAAGGCCGAGTTTCGAAAGCGCATAGGCGGCCGCTGGCGTCGCCTTTTCAGCGCCCAGTACCGCCGTAACGCGATCGGCAAGATCGGGGGCCAATGGCGTTCCGAGGGCTTCGAGCAAGGCCTGAGACGGGCGAACGCTGTGCGCGGCGAGCGATGCGATGACGACTGCGTTCGCGCCCGCGCGCGCGAGCGGCCGCAGCGCGGCGACTACCAACGCCGGTCCACGCAAGTTCACCGAAAGTATTTTCGAAAAATCGTCGGCGCCGATCGACAGACCCGCGACGTGCACTAGCGAGCGAAATCCGCCCAAGCCTTGCGCCATGCCGGAGAGCGCCGCGACCGCTGCGGTGTTGGTGACATCGCACGCGAGCGTATAGACATCTGCGCCGTCACGGGCGAGCAAATCCGCCTGTGCCTGGGCCGCGTCGCCATCGATGTCGGCCAATAGCACGCGGTGTGTTTGCGCCATGCGCCGTGCCACCGCTGAGCCCATGCCGCCGGCGCCTATGACGACCGCCAGCGGAAGGTCGGGCCTGCGCGGCCGGCCCGGAACAGCGCTCATGCGGCGGCGTCCTCTCCATCGGTCGGCTCCGCAGGCCCCCATTCGGGATAGGCGCCGAGGCTGAGCACGATCAGACCGCTGACGATAGAGATGCTGATGCCGGCTAGTAGAAGCGGGGAATAGCTGCCGAACGCATCGTGAGCGACACCGGCGGCCAGCGGCCCGATGGCCGAAGCCAGCGCAATCATGCTGGTCATCGCGCCAAAAATCGCACCGTAGTGGCGAAGGCCGGCGTAGCGTGCCGTCAAGTAGCTGCACAGCTGCATCTTCGTGCCGGCGGCGTAGCCGCTGATCATCATGCCCACGACAACCAGGGCGGGCGTCGCAAGCCCGTCGATGAGCAGGGGCCAGGCAATGGCGGTTGATGCCAGGGTCAGGCCGCCGATCCAGCGGGCATGGAAGCGATCGACAAGGGTTCCGGTGATGAGTTTGCCCGCTACCCCGGCAATGCCGGACAGGCTTACGAGCCAGGCCGCATTTTCGCGTGAGACGCCGGCCTCAACAAGGATCGGGAACTGGTGCACCACGACGGCGATGGTTGCAGTCAGGATCAGGAAGGTGGCGATGGCGACCTTCCAAAGTGCGGCACTGCGCCACGCCTGCGCGATCGTCAGGCCGGGTACGTCAGGCGCCGGAGCAAGATTTTGCGCCCGCCGGTCGCGGGGGGTGGCGGCAGCGCTTTTCCCCCTGAGGAAGAGAACGGACAGGACAAGGGCAACGCCGCCCCAACCCAGCCCGAGAATGACGAAAGCTTCGCGCCATCCGAAATTCACGATCAGCCAATTGCTCAGGGGCGGCGCGATGACCTGGGCAAGTGCGGTGCCCGACATGGTAATACCAAGAGCCAGGCCGCGGCCCTTGGTGAAAGTCGCTGCCACCGCCGTGGACCAGAGCGTCGACTGGACGAACAGGACGAACACGCCCCACACCAGCCATAATGCGACCCACTGCAGGAATGAGCCGGATGCTAGCGCGAATGCGCAGATGGAAGCAGTGGTGAGCACTAAGCCCGGCAAGGCGATGCGGCGCACTCCTTGCCGATCGATCAATGCCCCGATGAACGGCGAGAGCAGGATGGAAATCAGAGCTGCCGCGGCGAGGCCGCTCGAAAGCTGTGTACGGTCCCATCCGAAGTCTCGTGCCAGCGGATCCATGAATACGCCGGCGGCCGGCGTCATGAACGACATGAACGAGAAGCCGATCGAGGAGGCGAGCACGACCGGCCAGTAGCGCCGCCACTCGGCCGATGCGGAAACGAGCTCTCCAGTCATATTCAACCTCTCCGTTGTGTCCGCGCTTGTCGTGGCGCGCGATCCTTCTTTGGGAGATAGCAGTATCTGCCGATCGCACCCGCCGTCCACTAAAAGTGTCCTCTTTTAAGGAGCGGGTTCAACGCCGAAGCGATATACGCGGCTTAGAGCTGTGATTTTCGTAATATGAACGCAAAGTATTACTCAGAATGGCTGCAGATAAGTTCGACCGTTGCTGGATTTGCGGCCCTTGGGGCACGATCTGGACGTTTTCGGAATAAAGGATTCTTAATTGGGGTCCTATCTCCGATTCGTTATCCGGCTTTCACGCTCCCGCTGAGAGTTCTAGTTCGACGAAGCGGCGCTTTAGGCGCGAATGCCAGATCTTGCGGCTCAGCTGAGCGCCAAGCACCGCAAGTTCGCCGTCACCCAGGCCGATCGCGGTGAGTTCGAGCAGTTTCGCGTTCCGCCACTCGCGCACGAACAGGCGATGCTCAGCGCTGGCGTTGTCTTCGATCGGCTCCGCGAAGCGGCGCCGGGAGAAGGCCGAATTGATATCAAAAATGAGCTTGATGTATTCGCTCTGCGCCAGCGCGAAGATCGCGTCCTGCGTTTCGCGTTCGAGGACCCTGACCGCGTCGAAGGTTGCTTCATCCCTGAGCGCCGCGATCTTCTCCTTCAGCCGGCTGCATGTCGGCTCGATCACCTGGGGATCCCGGCTTGCCGCTTTGCGCACCGCTTCCACCCACAGGGCGGAGGCAAGCACCGTGACGTCGCTGGGTTCCATGTCGAGGGTTTCGAGATAGGCGCTGACAGTCGCTTCAATCGTGTCGGCGTCCGGACGTGCGCTGAAATAGCCGCCGTTCATGCCGCGGCGCACTCTGAGAAGGCCCTCGCGCTCGAGCAGACGGGCCACCTGGCGTACTGTGGCGCGGGCGCAGCCCAGCTGAACGATGAGCGCTTCTTCGCTCCCGAGCAGAGTGCCTTCGGGACAGGCGAGTGAAATTTCGCGAAGGCGTTCCGCGGCAACTTCGAGGGGGGTACGGCTTTTCGCGGCAGTGCTCATGAATATACCTCAAGCACAGAATGCGCGCGGCGGTCCAGTGCGAGTGCTTCAGAACAGGGCACGGACGCGTTGCATCGCCTGCCCGGCGTACTCCTCGAGGGTGGCGATGTCGGCCGCTTTACCCCGATTTGGCACTTCAAGGCAAACCGGGACGTGCGGGGGGACCACTGCCGCCAGAGCCTCCAAGGGGAGTTCCCCCTCGCCGGGAAGGGATCGCTCGAAGCACGCCTCGTCCATGTAGGGCTTGCCGGAGCCGACCATGGCCGCGTCCGACATCTGCACGCGTCCAATAAGCGGCGGGGCCAGCTGCGCAACCTGTTCCACGCTGTTGCCGCAGCGGAAAAGGTGCATGGCGTCGATGATCAGCTTCGCGTGGGGCGATCCAAGTGCTTTCAGTGCCGACAGGGCATGATGGAGGTCGGAAAAGGCGTGAGGGGGGGCAAATTCGAGATAAAGGCCCAGGCTGCGGTCGTGGGTCATCGATGCAAGCATCGCCAGTTCGTCCATGGCGCGCGAACGATCGGTTTCGATGGCCACCGTGCCGACCGCGACCACGCCCAATTCGGTCATGTGGTCGAGATCCTTGTCGAGTCCGGCAACGGAAGAGCCCGGTCGGATCGCAAATCCTTCGCCGAGCGACAGGCTTATCCCGTTATCAGCGGCCCGTTGCACCACTTCGAGTCGTGCGGATCGCGCTTCACGCAATGACCACGGCGCGAACTGCGCGAGCCGCCACGGGACCGGGCCAAGGCCAATGGAGATATGCCCGCAGCCAAGTCGCGCCGCCAGATCGATGTGATCGGCTGGGGGCATTCCGAACACTGTCTGAGAATCGATTCCAAGCCGGTTCATGTCCTTAGTCCCTCGTCGCCCAACCGATCCCGCTCGTGTCATCGCACCAGTGCAGGAAGATACAGGATACTTTTATTGGATTCGGGTGAGCGATATCGCCGTCGTGATGCAAACGTTCCTTCTAAAGTATTCTCAATCATCCCATGGTCCTGTGAACATCGGTGCTGCAGGCACCCTGGCAGGAAGACGGTGAAAGAGATGCGGGCTGAGGATATCGTCGCGGCAGCAGGCGAGCTGACCGGGCTGAAGGACTTTGGGGACCCTGAAATCCTGGAGGGCCTGACAGTTCTTCTGAACGCTTACCAGCAGGAAGCCGGATTCACCCAAATGGGAATGCAAAGGTCGGTTGACGCGCTGGTCGCTGCCCTGGCCAACCGGATGCGGGTGGAGAATTGGCTAGCGCGCCATCCTGAACTTCTGGACCGTCCGGTCGACAAACCCCTTTTCGTCTTCGGCTTGCCTCGGACCGGGACGACTCTCGCGATCAATCTTCTCGAGGCGGATCCTGCCCGCCGGTCGTTTCTGCGGTGGGAAGCATTCGACTCGGTACCTCCTCCGCACCCTGACGAGTTGCACGGCGGTCCTCGTTTCGATGCCTGTCACGTAAAAACCCAACAGGGCCTGCAATTCGCCCCGCAGATCGCAGCGATTCACTACGAGGATGCCGATAGTCCTACGGAATGCCAGTTCGCGATGGCACCATCGTTCTGTGCCCAGGTCTTCGATTCCCAAGCCGACATCCCGAGCTATCACCGTTGGTTCCTGTACGAGGCCGACTACGCTCCCGCGTTTCGCTACGAAAAGCGCCTGCTTCAGCTTCTTCAGGCAGAAGCTCCCGGCCGTTGGACGCTCAAAAACCCGTGGCATCCCCTGTTTCTCGATGCGCTGACGGCGGAGTTTCCCGACGCGCAGCTTGTCATGACCCATCGCGATCCTGCGGAGGTTCTTGGATCGGCGTGCAGCCTGCTCAAGGAAGTGCGACGCATGTACAGCGATCAGGTCGATCTGCGGGCCATTGGCCAGAACCTGCTGGAGACATTCGATCTCATGATCGCGCGGGTGAATAACTACCGGGCGCGGCACGGCGCTGACGTGGTCTTCGATGTGCAGTATCGCGATCTCGTGCGCGATCCGCTCGCGACGGCCGAGTCGATCTACCGACGCTTCGATGAGCCGCTGACTGCTGCTGCCCGGACTGGCATGGAAGCTTACCTTGCGGGCAACCCCAAGGGCAAGCATGGCTCCCACCAGTATGATCTCGCCGAATATGGCCTAAGCCAAGACGGGGTTCGCGACCATTTCCGCGAATACATCGAGCAGTATCGGATCGCTGTTCGCGCCTGAAGGGCTTCGAGCAGGACGCCAGGGACGGTACGCCGGCTCATGAGGCCAGATGGCTGCCGACGAATGCGCTGCCTGCATATTCACGTGGACGATACGGTTCAGCTTTGTGCCTGGCCTTGCCAGCGGCACTATTTGCAGATCGCAAGAAAAAACAAAGCAAGGGAGAGAGGATGGCCCGTTTAGCCACGTTTCGTTCGCGCGCCGGTCTTGGGACGGCACGGTGCATCGTCATCAGTCTTCTGGCCGGTGCCACTGCGGGTGAAGGAGCATCACCGGCGGCCCAAACTGCCTCAAAAGTGATGGCTTGGCCCGACGCCGTGCCGCCGGGAGTGGCCGCAGATCCCCTCTTCACAAAACCCTATATCGACATCGACGAATGGCGCGATGCACCGGTGCGGCACCGTTACGTGCATGGCGGCTTCACGGGCACGGACATGCGCTTTTCCTTCTACTTCCCGCCCAAGGAAAATTACGAGGGGCGCTTCTTCGAATATGTCACCCCGGTGCCCGACAGCGAAAACCTCGCGCAGAAGGACACCCGCGATGGCGGAGGCAATATCGGTTTCGCGGTGAACCACGGCGGCTATTACATCGAGACCAACGGCGGCGGGGCAAGTGCCAATTCAGGACCCGCCTACGCGACCGACCCGACCATCGGCGCTTATCGGGCCAATGCAGCGGCGGCGCAATTCTCCCGCGTCGTTGCGGCCAGGATGTACGGGGGCAAACGCCCCTTCGGCTACATCTGGGGTGGCAGTGGCGGCGCGTATCGGACCGTGGGCAGCATAGAGAACACTGCCGGTGTCTGGGACGGAGCAGTCCCCTTTGTGATGGGCTCGTCGATGGCGACGCCGTACAATTTCACCGCGCCGCTCTACGCCTATCGGGTTCCTGGAGACAAACTGCCCGGTATCATCGACGCCTTCGACGTCGGTGGAACAGGTGACCCATACAAAGGCCTGGACGCGGAGCAGAGCTCGGCGCTCCGGGAGATCTTGAACTTCGGCTATCCCTTGCCCGAGTTGCGCGCTCTCGCCCGCGGCTACGTCGGGGCCTTTCCAGTGCTCTATCCCGGCATGCTGGCGGCCGACCCGACGTACTTCACCGATTTCTGGACCAAGCCTGGCTATGAAGGCTTCGATCCGCCCAAGTCCCTCCGCGACGCACGGATCCAGCAAAAAGCGAAGGTCGTGCGGCTTATCATGGCAGCCGATGCGAACCGGCTCGGGATCACTCTCAAACCGCAGATGGGCAAGGCGCGGGGCACGGCGGAACTCGCCTGGCAGGCGCTCCTGGGTCCAGGTGGGAGCGAATTGCCGGTCGCCATCGAACTCGACGTCGTCCCGCAGCGTGACTTCGGCAGCGCTGCGGATTTGAAGGTCAACAGCGGCGGAGCGGCGGGAGCGCTGCTGCGGCTGCAGCGGCTCGACGGAAAGATCGTCATCCTGCAGAGCAACGATCCGGCCAGTCTCGTCAAACTCGCCGCCGGCGACGAAGTGCAGATAGACAACTCGAACTGGTTGGCCGCCCAGACCTATCACCGGCATCAGGTGCCCACGCCGGACTTCTACACATGGAACCAGTATCGAGGCCCGGCTGGCAAACCGCTGGGACCCCAGCGAGCCAAGCTGCTCGGTCCGCAGTTCGCGATCGGTGCGGCGGGCGCCGTGCCCACTGGGAGGATTGGCGGCAAGGTCATTCTCGTTGAGAACCTTTCCGATACGGCGGCCTGGCCATGGGGCGCGGACTGGTATCGTAAGAAGGTGCGCGAACACCTCGCCGCGAAAGCCGACGGCGCCTTCCGGGTGTGGTTTACCGAGCATGCCGAACATGGCGGTCAGGGCAGCGCCGAACTGGTGACCTTCACCGGCGTGCTGCAGCAGGCGCTCCTCGACGTAAGCGCGTGGGTCGAAAAGGGCATCGCACCGACGCCGAGCACTGCCTATTCCATCACCGACGGGCAGGTTCTCGTGCCCCCGACGGCGGCTGCCCGGCTGGGCATTCAGCCGGTCGTCGGCCTGCAGGCCGATGGTGCCACGCGTGCCGAGGTCGCGGCCGGAAAGCCGGTCATACTGACGGCCGAGGCCCGTGTTCCGGACGGTACAGGGCGCATTGTGGGCGGGGAGTGGGATTTCGAGGGCAAGGGGCGCTTCGCCGATCCCGCGGTTCTCGAGTTTCGCAAGGACGGGAGCGCGGTGGTAAGCGTTACCCACGCTTTCGCGGCGCCGGGAACCTATTTTGTGGGGCTACGCGTGACCGCCCAGCGCGAAGCGGAAGTCGGCAGCCCATACGGGCGGATCATGAACCTGGGCAGG
>Ga0308165_1005089_pt1 | contig 12459 bp, 9 predicted proteins | sample PhyWR2_FD_201032 | JGI IMG/M metagenome (GOLD analysis project Ga0308165, IMG submission 201032) | Phyllosphere microbial communities from UC Gill Tract Community Farm, Albany, California, United States - DLSLW.R2 | ecosystem: Host-associated > Plants > Phyllosphere > Unclassified | place: USA...
GCTTCCATCATCGAAGCTATCGGATCAGCAAAGAATGTAGGCCGTGATCGTTGGATTGATTTCGGAGCGCGGTATGAGAAGGCAGGGGAGGGGTGTCTTGATGACTTAATCACTTTACCTGAATTCACTGCAATTGAGCAATCAGATGACAAATTCTCAAAGGCTTATGCGCTTCTAAAAGCCGCTAACAAGCCTGCTCCGAAAAAGAAGAAACTGGAGACTGCAGCAAAGTCCTGGAGATCCAAAGATTCATCAGTTACGTTCTCGATGAATCGGAAGCCTAAGAAGACATCAATCGAGCTAACTGACGCAAATGCAGGAGAGTTCGGTAACTTTATATCTACCCGTTTGGACTCTCTGTTTGATGAGTTCGAGCAAATGGAAAAGACACGAACTGGAGACTAAACCGCAAAAGAAAAGCCCCCGCAAACTTTCGTCTGAGAGAGCTGATCTGTAATCTTCGCAAATTACGAATCTCATTTCTCGGAATCTTTGTCAAGAATTTAAACATCATTTTTGATGTGAGGGACTCTTTTGCCTAAATTTTGAGGGCAATTGAAATGCAAATTCTAGAGACTGCCACGTCTGCATTACGCAGTCGAATGACCCAACGCGTCTCGACATCTAAACCATCAGACGCAGGCATCAAGAAATGGGAATTATACAGATATCTCTGCACCGCTAAAGGCGACTATGGTTTGAACGACAGATGTCTTACCGTTCTGAATTCTCTGCTGTCATTCCTGTCTGATGACGTAATCACATCGAAATCAAAGCTCGTTGTCTTTCCATCCAACAAGCTGATTTCTCAACGCGCACATATGATGCCTGAATCTACACTCAGACGACATGTGTCATCATTGATTGCGGCTGGCCTTATCACACGCAAGGACAGCCCCAACGGTAAGAGATATGCGCATAAGAGCAGGGAAGGGGAGATCGAACTAGCTTTTGGTTTTGACTTAGCACCGTTTTTCAATATGGGATCTGAAATTAAATCTGCAGCAGACCGCATTCTTGATGAACAGAGAGCTGTGAAGCGCTTGCGTGATGAAATCTCGATCACAGCAAGAGAGATGGCTAAAAGCTTCACAGATGCCGCTGTAGACGGCTCTGACAACCGTTATATGCAATTCCGCGATGTCGTGCATTCAATCCCTAGAAAGGCTTCTCTGAATGAATTGAAGGCGATTAAGGCTAATCTCGATGCCCTTCTTTCAGAATTGGCTATCACACTGACAAATATCGATAATGTTAAAGAAATGAGCGGCAATGGTGCTCAAATTGAGCGGCATATAGAGTCACTTACTGAATCCCTTTTAGAAGAGACATGTAAAATTTCAGATTTGAAAGAGACGGTATCTGACTTTGAGGCTCAGAAACCTGATGTGTCAAAAGCTGAATCCATATCTCTCGATCTCGTTCTCAGAGCTTGTCCTGACATTCAAGCCTATTCAACAGCTGGTATAAGAAGCTGGCGAGATCTCGTTCTTGTGTCAAAAATTGTTTCAGGGTTTCTTGGGATTTCGAAAGCAGCTTATATCGATGCCGTCCGTATTTTCGGGCTTGAGAGGGCCTCTGCGGTTATTGCTGGCATACTGCAGAAATCGGGTGTGATCTCATGTCCCGGTGGATATTTGAGGTCGCTAGTAGAGAAGGCGAGGACAGCGGGCTTTTCGGTTTCGGAGATGTTGATGCTGAACTTGAAAAGTAGTTCATATCAATGATATCTGAAAGCTAGAAATAAGGGGCGGGGACGCTCATGACCCGTTTTGAAGAAACCATTTGTAGCATTGAGACAGCGCCTGATTTTCATGTGTATGTGCGTTGAACAGAGACATTGGGTTCTTCAAGTTTATATGATTGACGGACATTCATTCCGGGCGGAATGACCACTCGCGGGCGAGGGACAGTTTTCGGTGTGGGGCGATATTTGTGAAAGGTTGCTAGAAGGCCGCATCAACCGAGCTGACGATGCGGCGGCGGCTTTTGATCCACTGGCTGCCAATGAGCAGGTAAAGGCATTTTGAAGCGGCATGCAGGCGGCCGATGCAGCAATTGTCCTGCTTAACGGCGACGAGACTGCACAGAGCTATGAGGCGGCTTTTCTCGATGGACCGGCCACCACGCTGATGGCGGGTCAATCGCTCTATGCAAGCGAGCGGCGTTCCAACGATCAGCAATTCTGGGCCAGGCGGCCCTGACTGTTGAATCCCACCACCATTAGAGAATGGATAGTGCTCGTCATACGGAGCTGTTACGTTTCCAAGTTTGCAGCACTGGGCTTATCCCAAGCACTACGCCACGAGGACTTTACACATGGTAGCCGTTCAACGGCGATATGCCCTGGGCTGGTTTCAACAGACATGGGGAATGCACTGGCTGCTGCAGCCGATGAGCTAATCCGCACGGAAGATGTTGCGGTCTCGATTGTTAGTATTGTCAGTCTGACAAATATTGCGAGTGTTTCGAAGTTTTGGGTGAACTGCTTAATTGATGAATCTTATTAAATTGATCGCGGCTGATCCGAAGGTCGTTACTCGTATGGAATGTCGTTGCCCTGAGTGTTAATTCCACATATGGCAAAAGGTGAATTTTGCCATATGTGGTCGCGTCAAACTAGCGTTCATATTGACCGGAAAGGAGCCGTCTCCGGAAGGTCCGCTTTGAGCCTGAATAAGCGGAAAGCCGCCACATTTATCAGATATCAGCGCTTTTGTGTTTTATCCGCAGCCACCGCCGTCACTCACCTATTGCCCTCTTTTACGAGCAGCAAGATGAAATAGATTCCACCGATGCTGACGGTCATGATACCGACGGGGAGTTGTGTTTCGAAGGCGTGCTGAGCTGCGTAATCAGCGGCAGCAAGAAGCGCACTGCCTACCAGCGCTGAGGGAATAAGCGCAACACCTGCCGAACGCGTGATGCGGCGTGCAATCTGTGGGGCAGCAAGCGCTATAAACGAGATCGGTCCAGTGGCAGCCGTGACAATAGCCGTGAGTGCAACGCCCAGGATCATCAACGCCGCCCTCGTGCGATTGGCATTCACACCAGAGGCGCGCGCTGCATCATCTCCCATTTCGAGTTGTCGCATTGGTCGTGCAACAAGCATCGTGAAGGGCATAATAATGATAAGAACAATTGCAACGGGCACGAGCTGATCAAAGCCCAGACCATTGAGCGAACCCGCACCCCAGATCGCAGCTGACATCGCTACATTCAGATCAGCCACCTTGATCATCCAGCTATTGAAGGCGGATAACATAGCTGAGATACCAATACCCACAATGATCAGCCGGAAGCCTTGCATACCATTGCGCCAGGCCAGGGCATAAACTGCTAAAGCTGTGAGAATGCCACCTATCAGTGCGCCAGCCGCGATCTCGTAATAGCCGCCAGACAAAAGCAGGATGACGATCAATGCACCTGTATAGGACCCCGCCGCAAAGCCAATGATATCCGGGCTACCAAGCGGATTGCGGGTCAGCGATTGGAAGATCGCGCCGCTCATGCCCAGTGCTGCACCCAATAAAATGGTCAGCAGAACACGCGGCAACCGCCATTCAACAACAATCATCCGCACCATATCCTCACCCTCGCCGCATAAGGCACGCAGCGCATCGGGGATCGGAATTTGGTAACTGCCAGAAGTGAGCGAGGCCAATGCTATGACCAGAATTAGCGTAATGAGAACTACGCCAATCAGCAGGCTGCGCCGATGCAGACGTAAGGAGAGCTGATCACCAAACAGGCGGAGCGTGGCTGTATATCCGTGTTTATCGGTCATAATCCGCTGACCTTTCTGCGGCGTGCCAGCGCAATAAGCACCGGCGCACCAATGAAGGCTGTCACAATACCGGCTTCAAGCTCGCCTGGATAAAGCACCAGACGTCCTGCAATGTCCGCACTCAACAGAAGGACAGGCGAGAAGATCAGCGTGAAGGCAATAATCCGTCGCTGATCGGGGCCAGTAAACCATCGCACCATATGCGGCAGCATCAGGCCGACAAAGCCAATCGGACCACAGGCAGCAGTTCCCGCTCCCGCAAGCAAGGTGACAGCAACCACCACAAGAACGCGGGCTCTGAGAATATCCGTTCCAAGAGAGCGGGCCAGATCATCGCCCAGCGCCACGGCATTCAGTGGCCGCGCGGCCAGCAACCCAATAACAAGCCCTACAAGGATAAACGGAGCAACGCTTGCCACCACATGCATGTCGCGGCCAGCAAGCGAACCAATCGACCACATACGCAGCGCATCAAAGGTCTGCGGGCTAAGCAATGTCATAGCAGAGCCAATACCACCCAAAACAGCTGAGAGTGCCACGCCAGCCAGAACCAGCCTGATCGGTGTCGCACCCTCTCTTCCGCTGGCACCCAGTGCATACACAATCAGTGTAATGACAATAGCCCCGGCAAAAGCCGCCCAGATATAAGTATCAATCGACTGCCAGCCCAAAAGACCAACCGCCAGTGTGACAAAGAAAGCAGAACCGGCATTGACGCCCAAGATGCCGGGATCGGCCAAAGGATTGCGGGTCGCAGCCTGTATCAGTGCACCAGAAACACCAAAAGCTGCACCGCATAAAAGGCCTAGCAGAGTACGTGGCAGGCGATAATCAAGCAGGATAATTTGCTCAGCTGATGTCTTATCCGGTGCAGAAAAAACCTGAAGCAGCAAGCTTGGTGAAAGCATTCGCGTTCCCACGAGAAGGCTGGCAAGGCAAACCAAAACCAACAGACCCAAGCCGCATAGCAAAAACAGAAAGCTCGCCTGCCTTGTCGGAGCAGGAGCTTTCCCAAGGAGGTCCGAGAACGTGGCTTTAATAACCTGTTGCCTCTCCTGCCCCTTATTAAGCCGAATAACCCGGTATGAGAGAGTACTGGCCTTATCCCGCTCTGTCATGCCTGCATTCTCTTTTTCATGCACATCAGACCCGCGCCTGTCCTTCGATCCAGTAGCCGACCGCTGTGATATGATCCTTGTGGATATTACATGTTGTACGAAAATATTTGCGGCATTCGGCTACTGCTTTAGCCTCACCGGCAATCCAGACATAAGCGGATTTTTCGGGACATGGCATTGTTTGAGCAATATTCAGGAGCCGAGTCACTTTTTCAGCTTTGCCAAATGTTTCGTGCCAGTAGACTGTTAAATTATCCTCGCGGCTGAAATCTAGACGATCCTCAATGCCCGGAATTTCCGCATGGACGATGAGACGACGATCACGGCATTCATCAACGATGCGAGCAATAGCCGGTAATGCGCTATAGTCGCCTAAAAGAATAATGTCTCCGGTAGGCGGCGGTGCAAAACGCGATCTCGGGAGATAAATCTCGATCATATCGCCTTCAATCGCTTGTTGCGCCCATTTTGTGCCGATACCGATATCATGCCTGACAAAATCAACACTTAACTCGCACGTATCCCCGTTCCAGTGTCGGACAGTATAATAACGCCCTCCCGAGGTCCCATCTTCGTTGGCGAATGTCAGCCAGATAAATTCGTCCGGTACGCCCGTGCTTCTGAAAGATCGGAGCTCCTCACCACCCAAAACAATACGGATCATCGATGGGCTTAAGAAGCGCCGAGATAAGACGGTCGCCCATAATGGCTCAGCACTCATTGACTGCTTTCTGTTTGACGCAGAACCGCATCTTCAAGACGGGCTACAAATCGCGGAAACCCATAGGGAATGGAAAGAACACTCGGATTACACGCAACCCAAATTGCCAGCGGATCATCGAGTGCAATATAGCTTCCGCGTGTAACGGGCGCATATCGCTTGAAGAGCTCATTGGTTTCCAGCTCTTCACGGGCACCGGGCGGGAACCAGAGGATCAGAAGATCGGTTTCCATCGTATCAAGCAATTCAAGACTGATGCTTGTGCCGATTTTCTCCTGCATCGTCGCGGCGACGGATTTAACAGCAGGCGCAGGACGCAAGCCTAAGTCCAGCAATGATGCAACGCGGCCATCGGTAGGAAGGTAAAAGCCAAGAGCATTGCTGCCGCTAAAATAGTCACCAAAAATAAATGTTCGATCTTTTATTGCCGGATGTGCTTTTGCCAAATCGCGCAACAGTTCTTCCGTATTTTTAATCAAATCAGCCGCTTGATCATCCCGCCCCGTTGCAGCCCCTACAAGCGCAGTGATTTCTTTCCAATCAGCCTGTAGCGGGCCTGATCTATAAGCAACAGTGGGCGCAATACTTTGCAGACGCCGCCATTCCTGTTCGTTGATATTGGTACGGACGGCTAAAATGAGATCCGGCTTGAGACTGGCAATAGCCTCAAAATCAATAAGCCCCTGATTTAACAAAACCGGACGAACATCGCCTATTTTTCCGGCAACCCAAGGCAATAATCCATTGTCAAACTGAGTATAACGCGGCATCGCTATGGGCATGATACCAAGCGCCAGTAAAGCGTCTTCGCCACCCCAACCCAACGTGACGATACGAACGGGTTTGGAGGGAATATCTGTTGTCCCAAGAGAGTGGGACACTGATCTTGGAAAGCTAACCTCTCCCGACAGAACCACAGCCGGCCGCCCGAAAGTGGCGACCGTCCCCAATGCTGTGAAAAGAAAAACGCGTCGGTTCAAACCAGACGATTTCTTTTTAATCATCAGCCGACCTCAGAACCTGGACTTGAGGCTGAGCGTAAAGGTGCGCGGATCGCCATAGATACTGCCCCATGCAGGCGCTCCAATCGTCTGATAGTATTTTTTGTCAAACAGGTTGTCGACAGTGAGTGCGGCTTGAAGATGCTCGTTGAACTGATAGCCAATACGGGCACTGAAAATCGCGTAAGGATCCTGCACAACCTTAACCGTTCCAATAGTACGGCTTGTTTCTGACTGAAACCGAACACCACCGCCTAAGCTCAAACCTTCCAACTGATTGGTGAAACTGTAATCGCCCCAGACCTTAACCAGATGGTCGGGGGAATATGTCGGGCGAAACATATTGTCTTCGGAGCCCTCAAGCAGTTTCTTGTGTGTGTAAGTATAAGAGGCAGCAAGCTGGAAATTAGAGAATACTTCACCGCTCGCTTCAAGCTCGACACCCTCGCTAAGCACTTTGCCGCCAGCGATATAGCACTCACCATCGGGTGATGTTCCGCACGGATAATTGTTATCATCAAATATAGCGCGATTTCGCGTTTCGCCCCGGAAGAGCGAAACCGATGTATTAACACGGCCGTCGAGAACGCTCCCTTTCACACCAACCTCGTAATTGTAGCCGAGAATTGGATCAAGGACCTGACCTGAAGCGTCAATATAATTTTGCGGCTGGAAAATATCAGTATAGCTCGCATACACCGACCAGTTGTTATTCAAATCATAAACAACACCGGCATATGGCGTAAAAATGCCATTTTCCTTGTATGGAGAAGTCGATTGCAAGCCTGTATCACGATCGTCAGAAGTGCTCTTGTACCAGCTCACACGACCACCAAGGATAACCGTAAGCGGATCGGTCACACTCAGGCGCGTCATCCCATAAAGAGCCTGCTGCTGGATTGTGGTACGGGTATTACCACCACGAAAACGGTTTGCGATAATATAGTCATTATCCACTTCAGGAATTGCGATGGGATTGAAAACGTCCTGCGCAATCCCGAGTGCCGCGATTGAGAAATTATTGTTACTGACCAGACGGTTGGCACTTACACCAAAAAGAACATCATGCGTACGTCCGAACAGATCGACCTTCCCGTCAAGATAGCTGTCGAATGCGACATTGGATGTTTCCATGTCAAAAATGCTGGCATACATTTTTGACCCCGTGAGGGTCGTCGGATTGATAGCGCCTTCCGAAAACTCATACTTAACATCGTGCTGCTCGCGCCAATAATCGACAGATGTCTTCCATTGCCAGTTTTCATTGATCTGATGGTCGATATCGCCAAACAATGAGACCTGATCCGTGTCCCATGTGTTCCACTTCTGACCAAGGCATGTGTCGCGGGAAAGCCCGATGTCAGAACCATCACTATAGTGGGGGAGCCCGTGGAAGCATGGCGTCGATGTGCGGCGCTTATAGCTGCCGCCGATGGCAACCGTGGTATCTTCGCTTATATCCCCTTCAAGTATACCATAGAGGAAAATATTCTGGCTTTTGGCAATATCAGTGAAGTATTCCCTAATATTAAAAGAACCCGCTACACGTCCACGCAACGAACCAGTTTCATTGAGCGGCCCTGTCGCATCGAGTTCAGTGCGATAGTTTTGATAGGAACCAATGTCCTGAGTTATGGAAAACTGCTTCTTATCAAGCGGGCGTTTTCTGACCATGTTTACAGTCGCGCCCGGATACCCGGCACCTTGGAGCAGGCCCGGCGCACCGCGCAAAACTTCAACGCGGTCAAAAGCCGCCATATCCTCGCTAAAGCTGTTTGCCTGCGCGTAGAAAGTACTGCGCGCAACGCCATCATACTGCATTGTATCGACAATCGAGCCGCGCGAGTAAACGAATTTTGCACCCATAGGACTATCGACAAGGGTTATGCCCGGTGCATCTTTAAGTGCATCTTCGATGCTCGCGACATTACGGTCATCCATCTGTTTGCGCGTCACAACGGAGACCGCTTGCGGAATGTGGCGAATGTCTTGCGTACCCTTACCTATAGTCGCCTGGCTTGTGGTGTATGAACCACTACCTTCTGTCGTTGCTCCCTGACCCTGGACGGTAATCGTTCCCAATAAAACCGAACCGTCAGCCGCTACATTGCCAGTGCCTGATGCAGGAACAGAAATCGCGACTGTTCGTGCGTTTGGAAAGGAATAAATAAGGCCGGAGCCATCCAGAATTTTTGAAAGCGCTTGTTCACGAGTTGCCGCTCCCGAAAAACCCGGAGAAGTTTTGCCTGCTGCGCTTGACGCAAGATATGTAACCTGGACACCAGCCTGACGCCCGAAAGTTGTTAATGCACGACTAAGAGAGCCTGCCGGAACATTGAAAGAAGTTTGCGCCGGCGTTTGCGCAACAGCCTGACTATTGGTGATCATGATGCCACCACTGATTGCTGTTGAGACCAGCAGCGTTGCTATCAACGCCTTACTAAAACCCCTGAAAACCTTACTGCTGATGCCGCGTGCCATGGTCCGTAACCCTCTCAAATGCTTCAAATCATACAGAGGACAGACCATGTCTGAGCTTCAGCGAATTGCTGCCCCTAACACTGTTACAATCGGGGCAGATAAATTTTCACCTTTTAACTCAAGTTTTTTCAAATTTTATTCAAAGCGAGGAAACAACTGTCAAAAATGATGAAATCTGACGAACTCGTCCGCCTGCCGGATGGACGACAGCCTGAAGGGCAAGAAGCGGATCATTGAGATCAAAAATACCGCTAACCCGCTCATTACCTATTGATGGATCGGCAATAACAACACGTCCGGGCACCCAACGACCAATACGCGCAACAAGCGCCGAAATTGTTTCTTTTTCTGCAACGACAATATTATTACGCCACGATGCAATTTGATCTTTTTCGCGTTCGCCACGTGCGATACCGCCTGAAACGGGATCAAAAGCAACCCACTGTCCCTGCCCAAGTTCTATACCCGTTTCAAGCGCGGTATCTGATGAACGCACATCCACCAAGCCGTGATCAACCGAAACAGATATAACGCCAGCATCGCTTGACACATCAAATGCTGTTCCAAGCGCCGTTGCGTACAAGCCCCCAGCAAGCACTGAAAACGGACGGTTCGGATCGCTCTTCACATTGAAGTATGACATGCCAGCAAGCAGATGGATAATCCTGCGTTCCTCGCTGAAAGCCAGCGCCAGAGCACTGTCAGGCCCCATTGTCACAAAACTGCCATCAGGCAGATCGATCCGGCGTATTTCACCCTTGGCTGATACATAATCAGCGCGAGCTTGAAGAAGGAGGTGGGGCCCAAAGGTATAGAAGGATGTGGCGGCACCCAAGACCGCGAGTCCGCCGACCATAAAATTGCGACGGCTTAATCCGAGGCTTTCCCGACGCTCGATCCGGCGTTTCTCCATAAGAATGCTGCCGGACGCACCATGGACCTTCGCGACACGCGTCCAAGCTTCTTCGTATTTTATCCCGCGAGCGCGCCATGCTCGGATCATCTCGATCGCCACCGGATTACCGGGATCGTTTTGTAAACGAATAATCAGATCAATTGCTTCATCAAGCAACTGGTTCTGATCCGGCATTGTCTCGTTCATCTGTACCCTTTCGGCGGAAGCTCCGAAATTTTTCTGCTTCTATTTATTTATACAAACGAACAATGCAATTTTTCCCTCAGCGCGAGAAATAAATCAAAATAGGTCCACGCGCCCGACCAGATGGCGATATGCGTCTCTGATCAATGTCCACGCACGGGTAGTTGAAATGCCAAGTTCTTCAGCAACTTCCGCAATCGTTCTCTCACCCAACCGATGCATTTCAAAGGCTAGGCGTGTCCGCTCTGGTAATTCTGAAAGAGCCTGATGTGTTTGCACCAGACACTGTTTCGAATAGACAATACGCTCCGCTGAAGGCGCAGGATCTGCAAGCCTGACTGCTTCTGCGTCATCAAGGCTAGTTATTTCTATCAAAGCTTCGCGTTTTTGATGGTTAAGACCAATATTGCGGGCGGCCTGATAGAGATAGGCTTTGGGATTGTGATTTAGCGTCCCGTCGCGAGGAGGTGTTGAAATCACCCGCAAGAATGCATCCTGAGTGAGATCAACGGCCGTTTCTTCGTTGATGCCACGGCGATGTAAAAATCGCGCCATTGCCTTGGCGTGTCGGCGAAACAGATCCTGAACGTCCCAGCTCAATTTAAGCCTGCCTTCTGCGTCCATTCGGCCAGGGAATCTCGTATAACGCCAGCAAACGAATGGCCAAATGCAAAAGCCGCGGCACCGGACTTCATTATTTCTCCAAAACATCGTTCGGTTAACTTAAGCGCCATCGATCATCCTCATGCAGCAATTGCTACAGTTTGGCTTTTTATTCGTAATTGAAATTCCAAAGCAAGTGTAATGGCTTAGAGGCGTTCTAATCTGCAATCGGTCACCAGACAAAACTGGTGAAGAATATTCATATTATTCCATAGGATATATGAAAATGAGTGCCTCACTCCTGGTATAAAAGATACAAATTGCCGCTAGCGATTCACCAACAATGTTGCATAGCTGCAACGAGTTTCTCAACCATCCCATGTAAAAGCTAGAATTCACGGACTAGGCAGAATATAGAGAGGACGTGATAATATCATTGTAGATACTGCTCATCTGTAATTTGCAGAGATCCGGTCTTGTAATGCGGAACAAACGCGACGCGTAGTGTAAAACGGATTTTAAATTGGCTCGTAGATAAAAGTTGATTTTATATACGCCACAAGAGCCTGAAACGCTTCATAATTGGTTCTCGTTGTTGGATCAATTGATACGAATTGTCTACCCGCGAGCCTACAGGGTTTTGTCGATATGAAAGCACCGACACGCAGCGGCCAATGGCTATGTAACCCGACGCAGACAACTCGATAGTGGACTTTCTCCTTTTCACCCCAAATTGGCATTTGATCTGTCGGTCCGGGAATGTCCTTTATTGGGAAAGTGAGAAGGAGCGCCTAACGACAGACATTGCGCGCATTACGGTCCGACTGTTGCCGACCCCATGTCTGCCTTTATTGACTGGATCGCTCAACCACAAACCTGAAGTTGGGAACTACTGAACGTGTCGCGGTTTCAGGATTTTTGCGACACTGGAGACCGGAAACGACCCAACAAAAGTTTTGGGAGGATGCATCCTTTCGACTGCCACAGAACTGCGATATACTGATGCGGCTGGATATGTCTAATCGGAAAGAACCTTATTATGACAGATACGCCAAGCCTGGATCGTCGCAATTTCTTGATCGCAAGCACTCTCGCGACTATCGGCAGCGCTACGGCGTCGACTATTCTCTCTTCCGATCAAGCAACGGCACAAATCGCCGCGGATGAACTGCCGGGCGGAACCATCTACACCGGCGATAAAATTCAGGGAAAGAAAGTTGTCAGCACGCTTAATGTGAACGATCTGACAGCCGGAAAGAAGCACCTTTTGTATTTTCAGGGCGTTGAGACGCCCACCGGGCAGCACTGGTACGTATCGGTTATAGTCGCCAAGGGGGCGAAGCCTGGCAAGCGCGTCGTTCTGACAAGCGGTGTGCATGGTGACGAGATGAGTTCCATACACACGGTCCAGACCGTGATGAACCAGCTCGATCCTGCGCAGATGTCAGGCACGGTAATGGCGGTCACAGACATATCCCGCCCGGCCTTGGAAGGCATGCAACGTCGTTGGCCGAACCAGGGCAGAGGTATCGATCTGATCGATATGAACCGCGAATGGCCAGGGAACGAGAACGGTCTGACGGCACCGAGCCGCCATGCCGGGATGCTGTTCAACCGGCTGTTGCGGCCGAACGCCGACGTTGCGATCG
>Ga0308165_1005091_pt1 | contig 12458 bp, 12 predicted proteins | sample PhyWR2_FD_201032 | JGI IMG/M metagenome (GOLD analysis project Ga0308165, IMG submission 201032) | Phyllosphere microbial communities from UC Gill Tract Community Farm, Albany, California, United States - DLSLW.R2 | ecosystem: Host-associated > Plants > Phyllosphere > Unclassified | place: USA...
TAATGGTATTTATGAATTGGCAAAAGAATTAATTAGCCGTCGAATTAAAAAGACAGGAAAACACAATGAATAGCAAACTGACAACTTTAGCCCTGGCCTTAGCCGCACTGACGGTCAGTTCCACCGTCGCGGCCAAAACGCTGGTGTATTGCTCCGAAGGATCGCCGGAAAACTTTAACCCTCAGTTATATACCTCTGGCACCAGCGTGGATGCCAGCGCAGTGCCTGTTTATAACCGCCTGGTGGATTTTAAACCTGGCACAACCGAGCTGGTGCCGAGTCTGGCAGAAAGCTGGGACCTGAGCGAAGACGGGAAGGTTTACACCTTCCATCTGCGTAAGGGGGTGAAATTCCAGAGCAACAAATCGTATAAACCGACGCGCGACTTTAATGCCGACGACGTGATTTTCTCGTTTATGCGCCAGAAAGACGTTAATCATCCTTATCACAACGTCTCGAACGGCAGCTATTCCAACTTCGAAAGCCTGGAATTTGGCAGCCTGATAACGGCCATCGACAAGGTGGATGATCACACGGTGCGCTTCACGCTGGCTCACCCTGAAGCGCCATTCGTTGCTGATTTGGCGTGGTATTTTGCGTCGATACTGTCTTCTGAATACGCCGATGCGATGCTGAAAGCCGGTACGCCGGAAAAAGTGGATATGGACCCTATTGGAACCGGGCCGTTTAAACTGGCGCAGTATCAGAAAGATTCGCGCATCCTCTTTACCGCATTCCCGGAATACTGGCAGGGCAAATCAAAGCTTGATCGCCTGGTGTTTAGCATCACGCCGGACGCGTCGGTGCGTTACGCTAAAGTGGAGAAGAATGAGTGTCAGGTGATGCCATTCCCGAACCCCGCCGAACTGCCGCGCATGAAGGCCAACAAAGACATTAACCTGATGAGTAAAGCCGGGTTAAATACGGGCTTCCTCGCGTTTAACACGCAAAAACCGCCGCTGGATAATGTGAAAGTGCGCCAGGCGCTGGCGATGGCGATTAACAAGCCGGCGATCATCGATGCGGTCTTCCATGGTACCGGAACGGCGGCGAAAAACCTGCTGCCACCGGGCGTCTGGAGCGCGGACAGCGAGCTGAAAGATTACGAATACGATCCTGAAAAAGCCAAAGCGTTGCTGAAAGAAGCCGGATTTGCCAACGGCGTAACCGTGGAGTTGTGGGCCATGCCGGTACAGCGACCGTATAACCCGAACGCGAAACGCATGGCTGAAATGATCCAGGCCGATTGGACGAAGATTGGTGTGCAGACAAAAATCGTCACTTATGAGTGGGGTGAATATCTCAAGCGCGTGAAGGGCGGTGAACATCAGGCTGCGCTGATGGGCTGGACGACAGCAACGGGCGATCCGGATAACTTCTTTGGCCCGCTATTTACCTGTACTTCTGCGAATGGCGGCTCGAACTCGGCAAAATGGTGCTATCAGCCATTTGATAAAATCATCGCGGAAGCAAAATCGATAACCGATCAGGATAAACGTGCGGCGCTGTATAAAGAGGCGCAACAAATGATGCACGATCAAATGCCTGCGGTGATGATTGCGCACTCGACTATTTTTGAGCCGGTGAGAAAAGAAGTTACGGGCTACGAAATTGACCCCTTTGGTAAACATCTGTTCTGGCAAGTGGATATTAAGTAACCATAAATCACTGCCCGGAGCCTCGCCGGGCAGTCTTTTCGCAATATGTGCTGTCTGCGGCATTTTTTAGCACTACAACCCTCTCTGTCTTTTGCTATAACTTCAATTGCATATCTGCACATAACAGGGATTTACCATCATGCGTACTCAAGCTTTATTTAAAGTTGCAGTGCTCTCTGGCTTGCTGGCATTAGCGGGCTGTGCGTCGAAAGTGGCGCAACCCGATCAATATTCGGGTTTTTTAAAAGATTATTCCGGCTTGCAGGAAACGACATCAGCAACAGGCAAACCGACGTTGCGTTGGGTTGATCCTTCTTATGACGCATCAAAATACGACAGCATCGTTTATAACCCAATTACCTATTATCCGGTTCCTAAGCCAACGACTCAGATTGGTCAGAAATTACTTGATGACCTGCTGGCTTATACCAATACCAAAATGAAAGCGGCGATTGGGCAGCGTAAGCCTATCGTGGCAACACCTGGCCCACGCAGCCTGATTTTCCGTGGCGCAGTGACCGGTGTAAGCTCGAAGAAAGAAGGTTTGCAGTTCTATGAAGTGGTGCCTGTCGCGCTGGTGATCGCCGGGACGCAAATGGCGTCGGGTCACCGTACCATGGACACGCATCTCTATTTCGAAGGTGAGTTGATTGATGCAGCCACCGGCAAGCCGGTCATCAAAGTGGTTCGTAAAGGCGAAGGCAGCGAGCTGAATAACGAAAACTCACCGATGACCGTGGCGACGCTGAAAAAAGTGGTGGATGACATGGCGACCGATGCCACCATGTTTGACGTCAAGAAGACAAAGTAACACTCTATCCGGCCTGTTTATCAGGCCGGATATCTTCACTCATCAGGCCATGCGCAGTCGTTTAATCCAGGTCTCCGGCTTCGCAAACATCACCATATTCCCGGTCAAAATCAGCAAAATTCCAGCGATCCCGTTTACGTGCCAGACGTAGCCTTCATACACTGTCGAGATGGATAAGGCGACCAGTGGGAATAACAGCGTACTGTATGCCGCTTTCCCGGCACCAATCCGTCCAACCAGCGTAAAGTAAGCCCCGAAGGCAATCACCGAACCAAAAATGGCCAGATACAGCAGAGCGCCCATGTAGCTCACCGTCCATTCAGGCGCAAAGTTATCGCCACGAATCAGCGCGATGGCTCCCATAACCAGCGTACCGTAAGTCATGGCCCAGGCGTTGGTGGTCATGGTTTCCAGACCGTTGCGCTGATGGCGCAGGCTGATCATGTTTCCCAACGAAAAACCGTAGGTTCCCAGCGCAGACAAACCAATGCCGAGCAACAGCTCCTGACTCCAGCCACTCGCCAGCAGATCGTCCCAGAATAGGGTGACGATGCCCAGCAGCCCCAGAACCGCGGCCGTCCAGAAGCGCGCTGGCGGGCGCTGCCCGAAGAAAATAAAGCTATTGATAGCGTTATACATCACCGCCATGGAGAAAATGACCGACTCCAGCCCGGTATTGATATACGCCGCGGCGGTGTAAAAACACCAAAAATTGAAGCAGAACACGCAGCATCCCTGAACCATACAGAACAGGTGATCGCGCAACACCATTTTACGCAAACGGCCCAGCGCCAGCAGAACAATCATGATGGTGGCGCTGGCCACGGCAAAGCGCCAGAAAATAGAAACCGGCGCGGCCACTGGCCCTTGCTGCAGGAAGATAGCAATCCAGGTGGTTCCCCAGATAAGCACCACCAGGCCATACAAAAGTGCGTTCATTTTTATCTCTTATCAAACGGCAAAGGCGGAGTGTGGCCTGGACTGTGCTTGCGCGCTTTCAACATCTTGCGGTCGACTTGCAAAATCTTGCGCTTTTTTATTGCGTCATCGCTGGCATCAAAGGGCAACACTTCATAGACTAACGATCTGTTTAATTGCCAGCTTATGACGGTTATGTCCCGCGCCTACGACACTTTCGAAACGCTTCGCCAACAAAACGCCGTGCTGCGGGAAACGGTCGCGCTCAATTCTGGTATCCAACTGGCGGCGTGGTTTAATAAACACGACACCGTCACGGTCAAAAGCAATCATCACACCTTGAGTCTGTACGTGGCGGACGGCTACGAGAGCTACCATAAAACGGCCAGCGGATGGAAAAACGGCGGCGGGCCGGACCGCTTTTGTCTGATGCCGGAGCAAAGCGAATCGAGCTGGGATATCCGCGATGATTTGTCGTTTGTGCATCTGTATTGCACCGATGAACACTTGCGCGCGATAGGCGAGCAAATCTGGGATAAAAACCCGGCGTCGATTGCGCTGGATGAAAAGACCTTCGCCAGCGATCCTAAAATCGCCATGCTTTATCGCCAGTTTTTACTCGGCTGCGACTGGCAACAGCCCGCCAATCAGCTGACTTTAAGCACCGCCAGCACGTTACTTCTGACCCATCTGATCCAGCATTATTCCAGCGTGCAGTGGAAGTTGCCGGTCGTAACCGGCGGGCTGTCGCCCTTCGTGCTAAGACGGGTTGTTGAGTATATCGATAATCACCTTGCGCAGCCGTTGACGCTGGCGGAACTGGCGGCGGAGGCGTCGTTAAGTGAATACCATTTCGCGCGCATGTTCAGCCAGTCGATGAATATGGCGCCGCATCAATACGTTATGCATCAGCGGATGGAAAAGGCAAAAGCGCTGGTTCAGTTCACCCAGCAGCCGTTGACGGACATTGCCCTGGCCTGCGGATTTAGCTCGGCGAGTCATTTCAGTAACCGTTTTAAAGCAACCACCGGGCGGACGCCTTCTCAGTTACGTGCGGCGAAAGCGTGAAAACACGGCATAGCAGATGCCGCCCGCGATTAATCCCCAGAAAGCAGACCCAATCCCCAGCAGCGTCACGCCGCTGGCGGTCACCAGAAAGGTCACCAGCGCAGCATCGCGCTCAGTCTCATGCTGGAGCGCCTGAAATAAGCTTCCTCCAATCGTCCCCAACAGTGCCAGCCCCGCCAGCGTCTGGATCCAGCTCAGCGGCAGCGCGGCCATCAACGCGGTGATCGAACCACCAAAAATGCCTGCGAGCAGATAAAACACACCGGCCGCTGCGGCGGCTAGCCAGCGTTTGCTCGCATCCGGATGCGCATCCGGGCTTTGGCAAATCGCGGCGGTGATCGCGGCGATACAAATCGAAAACACTCCGAATGGCGAGAACAGCAGGGCCAATCCGCCGGTAAAAATCATTAACGGCGAAACCGCGACCGGATAACCTGAGGCTTTCATCGTGGCAAAACCGGGGGCATTTTGAGACGCCATCGTTACGAGGAAAAAGGGCAATCCAATACTGACGAGCGAGGTGAGGGTGAATACAGGTGCAATAAACGTCGGCATCACCACCGATAAAACGACATTATCGGTGACAATGTCACCTCCAAGCCAGGCCATCAATCCGCCCACGACCAGAGTAGCGACAATGGCATAGCGCGGCATGATGGCTTTCGCGATAAGCCAGGCCAGCAGCATACTGCCGCACAGCAAAAAGTGTCCCTCAACATTACTGAACGCCTGCAATCCGAATCGCAGCAGTACTCCTGCAAGCATCGCCGCCGCCAGGGTATGAGGAATAATCTTCATCAGTCGGGCAAACAGACCCGTTAGCCCGCAAAGCAAAATGAGCGCATTAGCGAAAATAAAAACGCCGATCGTTTCACTGAGCGTAACGTCCTGCAGGCTGGTGGCGAGCAGCGCTGCGCCGGGCGTGGACCACGCAGTCAAGACCGGGGCCTTATACCAAAGTGAAAGCGCGAGCGTGCTGACGCCCATCCCTAAACCCAGCGCGGTCATCCAGCCTGCAATTTGCTGTGCGCTTGCTCCTGCCGCGGCGGCGGCTTGCCAGATGATGGCTGCCGAACTGGCGTAGCCGACCAGCACGGCGACAAAACCGGCCAGTACGGCAGGAAAAAGAGAGGTGTCGTTACGCATGATGGCTCCATTGTGCGTTATAGCGTCCGCGATAATGTAGCACTGTGCGCTATAGCGTACAAGTGATACACTTGCCCGCAACGGGAGGCATTATGACTATCACTCAACATCTTGCGACAACCTTGAAAACCGAGCGCCAGGCGCGGGGCTGGAGTTTGTCAAAACTGGCGGACGAGACGGGCGTTTCCAAAGCCATGCTCGGGCAAATCGAACGTAACGAATCCAGCCCGACGGTCTCGACGTTGTGGAAAATCGCCACTGGCCTGAACGTGCCGTTTTCCGCGTTTATTACCCCAGAAGAGCAACCGCAGTCGGTATTTGACCCGCAGCAGCAGGCGATGGTGGTGAAACCGCTCTTTCCCTGGGACGACGCGCTTAAGTTCGACCATTTTTCGATAACCCTCGCGCCGGGCGCGCTCAGTGAGTCAACACCGCATGAAGCGGGCGTTGTTGAACATGTGGTGGTGATAAGCGGTGAGCTGGAGATGTGTATTGAGGGCGACTGGCGCACGATTTTAGCGGATTCTGGCGTACGTTTTGCCGGCGACAAACCCCATGCGTATCGCAACAGCAGTAGCCAGACGGTGCATTTCCACTCTCTTATCCACTATCCCCGCTAACCCTACGCAAAACTGTTTCGCTGTCGCATACTTCTGACTACAATAGCCGCCATTTTGACCCTAACGGATAACGACGAAGTATGCGCCTGCAATCCCATCATCTGGAACTTTTAAGCCCGGCTCGCGACGCCGCCATTGCCCGTGAAGCGATTCTTCATGGTGCGGACGCCGTCTATATCGGCGGCCCTGGCTTTGGCGCTCGCCATAACGCCAGCAACAGCCTGCAGGATATTGCGGAACTGGTGCCGTTCGCCCACCGTTTTGGTGCAAAAGTATTCGTGACGCTTAACACGATCCTTCATGATGATGAACTGGAACCGGCCCAACGTCTGATCACCGATCTGTATCAGACCGGCGTCGACGCGCTAATCGTTCAGGATATGGGCGTGCTTGAGCTGGATATTCCGCCGATTGAACTGCATGCCAGCACCCAGTGCGATATTCGCACTGTGGAAAAAGCGAAGTTCCTGTCTGACGTGGGCTTTACCCAAATCGTGCTGGCGCGCGAACTGAATCTGGATCAAATCCGCGACATTCACCAGGCAACGGACGCCAACATTGAATTCTTCATCCACGGTGCGCTGTGCGTGGCGTATTCCGGGCAGTGCAATATTTCCCATGCGCAGACCGGGCGCAGCGCCAACCGCGGCGATTGCTCGCAGGCGTGTCGTTTGCCTTACACTCTGAAAGACGATCAGGGCCGCGTCGTGGCGTTCGAAAAACACCTGCTGTCGATGAAAGACAACGATCAGACCGCCAACCTGGCGGCGCTGATCGATGCAGGCGTGCGTTCCTTCAAAATTGAAGGACGCTACAAGGACATGAGCTACGTGAAGAACATCACCGCGCATTATCGTCAGATGCTTGACGCGATTATTGAAGATCGCGGCGACCTGGCGCGCTCTTCAGCCGGACGCACTGAGCATTTCTTTATTCCGTCCACGGATAAAACGTTCCACCGTGGCAGCACGGATTACTTTGTGAATGCGCGTAAAGACGACATCGGAGCGTTCGACTCGCCGAAATTTATCGGTCTGCCGGTTGGTGAAGTGTTAAAGGTATCGAAAGATCATCTTGACGTGAAAGTGACGGAAACGCTGGCTAACGGCGATGGGCTGAACGTGATGATCAAGCGCGAAATTGTCGGTTTCCGCGCCAATACCGTTGAAAAAACGGGTGAAAATCAGTATCGCGTGTGGCCGAACGAAATGCCTGCCGACCTGTATAAAGCCCGTCCGAACGCCGCGCTTAACCGTAACATGGACCATAACTGGCAGCAGGCGCTGTTAAAAACCTCCAGTGAACGTCGCATCGCGGTGGATATCGCGCTGGGCGGGTGGGAAGAACAGCTGATTCTGACCATGACAAGTGAAGATGGGGTGAGCGTCACGCATACCCTCGACGGTCAGTTTGATGTGGCAAATAACGCAGAAAAGGCGATGAACAGCCTGAAAGACGGCGTTGCGAAGCTGGGTCAGACGATCTACTACGCCCGTGACATTACGCTGACGCTGCCTGACGCGCTGTTTGTGCCGAACAGCCAGCTCAACCAGTTCCGCCGTGAAACGGCTGAAATGCTTGATAACGCACGTCTGGCGAATTATCCGCGCGGGAGGCGTAAGGCGGTTTCGGTCCCAGCGCCGGTGTATCCGGATTCGCATTTGTCATTTTTGGCGAACGTCTATAACCACAAAGCGCGTGAGTTTTATCATCGTTACGGCGTGCAACTGATTGATGCGGCATATGAGGCGCATGAAGAGAAGGGCGACGTGCCGGTGATGATCACCAAACACTGTCTGCGCTTCGCCTTTAACCTGTGTCCGAAACAGGCTAAAGGGAATATCAAAAGCTGGAAAGCCACACCTATGCAGCTGGTGAATGGTGATGAAGTATTAACGCTGAAATTTGACTGCCGTCCATGCGAAATGCACGTCATTGGCAAAATGAAAAATCACATCGTTAAAATGCCACAACCGGGCAGCGTTGTGGCATCGGTCAGCCCTGAAGAGTTGATGAAAACCCTGCCAAAGCGCAAAGGCGTTTAATTAAAGAAAGTGGGTATCGGGTTTACGCGACTTCTGCCAGTGGTGGTGTTCGCGTAAACCATCTGCTGATTTCTCCGCAACAGCCCTGAGTTCATCGCTGTCGGCTTCATGACGGAGCTGATGGTCCACGTTCTTGACCCACAAAAACTCATGCCCTTTATGTCCTGCCATCAGCTGACCTGAAAATAGCGCACAGGTTAGCAGTATTATTGATAACAATTTTTTAACCATCGTCTCGATGCCGCATCACAATTTGCGGCCATAATGCCAATAATTACTTTGAGTTACTATTCTGGAATGAAATGTATCGCAAATAATTTGTCAATGTGTGCTGACGATGATTAATTACCAAGAGAAATACATCTCATTGTTTACATATCAATCAATATATGAGTCAGCGCAGACAAGGGGTATTTCAAATGTTATTAAAAGTATATGTTCATAATATATACCCCTGTACTGGCGTCCAGATTCGGACGTTACAAATAATAACAAATATGAAAAAGACATTTCTTTTACCAGGTTAAGCAGTAATAATGACGACCCTCTCGTGATATTTGCACAGACAATGGATTGCTACCAAAATGAAAAAACGATTTGCAACGATTATTCCTGGCATTGCAGTCATTGCGCTCGCCACGCTGGCCTATCATGTTTACAGCACCAAGCCAGACTACATCAATGCGGCAGAGGAACGAGTGAGTTCCTATCTGACCAGTGATTACGGTCAGGTATCATGTCAAAGTCAAAAAATAAAAGAAGAAATCTGGCAGATTAATTGCCTGAATTTGACAAAAGGGGCGAGATTTGAATTTACGGTCTTCCCGGCAGAACATGCGCCGTATGTTGTTGCTCGTTCTTTTTATATTGAGGCAGTGAATGATAATGCAAAACAAAGCGCTGAAAAGGGGCTAATGCAATATCTTCAAATTCATATTGAGGGACCCGTCTCTCCGTCCTGACAAACGGCTCAAAATATCTGCTCGCGACAGAACAGTTGTTTAGTCTTTGTTGAAGTTGTGGATGTTAGGTTTATTGCGATCCGCCTCCAGGTATGGAATGCCAGGAACGTAGATATCAAAATACAAATCTATCCATGCAAGCATTTACCGCCAGATAATGGCGGTTTTTTTTGCCTGACATTCAGGAATTTTGCGCTAACGGTTGATAAGAAACTGCTTACGATATTGCGCGGGAGACAGCGTAAACTGCTGGCGGAAATGGTGTCGCAGGGTCGCGGCATGGACGAATCCCGTCTGCGCGGCAATGCTGTCGATGCTCAGCCGACTTGTTTCAAGGAAATCTTTTGCCCGCAGTAGACGTTCGTTGAGCATCCAGCGGGCAGGAGTGGTGCCCGTGGCGTCGGCAAAACGACGTAAAAACGTGCGCTGACTCATCCCGACGCGCGCGGCCAGTGAACTGACGCTATGATTTTGCGTTAGATGCTGGTGCAGAAAATCAAAAAGCTGTCCTAATCGCTCACTTTCCCTGAGTTGCGCCACCGGGCGACTCACTAGCTGCGTTTGCGTGCCATCACGATGCGGGGGAATCACCAGACGGCGGGCCACATGATTGGCGGCCTCCATGCCATAATCCCGACGTACCACATGCAAACACAGGTCAATACCCGCCGCACTGCCTGCTGACGTCAGAATTTCACCTTCATCCTGATACAGCACATCTTCCACCACGGTGATATCCGGGAAGCGCGCCTTAAGCATCTCGGTATACCGCCAGTGCGTTGTGGCTTTACGCCCGTTCAGCAAACCCGACGCCGCCAGCACGAAAACGCCCGAGCAAATCGACAGGAGCTGGCACCCGCGCGCATGGGCTTGACGTAGCGCAGCGCATAATTCTGCGGGAACAATCTCGTCAACGCCGCGCCAGCCGGGGATAACTATCAAATCTGCCGTGTCGAGCAATGCCAGATTGCCATCCGTCAGCAATCGAATCCCGCCGGTTGCCCGCAGCACGCCTTCATCCACCGCCGCGACGGCAAAACGATACCAGTCATCACCCATTTCCGGGCGCGACAGGCCGAAAACTTCGACCGCCACGCCAAACTCGAACGTACATAGCCCGTCATACGCCAGCACCACCACACGCGGTGACGCAGGCTGTCGTAACGTTGTCATCTTCTTGCTGTTTTCTGGCATAACCGCTGGCATTCACTGGCTGAATTTCTGGATAAAGTACTGTTAACACAAACGCCCAACTGGAGAAAGCACCATGAGTTACGTCTCTGAATTTCCCGCCGCAGACCCGCAGGAGTCTGTCGCCCATTTTCTGCGCCGCCTGAGTGTCGAAACCGACTGTGCCGACGTTCATCACGCCCTAACGCATCAGCAACAGGACTTTGTTTTATTGCATGTCGTTGGGCAGCCGACGCAGTTTGCCCGCCGCCATTTGCCGGGCGCGGTTCATCTGCCCTGGTCGGCAATCAATGCTGACACGATGGCGCAATGGCCAGAGGACACGCTGTTCGTCGTTTATTGCGCAGGACCGCACTGCAACGGCGCCGACAGAGCCGCGCTGAAGCTTTCCCGACTCGGCCTGCCGGTCAAAATCATGATAGGCGGCATCACTGGCTGGGAAGATGAACAGTTTGCGTTTGTCTCTGACGAACAGCCTCAAGATGAATAAAATTCATCTGCCATGAATTTTTCTCGGTTGCCCTCGCGGCAGTGATATGACATCTTTTGGACATATAGCCATCCAGAAGTCTAAAGATTCAATTGATGAATTATCACTGTCAGCAATCAATTGCGGGCAGCTAAGGAGAAAACCATGCAACGACACCATGCCCCGTACCGCGCCGATGTAGTCGGCAGTTTTTTGCGTCCTGATGCGATCAAGCAGGCGCGAGTAAAATTCGCCAGCGGTGAAATCGATGCGGGAGAGTTGCGCAGCGTTGAAAACGACGCGATTCGCCACGTTGTTGAGCAACAGTGCGCCTGTGGGCTGCACGTGGTGACCGACGGTGAATTCCGCCGTGCGTGGTGGCACTTCGACTTCTTCGATGGTTTGCAGGGCGTTGAGCGCTACGATTCCAGTCAGGGCATTCAATTTAACGGCGTACAAACCAAAGCACACGGCGTGCGCGTGACCGGTAAATTAGGCTTTGGCGACCATCCTATGCTCGAAGACTTTCGCTATCTGAAAAGTATCAGCGGTAACGCCCAGCCGAAAATGACCATTCCCAGCCCGAGCGTGCTGCATTTTCGCGGTGGCCGTAAAGATATTGATGCGGGCGTCTATCCGGATCTGGACGTCTATTTTGATGACCTGGCCACCACCTGGCGCGATGCGATTCATGCGTTCTACGACGCGGGTTGCCGCTATTTGCAGCTGGATGATACCGTCTGGGCGTACCTGTGTTCCGACGATCAGCGTCGCCAGATCCGCGAGCGCGGTGACGATGCAGACCAGCTGGCGCTGACCTATGCCCGCGTATTGAACAAAGCGCTGGAGGGCAAACCGGACGATCTGACCATCGGATTGCATGTCTGTCGCGGTAACTTCCGCTCGACCTGGATTTCGGAAGGCGGATACGAGCCCGTGGCTGAAATTCTCTTCGGGACGGTGAATGTCGATGCCTTTTTCCTCGAGTACGACAACGACCGCAGCGGAGATTTTGCGCCGTTACGGTTTGTCCGTCCGGGTAAACAGCAGGTCGTTCTGGGGCTGATCACCACGAAAAATGGCGAGCTGGAAAATCCGCAAGGCGTCAAAGCCCGTCTGGAAGAGGCCGCGCAGTATGTGGCGAAAGACCAGATTTGCCTGAGTCCTCAGTGCGGATTTGCCTCCACGGAAGAGGGCAATAGCCTGAGCGAAACCCAGCAGTGGGACAAAGTGCGTCTGGTGACGCAAATCGCTGACGAAGTCTGGTAATCCTTCCCGCACAGCGTTGCACTTTTATAATGCAGCGCTGTGCCATTCTGAGTCGTTCCCCTGTCGTCATTCCCGCCCTGAACTCCTCTCTGCAGCTTACTGATTCACGATAACGCGCTAAAAAGCCGATTGTTTTTCGTTCTGGCATCCTTTTTGCTCTGCCTAATCCTGTCTAAGACGTTTTGCTTTTTCTGCGTCCACGCCGTAACGGACGTATTCGCACAGCTTTCTTTTCAGGAGTGAAAATATGCATCGTCGTACCTTGTTAAAAGCTTTTGCGCTGTCGGCTTCCGTGGCGGCT
>Ga0308165_1005093_pt1 | contig 12455 bp, 11 predicted proteins | sample PhyWR2_FD_201032 | JGI IMG/M metagenome (GOLD analysis project Ga0308165, IMG submission 201032) | Phyllosphere microbial communities from UC Gill Tract Community Farm, Albany, California, United States - DLSLW.R2 | ecosystem: Host-associated > Plants > Phyllosphere > Unclassified | place: USA...
TCTTCGGCTTCTTGCTCGTCACGCGCTCGCAGGACGCCTCGGCTGCCCTCGAGCTCGTGACCGTGGTGTTCGGCATCTACGCCTTCGTCAGCGGAGCCGTGCACATCGTGTCCGTCTTCGCGATCCGATCCGTGGCGCAGGAGATCGACCGCGCGCTCACAGGCCGCAGCCTCGTGGTCGACGCGATGGCGGCCCGCCAGGTGGCCGCCCGTGAGGCCGCCGAAGAACGTGCCGAGGCGAAGGCCGCGGCCTCAGCCGAGAAGAAGGCCGAGAAGCAGGCGGCCAAGGAGCACGGGCGCGATGGCGACCGTGCAGCGCGCGACCGCAAGGTCATCCACCTACCCGACGGTTCGGAGGGGCAGCACGGTACTGGGGCTTCCGGCACTTCCGGCACTGTCGGCACGGCTGGTGCCGCGCGCACCGGCGAGACGTCGGCCGAGGCCCACGACCGTCGGCTCGACGACGAGCGCGCCGCGGCGGGCTTCCCCGACAGCCCCGGGATCGTCGAGGCCCCGCACCCCGTCGTCCTCGACGACCAGGGCTCGGGCCGCATCCCGGCACGGACGGACCGGGACGGCGGTGCGCAGGCGCAGGCACCGACCGCGCCGACCGCACCCGCACCCGCAGCCGACGACGAGGTCTTCGACGTCGCCGCGACCGAGGGTGACCAGCCCCGGACGACCTTGACCTCCGGGACCTCCACCACTGGCACGACCGGGTCCGAGAGCCCCGAGGGCGAGGCACCGCCCCACGCCTGACGAGTCGCTGTCCCACGTCCGACGTGGCGTCACCCCGCGCCTGGCCCGGCGTCACCCCGCAACCTGCCCGGCGTCAGCCTGCGTCGGGCACCAGCCCAGCGTCTCGCCCGAGCGTGACCCGCAGCAAGGCCTGGCCCGCGCCGTCACCCAGGACCCTGACGTCACGCAGGACGAAGGTCTCGGGCAGGTTCCCGACGCCGAGGTCCATGGCCCCCACGATCCCGCCGACCGAGAGCTCGGGGCTCACGTGGGTGACGACCTCGTCGACCAGGCCGGCCCTGAGGAACTCGGACGCGAGAGCGGGGCCGCCGTCGAGCAGCACGTGCCGACCGCCGAGGTCGTCGATCGCCCGCAGCGCGAGGTGCGGGTCGCGCGTCGCGAAGTGCAGGGTCCGGCCGGGTGCGTCGAAGACCGGCAGGCCCGGGTCGAGGTCGCGTGTTCCCAGCACGACACGGAGCGGCTGCCGTGCGGACGGCGTCCCGTCGGGGTCGAGGACGGCGAGCGACACGTCGTGCGCGAGGACCGCCCAGGTGCTCACGACGAGGGTGTCGGCGGCCGACCGGAGGGCGTCGAGGTCGGGGGCGGGCGTGCCGCGGTCGACGACCCAGGTGACGAACGGGCGCCCGGGACGCGCGTCGTCTCCCGGATGCGGGGTGCGCGACCGAGCAGCGGCCTGCGCGGCCGGGGTGGCCGGTGCGGTCTTGCTGTCCCCGGCGCGCAGCGCGTCAGCCTCGGGGGTCGTGCGGAGGTGCGTGGACGGTGTCTGGGCCCCGGTGTCGGAGGGCTCGGCGCGCATGGTGGTCTCCGGTGTCGTGCGGCGACCATGCTCAGGCGCGCCGCTCGCCCCTGCAGCGTGGTCGACCAGTCTGGTCAGTCTGGCTCTTCATCGACCAGAATGGTCAGTCTATGAGGCGCCCCGCGGACGGCGTCGTGGCCCGCGGCAGTGATCTGCACCACCGCACGCGCCCGCCGGTGGGCGCCAGGCGTGGAACGGCTGCGGATGTCCTGGAAGGTCCTGGGTGAGCGCCGCTGCTCCCCGTGCGAGTTCTCCGTCCACCCGTAAAATGAGTCGATGCCACGCAGGACGACGACGGAGACGACCGAGGCGATCCTCGACAACGCCGCGGGGCTCCTCGCGTCGCTCGGGCCACGGGACCTCTCGGTCCAGGCCGTCGCGGACGCGACCTCCCTCGCCAAGTCGTCGATCCTCTACCACTTCGGCTCGCGTCAGGGGCTGCTCGACGCCGCCGTCCAGCAGTGCGTCCGCGAGGCCGTCGGTCTGACCGAGGTGACGGGCGACGACCGCGCGCGCCTGCGTGCCCTCGCCGAGCTGTCGCTGGACCGTCCGGGGTGGATCCGCCTCGTGATCGCCGGGGTGACGAACCTGCACGGGACCGAGGTCGCCGCAGGTCTGCGCCCTGCCATCGAGGCGCTCTACGGGCTCTTCGGGGTGGACATCGAGAACCCTCTCGCCGACCCGGACCGCGCCATGCGCGTGACCGGGACCCTCGGCGCGCTGGCGATCTTCGTCATCGACGCCCCACCGCTGCTGCCGCCGGCGGCCAGGCTCCAGGCTGTCGAAGACGTGTGCGCGGGCATCCTCGAGGCGGGTCGGGGCCGTGCGGCTGGTGCCGCCGTGGCGGTCAGCTGACGCCGAGGGCCCTGAGCCACGCGTCGGGCAGCAGCGCGTACCCGACGAAGGCCACGATGTCGAGGATCGTGTGGGCCACGACGAGCGGCATGACTCGCCGCCGTCCCCACCGTGACTGGTAGAACCACGCGAAGACGATCCCCATGACGACGTTGCCGAAGAACGGCCCGATGCCCTGGTACAGGTGGTACGAGCCGCGGATCAGGGCGCTCGTCACGATGATCTTCACGGTGCCCCAGCGCAGGTCCCCGAGGCGTTCGCTGAGGTAGGCCACGACGATGATCTCCTCGAGCAGGCCGTTCTGCAGGGCCGCGAGCACCAGGACCGGGACCGCCCACCACGTCGAGTCGAGGGCGGCGGCCTGCACCTCGACGGTGATGCCCAGGGCCCTGCCGGCGACGTAGAGCCCGAGGCCCGGGATGCCGATGACAGCGGCGAGCCCGACGCCGTAGCCCACGTCGCGCAGCGGGCTGGTGAGGTCGAGGCCGATGCGCCGCAGCGTGCCCGGGCCGCGGGCGGACAGCAGGAACAGCGCGAGGGCGACGGGGACCAGGTTGAAACCGATCGACAAGACCTGGAAGGTGAGGTCGACGTAGGGGCGGACCGACTGGCTGGCGTTGAGGGTCGCGGACTGGTCGCGCAGCGCCGTGTCGGCGGTGAGCCGGGCGATGATCCGCACGATCGCGTACACCCCGGACTGCCCGAGGCTCAGCCCGAGCAAGATCCAGACCTCGACGCCGATGCGTCGGCGCTCGTGCCGGGTGAGCGGTTCGCGCTGGGCTGTCGCGGAGGCGCCGGTCGGCTCGGTCGGGTCGGGCTGGTCAGTCATGGACCGGTTATAGCACCGCGCGCCGCGTGCAGCCTGGGCTGCGACTCGGGGTGCCGACGAGGAGCCCTGCAGGAGGTCCTGGGAGGAGCTCCCGGGAGGCGTTCCCGAGACGAGAGTCCGGGCGTGGCTCGATCAGCCCCGGTTCTCGCGACGCTTCGACAGGACCATGAGCCCGATCCCCGCGAGCAGCCCGAGCCCACCGCCGACGACGATCCCGGTCCACGGGGTCCCCTCGGAGTCGTCGTCCTCGGCCGCGGGCGTCGTGGGACCGGTGGGGGAGACGCCTGGCTCGGGGGAGGCGTCGGCGGGGAGGGCTGTCATGTGGGCGGCTGCCGGCGCGGCGGCGAGGGTCGAGGCAGTCGGAGCGGTGCTGGAGATCGCGACACCCACCGGGCTGATGCTGACAGCGCCTCTCTCGGCGACGGGCGCTGGGGCCGCCAGGGCGCTCGGGGTGCCCACGAGCAGCAGGGCGCCGAGGGCGACCGTCACGAAGAGCGGGCGGGAGGTGCGTCGTCGGCCTGGCATCGCGCCAGCCTATCTGCCGAGCGTGACGAGCCTGCTCCACGCCTGGCCGTCCACGCCGGGCGGTCGGCGGTGCGCTCGGCCCTGGTCTGCTGATCCCAACCTCGCCGCCCCGCGGGTCTTGCCGCCCGCACCCCGCCGTGGCACACTGACAAAGTACTTTGCACCGCAAACCTCATCGACGGAGTCACCATGACCGACGACGGCACGTCTCGACCCTCGGGCGCTCCCGCAGAGTCCCCGCTCGACGCGGCCGAGAGCCTGCGGATCATCGCCGCGCAGACCGCGAAGGTGCGGTCCAGGGAGCCCGACTCCCGGCTGATCTTCGCCGCGTGGGGCGCGGCCTGGCTCCTGGGGTACCTCGCGCTCTACCTCACGGCCACGGGCCGCGTCGGGCAGCCGCAGGTCACCGAGGGCTTCTCCCTGCCTGCGGGGTGGGCCTTCGCGGTCTTCGGCCTCGCGATCATCGCGGCGATGGTCTTCACCGTCGTCCACAGCACCCGGGCCAACGCGGGGATCAAGGGAGTCTCGGCGTCCTTCGGGGCCATGTACGGATGGACGTGGTGCCTCGGCTTCGTCGCCATGTCCGTCATGCTCGGCGGGCTCGCGCGCGCCGGTGCCGGGCCCGAGGTCATGGCGGTGGCTTCGAACGCCTGCTCGTGCCTGCTCGTCGGCGTCCTCTACATGGCGGGCGGGGCGTTCTGGCAGGACCGTCAGCAGTACGCGATCGGCGTGTGGATCATCCTCGTCGCCACGGTCGCTGTCTTCACGGGTCTGCCGCAGACCTATCTCGTCATGGCTGTGCTCGGGGGCGGCGGGTTCTTCGTCGGGATGGTGCTCGAGCACCTGCGCCGCCGCCGCGACCCCTCTGCCGGTGCTGGCTTCGCGGTGGCCGGGCGACCGGTCGGCGCATGAGCGAGACCGGCCTCGACCCCGTCATCCACGCGCAGGCCCGCCTGCGCGTGGTCGCGACCCTCGCGGCCCTCAGCCCGGGGGACCGCATCTCCTTCCCGCGGCTGCAGGACCTGCTCGACATGACCGCCGGGAACCTGTCGACCCACCTGCGCAAGCTCGAGGACGCGGAGTACGTGACGATCCTCAAGACCCACGAGGGCCGCAAGCCCGCCAGCTACGTCGAGCTCACGCCGCTCGGCCGACGCGCCTTCGAGTCCTACACGGCGTCTCTGACAGCACTCCTGAGAGGGACCGCACCATGAGCCAGCCAGCCCAGCCAGCCCAGCCAGCCCAGCCAACCCAGCCAACCCAGCCAGCCCAGCCAGCACCTCCAACCCAGCCAGCACGCTCCGCGCAGCCGATCATCGAGGTCACCGGGGTCACCCGCCGCTTCGGCCCCGTGGTCGCCCTCGACGACGTGTCCCTGCAGATCGCCCCCGGCGAGCTCGTCGGCATCCTCGGCCCGAACGGTGCCGGGAAGTCCACCCTGCTGTCCCTCGTCTCGGGCCAGCGCAAGCCCGACTCAGGAACCGTGCGGCTCTGCGGTCTCGACCCCCGCGACGCGGCCGCCCGCACCTCCCTCGGCCTCACACCCCAGGAGACCGGGCTCCCCGCGACCCTCAAGGTCCGCGAGGTGGTCGACTACATCGGCGGGCACTACCCGGACCCTGTCCCGACGGCCGAGCTGCTCGAGCAGTTCGGGCTGGGCGAGCTCGCCGGTCGCCAGACCGGTGGCATGTCCGGCGGGCAGAAGCGCCGCCTCGCCGTGGCTCTCGCCCTCGTCGGACGCCCGTCGGTGATCCTCCTCGACGAACCCACGACGGGTCTCGACGTCAACGCCCGCCAGGTCCTCTGGCAGGCGATCCGGGACTACCACGCGAGCGGCGGCACGGTGCTGCTCACGAGCCACTACCTCGAAGAGGTCCAGGCCCTCGCCGAGCGCGTGGTCGTCGTCGACCAGGGCGTGGTCCGGGCAGACGACACGATGGACGCGATCCTCGAGCAGGTGGGGGTCCGGCGCGTCGTGCTGCACAGCGCTGGTCTCGCGGTGCCGGGTGCCGCTGAGGCGCGCTTCCCGCAGGTCACCCGCGTGCAGGTGTCGGGCGACAGGGTCGAGCTGTTCTCGCCCGACGCCGACGGCTTCGTCCGCGAGCTCGTCGCGAGTGGGATCGACTTCCACGGCCTCGAGGTGCGCGGGGCGACACTCGAAGAGGCCTTCGAGCAGATGGTGGCCGCCCCGGCCCGCAGGCCAGCCCTCAGCCCCTCCGGTAGCCCCGCAGTCAGCCCTACCGGCGCTCCTGCCGTCAGACCTGCACCCGCACCCGCCCGAGGAGAGCAGCGATGACCACCACCCAGCCCCGAACTTTGTCGACAGCGCACCTCACCCGGCTGCACCTCAAGTACCAGTTCCTCGAGACCGTGCGCGTGCCGATGGCCGTCTTCGGCAACCTGCTGTTCCCGGCGCTGTCGATGTTCTTCTTCGTGGTGCCCCAGCCCTACGTGGCCGACGACCCTGTGGCCTCGACGATGGCTGTCGCGTCGCTCGGTCTCTTCGCCATCTGCTCGGCGAGCCTGTTCACCTACGGCCTGGGTGTCGCGGAGGACCGCGCGCTGCCCTTCGACCCGTTCTTGCGCTCGATGCCGGCAGGTCCTGCGCCGCGGATGCTCGCCCGGGTGCTCAACGGCGGCATCTTCTCGCTGTTCGGGATCGTCCCGCTCGTGCTCATCGGGTGGCTCTTCACCGCGGCGACGGTCACGTGGGCCCAGCTCGCGCTCGGGGTCGTGGTGCTGCTCGTGGTCTCGGTGCCCTTCGTCCTGCTCGGCATGGGGATCGGCTACTCGCTGCCGGCCAAGGCGGCGCTGCCCGTCGTGCAGCTCGTGCTGTTCCCGCTGGCCTTCGCCGGCGGGCTCTTCATGCCACCGCAGTTCTTCCCCGACTGGTTGTCCGTCGTCTCCCAGGCGACGCCCACCCGCGCAGGCCGCGACCTGCTGGTCGGCGCCCTCACCGGATCCGACGTCTACACCGGCGCCTGGCCCGTGCTCCTCGGGTGGACGGCGCTCTTCGCAGCCCTCACGGTCTGGGCCTACCGCCGCGACGAGGGCCGCCGCTTCCGCTGAGGAACGTCAGCGCACACGCCCGAAGTCCCGGCTCAACCGGCGCGGCGCAGCCGCAGGGAGTTGCCGACGACGATCACCGAGCTCGCGGCCATCGCTGCGCCGGCGATCATCGGGTTGAGCAGCCCGAGGGCCGCGAGCGGGATCGCCGCGACGTTGTACGCGAAGGCCCAGAACAGGTTCTGCCGGATGATCCGCAGGGTCTGGCGGGACAGCCGGATCGCCGTCGCAGCGCTGCGGAGGTCGCCGCGGACGAGGGTGATGTCGCTGGCCTCGATCGCGACGTCGGTCCCGGTGCCCATCGCGAGCCCGAGGTCCGCCCCGGCGAGGGCTGCGGCGTCGTTGACACCGTCGCCGACCATCGCGACGACCCGGCCCTCGGCCCGCAGCCGGGCGACGACCTCGGCCTTCTCCGAGGGCACCACCTGCGCGACGACGTCACTGGCGGCGATCCCTACCTGCTCGGCGGCGACGCGCGCCGCACCAGGGTTGTCGCCGGTCAGCAAGATCGGGCGGAGCCCGAGGTCCTTGAGCTCCGCGACGGCCTGGGTCGACGACTCCTTGACGGGGTCCCGGAGCACGACGACCCCGCGGGCCGCTCCGTCCCACGCCGCGACGACTGCCGTCGCGCCGCTGCTCTCGGCCGCCGCGACGGCGTCGCGCAGCGGACGCTGGTCGTCGCCGTCGACCGTCATGCCCTGCTCGGCCAGCCACGAGAGCCGCCCGACGAGCACGCGCGGCGACAGGTCGAGGCCGGAGTGCGCGACCCTGACGACGCCCGACACCCCGCCGCCCGCGGCGCTCACGAAGTCGAGCACCTGCTCGGACCCGACGACGAGGCCGTCGCGCCCGGCATCCACCTGCTCCTGGCCCTCCCGCTCACCACGTCCCTGCTGCGCCGCAGCGGCGATCGCCTGCGCGATCGGGTGCTCGCTCAGTGCCTCGACGGCCCCGGCGAGGCGGAGCGTGCTGTCGTCGCCGACGACCTGCTCGACGACCATGCGTCCCTGGGTGACGGTCCCGGTCTTGTCCAGGACGACCGTGTCGACGCGGCGGGTCGACTCGAGGATCTCCGGGCCCTTGATGAGGACGCCGAGCTGCGCGCCGCGCCCGGTGCCGACGAGCAGGGCGGTCGGGGTGGCCAGACCGAGGGCGCAGGGGCACGCGATGATGAGGACCGCGACAGCGGCTGTGAAGGCCGCCTGCGTGGAGTCACCCCAGACCATCCAGGCTGCGAAGGTCGCCAGGGCGACGACGAAGACGACCGGGACGAAGACCGCCGAGATCCTGTCGGCGAGGCGCTGCACGGGGGCCTTGCCGGTCTGAGCGGCCGAGACGAGCCGGCCGATCTGCGCGAGGGTGGTCTCCTCGCCCACGCGCGTCGCGCGGACGACGAGGTGGCCGGAGGTGCTGATCGTCGCCCCGGTGACGGGGTCGCCCGGGCCGACGTCGACGGGCACGGGCTCGCCGGTGAGCAGCGACGCGTCGATCGCGCTCGTGCCCTCGACGACGACCCCGTCGGTCGCGACCTTCTCGCCCGGTCGCACGACGAAGAGGTCGTCGGTGCGCAGCGACTCGACAGGGACGCGCTGCTCGACGCGGCGACCTGAGTCGTCTGTCGTGAGGACCACGACCTCCTTGGCGCCGAGGGCGAGCAAGGACCGCAGGGCGTCGCCGGCGCGGCGCCGCGACCTGTGCTCGGCGTAGCGGCCGGCGAGCAAGAAGGTGGTGACGACGGCGGCGACCTCGAAGTACAGCTCGGGCCCCGTCATGGCCGCGTGGTCGGCGGCCGGGAAGAGGGTCGGCGTCATGCGCATGCCGATCTCACCGGCCCCGCCGAAGAGCAGCGCCCAGAGGGACCAGGCCGTCGCCGCGACGACGCCGACCGAGACGAGGGTGTCCATGGTCGACGCCCCGTGCCGCGCAGCACGGGAGGCCGCCCTGTGGAAGGGCCAGGCCGACCAGGTGACGACGGGAAGCGCCAGCACGGCGACGACCCACTGCCACCCGTCGACCTGGAGCGCGGGGATCATCGAGAGCAGGACGACAGGGACCGACAGGACCGTCGAGACGACGAGCCTGCGCCGCAGGTCTGCGCCACGGTCGGGGGTCGGTGCCGAGGTGTCTTCACCCTCGACCATCACGTGCGCCTCAGCCATCGAGTGGCCGGACAGCGCCATCTCCGCGGAGGAGTGGTCGTGCGCTGCCTCGGGTGCGTGCGCTGCGTGGGGCGAGTGCGACGTGCCGGGCGCGTGCGCTGCGTCAGGAGCGTGGGACGTGTGCGCTGTGCGGTGCGCGTCTGGTGCGGGGGCTGTGGCAGCTTCACCACCAAGCCTGCGCCGCCCGGTGACGCGCGCGTCGTAGCCCGCCTTGGCGACCGCCGCGACGAGCTCTGCCTCGTCGACGTCCTCGTCGAGCACGACGTGCGCGGACTCGAGCGGCAGGTTGACCGTCGCCACGACCCCGGGAAGCCTGTTGAGCCGCTTCTCGACGCGGGCCACGCACGAGGCGCAGGTCATGCCGCTGACGGCGAGGTCGATCTCCGCGACGGGCTCGCGGTGGTCCTGGGTCGGGTGGTCTGTCGTCGGGCCGGACATGTCAGCTCCTCGGTGGTGCAGGGTGCGTCTCTCCCTCCACCATACCCCTAGGGGGTACTATGTCCAGGTGTGCTGGGTCACGCGAGGGACCACAGAGGATCGCCCCTCGAGACCTCAGCACGTGCCGAGGGTCAGCGACCCGCAGCCCCCCGCCGCCGGACAGCCAGCGTCCCGACGCCCACGACGAGCAGGAGAGCCGCGACGGCGAGCGGCGCCGCGGGGTCAGACCCTGTCGGCGGGAGCCTGCCGCCGTCCCCGCCGGTCCCGGTCCCGCCGGGCGGCACGGCGCCCGGCGCCGTCGTCGGTGCCCCGGTCCCAGGGTCACCCGGCCCGCCGGACGGCTCGGTCGTCGGCCCGGCCGTCGGAGGTGCTGTGGGCTCTGTGGTCGTCGGCTCGGGGGTCGGCACCGCAGCGAGCACGAAGCTCTGGTCGGCGTAGACCTCGCCGGCGGCCGTCACGGTCACGGTCACGCTCTCCGGACCGGCGACCGTGTACCCCTCGGGCGGGACCACGCTGACGGTGTACGTCCCCGGTGCCAGCTCGTCGAGGGCGTAGGCGCCCGACGCGTCGGTCGTGAGCGTCCCAGGGCCCTCGGGTCCGTCGACCCGGAGGTCGACGCCGGCGAGCGGTGTCCCGGCCTCGTCGGTCACCTGTCCGCTGACGGCGCCGAGGACGGCGAGCGCGAAGTCGACGTCGGTCACGTCGGTGCCCTCGACAGTCTCCTCACGCGTGCCGGCCCCGAGGACGACGTACCCCGCGGGCGGGTCGACGGTCACCGACCACGCACCCGGGGCGAGGTCGCCGAAGCTGTAGCTGCCGTCGAGGGCGGTGAGGGTCTGGAGCGTCGCGCCGCCGGGGCCCGTCGCGGTCACGAGGGCGCCGGGGACGGCTGTGCCGGAGGCCGTCACCGCTCCGGAGAGCGAGACCTCCGGGGCGGCCTGCAGCACGAAGTCCTGGTCGGTCACGGGTGCCTCGGAGTCAGGCGGGACCGTGAAGGTCAGGGGCGGGGTCAGTGCTGTGTACCCGTCGGGGGCGGTGACGGTGACGACGTGGTCGCCCACGGGCACCGAGTCGACGAGATAGCTGCCGTCCGACAGGGTGACGACGGACTGCGGTCCTCCGGGGCCGTCGACCGTCACGGTGACACCGCCGAGAGGAAGCCCGTCGGAGTCTCGGACGTTCCCGCTGACGGCGGCCGGGATGATGTCGCGGACCGTGAAGTCGACTGCGCTCGCGTCGGTCGTGGAGAGGTCGACCGGGAGGCGGACAGGGCTCGTGGCGATGCTGCCGTCGGGCGCGGCCAGCTCGACCTGGTAGCCGTCGGTCGCCGTGAAGCCCTCGAAGGAATAGCTGCCGTCGGGGCCCGAGAAGCTCGTCGCGAGCGTCTCGCCGGCGGGTCCGAGCAGGGTCAGCGTCGCGCCCTCGAGCGGGCCCTCGGCGCCAGGGGTGACGTCGCTGACGACGCCGCTGACGTCTCGGGCGAGTGCCGCGAACCACGTCTGGTAGACGGGGAACCCGGCGCGCCGGGTGAAGGTGAGCGTCAGCGTCGAGACGGGTGCCGACGGCTCGAACCATCCCGCCGAGCCCGAGGTGTCGATCGCGGCGGCGTTGCCGGTGAGCGTGCGGGTGGTCGCGTCCCAGGAGGGGAAGTCGGTCGTCACGCCTGTGCACGAGGGCTTGCCCGCGAGGCCGGGGGCGCAGTAGTTGAACCCGCCCTGGTACCCGAGCTCGGTCGCTGTCAGCAGCCGGCCGTCGGCTCCTGTCGCGGCGACCTGGACCTGGTCGGCATCGATGTCACCGAGGACGAAGGTCCAGCCGCTCGCAGGGGTCGGCCTGTCGAAGGTGTAGGTGGTCGTCGAGGCGCCTGTCGACGAGTCGACCCGTGGCCGGAGGTTGAGGTACTGCTCGTCGCGGCTGCTGCCGTAGCGCTGCCCGACCGGCGTCCCGGCGCTCAGCCAGCTTGTCGCCCCCGAGACGACCGCGACACCCCCGCCGCGGGAGTCCGAGCTCATCTGGGCCCCGGGGAACCCGCCGGCGAGCGGCGCGACGGAGGTCGACCAGCTTCCGGGACCGCCGTCGAGCGGCGCCCAGTCGGCCCATCCCGTGGTGGTCACGGCAGATGCCGGTGCCAGCACCCCGCCGGCGACGAGCCCGCCCGAGAGCGCGACGGCGGCCGCTGACAGGACGGCCACGAGCCGTGGGGCGCGGCGTCGTGCGCGGGGAGCGGGCTGTCGGGCGGGCTGGTGGCTCGGTGCCATGTGCGGTCCTCCGGAGGCGTCGTCGCCGTCCGGCTGCGCGGGCGCGCTCCCCCTGGCGATCAGTAGTCAGGACGAGATCCGCTCGGCCAGGCCGGCGGGCGGCGTCTTCACCCGCCCACCATCGTCGACGACTGTGACGCGGATCGCATCTCGAGGGCCCGTCAGGCCGGGTCGCCCTCGTAGAACTCTTCGCGCTGCTGGTGCTGCTCCTTGCTCTGGGCGGCGAGGCCGTCGACCTCGACGTCGACCGAGGCGGTCTCGTACCCAGCCTCGGTGACTGCCGCGCGCAGCGCGCTCTCGTCGAGGGGCTCGTGGGACAAGATCGTCACCTCGGAGACAGCGTCCTTGCGGAGCTCGACGCTGATGCGCTCGACTCCCTCGACGCCTTCGAGCTCTTCGGTGACCGACGAGACGCAGTGGGCGCAGGTCATCCCCGGCACTCCGAGGGTGGTGATGGTCGGCATGGTGGCTCCTTGTTCGATGGCGGGCTGGGCGTGGGTCGGGACTGCTGTGGTGCGGTCCCGGGAGGTGGGGTGGGCCGTCGCGGTGAGGGGATCGTCCCGCTGGCGGTCGGGGAGGTCCGCTGTCAGCTGCGGACGAGCCGCGCGATCGCGTCGGCGGCCTCGCGGACCTTCGCCTGGCCTTCCTCGTCGGAGGACTGTGCGGCCTGCACGACGCAGTGGCCGAGGTGGTCTTCGACGAGCCCGAGGCTCACGGCCTGGAGGGCCTTGGTCACGGCGGAGACCTGTGTCAGCACGTCGATGCAGTAGG
>Ga0308165_1005094_pt1 | contig 12455 bp, 10 predicted proteins | sample PhyWR2_FD_201032 | JGI IMG/M metagenome (GOLD analysis project Ga0308165, IMG submission 201032) | Phyllosphere microbial communities from UC Gill Tract Community Farm, Albany, California, United States - DLSLW.R2 | ecosystem: Host-associated > Plants > Phyllosphere > Unclassified | place: USA...
CGTTGAGCTGGAAGCCCGCTGACCAGGCGGACGTTGATACGATTGCCACTGCGACTGCCAGCGCAGTCTTTTTGAACAGGGTTTTCTGGCTCATGACCATAACCTCATTGAGTTATTTTTATTCAATAATTGTTACACGTAGTAACAGGAGCGCGAAGTGTAGGGTCTGTGGTAACACTTAGAAATCAGACCAGTGGCGAGAGTATAGGTCTGACCAGATGGAATGTTGCAAGTTTGTTTATTAAGTTTTTCGAAGATGTTTATCGAAACGGGATCTGCGTGGCAAAAATGCGACCAGTCGCACTCATAGAAAAGGGTGATTTTTGCGTTAGATCATTTTTTAGTGTGATATCGGTCACTTATCCCCTTTTGCGCCATTAACGACTGGAGAGACCTCCGGCACGGGCGTAAAATATCAGTAACGTGTTTATCTCGCGCCGTGCGCGAATCCAGAGGAACTTGAGCTATGAGTAAATGCAGTGCTGATGAAACCCCGGTTTGCTGCTGTATGGATGTCGGTACCATCATGGACAATACCGATTGCACCGCGTCTTACAGCCGCGTGTTTAGCAAACGTGCGGACGCTGAAGAGACGCTGAGCGCGTTAACAAAACGTGCTCGCGATGTTGAATCCGACCCTTGCGAAATCAAATCTACGCTCACTGAAGTCGAAGGTGGCGTGAAACTGGATATCGATTTCATTTTTGCTTGTGAAGCAGAAACATTGATTTTCCAGCTCGGCTTGCGTTAATCCCGTCTTTTACGCCTCTGTGCTTCAGGGGCGTTTTCTTTTTCTTCTCTGTGTTTTAGCTCGCACTTTTTCGTTTCCCTGATTGGCTGAATGTAAAAAAATGGTTAAGACTGTTATCAGGTCAGACCACTTTGCGCATTTTTGTCATTTATAGGGGAGTGTTATGAGTCAGGCATTACCGCTTATTACCCGTCAGGGCGATCGCATTGCCATTGTCAGCGGATTGCGTACGCCATTTGCACGTCAGGCGACGGCATTTCATGGAATACCGGCTGTCGATCTGGGGAAAATGGTGGTGGGGGAGATGCTGGCTCGCAGCGAGATATCTCCTGATGTCATCGAGCAGCTGGTTTTTGGCCAGGTAGTCCAGATGCCTGAGGCACCGAATATCGCCCGTGAAATTGTGCTCGGCACTGGTATGAATGTGCATACCGACGCTTATAGCGTCAGCCGCGCTTGTGCGACCAGCTTTCAGGCGGTAGCTAATGTGGCAGAAAGCCTGATGACAGGAACCATCCGTGCGGGTATCGCCGGTGGTGCCGACTCTTCCTCCGTGTTGCCTATTGGTGTCAGTAAGAAACTGGGGCGCGTGCTGGTTGATGTCAATAAGGCTCGCACCATGGGGCAACGCCTCAAACTCTTCTCTCGATTGCGTTTGCGCGATCTCGCTCCCGTTCCTCCTGCCGTCGCGGAATATTCGACGGGCCTGCGCATGGGCGACACCGCAGAGCAAATGGCGAAAACATACGGCATCACGCGCGAGCAACAAGATGCCCTGGCGCATCGTTCGCATCAGCGTGCCGCGCTGGCCTGGTCAGAAGGCAAGCTGAGGGACGAGGTGATGACGGCGTATATTCCGCCATTCCGTGAACCCCTTGCCGAAGACAATAATATTCGCGGCGCTTCGACGCTGGCAGATTATGCAAAATTACGTCCGGCGTTCGACCGTAAACATGGCACGGTCACGGCGGCGAACAGTACCCCACTGACCGACGGTGCGGCGGCGGTGATCCTGATGACTGAATCCCGAGCAAAAGAGCTGGGTCTGGTCCCGCTAGGGTATCTGCGCAGCTATGCGTTTACTGCCATCGACGTCTGGCAGGACATGCTGCTGGGTCCGGCATGGTCCACACCGCTGGCGCTGGAGCGCGCCGGATTATCGCTATCGGATTTAACGCTCATCGACATGCATGAAGCCTTTGCCGCGCAGACGCTGGCGAATCTGCAATTACTGGGCAGCGAACGCTTTGCCCGCGATGTCCTGGGCCGGGCACACGCCACGGGTGAAGTGGATGAGAGCAAATTTAACGTTTTGGGCGGCTCGATTGCCTATGGGCACCCTTTTGCGGCTACTGGCGCGCGCATGATTACGCAAACTCTGCACGAGCTTCGCCGTCGCGGCGGAGGATTTGGTCTGGTGACCGCTTGTGCAGCGGGTGGTTTAGGCGCAGCCATGGTTCTGGAGGCTGAGTAATGGAAACGACTTCCGCGTTTACCCTGAACGTGCGTCTGGACAACATTGCAGTTGTCACTATCGACGTACCGGGCGAGAAAATGAATACCCTGAAAGCCGAATTTGGCGTGCAGGTGCGTGGCATTTTGAAGCAGATCCGCGATAACAAGAATATCCGCGGACTCATTTTTATTTCTGCCAAACCCGATAACTTTATTGCGGGTGCAGATATCAACATGATTGCCCGCGCCAGCAGTGCGCAAGAGGCAGAAGAGCTTGCCCGGCAGGGGCAGCAGATCATGGCGGAGATCCATGGTTTATCGATCCCGGTGATCGCGGCGATCCACGGCGCCTGTCTCGGTGGCGGTCTGGAATTAGCGCTGGCCTGTCATAGTCGCGTTTGTACGGATGATGCCAAAACCGTTCTTGGCCTACCGGAAGTGCAGCTTGGGTTATTGCCTGGTTCAGGTGGTACGCAACGATTACCTCGGCTGGTGGGTGTGAGCACCGCGCTGGAGATGATTCTTACCGGTAAACAGCTGCGTCCGCGCCAGGCGTTAAAAGTCGGTCTGGTCGATGAAGTGGTTCCTCATTCTATTCTTCTGACGGCGGCCGTTGAGCTGGCGCAAAAAGGACGGCAGGCAAGCCGTCATTTACCCGTCCGCGAGCGCATCCTGGCGGGTCCGCTTGGGCGCGCGCTGCTGTTTAATTGGGTTGGCAAAAAAACCGAACAAAAAACCAAAGGCAACTATCCGGCGACAAAGCGCATTCTTGACGTTATCGCAACGGGCCTGTCGCAGGGAAGCAGCAGTGGTTATGCCGCGGAAGCAAAAGCCTTTGGTGAACTGGCGATGACGCCTCAGTCGCAGGCATTACGCAGCGTCTTTTTTGCCAGCACCGATGTGAAAAAAGATCCGGGCAGTGATGTCGCTCCTGGGCCACTGAATGCGGTGGGCGTTCTGGGCGGTGGATTGATGGGCGGGGGAATTTCTTATGTGACCGCCAGCAAGGGAAAATTGCCTGTTCGTATCAAAGACATCAACGCGAAAGGCATCAACCATGCCTTGCAGTACAGCTGGCAGTTGCTTGATCAAAAGGTCAAGTGCCGTCATATCAAAGCCAGTGAGCGAGACAGAGAGCTGGCGCTGATTTCAGGGACCACAGATTTTAGCGGTTTCAAGCATCGTGACGTGGTCATTGAGGCGGTGTTTGAAGACCTGACGCTGAAGCAACAAATGGTGGCCGACGTTGAGCAGCACTGCGCACCACATACCATTTTTGCCTCAAATACGTCCTCTTTGCCGATTGGCGATATCGCTGCGAATGCGACGCGACCAGAGCAAGTGATCGGTTTGCACTTCTTTAGTCCCGTAGAAAAAATGCCGCTGGTAGAAGTGATTCCTCACGCATCGACCAGTGCACAAACCGTGGCAACTGTCGTTCTGCTTGCTAAACGACTGGGAAAAACGCCGATAGTGGTGGCGGATAAAGCCGGTTTTTACGTCAATCGTATTCTTGCACCTTATATAAATGAAGCCATGCGGCTGCTCACTGAGGGTGAAAAAGTCGAAAATGTTGATGATGCGCTGGTGAAGTTTGGCTTTCCTGTTGGGCCAATCCAACTTTTGGATGAGGTCGGAATCGACACAGGCACTAAAATTATACCTGTGCTTGAAGCGGCTTATGGTGAGCGATTTAGTCCCCCTGCCAATGTTGTTTCAGCGATTTTGAATGACGATCGCAAAGGCAGAAAAAATGGGCGGGGTTTCTATCTTTACGCAGCAAAAGGGCGTAAAAGCAAGAAACAGGTTGACCCTTCGGTTTACGGGCTTATCAATGTCAGTGGCCAGGGCAAGCTGACCGCGCAGCAGTGTGCTGAGCGCTGCGTCATGATGATGCTTAACGAAGCGGCTCGCTGCTTTGATGAACAGGTTATTAAAAGCGCGCGCGATGGCGATATCGGCGCAGTATTCGGTATTGGTTTTCCACCTTTCCTGGGTGGCCCGTTCCGCTATATGGATAGTCTGGGCGCGGGTGAAGTTGTGGCGACATTGCAGCGTCTGGCATCGCTTTATGGCTCGCGATTTACACCTTGTGAGCGATTAAGGGAGATGGCAGAAAATAATCTGCACTTTTGGCGAGTACAGGAAACTGACCGGGTAAGTTAGGGTCAAAATAGAGTAGATCCTGTGGGGAATGAGATAGTCATTGTCTAATTTATAAACAGAGATTGACTATACTTACGCCATTGAGGTAAAAAACAGCGTTTCATTCATCGAATGGATCAGGCACAATGCCCGGCCATCGGGTTTTCTACCTTCTTGAAGTATTCGCGGGTAGTCAACGCCGGTGATCCTGGTCAACAAAAGCGGTGCAATATGCAAGTTTTTATCATGCGTCACGGTGACGCGGCACTCGATGCCGCCAGTGATTCTGTTCGTCCTTTGACAACCTGTGGCTGTGACGAATCCCGTCAAATGGCAACCTGGCTCAAAGGCCAAAAAGTGGACATTGATCGTGTTCTGGTGAGTCCATTCTTGCGTGCTGAGCAGACGCTGGACGTGGTAGGCGAATGTATGAACCTGCCAAAAAGCGTGGATGTTCTTCCTGAACTCACTCCTTGCGGCGACATTGGCCTGGTGAGCGGTTATCTTCAGACTCTGAGTCACGAAGGCGTCGCTTCTGTACTGGTCATTTCCCATCTGCCACTGGTCGGCTATTTGGTCGCCGAACTGTGCCCTGGCGAAACGCCGCCGATGTTCACCACCTCAGCCATTGCTAACGTCACGCTCGACGAAAGCGGCAAAGGGGTGTTCAACTGGCAAATGAGTCCGTGCAATTTGAAGATGGCAAAAGCTATCTGACGTGACGCGCGATAGGGCGGGTAGACATTGTCACCCGCCAGTCAGTCAGGGCAGCTCAGGTGGCTGCCACTCCTCGATTTCAATCAACACCAGCAATGCGGCATCTCCGCCGTACTCTTTGGGTGCCTGATGAAAAGCCATCACATGGGGATGCTGTGCCAGCCACAGTGGCGTTTGTTGTTTGAGAATATGTTTGCCGTGCCCGTGCATGATACAGGTGCAAAAAACGTGTTCGCGGCGGCAGGCGGCAATCAACGCCCCTAGCTCCTGCTTCGCCTGCATCTGCGTCAGGCCATGCAGATCCAGAAACAGCTCCGGCGAATAATCTCCACGACGTAATTTTTTCAGCTCAAAGTGGCTGACGTCTTCACGTACATATTTCACAGCCCCTTGCGTGTTCAGCAGTGGCTGGAATTCATCTGAAAAATAGTGGCTGTTATCGGCCTGTTCCTGAAGCAGTCGTTTTACCGGCACTTCGGTGACTTTTTTGCGGATCGGACGATGAACAATAGTGTCCTGCGCGATTTGCCGCGTCCCGCTCATGAGCTGGCGAAACAGCGACTGATCCTCCTCGCTAAGCGATGTTTTCTTTTTCATTCGTGGGTCTCATCTCTTATTTCCCTTAGTTTACCTGAGCGAGACGCAAGCAAAACGCATTTTTTCACCTGTCTCGCGCAGCGACAATGCTGATTTATCGCCGTCTTCATGGCAAACTAGCCGCCGAAAATTATGCAAGCATGCCCTGGAGAGAATAATGGATAAAATTTTTGTCGATGAAGCAGTAAACGAACTGCATACCATTCAGGACATGTTGCGCTGGTCCGTTAGCCGCTTCAGCGCCGCCAATATCTGGTACGGTCACGGCACGGATAACCCGTGGGATGAGGCTGTTCAACTGGTGCTGCCATCGCTTTACCTGCCGTTGGATATCCCCGAAGACATGCGCACTGCGCGTCTAACCTCCAGCGAAAAACACCGTATCGTTGAGCGCGTGATCCGTCGCGTGAACGAACGTATCCCGGTCGCTTATCTGACCAACAAAGCCTGGTTCTGCGGCCACGAATTTTACGTCGATGAACGCGTGCTGGTACCGCGTTCCCCGATTGGCGAGCTTATCAACAATCATTTCGCTGGTCTGATTGACCATCAGCCAGAGCATATTCTGGATATGTGTACCGGTAGCGGCTGCATTGCGATCGCGTGCGCCTACGCTTACCCGGAAGCCGAAGTCGATGCGGTAGATATCTCAACCGATGCGCTGGCCGTCACTGAGCACAACATTGAAGAGCACGGTCTGATTCATCATGTGACGCCGATCCGCTCCGATCTATTCCGCGATTTGCCGAAACTGCAATACGATCTGATCGTGACCAATCCGCCGTATGTGGATGCGGAAGATATGTCCGATCTGCCGAATGAATATCGCCACGAACCGGAACTCGGACTGGCATCTGGTACAGATGGTCTGAAGCTGACGCGCCGCATTCTGGCCTGCGCGCCGGATTATCTGACCGACGACGGTATTCTGATTTGTGAAGTCGGTAACAGCATGGTACATCTGATGGAGCAGTACCCTGAGGTGCCTTTCACCTGGCTCGAATTCGACAACGGTGGCGAAGGCGTCTTCACGCTGACCAAAGCGCAGCTCATCGCCGCGCGTGAATACTTCAGCATCTACAAAGATTAATCTTGCGGGCTGTGGCCCGTTTCACCTGCTCAAACAGAGAACAACGATAACGGAGCCGTGATGGCAGGAAACAGTATTGGACAATTATTCCGCGTGACCACGTTTGGTGAGTCGCACGGACTGGCACTCGGATGCATCGTTGACGGCGTCCCGCCGGGCATCGAGCTGACCGAAGCCGATTTACAACACGACCTTGACCGCCGCCGTCCCGGCACCTCGCGTTACACCACGCAGCGTCGCGAGCCTGACCAGGTCAAAATCCTCTCCGGCGTCTTTGAAGGGCGCACCACGGGCACCAGTATCGGCCTGCTGATCGAAAATACCGACCAGCGCTCTCAGGATTACGGCGCGATCAAAGATGTTTTCCGCCCAGGTCACGCGGATTACACCTACGAGCAAAAATTTGGTTTCCGTGATTATCGCGGCGGCGGTCGTTCGTCTGCACGCGAAACGGCAATGCGCGTTGCCGCAGGGGCGATTGCCAAGAAATACCTGGCGCAGAAATTTGGCATCGTAATTCGCGGCTGTCTGACTCAAATGGGCGATATTCCGCTGGCTATCAAAGACTGGGATCTGGTTGAACAGAACCCATTCTTCTGTGCCGATGCGGATAAAATCGACGCCCTGGACGAACTGATGCGCGCCCTGAAAAAAGAGGGTGATTCCATCGGGGCTAAAGTCACCGTCGTGGCTGACGGCGTACCGCCAGGCTTAGGCGAACCGGTGTTTGACCGTCTGGATGCCGATATCGCGCATGCGATGATGAGCATTAATGCCGTCAAAGGCGTAGAGATTGGGGACGGTTTTGACGTGGTCGCGCTGCGCGGCAGTCAGAATCGCGATGAAATCACCACGCAAGGTTTCCAGAGCAACCATGCCGGCGGTATTTTGGGCGGAATCAGCAGCGGTCAGCAGATCGTGGCTAATATCGCACTGAAACCGACCTCCAGCATTACGGTTCCTGGTCGCACGATTAATCGCGCGGGTGAAGAAGTTGAGATGATCACCAAAGGGCGTCACGATCCTTGTGTGGGTATCCGTGCGGTGCCGATTGCTGAAGCGATGCTGGCGATCGTGCTGATGGATCATTTCCTGCGCCAGCGCGCGCAGAATGCGGATGTGACGACCACTCTTCCACGCTGGTAAACATGAAAAAAACCGCAATTGCTCTGCTGGCACTGCTTGCCAGTGGGGCCAGTCTTGCAGCCACTCCGTGGCAAAAAATCACCCATCCGGTGGCGGGCAGCGCGCAGTCGATTGGTGCGTTTTCCAACGGATGTATCGTTGGCGCGCAGGAATTACCGCTGCAGTCTGATACCTACCAGGTGATGCGAACCGATCAGCGCCGTTACTTTGGTCACCCGGATCTGGTGACCTTTATCCAGCGTCTGGGCAATCGGGTTCGCAATCTAGGGTTGGGAACCATGCTGATTGGCGACATGGGTATGCCAGCGGGCGGTCGCTTTAATGGTGGACACGCCAGCCATCAGTCGGGACTTGATGTCGATATTTTCCTGCAACTGCCCAAAGCACGCTGGAGTTCAGCGCAGTTGCTTAAACCTCAGGCGCTGGATTTGGTCGCGCGAGATGGCAAAAATGTTGTGCCGTCGCTGTGGACGCCAGATGTGTTTAGCCTGATCAAGGTGGCCGCAAAAGATAACGATGTGACGCGTATTTTCGTTAATCCGGCGATTAAACAGCAGCTCTGCCTCGATGCCGGCACCGATCGCGACTGGTTAAGTAAAGTTCGCCCATGGTTCCAGCATCGTGCGCACATGCACGTTCGCTTGCGTTGCCCGGCAAACAGCCTTGAGTGCGAAGATCAGCCATTACCACCGCCTGGCGACGGCTGTGGTGCCGAACTGCAAAGTTGGTTTGAGCCTGCCAAACCTGGAACCTCTAAACCTGAGAAGAAGACACCGCCGCCGTTGCCGCCTTCCTGTCAGGCGCTACTGGATGAGCATGTACTGTAATGGATAATTTCGTCGATCTTTTCATGGTGTCACCGCTGTTGCTGGCGGTGCTTTTTTTTGTCGCCATGCTGGCAGGTTTTATTGATGCGCTGGCGGGCGGCGGGGGATTATTAACCGTTCCCGCGCTACTGGCCGTGGGCATGAGCCCTGCGCAAGCATTGGCAACAAACAAACTGCAGGCCTGCGGTGGATCTCTTTCTGCCTCAATCTATTTTATTCGCCGCAAAGTCGTTAGCCTTGCCGATCAGAAGCTCAATATTCTGATGACGTTTATCGGCTCAACTTCCGGTGCGCTGCTGGTTCAGCACGTCCAGTCTGATATTTTGCGTCAAATTTTACCGATTCTGGTTATCTGCATTGGTCTCTATTTTCTGCTGATGCCGAAGCTTGGCGAAGATGACCGACAGCGTCGCTTGCACGGCCTGCCGTTCGCCCTGATTGCGGGCGGTTGCGTCGGTTTTTACGACGGATTCTTTGGCCCCGGCGCGGGTTCGTTTTATGCGCTGGCGTTTGTCACGCTGGCCGGTTTTAATCTCGCCAAATCCACCGCGCATGCCAAAGTGCTGAATGCGACCTCCAATCTCGGCGGCCTGCTGCTGTTTATCATTGGCGGCAAAGTTATCTGGGCCACCGGTTTTGTCATGATGGTGGGGCAATTTTTAGGCGCGCGCGTAGGCTCTCGCCTGGTATTAAGCAAAGGGCAAAAACTCATTCGTCCCATGATTGTGATTGTGTCGGCGGTGATGAGTACCAAACTTCTTTATGACAGCCACGGACAGGAGATCCTCCACTGGTTGGGGATGAACTAATGAACAGTACGCATAATTATGAACAGCTGATTGAAATCTTTGACGGCTGTTTCGCTGATGATTTTAATACCCGTCTGATTAAAGGCGACGACGAACCGATCTATCTTCCTGCTGATGCCGACGCGCCGTACAACCGGATTGTGTTTGCGCACGGGTTTTATGCCAGCGGATTGCATGAAATTTCCCACTGGTGTATTGCCGGGAAAGCGCGTCGCGAGCTGGTCGACTTTGGTTACTGGTACTGCCCGGACGGGCGTGACGCGGCGACGCAGGGTCAGTTTGAAGATGTGGAAGTTAAACCCCAGGCGTTCGACTGGCTGTTCAGTGTGGCGGCAGGTTTCCCGTTCAACGTCAGCTGTGACAATCTCGAAGGGGATTGCGAGCCGGACAGAATTACCTTCCAGCGCCGCGTTCATGCGCAGGTGATGGAATATCTTGAGAAAGGCATCCCGGAACGTCCGGCGCGTTTTATCAGAGCATTACAGAATTATTACCACACGCCGGAATTAAAGGCGGAACACTTCCCATGGCCGGAAGATATTTAACTGAGGAAAGAAGATGATCGCAGAATTTGAATCACGCATTCTGGCGTTAATTGATGGCATGGTTGAACACGCCAGCGACGATGAACTGTTTGCCAGCGGTTATTTGCGTGGTCACCTGACGCTTGCCGTGGCTGAACTGGAAGCGGGCGACGATCACTCACCTGAAGCCGTGAGCGCCGCCGTTGGCCGTGGTCTTGAAAAAGCCATCCAGGCAGGCGAGCTTTCTCCGCGTGACCAGTCCCTGGTGCTGGATATGTGGGATAACCTGTTTGAACAGGCAAAAGCGCAATAAGTTTTCTGCCGGTATGAGAACCCTCTCCCGCAGGAGAGGGCTTCAGCCCACGCCTTACTTAATCGCTTTCCCTTTCAGCAACTTCCGCACCCACAAACGATTCGGGCTCAGCCCTGCAAGCGTCGTGCTGTCCATCGGTATTGGTTCTTCACTCATTTGTGATGCCAGAATTTCTGCCAACAGTGGCGCGGTACATAACCCGCGTGACCCCAGCGCGCCCAGAATAAACAGCCCAGGATAGACCGGTGCAGGGATGGCTGTTTCTTTGTTGTCAGTAAGATCCTGATATTCCGCAAGCGTTGTCTCGTAATCCGGCACGTTGCCCGCCATCGGCAGATGATCGCGCGTCGCACACCGCACGCCGCAACGGGCATCTGCGGCAGTGACATTCACCTCTTTTGCCCATTCGGCTGTCGGGAAGCAATCCACTAAGCGCTGGCGGTTCTGCTGCTGATCGTCTTCGCTGTACTGCATTTCAGTCTGGCCGCGATGATAGCTGGCCCCTATGCAGTGGTGGCCGTTTGCCGGGTTTTGCGGCGTTAAATAGCCGTCATAACACAGCACCTGGCGGAGTTTTTCCAACTGCGGGGTCGTGGGGATATGACTGACCTGGCCGCCAACCGAGTAGACGGGTAACTTTTCCGTTTGCGAGAAGTCCCCGATGCGATGGCCGTTAGCCAGCACAACGCTTGAGTGCTGGACATCCACGCCATTTTTGAAGTGCAGCCGCCAGTCACCTTCCTGACGATTTAAGGATTCCAGCGGATAGCCGTAATGCACATCCATCCCGCGAGATTGCGCCAGACTGAGCACCGCAGCGGTCAGTTCAGCCGGGCATAACCAGCCGCCTTCGGGGTAGTGAATCCCGCCACAGTCAGTTGGCAGGCCGGTATTTTCCAGAACCTGCTGGGCATCCACTGCTGTTGCAATTTGTTCCGGTAAACCCAGTGACAGCATCTGGTCTATTTTTTGCTGACTTTTTTCATCCCAGCCGAGCTGCGTCACGCCGCACCATTCATGAGCAAAGGTAACGGGAAGTGAATCATACAGACGTCGAGCAAAGGTGAATGCCGCCGGGAAAAACTGGCTGATTGCCGGGTCGTGGGCGCTCAGAAGCGGGTACAACGCCCCCTGACGGTTGCCGGATGCGCCATTTGCCGGTGAACTGTCGGCACAGTACAGCGTTACCCGCCAGCCGCGCTGGAGGAGTGCGAGGGCAAGCAGAGCGCTGGCAATGCCGCCGCCGATAATCGCCGTTTCACGTTTTTCTACGCCGCTGCGCGCAAACCAGGGGGCGCGCGCGGGAAGAGTATTGTCCTGCGCCATGACGCCCGTGAGCATTTCGCGTTTGCGGCCAAAACCTTTGCATTTTTGCATGGTAAAACCAGCTTCCTGCAAACCGCGACGCACAAATCCAGCGCAGGTAAACGTTGCCAGCGTCGCGCCGGGGCGAGCCAGACGGGCCATCGCAGCGAATAAATGCTCGCTCCACATATCCGGATTCTTGGCGGGGGCAAAACCATCTAAAAACCAGGCGTCGACCTTTTGATTGAGAGAATCATCGAGCTTGTCGGTCAGTTCATTGATATCCCCGAGCCACAAATCCAGCGTCACTCTGCCTTCATCCAGCAGCAGACGGTGGCATCCGCCAATCGGCAACGGCCACTGCGCCTGTAGCTGTTCTGCCCAATGCGCCAGTTCCGGCCAGTGCTGATGCGCCAGTTTGAGATCCTGTCCGGTGAGCGGAAATTTCTCAAAACTGATGAAATGTAATCTTTGTAGCGTAGCCTCAGGGTGAGCGGTGCGGAACTGCTCAAACGCCTGCCAGAGGGTGAGAAAGTTTAAACCGGTACCAAAACCGCTCTCCGCCACAACAAACTGGCTGCGGGTATGGAGGGGGAAACGCGCACTGATTTGGTTTCCCTCGAGGAAAACATAACGGGTCTCTTCCAGTCCGTTATCATTAGAGAAATAGACATCGTCGAAATCTCGGGAAACAGGTGTACCCTCAGCGTTGAACTCAAGGTTAGCGGGTTGTACGACGTTTTGTTTCACGTAAGTTACTCGTCTGACAGGCAGTG
>Ga0308165_1005096_pt1 | contig 12450 bp, 11 predicted proteins | sample PhyWR2_FD_201032 | JGI IMG/M metagenome (GOLD analysis project Ga0308165, IMG submission 201032) | Phyllosphere microbial communities from UC Gill Tract Community Farm, Albany, California, United States - DLSLW.R2 | ecosystem: Host-associated > Plants > Phyllosphere > Unclassified | place: USA...
GAGCTTATCAGTGCCATTTCATCCCGTATGACAGAGGGCAATAAGCTGCTGGTTGTCGAAGGCATGATGGGGCTTTTCGACGGAGCGCTTGATGGGAAAGGTTCGTCGGCAGATTTGGCGCGGATGCTTGATTTGCCGGTGGTGTTGGTGGTTGATTGCGCTCGTCAATCGCATTCTATTGCGGCACTTATTTCGGGTTTCAGCCAGTTTCGTAAAGATGTGTTGATTGCTGGCGTTATTCTCAATCGGGTTGGCAGTGGCAGGCATGAGGCCATGTTGTGCGAAGCCATCAGACCACTCGGCATAGCCGTTCTGGGCGCAATTCCGCGCGATGAAGCGCTGGTTCTGCCCTCCAGGCATCTTGGGCTTGTTCAAGCGGGTGAACATGCCGATCTGGAGCGATTTCTGGAGCATGCTGCTGATATGGTCGATGCTCATATTGATTTACGCGCATTGGAGTATATTTGGTCGCGGCCAAAGCACCACGAGGCAATGGCGAATGTTCCTCGCCTCACGCCGCTTGGCAGCCGCATTGCAGTTGCGCGAGACGGCGCCTTTGCCTTTGCCTATGCGCATCTACTTCAAGGCTGGCGCAGGCGTGGTGCAGAGCTTTCTTTCTTTTCGCCGCTTGCTGATGAAGCGCCCGATGAAAGCGCTGACGCCATTTATCTGCCCGGCGGCTATCCGGAGCTTTATGCCGGAAAACTGACTGAGGCTCAGCATTTCCAGCAGGGCGTGAGACGCGCTGCGGATCGTGGTGTTCGCATTTATGGCGAGTGCGGCGGCTATATGGTGCTGGGAGAGACGCTGGAAGATTCGTTTGGCATAAAACACCCTATGCTTGGGCTGCTTCCGCTTGAAACAAGTTTTGCCAAACGCAAAATGCATCTTGGCTATCGCAAACTAGAACCACTATCAGGCTCACCATGGCAGGTGCCACTTACGGCGCATGAGTTTCACTATGCGAGCATTGTGCGCGAAGGGGATGCCGAACGGCTGTTCCGCGTCCGCGATGCGTTGGGTGAGGAACTGGGAGAGGCGGGGCTTCGCGTTGGTTTAGTTGCAGGTTCCTTCATGCACGTAATCGATTTTTCCGGAGAGAATGCCTGAACATGACTATTGAGCATGGCGGAGCGCTGGATAAGGCCATTGCACACTTTGGCGGCAAGGCCGAAGACTGGCTTGATCTTTCAACGGGTATCAATCCCGAACATTTTCCGCTGCCAGAATTGCCTGCACCCTTGTGGAATCGTTTGCCTGATGAGGGGCTGTTGCAGCAGGTCCTGACTGCGGCGCGTTCCTATTACGAAGCAGGTACGAATGCGCCAATCGTTGCCAGCCCAGGAACGCAGGCGCTCATTCAGCTTATTCCGACATTGTGTGAACCTGCGACAGCCGCCATTTTGGGCCCGACCTATCAGGAACATGAGGCAGCTTTTAAAGCAGCGAACTGGAATGTGATCGAATGTGCGACGCTCGACGACATCCCGGAAGAAGCGCGGGTGGTTACTATCGTCAACCCGAACAACCCGGATGGCCGGATTGTTGCGCGGCCTGATTTGTTAGGGCTTGCAAGAAAGCTGGGCGAGCGCGGTGGTTTTCTGGTTGTGGATGAGGCTTTTGCCGATCCGCATCCGGAGGTGAGCATTGCAAGACATGCTGCGAATGCGCCGCTGGTCGTGCTGAAATCCTTTGGCAAGTTCTTTGGCCTTGCAGGTGTGCGGCTTGGGTTTTTGCTTGCAAATGATGCGCTTGTGAATCGCGTTGCAGACAGACTCGGTCCATGGGCGGTGGCGGGGCCAACGCTTGCGATTGCACTCCATGCTTTCGAAAGTGGCGTAGAGCTTGAGGCATTTCATAGCCGTATCGATACAAGACGGGCAGAACTTGCCGCGACGCTTGCACAGTGTCAGCTCACTGAAATCGGCGGCACGGCTCTGTTTTCGCTGGTTGAACACGACAATGCTCATGCAATTTACGATGCCCTTTGTGAACGGCATATTCTGGTCCGAAAGTTTGCCTATGCACCAAGCTGGTTGCGCATCGGACTGGCGCCGGATCAGGCGAGCCTTATGCGATTGGACCAAGCATTGCGGGATATTCTCCGCTTAAAAAAGTGATTCAGGAAAGCGCATCAAGTCCATGGAAATAAAGCTGATTATTCTTGCTTTAGCGCTTGTCTTGGATCGTGTGGTGGGTGACCCGCCGCAGCTTTGGCAGAAAATTCCGCATCCTGTGGTCTTGTTCGGCAAGGCGATCAGCTGGGGTGAAGAACGTCTCAATGATCACAGTCTTTCCGTCAATGCACTGCGCAGCAATGGCATGTGGCTGATCATCGGTTTGGTGATTTCCTGTGTTGTGGTAGGGTTGGCGCTAGACTATTTGCTGCCTTATCTTGGTACGGCGGGTGCGCTGGTCGAGATTGTCATCGTTGCGGTATTTCTCGCACAGAAAAGCCTTGCCGATCATGTGCTAGCGGTGGCCTCTGGATTGCGTGAGGATGGCATTGAAGGTGGTCGCAAAGCGGTTTCAATGATTGTCGGACGTAACCCGGATCAGCTCGATGAAGGCGGTATCAGTCGCGCAGCGATTGAAAGCCTTTCCGAGAATGCATCCGATGGCATTATCGCGCCTGCGTTCTGGTTTCTAGTGGGCGGATTGCCGGGACTGTTTGCCTATAAACTCATCAACACGGCCGACTCAATGATCGGTCATCTCAATGACCGCTATCGTCATTTCGGACGCTTTGCGGCTCGTCTTGATGATGTCGCAAACTATATCCCGGCTCGATTGACCGGATTACTCACAGCAATTGCTGCTGCATTCACGGTGGACAAAAAAGCCGGGAAAAGAACACTCAGAGTGATGTGGCGCGATGCGCCGTTGCATCGTTCGCCCAATGCTGGTTGGCCAGAAGCGGCCTTTGCAGGTGCGCTTGAACTGGCACTTGCTGGACCGCGTCAGTATGGGGCTGAGAAAGTCGAAGCGCCGCTGTTTTATGGTGAAGGTAAGCGCGAAGCTGATGCGGCAGATATTGAAGCAGCACTTTCGCTGTTCTGGTCAATGATGAGCGTGATGACAGGGCTGGTTATTGCGGCGAGCCTGATTGGTCTTATTAGTCGGCTGGCTTGAAACTCGTGCCATCATAGCGTTGCAGACGGTTCGGATTGTCAGTCCGATTGCCATTTGCATCAAATTTCAGCGTGCCAATCGCTGTTTCAAACGAATTGCTTCGTAAGATATCGATGACTGACTGCTGCTGTTCCCGCGCTTGTCTAATTGCTTTGGAAGCCAGTTCGACGGTCGCAAAGCCCATGACCGCATAGGCTTCCGGTAAGATGCCCGCCTTGTTGATCGCGTCTGTTGCAGGTTTGGCCGTTGAAAGATCCTGTGCCTTTAGTGGAGCAACCATGAGTGTTCCATCGCTTAGCTTTTGTGGGCCGGGAGCAGCATTCAATATGCTACCGCCTGCGATAGTCAGTGGATATTTAAGCGCCTGAGCACTTGTACCAATGGCTGCAATATCATCACGTTCGCCGCCGACATAAACATGAGTTGCACCGGCGCGACGCAAACGAGAAACCAGCGCATTCTGGTTTTCGAGCCCGGGCCGGTAAGTATCGGTAAAGACGGGCTGCAATTGCTGGTCTTTGAGACTGGTCAACACATGCGCTGCGCGCTCGCGGCCCTCAATGGTGCCGTCATCAATAATAGCAAATGGTTGCGCGCGCCACAGACTACCAAGGAAACTGCCTGTCGCCCGTGTTTCCTTGTCGAGCGACGTTGTCAGACGAAAAACAGCCATTGTTGGTGATGCGCGTTTTTCGGTCAGTGTGGGTTCGCTCACGCCAGAGGTGATGATAGGAATATTGTTTTGGGCGAGCAGAGGAAGTGCTGCTTCAAGCGCTTCGGAGCACAAAAAACCAGCAGCAATCTGCACTTTTTCCTGAACAAAACTTTCGGCAGCCTGCTTGCCACCTTCTGCATCACAGCGATCATCTGCGATGATAAGCCGTGCATTTACCGCTGTAGCAGCCACATTCGCGCCATCCCGAAGCTGACTGCCTAGTGCTGCGAAGTTTCCGCTTAAGGGGGCAGCAAAGCCGATACGTATATCGGTTGGATTGTCCTGTGCTTTGGCGCTTGCGCCAAGTGTTGTGAAAGCCGAAAGCGCGATCAGCAGCAGCTTTAGATGCTTGCGCCCATACAGTCCGTTGCGGAAAACCGCTGTATATTTTTCAGGAAGCTGCTTTGGCTTGATCACAGAGGCGGTCTTCTTCAAACATTTCATGACAAATTCAACGAAAAGTGGGTAGCGGTTTCCTCGCCTTTGTGCAATGCCCGTAAGCAGATACAGGTAAACGGAGAGACATCTGCGCTAACCTGACAGTCAATACGGATAGTTGCTCACGTGCAAATGCAAAATAATGCTTCCCCCGATGCTGTTTCTGTTGAGCCAAAGACTTATCGCGATGCGATGAGCCATTATGCAGGCGCAGTTCAGCTTGTCACGACTGCTGGTTCGGCTGGCCGCCGTGGTCTTACATTGACCGCTTCTTGTTCGGTCTCGGATAATCCTCCGACTGTGCTGGTCTGTTTGCAGAAATCTCATCCGGAAAATCATCTTTTCATTGAAAATGGAGTTTTCGCAGTCAATACGCTCGCAGGCACCCACGAGCAGCTGGCGGATGCGTTTTCCGGTCGGCTGGGGATGACGCAGGATGAGCGTTTCGAGCTTGCAGAGTGGGACGTGCTTGCAACGGGCGCACCGGCATTAAAAAACGCACTTGCGGTTTTTGACTGCCGCGTAACCAGCGTTCAGGAACACTCAACCCATCATGTGCTGTTTGGTGAAGTGGTCGGCTTGCGTTCAAATGCCGATGAAGAAGCGCTGATTTATCTCAATCGTCGCTATCATAAGCTGGAACTCTGAACGTGTTAGGGGGAGGGAAAATGATCAGGCGCGGTGGATTGGTTGCAAGTTTGTTGCTGTTAACGGCTACATCTGCTTTTGCCCAAGGGCCGATTCCTCCCTTCAAAGATGACTATTTTGCTTATCCAGGTGTGCTTAGCAGCGCCGATAATGGCGATTATAAAGTCGTCGATTACAATGAAATGCGTGACATTAATGACCGTGATGCGGTGCCGGAGAAGCGCGCCAAGGATGCGTATGTTTCGCTAAAAGCGCGTGCTTATCAGAAAGATGTAGTCTTTCAGACAGCGTCAGGCCCGGTTAAGGCCATGGCTGTGGGTAAGCAGAAAGGCGCTTCTTTCATCGTTATTTATCTGCACGGACGCGGTGGCAATCGTTTGCAGGGCGTGAATGATTTTACCTTCGGCGGCAACTTTAACCGCGTCAAAAATCTGACTGCACTGAATGGCGGGCTTTATCTGACGCCGGACTTTAAAGATTTTGGGGCAACTGGCGAAGCACAGATTGCCGGGCTCGTTGAAGCTGCGAAAGTGACCTCACCATCTGCTCCACTTATTTTGGCTTGCGGGTCGCAGGGTGGGGCGCTTTGCTGGCGCATTGCTTCCAATGAAAAAGCTGGCAATCAGCTTGCGGGTTTGATCTTGATGGGGTCGCTGTGGGATGAAGGCTTCTTCAAATCTCCGGCTTTTAAGAAGCGTGTACCGGTTTTCTTCGGTCATGGCAGTCGCGATCCAGTTTTCGCAATTGATAAGCAAGAAGGCTTTTATCGGGAAATCCGCAAGCGTTCGGCAGGCTACCCTGTTCAGTTTCGTCGCTTTGAAAGCGGCAACCATGGAACGCCCATTAGAATGAGCGACTGGCGTGAGATGTTGAACTGGATATTCACGAAACAATGATGACATCGTTGGGGATGCTCAACGAAAAACCGGCATTGTGGCCTTCCTGCCACTCGACAATCCGCCAAAAGCGAATAGTTATCTCAGTTAAAATTTTACCTAATCAGCAGATCGTAAGAGGTTGATCATGTCCGGACGCACCCGCAACGGAGCCCGTTTGTTTGTTATTGCTATGCTGGCTCCATTGGCTGCCGCTTGTACGACAACCACGCAAAATGCGACGGTTCCCGGCAAGTCGGAAGCGCCTGTTGCAGCTTCCAGCGTTTCATTTCCTCGCTTTGTTCCGACCTATTCGGTCGATTCATCGCTTGCTCAGCCTTGCATCACGGCTGCTGCCAACAAGTATTTCTTGCCAGAGCGTGCAATCACGGCGGTTAATTCGCGTCCGGGTGCTGGTGGCGGCACCGATGTTGATCTGAAGGTTGATCTGCGCACTGCTGTTTGCCAGCTTTCTGCAGGTGGTTCGGTTCGCTCGGTTATTGATACATCGCCTAAGAGCGCCGATCAGGTTGCAGCAGAAGCCGCTGCGGCTCAGACTGCTTCGGCTGCTCCAGCACCGAAAAAGTCCAAGAAGAAGTGATTCAATAAAACTTGGTAAGATATTAAAAAGGCAGGGATTTCCCTGCCTTTTTGTTTTTTATTTATCGGGCTTTTCGCCATACCAGCGCGGCGTATAAACCCACTCTCCGCCTTCCGCGCGTGGAAAGCGGACAGTGTGCGATGAGCCGACAATCACCACAGTACGCATGTCGACATCGTCAGGTGTGAGTTGCCCCAGCGAAACAACGCGGGTTGTTTCTGCTAGCCTGCCAATATCGCGACCAAGCACGACCGGCGTTTCAGCATCGCGATACTGCCGAAGGATTTCCAGTGCTCGACCAAGTTGATGCGGACGGGCTTTGGAAATGGGATTATAGAAAGCCATAGCAAGATCGGCTTGCGCTGCCAGTGCGAGACGCTTCTCAATTACATCCCAGGGCTTGAGATTATCTGATAGCGAGATGATGCAGAAATCGTGCCCGAGCGGTGCACCGATGCGGGACGCCGCTGCCATCGCCGCCGAAATGCCGGGCTGGATAACCAGTTCAACGCCGTGCCATGCAACATCAGATGATTCATGCAGGGCTTCAACAACCGCTGCGGCCATGGCAAAGACGCCCGGATCGCCGGACGAAACCATTACGACGTTGCGGCCTGAAGCAGCAAGTTCAAATGCATGGCGTGCGCGCTGCATTTCTTCGCGATTGTCAGTCATGTGAATGATCTGTTCGTCGCGGAAGGGGCCTGCCATGCAGACATAGGTTTCATAGCCGAGTACGTCGTCGGCCTGTTCCAGATCACGCTGCACTGCTGGGGTCATCAGATCACGGGAACCGGGGCCAAGTCCAATAACCGTGAGCTTGCCACGTTTGCGACCGATAAAAAGAACATCGGCAGGTGCCGCTGCAACAGCCAGCGTCAGGTTTTCAGTCGCTATGTGTTGAACAGGGTTTTCGACCGAGGCGGCTGCAAGATCGTCATCGCCTGCAACAAAGCGCAATTGCACTTTCAGTGTTTTTGCGGCCTGATGGATATGCGGTGATGCACAATCTTTCTCGTGAGCCAGAAGCAAAGCAAGTGAGTTTATCGAGAGGCCGGCATCGTCAAAGGCCTGTGTGATCAGACCCGCAAGGTCTTCGCTCGGCTTTTCGATAGATACGGCAACTGTCTGCGGATGATAAATCAGCTCGTTTTCGTGTGGTGTGCGTGTTTCAGGCGTGATGCTGATTGTGAGCCGCCCATCGTCGGCAAGTGGCAGCTTTGATGCCGAGAGCCAGCGAGAATTACCTTTGATTTGTAGGGTTTGACCTCCCAGCAAGTCGGACATGAAGGTCTTGGCGTTGTCCGGATTGGCGAGTGTCAGTTCCGCCGGAGGATGAAGCAGGTTAATGCCAAAGCGCAACTCGCCAGTCGTGGTGATCGCGGGGGCTACTTCCAATGCATGAGCAATTGTTCGCGCTATGTCATTGACGCCCGACAGCCCACCAAGCAATGGCACGACAGCGCTGCCATCTTCTGCAACGGCCAAAACTGGTGGTTCGATGCGCTTGTTTTGCATAAGGGGTGCGAGGGCACGGATGATGATGCCTGAAGCGCACAAGGCGATCACAGGTCGGCCTTCTTCATAAAGTGCGCGGATTGTATCGCCAAAATGAGCAAAGCTTTTGTCGGCGCTTTGAACGCGGTTTTCCAGTCCCTGCACTTCCGCATTTCCAAGTGCCGATTGCATTTTCCGCGCCGTGGAAATTGCAGCTTCGCTCAAGATCAGAATCGCAGGCTTCATGCGCCGTTCCATTTGCTGCCCGGAACGAGAATGATTGAGAAATATGGGCAATCGCTACCACTGACCTCGGCCAGTGGCGCAATACGCTGGTTCTGCATGGTCGCACGCTCGATATAAAGCGCCCGATCCATCAGCCCAAGCTCGGCGAGCACATTGCGCACCTTGTCGAGATTTTTGCCGAGTTTCATGATGGCTGCGGCCTCACTACCAGCGAGACGTGTTTTGAGTTCTTCTGCACTCATAACGCCTGAAAGGATCGACAGGGTCTGGTTACGGTAGACCAAGGGTGCGCCAAGCACGGCAGCAGCGCCCAGAACAGAGCAAACACCAGGCACGACTTCTGTTTCGTATTTTTCGGCCAGTCGGTCATGGATATACATGAATGAGCCATAGAAGAACGGATCACCTTCCGCGATCACGGCCACGTCGCGGCCTGCATCGAGATGGCTGGCAATCGTCGCGGTTATCTCGGCATAGAAATCGCCGACGATTTGCTCATAATCCATGTGATCGGGCAGTTTTTCCGTTGTCACCGGATAGATGAGCGGAACCAAAGTCTGTTCTGAAGACAGATAGGTTTCGACAATCGTCAGTGCATTGCCCTTTTTGCCCTTGGCTGCGTGGTAGGCGACCACAGGAGCTGATTTGAGCAGTCGAAGCGCTTTGAGTGTGATGAGTTCGGGATCGCCGGGGCCGACACCCAGACCATAAAGCTTGCCTTTGAGGGCCATTATTCGCGCTCCGAAGCGAGTGCATTGACGGCAGCTGCGGTCATAGCGCTACCACCACGACGTCCGCGCACAATGACGAAAGGAACACCGCGGCTGTTCTCAGCCAGCTCGTCCTTGGATTCTGCAGCACCCACAAAGCCGACCGGCATACCGATGATAAGCGCAGGTTTGGGCGCGCCATTGTCCAACATTTCAAACAGGCGGAAGAGGGCGGTTGGCGCGTTGCCGATAGCAACGACGCTGCCTTCGAGGTGTGGAAGCCAGAGGTCGAGGGCTGCGGCAGAGCGTGTGTTGCCGATCTTTTTCGCCAGTTCCGGAACGGATGGATCGTTCAGTGTGCAAATAACATCATTGTTGGCTGGCAGTCGCGAACGGGTAATGCCTTCTGCAACCATGCGCACATCGCAGAGGATCGGCGCGCCATTGAGCAAAGCATCGCGTCCGGCTTGTCCAGCGCCTTCTGAGAAGACGATGTCTTCAACGATATCGACGATGCCAGATGCGTGAGCCACGCGCACCGCGAGCTTTTCGAGATCCGCAGGTATGCGGCTCAGATCGGCCTCGGTGCGGATGATGGCGAAGGAGCGGTCATAAATGGCCTGCCCGTCGCGGATGTAATCTGTCATGGCGTCCGCTTTTGCTATTTGTTCAGCAGCTTTGCTGCCTCATCAATGGTGATGTTTGACGCCAATAGCCGCCCGAAGCGTGCTGGTCCAGCTTTGTCTTGCAAAAACAGGTCGTAATACATTGGGGAGCGGGCGAGAAGCGTGTGTGGCAAGGGAGAAAGTGCTGCGCAGGATTTGGCGCAGCCGGTGATGTGAATCTGTTTGGTGTCACTTTTTAGCTTACGTGCAAGCTTTTCACTGTCTGCCTGTGTATCTGCAAGTGCTGAGGCACAGCCTTTGGAGCCAGAACATGCACGAAGGCGGGCGGCAGGCGAGGCGGGATCGGTGTAGAGGCCCAAGGCATTCAGCGCGCTGATGATGCTTTTGCCATCAGCTTCCGCAATATGCGGGATCAGAATGCCTTGCCAAGGGGTGAGATGCAGTTCGCTTTGTGCAAGTCCGGCAAGTCCTCGCATTTGCTGCGGTGTCAGGCGACCAAGTAACGGCATGGAGCCGACATAAAAGTTACCATCGAGCTGGCGATGCAAGCCAAGATGCGCGTGAGTGATGGGTGCTTTCCGCTGCCAGCTTGTTGGTGCATCGAATGCAAATGGAAGTGTTTGCAGAAACTCTTCGACTGGCATCACCTCGAAGAGGTGCTTCATGCGGGCAATACCTTTTTGGCTCGCGCCAAGGAAATGCTGTAGCAGAGTCTCGATAAAAGGTAGCGCGTGTTCGTTTGAAACTAGGCCAAGCGCCTGTTGGTCAGGTGATGAAGCCAATCCAAACGCATAGGCTTTGCCACTATCAATGGCTGAGAGCCAGATGTCGCCGGGATGCGAAGTCATCGCACAATCTTCGCCACCGTCGATCTGGAGTGAGAATTTGGGCGACAGTGCATGATAAGTTTCGTCGTCCTGCAAAACGGCAAGAATCTTAGTGGCGAGGGCAGTCACATCGCTGATCTGACCATCATCGATACCAGCTGTCGGGCTGACCATGACATTACGAACATCATCAGCTGCTTTGTTTTGCGCGCCAAGCCCGGCCTCGTGAAGGGCTTCGATGACATCCGGCCAGACGTCGGGATGAATGCCGCGAAGCTGAATATTTGAGCGAATCGACAATTCAATCGCGCCCGTTTCAAATCGTTCGGCGATATCTGCGATAGCTTGAGCCTGTGCCACGCTGAGCCTTCCGAGCCGAAGCTTGATACGGGCGATTGCGCCATCCTTGCTCATCACCATGCGCGAAAGCCCCGGACAGGCATTACGCCGGTCGGGTCTGATAGCAATGGTCTGGCTATTTTGCTGGCTTAACATAGTGGCGTTATACGCCTTCGCGCTTGCACTTGCTACTGCACCGCCATACGAACAAAGAAAAGGAGCGATGCTTATGAGCTGCTGGCTGACGGTTATCGGAATTGGTGAGGACGGGCTGGCGGGTCTTGGGAAAAACGCTCGCGACGCGCTCGACAATGCTGATGTGATTTTCGGCGGCAAGCGGCATCTGGCCTTTCTTGATTATGGCATCAAAGCTGAGCAGATTTCTTGGCCGTCACCGTTCGATAACGCATTTCCTATTATTGAAGGACAACGCGGCAGGCAGGTGGTTGTGCTGGCAAGCGGTGATCCGATGTTCTTTGGGATGGGCGCATCGCTGAGCCGTCATTTCTCGACACGGGATATGCAGATCATCCCGTTTCCATCGTCATTGTCGCTGGCCGCAAGCCGTATGGGTTGGCCCCTGCAAGAAGTACGCACGATCAGCGTACATGGTCGTCCGTTTGAACTGCTGTCACCGCATATCCTGCCGGGCGAGAAAATCCTCGTATTGAGCAATGATGGCACGACGCCTGTAAAAGCTGCTGCTCTCCTCAAGGCCAAGGGTTTTGGTCAAAGCCGCCTGACGGTGCTTGAGCATCTCGGCGGACCAAAGGAAAAGACTATCAGCGCCAATGCGCGGGACTGGTCGCATGAAAACTGTGCCGATCTCAATGTGCTGGCAATCGAATGCGTCGCGGCGGCAGATGCGGCTGTTTTTTCACCTGTCAGCGGATTGCCAGACCATGCTTTTGAAAATGACGGACAGCTGACAAAACGCGATATACGCGCAGTGACACTGTCGCGGTTGCAGCCTTTGCCAAATGAGCTTTTATGGGATGTAGGTGCGGGTTGCGGTTCAATTGGTATTGAATGGATGCGTGTTCATCCATCCTGCCGTACTATCGCAATCGAGGCTGATGAAACACGGCAATCCATCATTGAGCGCAATGCGCGAACGCTTGGCGTGCCGGGCTTGCGGCTTGTGAAAGGTGAAGCGCCAGAAGCATTGAGTGGCCTCGAAGCACCGGATGCGATTTTCATTGGTGGTGGCGTTACCGATGCGGGCGTGATCGAAGTTTGCTGGAAAGCGCTAAAGCCGGGGGGGCGTCTAGTTGCAAATGCCGTCACATTGCAAAGCGAAATGCAGCTGTTTAACTGGCAACAGCAATATGGCGGTGAGTTGATACGCTTGCAAGTTGCACAAGCAGGCGCGCTTGGTTCTTTCGATGCATGGCGTCAGGCACTGCCCGTCACAATTTATTGCGGCGTCAAAACAAAATGATGACTTGAATAGTCATATTATATTCGGTTAAGGCTTGGTCGTTATTTCTGATGAGGAGACAGGCATGTCCGAATTGAGCCTGAACGCTAACGCCCGTATTGCACTCGATAATCCTGATCGCATCGTCAATCAGTTGCTGGATCATTTTAATGAGCATGGCGATGTGGAGCGGAACGAAGGTAGTGCAAAGCTGGTGCTAAGTTTCGGTCAGGCAGATGTGCGCTGGAATGACGAAGCTGTCGATGTTGATGTTCGAAGCGACGACGACACCGGCCTTGCCTATATGAAGCTGTCAATTGCTTCGCACATATTAGAGTTTTTGGACAAAGACGAAACGGCACCAAAAATACGCTGG
>Ga0308165_1005098_pt1 | contig 12450 bp, 19 predicted proteins | sample PhyWR2_FD_201032 | JGI IMG/M metagenome (GOLD analysis project Ga0308165, IMG submission 201032) | Phyllosphere microbial communities from UC Gill Tract Community Farm, Albany, California, United States - DLSLW.R2 | ecosystem: Host-associated > Plants > Phyllosphere > Unclassified | place: USA...
TGACACCTGATCGTCGGCAGGCCACCGCAGTATGTCCGAAACCGAGAGGCTGGCGGCTGTGGCGGCGATGATCGTCGCAGGGTCAATGATTGCCTCTTCGGTGCCTTCGCGTCGTGCACGCCGGCCGACGCGATGACGTTCATTTTCCTCCTCGGCTGCCACAGCAGCGATCGGGGCCTTGCGGCGGAAGGTGATCGCTATTTCTGTGACCTTGCGTCCCCTACGCTTTGCGACCTCCCATGCTACCGAGAATTGAGGGACTAGCTGATTTATCTCAGACGTTGCCGCGTCGAGGACGAAGCGGCGCAGGTCGGCAAAAGAGCCATAGGTGCCTTCAGGGACGCCGAGCTTAGACCGTAGCCTGGCAACGTCCCCCCGCCAGATCGGCACGTCTCGACGATACAGTAAGGCCCCGAGTTGGTAGAGTTCGAGGGCATATTTGCTATCGAACGCCAGCACCGTTGCCCGGTGCAGCAGGGCATAAGCTTGGCTGTCTTTCAGCAGATCGCGGGCGCGGCGGGTAAACCGGTAAATCAGCCACCCCTGTTCACCCCCCTCAAATGTTTCCTCGATCATTTGGAACGTGCGACGGCCTTGGTCGCCCTCGACCTGATCGGGCATTGCGAAAAAGATACCCATCAGTTCGTCGATCGTATCGGTAAGGCGATCATTGGAATTATGGGAGCCGCGCAACATGCGCTTGGCGATCCGATGTTCTTGGTCGCGCCAGGCGTCGCCAGCGGCCTGATGCATCATCAGGGCGAGAACCTTGCGAGCCGACAGGCTAAGCGAAACACCGCGCGCGTAGCGGACTTCGACCAGTTCGCGCGGTTGCACGATCGTGTCGGAACCCCGCTCCTTCTCGATCCGCGCAACTTCCATCGTGCGCCCAGGCTTGTCGTCGGTTGCCCCACTCATGGCAGCACAATCGTTCGATGCAGCAACGCGGTCAAGTATCATGAGATGAGCGCGACTAGCTCCTCACTTCACGCACCCCATTCCTCACGATACCCCACCCCATTCCTCATGATACCCCACCCCAAAACTCATGATACCCCACCCCATTCCTCATAATAGGCCAGAATTAGCCTTTTGAATCAAATAGATACGACCCCCCTGAATCATAGAATCCTAGAATCATGAATCATCGCGCGCGATCGAAGAGAATTTAATGGAATTGGCCTACGGCCAATACGCTGATGATGCGTGCCGGCTACGCCGTCACAGTGCGACCTATCGGCCGCAGGCTTAGCGGGAAGAAGGCATCAGGCCCGCCGTCGTTCTTCGACAGTAGCCATCGCATCCCGGATCAGAGCGGCACGACTGACTCCGGGTTGATCGCGGGTATCGTAATGATCGTTCAACGCCTGCGTTGCCGCTGTCCTTTGCGCCCCGTACGCATTGGCAACGGCGTGGCGTAGCCGTCCGGCCTCGATCGCCCAGCGCTGGCCGTGGAGATGATCAAGGTTTGCATCGATGCTTTCGATGACAAGCTCCATCTCCGTTTTTTGGGTTGCTGGGCCTCGATCCGGATAGGCATCGCCCAGCTCGCGAACGGCGATAAACCGGCGGGCATGAGAGGTGCGGCCCTCCCGATCGACCCACCGGGCGCGAGATCCGGCCTCGACGGCGCCGACGATATCCGCTGCCCACGTATCACCCACCATCAACAACTCGCTGGCCTCGCAACCGAGCTTGGCCGTCAGGCCAGCGTAGAACGCCCTGTCAGGCTTGATCGCGCCTTCGGCGAAGGAAAGATGCCAAACGTCCACCAAATCGCCCAGGAGGGCCTTTAACGAGGCCGCATAGGGCAAGGCGAGGTTGGAGGCGACGGCGACCTTCACGCCCTCCGCGCGAACCCTATGCAGTGCATCGAGCGTATCGGGGTAGAGCGCGATCGTCGCCAGTTCCTCCTCCAGCGCCGCCAGTTCGGCGTCTGGATGGGGCAATCCCAACATCGCGGCGTAGTTGGCGAGGCCGATCGGCTGGACCATCGGCGAGGGCAGTTCCGCCGCCCTGTCGCGTGCCTGCCGGATCAACCGCTCGAACGGATGCCGCTTACGGCCGATATAGACGAGGGTGCCAAACGCATCGAACGCAACGGCCCGCGTAACCGATGGGCGGGCAAAGCGTCGATCAGCGACGGCGAGCAGGCGTGCGTAGAGATCATCACTGACGGTGCCGGCGCGAACCATGGCATCGGCGATGACCGCCGCTGCCGGATCGGTCGGTTCGCGAAAGACGGCGACCGCCTCGCTGCCTCGATCGCGGCTCGCAAGGTCGGCCAGCACTGCGGCATAAACGGCTTGTTCGGCCGGATTGCTAGGGTGGGTATCAGCCATGACCCACCGTCGTGGATGCCAGAATGGCAGCGGTCAGCTCGTCGCTATCGATCTCGCCGTGGATGTAGCGCGCATTAAGCCGCTCGATGTCATCGGGCAGGATGCCTCCCTCGTAGCGGACACTGCCCCGTGCAAAGCTGACTTCGCGTTCACGGCGTGCCCGTTCGGCTTCGCTGATCGGTGAGTGGGTCATGGTAGAAGCCATCCTGTGTAGGGTTTGCCATCGGGGTTCGCACCGAAGCACCAATAGGCTCCGTCGCGCTTTTCGCGTTTCCATCCGCGATCCTTGGGACAGCCTGCAATGGCGGGGATGGTCTGTTCGCTGGCCTGGTCGAGCTGGCGAGCGAGCTTGCCGTTGGCGGTGTTGGCCCAGCTTGCCGCGGCAACCTCGTCGCTGGCACGCGCATAGCCGCCGTCGTCGCCAGCGGTGTGGCCGAGTTCATACCCACCAACAAATCCACCGACCGCCACCAAGGCGCTGCACCAGACAGCGATGTTGCGATATCGGTCATGCTTGCGCCGGCGTGTTGCTTCAGCCTGCCACTCAGCCCGCTCGCGCGCTTCCTCAGCCAGTCGTTCGGCACGTTCTGCCTTGAGATGGGCGAGATGTTCGGCGTGGCTGGTTTCGAGCTGATGGGCCAAAGCATCGCGTTTTTCGGCTTCGGTAGTGATCTTGGCCATGAGTGCGGTGACGGGCTTGGTCAGGACCTCAACCATGCCCGCCCTGGCGCCATTGGCCGCGCTGCCGGCGAGCTGTTCAGGGTCGATGAGGCGGTCCGTGATCCGCTGATCGCGTGTGGCTTCGTGTTCGGCGCGTTCGGCAGCACGGGCATCACCGTCCGCCATCATGGCACGCAGATCGGCAGCAATCGCATCAAGCCCTGAAACGGAGGCTAGGATCTGGCGGTTGGTCGAAAGGATATTGGACATGAGCCGACCGGCGTTAGCAGCATCGGCTTGCGCGCGGGCCAGCTCGGCGGGGGTTGGCTGCGGTTCAGGCGGATCGTCAAAATCGGACGGGTCGTAATCGTTGCTCATGAGTGTTGCTCGACAGGTAGGGTCCAACCTTCGAATGCAGTGTGATCCTGCGGTCGGGTGATACGGGCCAGCAGCTCGGTAACGATGGCGGCGTATTGCTGATCCTTGACCGCTGCATCGATCAGGAGGCCACCCAGGATGATCTTGCGGCGGGTGTCGAGACGACGACCTTCTGCGGCCATTCTTGCGTTGAGATCAGCGAGCCGGACCCGGGCTTGTTCCAGATCCTTTTTGGCCTTGGCGATCCGTTCGGGGGAAGGTGCAGCCATCAACGCCTCGCATAGTTGAGTGGTCGCCATGCGACCACGACCACAGGAGGTTATCGCACATCACGTGGTCTTACCACCCTTGACGACACAGGAGACAAGGGCGCACTTTAGCATTATTGTGTAATGCGTGCGGCAGGAGGTCCTGCACCCGTGTCGCGAAGCGACAATGGGGCTTCCGCCCCACACCCCGACCAGCGTCATGCCGCTGGACTACGTTTGAGTGAAGGCGCGAGCGATGGCGATCTACCATCTGGCGGTGAAGTCGGTGTCGCGTTCGACCGGGCGCAGCGCGGTTGCGGCTGCGGCCTATCGCTCCGGCGATCGTATCGAGAACGAACGCGACGGTCTGGTCCACGATTATCGCGGGCGTGGCGGTGTCGAGACGACGTTCATCGTCACTCCGGAAGGCGCGGAGTGGGGGCAGGATCGGTCGGCGCTATGGAACGCAGCGGAGGCAGCAGAGAAGCGCAAGGATGCCAAGACCGCGCGGGAATATGAGTTGGCGTTACCGGCCGAGCTGGACGCCGGTCAGCGCCGCGAACTGGTCGAGGCGTTCGCGCATGACCTGATGCAGCGGTACGGGGTGGCCGTCGATGTCGCGATCCATGAGCCGCATGATTACGGCGATACCCGCAACCATCATGCCCATGTGCTGACCACCACCCGCGCTATCGGTCCGGACATGCTGGGGGCCAAGACCCGCCAGCTCGACGTGCGATCGACGGCCTCGGTTGAGGTCGAGGCGTTGCGTGAGAGTTGGGCAGGGATGGTCAACCACGCACTTGAACGCGCAGGGCGGGATGAGCGGGTGGATCATCGCAGCTATGCGCGGCAGGGCGTCGGGATCGAGCCGACAGTAAAGCTAGGCCACGCCTCGGCTGCGCTCGAGCGCCGCGCCCAACGCGCGCGACCGGCTGGCGAGAAGCCCCAGGCCGTAACGGTGCGCGGCATGTTCAACGAGATGGTCCGCGAGAGCCGGCGTGCGCGCGAGTATATCGAGCGTGGTCGGGAGTGGCTGCGATCGGTCGGCGAGCGGATGCGGTCGGGATCGGAGCTGGCGGCGCAGAGTTTTGCCGGCTTGGTACAGGGTGCGGCGCGGGTGGCGCGTACCGAGTTGGATCGTAGCGGGGGTGCAGGGCTAGCGCCGGCGACCGGTAGCGATACCCCCGGTCGGGAGCGGACGCCGCCTACTGTGCAGATTACCGCGCAGGAGCGACAGATGCAGGAGGCGCGCGACCGGATACAGGCGCAGCGCGATCGAGAGCGCGATGACCTCGATCGCGGCGGGCGCGGGCGATAACGTTAGGCGGCGATCGTCGTCGGTCCGTAGAGACCGAGGATGATCGAGGAGGCCAGCGAGGGCGGCACGCCCTCGTTCCGTAGCATCGCAAACATGGCGTCCTCGTCGGCGGTTGGAGTCATGCCTTCGATCACGAGATTGGCGCGAGAATCCTCGTCGTCCTCGCGCCACTGTGCGATTTGCGCAGGTGTGCCGCGAGCATAGTTCATGGCACGCACCTGGGCGCGCAGCGCCTCCACGTTGATCACCGCCATTATGATCTCCCATTCCGCGATTGAGGTTGGCGTTAGGCTGCTTCGGCGACCTGGATATGCACGGCCAGACCGGAAGCGGTCGCAAGGTTCACCAGTGCATCGAGAGAGAATTTAGCCATCTTGCCTTGCAGGAGGTCATTGAGGCGAGGACGGGTGATCCCGAGACGGTTAGCCGCAACCTCCTGCGACAGGTCCCAGGCTCGCACACGCGCCTTCAGCGCCGACAGTAGCTCAGAACGTGCCTTGAGGTTCGCAGCCTCGGCCGGAGTGTCTGCCAGTGCGTCGAACACGTTGTCGAAAGTCTGAACTTCCATCACTTTTGCCTCCATGCGCGCAAGCGGCTTGCCGCCAGATCAATATCCCGTTGTGGTGTCGCCTGCGTCTTCTTTTGAAAGGCGTGCAGGACCAGAACCGCGTCAGGTAATGTTGCTAGATAGATGATCCGGAACGCTCCAGAATCTTCCCTGATCCTGATTTCGCGGACGCCAGAGCCTACCGTTTTCATCGGCTTCCAGTCGTCGGGATCGTTGCCGTTCTGCACCTCGTTGAGCTGGTGGCCGGCATCCGATCGAGCATCGTCGGGGAAGTCGCGCAACCGGTCGAGGCTGTCACCGAGGAAAGCGATCGGCTTCATAAGTGCCATGTATCAAAATCGATACACGCCCACAAGCCTTTCCCACTTCTCCATATGCACCGGGCAATTTTGAAGGGGGGTTAATTCGAAATTCCGAGCCTTTGCCGTTCAGCCTTCCTTGGGGCGGAACCGCGTCTAATTATAACAAATTGCTGCGTCAGCGACTCACACTAGCCACGGCCAAAGCCATTATCGTCAGAGTAACGAGCAACCCGCCAACGCCTAATATTGTTCTCGATTTGTCAGTGGGGCCTGCATTTAACGAGCTAGCAATGGGCCTTGTTGCGAATGATGAATTCAAAGTATTCACCTTTCTACCGCTATTGTTATAGCGGTACTCGCTACTTTTTAGCCGGTATTGATCGTATTTTAAGCGACATATTTCGTTGTCTAATATGGTAATCGCTTCTGTAAGCGACCTAGTAATTCCGGGGGCCTCCGCCGACCTGTTTTGATCGGGATCGTATTTTACCATGAGTGTTTTGTATGCGGTTCGAATGGTAGCAGAGTCGGAGTCCGGTGTGACGCCGAGAATACGGTAATAATCTTTCGTATAATCCATGTCGTTCACCAGATCATGCAATAGCATTTACGCGCGTTATCAATTGCCATGGACCGCCGTTGGTCCGCAACGCGAATTCTAGAGCGCCAGATTTGCCCCTCGATATTATGACGCGGGGTCAGCCACTCGGACCTAGTGCACAATCGCTTTCGCATCGGCATGCCGATTTTCGGATTTCACGATCCTATTTCAAGAATCGAAGCTAGCCCGAGCTGCGTTGCGAAAGGGGTTCCTTCTGCGACGACGGCAGCACCTAATAGGAGTCGCAATCATGTGGGCCGTCGTTCGGGCAGTAGGTCAGCGAACGATAATTCTTGCCATCGGTAACTGTATTGCATAGCTAAGGCACTAAGACGGGACCCCGGTAATGAGAGAACGCGTCATGGCTGACTATTCGATCGCACAGGAGCTTCCGACCAGTGGCATCTTCAAGGGGATAGTCAGCGGTAACGCGCGAGTGAAATCCGGCTCTAACTTAGAAGTCAAAGGCATCATCAACGGCGATCTTTTCATCGAAACCGGGTCTAAGGTTCTGGTCAGCGGCATAGTGGATGGTCGAGTTGTGAACGACGGTGCCGACGTTGAATTGACCGGCATTATTGGCGGCTGACACCCAGATATTCTTGATGCAAAAACCAAAAGTTTTGCATCAAGCCGCAGGCAAGCAGACGGTCGGTTACGGTTGAAAGACTTCTTCGATCTTGAGACCGAATACACCCGCGATGGTAAAGGCGAGTGGCAGGCTGGGATCGTACCGGCCGTTCTCGATCGCATTCACCGTCTGTCGCGAGACCGAAAGCGCCTCCGCGAGATTGCCTTGGCTCCACTGGCGGCCGAGACGGAGCTCCTTTATCCGGTTGTTCACTGGTAGCGGCGCTGGGCGAAGACCATGCCCAGCCCCCACAGCGTTCCCATAATCGGCCACACCGCGAATGCCCGTAGATGCGGCAATCCAGCCCCCTCCGCAAAACCCCACCCAAACGTGATTAGAGCGGTGCCGAGGAACGAGATTGCGATGGCATCGAACTGGATGCGGCGCTGCATCTCATCCATCCGCCACAGGCCGCGCAGGATCGCCCACGCTGCGGCGACCATGCCTATCATCGGGACAAGGTTGATAGCCAGTTTCAGGTTGCCGACTGGCTGTACCGCGCGCTCCAGCGCATTAGCCCCAATCAAAAGGACGGCGTACAGAATGAGTGCTGCGCCGAGTTCAAGAATGTACTGTTTTGATCGAAACATGGGGAAGGCCTCCTGTAAAACATCTTTTACAGTTCGGCAGCACCCTGTCAAACACCCTTTCCATACGAGCCGCGTTTGCTCGCCTGCAAATGGCCCGGTCCGGTAGCGTACATTCACCAGACTCCATCGTTCATGATGCAAAACTCACAAGTTTCGCATCGGACTGAGAGCGGGATAAAACCGCCCCTCCCACGATGCGAAAATCTGATGCTATCGAGCTGTGCAAAAGGGCTTTCTTGCTCCCCACCCTAAATGTCCTAATTTGAAGGAAGCTAGTTCTTTGGTCGCGTGCCGCACTTGGTCAGCGATAGGGGACTTTACCGCCTGGTTGGAGAATACCGCCAGCCATTCTGCCTTCGGGGTCGAGCGCGACCGACATAAATACCTCGCCGTTGGCGAACACCAAATTGTAGGCGTCGTCACCCATCATGCCATGTCCGCGGTAAGTGACCGACTTTAGCTCGCCTAGTTTTTTGAACATGGGATGTGTCATCGGCAAATCATTACGAACGACTTCCGCGAACCGCGGAGAGAGCTTGTCGTAGTCAGGCGAGCCGCTCGCCAAACCGGCGACAAGGCGCCGCAAGGTAGCCTCGGTGCCCGCAGTCGGCACTGAGCTGGGTGCAGCTGAAGGTGCCGACGGGACCCCTGCTGACGGGCTGGCCTGCGCCTCAAGCGAACCAAGAGGTTGAGCCCATATCATTATAGCTGCTGCTGCAAGAAAGCTCATTAGCATTGCTCCTGAGACCAGATAGACAAGGTGCCGCCGTGTGATCCACGCGGTCTCGTTTCGCGGGGCAGCAATGGAGCCGCCTTCATCGGATTTAGCATCACCCTGCGGAAGGTCCGACGGCCCGGGTCCCAGTCGACCGGACCGCTCTAACGTCTCTACCAGCTTCGCAGCTTCTAGGGATGAGGACAGGCCTAGCTTGGCGCGGGCCATCTTTAACCGCTTCTCCACAGCGTGAGGAGATATACCAAGATCGAGAGCCATTTGCTTAGCAGTCTGATGGTTCAGGCAACGCTTGAGGCATTCCCGCTCGGCTATAGTCAGGCGCAGGATTCCTGCCCGTGTGGTCTCGTTTATCGCGTCCGTCCTCATGCCGGCCAACGTAGCGCTTTCAGAGCCAGTACCAACTCCCGCTGTCTGGTACTCCTATGGTACTTCACCCCTTGATCCCATTCCGGCGCTATGGATGCCAAAATCAGCTGATGGGTTAAGCCTGAGAAATTAGCCTGAATTTGCAGCCTCGAACGTTCACAATCAGAGGCCAGCAATCATCCACGGGTTGCAAAAGGGTTCCCTTTTGCGACGGCAGAAAGCGCGCCATTTGCGGATGTTCGCCACACCCAGCAAAGTGGTCACATGGGCAGCAAACGAGACCTAACGACTGGCGAGCGGCGGCAAACTGGATGCGGCTGTGCCATGTTGGTCGCTTTGGCCGGCTTTGCCGCGCTTGGAACCGTAGAAGGATCGATGTGCGAGACCACCACGTTCGCCCGATCTATTTCGCCGAGCGGCTTTACAGAAGCTCGCGTCCAGATGACCGACTGCGGCGCAGTAAGTGGCTTTTCCCGCGTTGTCTGGGTCCAGCCAAGATGGCTACCAAGCGACCGCTGGTTGTCCTGCCGAGCCGTAGCTTTTGATGGGATGGAACCAGTCGCACTTAGGTGGACTGCTGACAGTCTGAGGGTTGCGAGTGCTGTTCCGAAAACCAGCGTCATCTCGGCTTCAAACGCCTGCTACGGCTGGAAGGTAGACTTACATCTTCAGCGTTGATCCTGCGCCGGAGATCCGCTTTCCAGACCTCGCGTTCAGCCCTGCTGCCGTGATAGCCGGGATATCGTCGCCTGATCGACACCGAGCAGGGCCGCAACAGTACGCTGCGTGTCGCCCCGGGCAAGCCGCTGTAGCGCCTCGGCCTGCTGGTGAGGGGTGAGGGCGGCGCGTCGGCCGAACTTCACGCCACGCGCCTTGGCCTGGACCCTGCCAGCAGCGGTACGCTCGGTGATGCGATGGCGTTCGTAGCTGGCTGCAACCCCCAGCACGGCGATGATGACGTCGGCAAACTGTGAGGTGGTGTCCACCATCGGCTCCGCGATCGAGCGGAAGCCTGCCCCGGCTTCCTTTACCGCATGCAGGATGTTCAACAGATCACGGGTGTTGCGGGCAAGACGATCGGTCGATGTTACCATCAGCACGTCGCCGGCATCGAGCGTGGCGATCACGCGCTTGAGCTGCGGCCGATCGGCGGTCGCGGCGCTAATCTTCTCGCGGTAGATCTTGGTGCAGCCGGCCGCGTCGAGTTGGGCAAGCTGCTGCGCCAGGTCCTGACCGTTGGATGAGACGCGTGCATAGCCGTAAATCATGTGCCGGTTGTGCATTGGATTTATGCATCACGGAAGTGCCTGCATTCCCGCCGTTTTTCCGTTGATGCAAAACTTGTGAGTTTTGCATCAGGGATACGAAATGTCTTCGGGCTGGCAATCCTTTTGGAACGCTAGTCCTCGTCGTTGAGCGGCCTTGTGTGCCAGCTCGCGTGAAGCGTTGGCACGGCACTGAACAACGCCATCATGTAAAAGGCGAGCGCGGTAAGTTCCTGTTGAGCGACCAGGGCTGACCACACTTGCATCGCGAGGAGGCCTACGGTGAGCCATATGCCTGCGAACGCCGCCATGGCCACCGTCGCCAGTCCGACTAGGAAAGAGTCGCGCCGCTGCTGCCGCTCGAATTCGTCCGCGCGCTCGCTAAAGCGGCGCAGCGGACCCCAGATTGGCATGAGGTTGGCAATGAAGAAGCCCACCATGATCAGCGCATACCCAATCCAGTAGCTGCGATCCGGATGCAAAACGCACCAGAGCAGTCCTGCGCTCGCCACAACCAGCGCCACCAGCGGTGGCCAACGCAAGTGACGCTTGCGCGGTGTCCCAGCAGCCATAGCAGGCACACCTGTCCACATCACCGACTGATCTAGCCAAGCTAGGAAACGGTGCTGTCTGTCGCTCATTGTTCAACTCCAATTCGCCGCAGGCTCGCGCCTATTGCTTCGAACGGGGTCAGCGAAAATAGCAGCTCCACTGGTACGCAGAACACTGCAGCGACCTTGAGCGCCAACTCGAGGCTTGGCTTGTAATCGCCACGCTCAAGATAGCCGATCGTCTGCGGATTGACGTCCACTGCTTCTGCAAGCTGCCGGCGCGACAAGCCATGCTCAGCGCGAAAGACGGCAATCCTGTTGTGCATAATCTCGTTTAAACCCCGAACCACTACGATTCGTTGTCTTTACACAACATATTATAGGTAGCGTCAATATCGGCCATGCGGCTGGCGAGCCGGGCAAGTCGCCTTAGCCGTTGCTTTGATGCAAAACTTTTGATTTTTGCATCAATTCGATAGCGATCAGCAGCGTTATCGAGGGGGCGTCGGTACCGGCGGTATTGGTACGGGCGCCGGTGTGATGGTGCACATCCAACTTGGGCAGTCGCCTGTCTCATACGTGAAGTTGATGATTGCGTGGGACCTAGTGGCTTTCCTGCCTGAGTTTTCAGCCTGAAGTCGGAAGAAACTTACAAGCCCAAGGGCAACACCTCGTGCCTCTTCCGAACCCACCCTATCGTCTGCAACTTTACATTTGACGAGGCGATCAACAACGACCGCACATTCCAATACAACGGTCCAACTCTGACCTAGCTTCTTCGCGCGGTCGAAACCTGCGTTTGAGGGGGGCACTTTAAAGATCAGATTGGGACCAAACTCGCGAGGATTGGACTGGCATCCTCTGCCATCACATGACCAACCAATCGCATAAAAACTGCGGTTTTGAACAGTTTCGGACTTTTCCTGGGTGGGCGCGGCCGAAGCGGCCAAGGCAGCGAATAATAAAGACGCGATCATCATGCCAGTCCTTCGGGCCGCTTCAATTCTGGAGGAGCATTAGTGGCCTAGCTAACGGCAAAAGGGACCCATTTTGCAACGCCACGAATTATTCGTCAGGCCGGCCGAACAAGCGGCCAAAGAACCCCCGTTTCGACTCTGTTGGGCCAGGACCAGCTAGCAAACCGATCACCCGAGCCTGTGCCTCACGGCGTTCATCCTCGGATTTATCGAGCCGTTGCCGTAGGTCATCGACTACCCCGTCACGATCCCGAAGCTGTTCACGCAACAGTTCAACTTCCCGGAGCAACCCCCCTGTTTCTATTAGGGTTTCCCTGTTTCCTGAGGGGGTATGTGGAGGGCTAGTTTCAACCGTTTCCGGCTGCTTTGGGGGAAACACGCGAAACAGTTCGGATGTATCGATCAGGTAGCCATTATCGGTTTTTTCCGCATAGCTAAGACGCCCGGATTTTAAGGCTTTTGACACGGTTCCCTTGCTGACGCCGACCAGCTCAGCCCCCTTCGTCATCGAAACCGTAGCCATAGGTTATTTCCCGCGTTTCCAACCGGGAACTATGACCGGTTGCCGTAGGGTATCGTGCAACCCGAACGGAAACAAGGATTAGGGTTTCGCCCATTTCTCGGCGCAACCCTTTACCCATGTAGTCCAATCCTCTCGAAGGGCGTCGCCCCGGAGTTGCCGTCGCCTGTCAGACCGGACCCGGACGTATTGATCCGCTAGCCGCTGGATTGCGTGGCCTCCACCGTTGGCTAGACCGATCGCATAAAGGTTTGGCGTTTGATATTCTGACACCTGATCGTCGGCAGGCCACCGCAGTATGTCCGAAACCGAGAGGCTGGCGGCTGTGGCGGCGATGATCGTCGCAGGGTCAATGATTGCCTCTTCGGTGCCTTCGCGTCGTGCACGCCGGCCG
>Ga0308165_1005100_pt1 | contig 12445 bp, 11 predicted proteins | sample PhyWR2_FD_201032 | JGI IMG/M metagenome (GOLD analysis project Ga0308165, IMG submission 201032) | Phyllosphere microbial communities from UC Gill Tract Community Farm, Albany, California, United States - DLSLW.R2 | ecosystem: Host-associated > Plants > Phyllosphere > Unclassified | place: USA...
TATTAATTCACAACAAGGTCATGAAGCAACGCAAATTTGCTGCCAGTGGATTTTCGGCAAACGGCGGCATTCTCGGGATTTGTAGGGGCAATGTCAACTGAAAACGGATATTTTACGTATTCTTTTAACCACCTGGTGAAGCTAAAGGGACTTAGCCGTCAAAAAGATCAACCAAATCACCGAGGAAAACGTTTGTACGCTGAGTTTAATGGTTTCCTATAGCGTCACACAGGAAAAACCAGACCAAATGGTCAAAATTCACATTAGCGCAACACAAAAAACAAAGAAGTAATGATAAAACAGGGCTTACAGATAGGATTTGATTTATAAGCAGTAAAATAAAAGGGCAATAAATTATTGCCCTGTGTAATCAAGTCACTATGACTACAATAACCACATCACGAAGGGTATAAAAATTTATAATTCGTTGAGATTAAGCACATCTCTCATATCAAAAAGACCATTTTCTTTCGATTTTAACCACAAAGCAGACCGCACTGCGCCGTTCGCGAAGGTCATTCTGCTGGAAGCTTTATGCGTGATTTCCACTCGCTCACCTATATCGGCGAAGATAGCGGTGTGTTCGCCGACGATATCGCCTGCACGCACGGTCGCAAAACCGATTGTTCCCGGTACGCGTTCGCCGGTGTAACCTTCACGGGTATAAACCGCACAGTCTTTTAAATCTTTGTCGAGTGCATAAGCAATCGCTTCGCCCATCGCCAGCGCGGTTCCGGATGGCGCATCGACTTTATGGCGGTGGTGCGCTTCGATAATCTCGATATCCGTATAGTCGCCCATCACTTTGGCTGCTTTTTCCAGCAGTTTGAGCATGACGTTGACGCCCACGCTAAAGTTCGCGGCAAAGACAATCGCGATATCCTGCGCAGCGTCTTTGATGGCTTGCTTGCCAGCGTCATCAAAACCCGTGGTACCGATGATCATCCCTTTACCATGCTGGCGGCAAAAAGCCAGATGCTCCAGCGTGCCTTCCGGACGGGTAAAATCGATGAACACATCAAAATCAGCTTTTACTGCGTCAAGACTGCTTTGCACCGTCACGCCTGAATGTCCAGCGCCCGCCAGCTCACCCGCGTCCGTACCTAAAAGCGTAGAGCCTTCGCGTTCCAGCGCCGCCCCCAGCACGACGCCCTCCATCTGCAGCGCAGCCTGAATCAGCTGACGGCCCATACGTCCACCCGCGCCCGCAATCGCGACACGGACCTGTGCATCATGCATAGTTATTCTCTTACGTTAAAAGTATGTAAATCGTTTTCAGATTAACCAGCCTTTGAGAAGGCTGCCATCTAAAACGCCGATAATTAGAATTTTATGATAAACAGGGAGAGATATCAGTAAAAGGCATGATGTTCAGATTAGCCTGAACCTATTGTTAACGCAGCGACAATGCGTATTCCATAAGTGATTATTCCATCAGTCCTTATTAGCAAAATACCCCTTGGTTAGCTTACTATGTAGTACATGACTGTGAACGTATTTTGCCGGGAATTTTAATGAAAGCCCCTCAGGCCAGTATTTCAGAAACCGTAACCCAACACCTTGCCGGACGCATCCTCCGCGGTGAGCTTGCACCGGGTACGTCATTGCCGGGAGAAAATGAACTGGCGAGTGAATACGCTGTTTCGCGGACATCCGTGCGTAATGCGTTAGCTGTTCTGGCGGCAAAAGGGTTGATCTCCATTCAGGCGAAAAAGCGCAGCACCATCACTAGCCGCGATCAATGGAGTTTGCTCGATTTGGATGTGCTTCACTGGCTCTCTGAAGGCCGTGTTGATAAGCAACTGGTGGAGCAATTGATGATTACCCGTCTCATCTTTGAACCCAACGTCGCCACGCTTGCGGCCATGAACGCCAACGGCCACGATCTCGCGGCACTCGAAGATGCGCTGGCCCTGATGCGTAAGGGGCAAATGCAGGCAGAACGCGCAGTGTTTGAAGAGGGCGATATGGCTTTTCATCAGGCGCTCTTACGCGCGGCGCATAATCCGTTTCTACTCGCGCTGGGTAATGCACTCAGTGCGGCTATGGTACTGTCCTTCCGCCAGACACTGGAAGAAGATGTTCGGCAAACCGAGTCGGCAGTAGAAGAGCATTTTCTTCTTTTTGAAGCTATTCGCCTTCGCAACATTGACAAAGCCCGCCAGCAAATGCGCACCATTCTTCTGCATGCTGCTCAAAAAAGTATCTGGCAGGATCGCCCCGCTTTCGTCGACAGCATCCTCTAACCCCCTTCTGATGTAATTTCGATCAACCTCACAGATCGCAGGACTTTTTTACTCTAGCATTCTTGTATTACAAGATTGATATAGTTGTATTACCTGATGAAAAAAGACTGGATTGCCGTTGACTGGGGTACGACAAACTTTCGTGCCTTTTTAATGAATGACCACCATGTCGTCGCCCGCGTATCTATCCCTTGCGGGCTGCTGGCGATAGAAAAAGGGGCTTTCGCCACTACCCTTCATCAACTTCTGCAGCCGTGGCTGGTTGAAACCGGCGCAATTCCGGTCTTGATGGCAGGGATGGTGGGGTCGCAACAGGGGTGGCAAAACGTTCCCTACGCATCACTCCCCGCTTCTGCACAAGATCTGTTGGCGGGCACTCAAAAAATTGAAACGCCGTGGGGCGGCCCGGCCTGGATTGTACCGGGCGTTTGCGGTCAAAGCGGCTGGAACCAGCCCGACGTTATGCGTGGTGAAGAAGTCCAGCTATTGGGGCTGAGCGCATTGCGGCCAGCACAAGAGCATTACGCCATTTTGCCCGGCACGCACAGTAAACATGCGCGAATGAAAAAGGGCACTATCGTGTCGTTCTCCACCCTGATGACTGGGGAACTTTATTCATTACTGACTCAATACTCGCTTCTGGGCAAAGCCCTACCCGCGCAAAAAGAGAACCACGAGACATTTCTGGCTGGCGTAACTGCAGCGCAAAGTGATGCTCCTTTCAGCCATCTGATTTTTGCCGCCCGCACGCGTCGTCTCATGGGCGAATTACCACTCGATGCAATCCACAGCTTTATCTCCGGCTTGCTGATCGGCCACGAACTCAAAGCGGCAGGTGCTCTCCCCGCCTGGATTGTCGGTTCGAGCGCTCTCGCCGCACGCTATCAGTTGGCGTCCACCGCGACAGGTACACCACTGAATACCATTGATGGCGACGAATGCTTCCTCCAGGGGCTGGCCATACTTCGTTCACTTCTACAGGACATAACTCCATGAACCATTCAGCGTTTTTTGAACAATGGCAACGCGAGTCGTTACCTATGGTTGCTATCCTGCGCGGCATCACGCCAGATCAGGCCGAAGAAGCCGCACAAATCCTGATTTCCACCGGTTTTCGCTGGATTGAGGTGCCGCTTAATAGCCCTTCGCCGTATGACTCTATCCAGCTTATGCGACGTGTCGCGGGCGACCGCGCACGTATTGGTGCAGGTACCGTGCTGAATACCCGCCAGGTCGACCAGGTTGCCGAATGCGGAGGTCAGCTCATTGTCTCCCCCAATTGCAGTCCGGAGGTTATCCGTCGTACCCGAGAACTTGGGCTGGTAAGTTTGCCTGGCGTCATGACCCCCTCGGAGGCCTTCTCTGCACTCGATGCAGGCGCTAGCGCACTTAAGTTTTTCCCAGCGGAACATATGGCGCCAGAACTGATAAAAGCATTTCGCGCCGTCTTGCCTAAAGATCTTGTGTGTATGCCTGTCGGCGGCGTACGCCCGGACAGCGTGCAGATGCAGAGTTATCTCCAGGCAGGTGCGAATGGCTTCGGACTGGGCGGTGGCTTGTACCAGGAAGGGATCAGTCTGCAAGCGTTAACCGTGCGGGCGCACGCATATCGCGATGCCTGGGCTGCGTGCGCGAAATAATATCCATGAGCCATTTCCTTCGCCATACCTTACAAACCGTCGGAAGTTACCGCGCCCATCTTGGGGAAAGCCCGATGTGGTGTGACGAAAGTGCGTCACTGCTGTGGGTCGATATCCTGGCGGGAAAATTGCTGCGCTACTGGCCGGCTTCGCAGCGGACAGAGATCCACGAAATGCCGCGATTCACCAGCGCGGTTCTGCTGACGCAGACGCCAGAAGTCTTTCTGCTCATCAGCCAAAGCGGCATTTTTCGTTACGACTTTGTCACCCGAGCGCAGACGCTGTTATGCCCGTGGCCTGCCGATGATACGCGTCCCAATGAAGCCGCTATCGCACCGGATGGTGCGCTGTGGTTTAGCAGTATGGATCCGGACGCCCGCCGCATTGTCGGAAGCTGGTATCGGCTGGCGCATGCGGGCGCCCACTTGCAGGTGATGCTGAGCAACCAATGGGTGCCCAATACTCTGCAGTGGTTTGACGGCTATCTGTGGTTTGCCGACTCTCTGCGCAAACGCTTTTACTGCGCCAAAGAACATGACGGCACATTGCACATCGAACACGAATGGCCGGTTGACGGCATTCCTGACGGCTCCGCGCTGACGTGCGATGGCACGCTGATTAATGCGCGCTGGGGATGCGCCCGCTTGGTTTACGCCGCACTTCATCATGGCGAAATGACGATTCAGGGCGAATTATCACTCCCCGCACGTCAACCCAGTAGCTGTGCATTTGGCGGCGCTGAACGTTCAGATCTTTTCATGACTTCCGCTCTCGATGGACTCGCCCACCCCGGTGAATCCGACGGAGCACTGTTCACAATAAAAACAACCTTTACGGGAATGCCTGCCAACAGGTTCAGGCTCTAATTTATTGATGCGAAAAAGGTATCACTATGACTACATCTTCCAGCCCTACTCCGATAAACCGGCAGGCGCTTTTAGTCTGCTTTCTCGCCGCTCTGGCAGGGCTGCTGTTTGGCCTTGATATGGGCGTTATTGCTGGTGCGCTTCCCTTTTTAGCGAAGGAATTCCAGTTAAATAGCCACGAGCAGGAAATCGTGGTGAGCATCATGATGTTTGGTGCCGCGCTGGGTGCGCTCTGTAGCGGTCCGATGTCCTCTTCACTGGGTCGCCGCAAAAGCCTGCTGCTTGGCGCACTGCTGTTTATCATCGGCTCAGTGGGTTGCGCCTTTTCAGGCAACATAGAAGTTCTCGCCATCTCTCGCTTTATTCTCGGGCTGGCCGTCGGCGTGGCCTCTTTCACCGCCCCGCTCTATCTCTCTGAGATCGCTGCGGAGAATATTCGCGGCAGCATGATTTCGCTCTATCAGTTGATGATTACCATCGGCATTCTGGCAGCGTTTATTTCCGACACGATCCTGAGCGACGGCGGCCACTGGCGCTGGATGCTGGGGGTGATTACCTTCCCAGCGATTGTGCTGTTTGTTGGCGTGTTAACGCTGCCGGAAAGCCCACGCTGGCTGGCGATGAAAGACAAACATGCGCTGGCGGAAAAGGTACTTTGCCTGCTGCGAAACAGCCAGCAAGAGGCGCGCGAAGAGCTGAATCAGATCCGCGAAAGCGTAAAAATGAAACAGCGCGGCTGGCAGCTATTTCGCCATAACCGCCACTTCCGCCGGTCAACCGGACTGGGTGTGCTCCTGCAATTTATGCAGCAGTTCACTGGCATGACGGTCATCATGTATTACGCCCCTAAGATTTTTGAAATCGCCGGTTTCGCCACCGTACGCGAACAAATGTGGGGCACGATGATTGCCGGACTGACCAATGTTCTCGCCACGTTTATCGCCATTGGCTTGGTTGATCGCTGGGGTCGGAAGCCTATTCTCAAACTCGGCTTTTTCGTCATGGCCGTCTGCATGGGCATCCTGGGTTACATGTTCTTCAGTGGTATTTCAGGTCTGAATCAACAGTACGCAGCCGTTGCCGTGCTGCTGATCTTCATCACCGGTTTCGCCATGAGCGCGGGCCCGCTTATTTGGGTCCTCTGCTCCGAGATCCAGCCGCTGGCCGGACGCGACTTTGGCGTGACCTGCTCCACAATGGCGAACTGGATAGCCAATATGATCATTGGCGCGACCTTCCTCACGCTTATCGACACCATCGGTAGTCCAAATACTTTCTGGTTGTACGGCGTGCTGAACGTGGTGTGCATTGCACTCACGATCCTGTTTGTTCCGGAAACCAAAAACATCTCCCTTGAACATATCGAACGCAATCTGATGAGCGGCGCGGCACTGCGCGATATCGGGCTGCGAGACGAAAACCAGACAGACCGCCCTCAAGCAGCCCATTAAGCGAGAAAAAAATGACCCCGGATACGTTTGAAAACAGCGTTTATCGCAAAATAACGCGCAGATTGATCCCCTTTCTGATCCTCTGCTACTTTTTCGCCTACCTTGATCGCGTCAACGTCGGGTTCGCCAAACTGCACATGCAGGATGCGCTTAACTTCAGCGATACGATCTATGGGCTTGGCGCTGGCATCTTCTTTATCGGCTACTTCCTGTTTGAGTTGCCAAGCAATCTGCTGATGCAGCGCTTCGGCCCGCGATTCTGGATAGCCCGCATCATGATTACATGGGCGGTTCTCTCGGCTGGAATGGTTTTTGTCACTACACCTACTCAGTTCTACGTGCTGCGCTTTTTGCTCGGTATCGCGGAAGCGGGCTTTTTCCCGGGAATCGTGTTTTATCTCACGCTGTGGTTCCCGTCATGGCGTTCGGCTCGCACGCTGGGGCTGTTCATTCTGGTGACTCCGCTTTCAACAATCGTTGGCAGCCCGTTATCTGGGCTGATTCTTAAACTGTTTGAAAATGTCGGCGGGCTGCACAACTGGCAGTGGTTGTTTATCGTTGAAGCCATTCCTTCTTTCCTGCTGGCTTTCGTGGTGCTGCGTTATCTGGATAACGACGTGAAGTCAGCGCAATGGTTGAGTGATACGGAAAAGCAACTGGTCTTGAGCGATTTAGCTCGTGATGCCAGCAATCGTAAGCACACAGGCCGCGGTAAAGCCGACAGTTCGCTGGGAGCGATGTTCCGCAACGGTTACGTCTGGCTGCTGGCGCTGATCTTCTTTAGCTTCAACATTGGCTATTACGGTATCAACTTCTGGCTACCGTCCATCATCAAAAGCTCTGGCATCAGCGACGATTTCCACATTGGCCTGCTGGCGGCATTGCCGTATGTCTTCGGCGCGGGCTTTATGGTGTGGAACAGCCGCCATTCCGATCTTAAACATGAGCGCCGCTGGCACATCGCGATTCCAGCCATTATTGGCTGTGTGGGCCTGACGCTCAGCGCGTATTGCAGCGGTTCGACGTTCTGGATGATGACCTGGATCTGCCTGGCTATGTCCGGAACGCTGTCGCTGATCCCAACCTATATCAGCCTGCCTGGTGCCATGCTTTCCGGCACGGCGGCGGCGGCGGGGATCGCGCTGGTGAACTCTATCGGCAATCTCGCCGGTTTCTTCGGCCCAACCATTCTTGGCTGGTTAAAAGACACCACCGGCAGTACCGACAGCGGGTTATACATTCTTGCCGGATTCTTGCTGCTTGTCGCGCCGCTGATTATGGCCTTGCCTGCAAGACTCGCTAACCCTTCTCCTGACGCCTTACCTGAACAATCACGCGGGGAGTACAACGCGCCCCAACACACATATCGTTAATGTTGAAAGAGACTGCTATGAAGAGTGAATGTGGAGGATGTGCCAGCTGTGGCACGCATTTCAGCCCAATCCTCGAGGGTGATGATGGCGCATTGAAACGCGCCCTTTATAAATCGATGGGCCATACGGATGAGCAGCTTCGTCGTCCGGTTATCGCGGTAGTGAATAGCTACACGAACGCCACCGCCGGACATGCCAACCTGAATGAACTGACCGCCCAAGTGCTGAAAGGGATTGATGAAGCGGGCGGCGTCGGAATGGTCTTCGGCACAATTGCGCCCTGCGACGGAATTGCCGAAGGGCATCTGGGAATGCGCTACATTTTGGCCGCACGCGAAGTGATCGCTGCATCAATAGAAACCATGATGCGCGCTCACCGTTTCGATGGCATGGTGATGCTTGGATCCTGTGACAAAATCGTTCCGGCGATGCTGATGGCCGCCGCGCGACTGGATATCCCCGCCATTATGGTTAACGGTGGACCAATGTATCCTGCAGAATATAAAGGCAAACACTGGGATGGAAACATCGTTACCGAGGCCATCGGCTGGAAGAAACGTGGCGAAATCGATGAAGCCGAATTTGCCCACATCGAAAACATCGCCGAACCGGGACCAGGCTCCTGCACCATGTATGGCACCGCCAATACCATGTGCAGCATTGCTGAAGTGCTAGGCATGAGCCTACCGGGCAGCAGCATGTTGCCTGCCGTGTCTCAGGAAAGACGCACCTGCGCCTTTCAGACGGGGCAGCGCGCCGTATCGCTGGTGCGCGAAGGGATTAACGCTCGCAAAATTATTACTCCGCACGCTATTCACAACGCGATGGTCTATCTGCTGGCGACGGGAGGGTCAACCAACGCCATCCTGCATCTCCAGGCGATTCATTATGAAGCAGAATTTGGCCATTTGCCGCTGTCTGCTTTTGATGAGCTGAGCTATCGCGTGCCGCTGGTCGCCTCACTCTATCCCGCATCAGAATACGACATGATTGATTTCTGGGAAGCTGGCGGCGTACCTGCGGTAGAGCATGAAATTGCTGGGCTGATGAAACCGCACGCCTTGACGGTCACGGGTCAAACAAAGGGCAAGATTTTAGCGCAAGGGACCAAAACCTCACGTCCAGAAGTGATCCACACATTGGCTATTCCGGTACGTAACGAAGCCGGCGTGGCGGTGCTGCATGGCAATCTTTCGCCGCTCGGCTGCGTGGTGAAACCTGCTGCGGTACCGGAAAATCTGATGACCTTCCGGGGTCCAGCCGTGGTGTTCAATAGCGAACAAGAATCCATCGACGCCATTCTGTCCGGACAGATCCAGCCCGGCAGCGTATTGGTATTGCGCTATGAGGGGCCCAAAGGCGGTCCGGGAATGCCGGAAATGTACAAACCGATGAAATGCCTGGAAGGGATGATGCTTTCTGACAGTTGCGCATTGATCACCGACGGGCGCTTTTCCGGCTCTAACCGCGGCCTGTTTGTCGGGCATATCTCGCCAGAAGCGACAGAAGGCGGTGCGTTGGGGCTGGTGGAAAATGGTGATGAAATCACCATTGATATTCCACGACGTACACTGACGCTGAATGTCGCCGAAGACGTCCTGGCTGCACGACGCAAAAACTGGCAGCCTGTGCATAAAGAAGTGCCGCGCGGCTTTTTACGTCTTTATCGCCGCTGGGCATTGCCCGCTGCCCAGGGCGCCGTCTTGGCAGACAGGGAGGATGAGTGATGAGAACCCATTACACTGCTGATGATATTCACGGCGTCAATCCGATTGTGGCGATGCCCTTCACCTCTCAGGGCGAAATTGATGAGCGAAGTTTCGTCCGCCTGCTTGAACATCTCGCTAACAGCGGTGCTCATGGAGCGACGCTTTTCGGCATCGCCAGCGAATTTCCTAAACTGGATGATGGCGAGCGAGACAGGTTATCGCGGTTGTTTATCAGTACGCTGGCGGGCAGCCCGTTGTATCGGGCGATATCAGTCACCGATCACAGCACTGAACTGGCGGTCAAGCGTGCCATGCGCTACAGCGAATTGGGCGCAGATGCACTGATGCTGCTGCCGCCGTTCTTTTTATCACCCAGCCCGCACGCCGTTCAGGCACATATTTTCGCTGTGCTGGAAGCGGTCGATATTCCGGTGATGGTGCAATACGCGCCGGGTGAAACCGGGTTGCCCATCACACCACAGCAGCTTGCCGACGTGGCGGAGCGCTATCCGCACGCGGTATTTAAAATTGAGTGCAATCCCCCCGTCGATTACACCCGCGAATTTTTGCGCTACGCCCCGCAGGCCAGCGTGCTGAACGGTTACGCCGGGCTATACATGTTGGAAATGCTCGACGCTGGCGGAAAAGGCGTGATGCCCGGTTGTTCATTCACCGAAGTGTACGTGCAGATTTATCGTCACTGGCAAGCCGGAGAAGATCAACAGGCGCAAGCGCTGCATCAGCAGTTACTACCTTATATTCAGCGCTGGATGAGCCACTGTGAATACATTATTCAGGCGGAAAAAACGCTGCTGATGGAGCGCGGCATTATCACCAGCGATTATTGTCGCCGTCCGGGCTGGGCGCTGACGCAAGAAGACAGGCAAATGCTTACGCAATTTATTGATCACTTCCAGTTACGCTGAGGCAGACAAAATGAAAGCAGAATATCAGCCACGAGTCGTCCTGGTCACGGGAACCAGCCAGGGCATCGGTGAAGCCATTGCGCGCAGCTATCTAGACCAGGGGGATATTGTCATTGGATGTGCTTTTTCGCCTCTGACGAAAGCGCCCCGCGTCCGTGAAATGCAAGCACAGTATTCACAGCGTTATCACTATTTTTCTGTCGATGTGACACAGACGGACCAGATAGAACTGTTTGTTAACGAGGCAGAAAAGCTGTATGGGCGGATTGATGTTGTCGTCTCGAACGCCGGGAAAAATGTTTTCAAAGGTATCGACTGCGATGAGAGCGACTGGTCGCATAATCTCGATCTTAATCTGCGCTCGCACTGGTATCTGGCAAAATGCGCACGAACAACGCTGGAGAAAAGCCACGGTGTCATCCTGATTATTACGTCGAATCATGCATTTTCGACCATGCCAGGCTGTGCGCCCTACAACATTACCAAACGTGCATTGCTGTCGTTGGTGCAAAGTCTGACCATCGAATGGGGACCGAAGATCCGCACAGTCGGGATTGCCCCGGGCTTTATTGATACCGCCGGTAATCAGGCCTGGTTTGATGCCCATCAGGACGCGCGAATAGCCCGTGAAAAAACGGTGAAAAAGCATCCGGTTGGGCGTATTGGTCGCCCAGAAGAAGTCGGTGAACTTTGCCTGTTTTTAAGCAGTGATAAAGCGGGTTTTATCGCGGGAACAACCATTGTGATGGACGGCGGACGCAGCGCCATTATGCAGGACGAGGACGACGCCTGATAAAAAATGGGGAGCCTGGCTCCCCGTTTTATTAATCAATCTGCTGAATATCGAGTCGCAGCTCTTTCGGCACTTCGAAGACGATATTCTCTTCGCGTCCTTCGAGTGGAATGGCATCTCCGCCGCCCAGTTCCTGCAGGCGGGCGATAACGTTCTGCACCAGAATATCCGGTGCGGAAGCGCCAGCGGTAACACCCACGCAGTTCACGTCTTTAACCCAGGCTTCCTGAATATCGGTCGCATCGTCAATCAAAAATGCCGTTTTCCCCATACGCTGCGCCAGTTCGGCCAGACGATTGGAGTTTGACGAGTTCTTGGAACCGACAACCAGCACCACATCAGCCTGTTCAGCCAGCGCACGTACCGCTTCCTGACGGTTGGTGGTGGCATAGCAAATGTCATCTTTGCGCGGCCCGACGATTTTCGGGAAGCGCTTGCGCAGAGCGTCAATCACGTCGGACGTGTCGTCAACCGAGAGCGTGGTCTGGGTCATAAACGACAGCTTAGCGTCGTTTTTCACGTTGAGCGTCAATACGTCTTCCGGCGACTCGACCAGATACATCCCCCCTTCCGGGTTACTGTATTGGCCCATTGTGCCTTCGACTTCCGGATGCCCGGCATGACCAATCAGGATCGATTCTTCACCACGACGGCTGGCGCGAGCGACTTCCATATGGACTTTAGTCACCAGCGGACAGGTTGCGTCAAACACGGTCAGATCACGACTTTTCGCTTCGTTACGAACGGCCTGAGATACACCGTGCGCGGAGAAAATCAGGATTGTGCCGTCCGGTACTTCGCTGATCTGCTCAATAAAGATCGCGCCGCGCTCACGCAGGCTTTCAACCACGTAGCGGTTGTGCACCACTTCATGACGCACATAAATAGGCGCGCCGTAAATTTCCAGCGCGTTTTCAACAATGCTGATAGCGCGGTCAACGCCGGCGCAAAAACCGCGCGGGTTAGCCAACAGGATCTGCATTCGTTTCCTCCAGTGCCGGATCGATCTCCAGCACTTCAACATCAAAATGGACGGTACGCCCGGCAAGCGGATGGTTAAAGTCAACGGTAATGGAATCGCCATTGATCTCGCGGATCACGCCAGGCATTTCGCTGCCATCCATAGCGGTAAAGAGCATAATTGCGCCGATTTCCGGCTCGCCCGCGTCCATAAATTCACGACGCGAGAAATACTGGATCAGGTCTGGCGACGGTACACCAAACGCGGCATCCGGCTCGAGCGAAAACGCTTTTTTCTCGCCTTCTTTCAGGCCTAAAAGCTGTTGTTCAAGGCCTTCAGAAAGTGAGGTATCGCCGAGGCGAAACAGCGCAGGTTTGCCGTTGTTGCGGGTAGATTCAGCGGTGGAACCATCTTCCATCTTCAGCGTGAAGTGAACCAGGACCGCGCTATTGCTCTGTATGGATTTAGACATGCAAATCG
>Ga0308165_1005107_pt1 | contig 12433 bp, 10 predicted proteins | sample PhyWR2_FD_201032 | JGI IMG/M metagenome (GOLD analysis project Ga0308165, IMG submission 201032) | Phyllosphere microbial communities from UC Gill Tract Community Farm, Albany, California, United States - DLSLW.R2 | ecosystem: Host-associated > Plants > Phyllosphere > Unclassified | place: USA...
CAGATAACGCTTTCAGTTCTTCAACTGCAGCGATAACTGCTTTATCAATACCGCGCTTCAGATCCATTGGGTTCATGCCAGCAGCAACAGCTTTCAGGCCTTCGTTCACAATGGCTTGAGCCAGTACCGTTGCGGTAGTGGTACCGTCACCCGCTGCATCGTTGGCTTTAGAAGCAACTTCTTTCACCATCTGAGCACCCATGTTTTCGAACTTGTCTTCCAGTTCGATTTCACGTGCTACAGAAACGCCATCTTTGGTGATGGTCGGTGCACCGAAAGATTTATCCAGAACCACGTTACGACCTTTCGGGCCGAGGGTAACTTTCACTGCATCTGCCAGTACGTTTACGCCGCGAAGCATTTTAACACGAGCGTCGTTACCGAATTTTACGTCTTTAGCTGCCATTTCTTATATTCCTCAAATTCGTTCAGGTGTTCGTACGCGGATATTATTCAACGATAGCCAGGATGTCGCTTTCTGACATGATCAGCACTTCTTCGTTGTCAATTTTCTCGGACTTCACGCCGTAGCCGTCGTTAAAAATAACGATATCGCCTACTTTAACGTCCAGCGCTTGTACGCTGCCGTTTTCCAGGATGCGGCCTTTACCGACAGCGATAATTTCGCCACGAGTTGATTTACCTGCTGCTGAGCCGGTCAGAACGATGCCGCCTGCAGACTTAGATTCAACTTCTTTACGTTTGACGATAACACGATCGTGTAATGGACGAATGCTCATTGATAGCTCTCCTTCGAGAAAGTCAGTATCAGTTATTTAGGTAACGCCGCCCCAAATAGGATTCGGCTGCTGCCCAGATAAGTGGGGGTCATTAACGCACCCTTCAAGGGGGTGTCACAAAAAAAATTAGAAAATTTAACGATCCTGGCGGTCCTGGTCTTCCAGACGCTTGGTTGTGTCATCTTTACGCTGGTATTCCCCATCAAAGGTGTTGCCCTGCTGGGTATTTCCACCGCCAAATCCGCCACCGGGCATCCCGGAAAAACGCAGATGAGGCATCAGTTTAACGGTTAAATGTTTCTGTACAGGTGGCAGTAACAGCAACAGACCGAGGAAGTCGGTAAAGAATCCAGGCAGGATAAGCAAAATACCGGCGATGATCAGTGAAACACTTTTGACCATCTCTGCGGCCGGGCTCTCACCTGCCGCGATTTTTTGCTGCATTAGCATAAAGTTCTTCAGACCCTGATTCTTGACCAGCGATACACCCAGTACCGAAGTCATTATCACAAGGATCAACGTCAGAAAAACACCAAAAACATGCGCTACCTGTATAAAGAGAGAAATCTCAATATAGACATAGAGAAAGAAGGCAATAAATGGGATCCAGCGCACTGAATACTCCTGTCATCAGGCAAGCCCCTTAACTCAGGCGCTCACAAAAAATGGGTTGTCACGTTCATCCGGTAAGAGATGGCGACACTGTAGTCAAAATTCAAGGGGGAAGAACCTGTTTTTTCACCCCCGGCAACTATTGACCTCTGTCACAAATCGACAATTGTTGTCCCCCATTGGCAGGAATAAGTGATCCAGGTTAATACATTTGGCTATCATCAGCATATCATCAAGGTCAATAAGCAAATATTGGGAATAATCATCGGTCTACACCTATCAGCGCCAGATATCCTGTGTGCGTACATTGTGATAGTTTAAATAAGAAGGTTTACATGCTAAACGACATTCGTATCGAAGAAGATTTACTGGGAACCAGGGAAGTGCCAGCGGAGGCCTACTACGGCATCCATACTCTGCGTGCGATTGAGAACTTCTACATTAGCCACAATAAAATCAGTGACATACCTGAGTTTGTTCGCGGTATGGTGATGGTCAAAAAAGCCGCTGCCATGGCGAATAAAGAACTACAAACAATCCCTAAATCTATCGCCAATACCATCATCCGGGCTTGCGATGAAATCTTAGAACAGGGTAAGTTTTTAGATCAGTTCCCGGTCGATGTTTATCAGGGCGGCGCGGGTACCTCAGTTAATATGAATACCAACGAAGTTCTGGCCAATATCGGGCTGGAACTGATGGGCCATCAGAAGGGTGAGTATGAATATCTCAACCCGAATGACCACGTCAACAAGTGCCAGTCAACCAATGATGCCTACCCTACAGGTTTCCGAATCTCTGTTTATGCCTCAATTATTAAGCTGATTGAAGCTATCCACCAGCTTAGCGAAGGCTTCCAGCGTAAAGCTGTCGAATTTGAATCAATCCTGAAAATGGGTCGTACGCAATTACAAGATGCGGTTCCCATGAGTCTGGGCCAGGAATTCCACGCTTTCAACGTCCTGTTGACGGAAGAGATGAAAAACCTGCTGCGTACCGCAGAATTACTGCTGGAAGTTAACCTTGGCGCAACCGCTATTGGTACTCGACTGAATACCCCTGATGGTTATCAGCAGCTTGCAGTACAAAAACTGGCAGAAGTCAGCGGCCTTCCTTGCGTACCGGCTGAGGACTTAATCGAAGCCACCTCTGACTGCGGTGCTTATGTCATGGTTCACAGCGCGCTGAAACGTCTGGCTGTGAAAATGTCAAAAATCTGCAACGACTTACGACTGCTCTCTTCAGGCCCTCGTGCCGGACTGAACGAAATCAACCTGCCAGAACTTCAGGCCGGTTCTTCAATCATGCCAGCCAAAGTTAACCCTGTAGTACCCGAAGTGGTGAATCAGGTCTGTTTCAAAGTCATCGGTAATGACATGACCGTGACTATGGCGTCAGAAGCCGGTCAGCTACAGTTAAACGTTATGGAGCCGGTCATTGGCCAGGCGATGTTCGAATCTATACATATTCTGACAAATGCCTGTTATAATTTGCTGGAGAAATGCATTAACGGCATTACTGCAAATAAAGAAGTGTGTGAAAGTTACGTCTATAACTCCATTGGTATCGTCACTTATCTGAACCCATATATCGGTCACCACAACGGTGATATTGTGGGCAGAATCTGCGCTGAGACAGGCAAGAGCGTACGTGATGTTGTGCTGGAACGTGGTTTGCTCACAGAGGATGAACTGGACGATATCTTCTCCGTTCATAACCTGATGCATCCGGCATATAAAGCCAAACGGTATACAGATGAAAACGATAAATAGTTCGACCGAATAACGCCAAGAAGGCACGTCTAACGACGTGCCTTTTTCGTTTTAGACACAACCAAAAACATAACAATTCATTTTCAATTGATTAAAGAGTGAGGAAAGTCATTATGTTTGCTGCAGAGCTCGTTATCGTCTTACTGGCGATATACCTTGGAGCCAGACTTGGCGGCATAGGTATCGGTTTTGCCGGGGGATTAGGCGTACTGGTACTGACATTAGTTTTTCAGATCAACCCCGGTTCCATCCCCTTTGATGTGATTGAAATCATCATGGCGGTCATCGCCGCGATTGCAGCGATGCAGGTCGCAGGTGGCATGGATTATCTGGTGAGTCTGGCTGAACGCATGTTACGCCGCCATCCCAAGTATATTACCTTTCTCGCCCCACTCGTGACCTGGTTAATGACGGTCCTTGCCGGAACCGGACATACCGCCTTCTCAACACTCCCGGTGATCACCGAGGTGGCTAAAGAACAAGGTATTCGCCCTTCTCGCCCGCTATCTATCGCAGTTATCGCCTCACAGATTGCTATCACTGCCTCCCCTATTTCTGCCGCTGTGGTCTTTTTCTCCGGCGTGCTTGAACCCCTGGGTATCAGCTATCTGACGCTACTGGCGATTTGTATTCCTTCAACGCTGATTGCCGTTATGATAACCGCCGGGGTCTGTAACTTCCTTGGCTGCGAGCTGAAAGACGATCCGGTTTACCAGGAACGTCTGGCAAAAGGTGAAGTTCAGCTACGTGGCACCCAGGCATTAAAACTGAAGCCCCACGCCAAACTTTCCGTACTGTTATTCCTGGTAGGTATCCTTGCGGTGATGTTTTATGCCACCGCCATCAGCGATACCGTCGGCCTGATTAAAGACCCTGTACTGCCACGTAACGAAGCTATCGTCGTGTTTATGCTGACTATCGCGGCCCTGATCAGTTTCAGCTGTAAAATCGATACCGGTGAAGTGCTGAATGCCAGCACCTTTAAGTCGGGTATGAGTGCTTGTGTCTGCGTACTGGGCGTTGCCTGGTTGGGTGATACCTTTGTTCAAGCTCATATCGGTGACATCAAAACCTTTGCAGGCGACCTGTTGAACGACTTCCCGTGGTTACTCGCTGTGGTACTGTTTTTTGCTTCTATGCTGCTTTACTCTCAGGCCGCAACAGCCAAAGCGCTGCTACCTGCTGCGTTAATGCTGGGTGTCAGCCCGTTAACTGCCGTCGCCTCTTTTGCCGCGGTCTCTGCCCTGTTTGTCTTACCGACCTATCCAACGCTGCTGGCTGCCGTTGAAATGGATGACACTGGCTCAACGCGTATTGGGAAGTATGTGTTTAACCATCCGTTTATGATCCCAGGCGTCATCGCCATTACGCTTTGCGTGGTGTTCGGGTTTATTTTCGGCGGTATCCTTCTGTAAATTACCTTAAACAGTGTGGCTTTAACGGCCTGTCTCTGTTGCTGCATGATATAATCCATCGCTGTCACTTTAAGAGAAATGAGTGGCAGCGATGACGCAGTACCCCTGCGCTATCACCGTTACGCCTGAAGTAGTGCATACTCTCACGTGACGAATCAATACCAGACAATTGGTCACTTTTACGCTATTTTTCTCCTATCCCCGGCACCACTGGCTTGCCAGTCGCTCATTAAACAGTGAAGAATTCTTATGGCATTGCGCATTCTTACCTTCATCCTGCTGCTTTGCAGTTCACAAGTCTTTGCTGGATTATTTGAGAATACAAACAAGTCCCAGTTTGTTCCTGTCGAACAGGCTTTTGCCTTTGATTTTCAGCAGACTGACCGTCAGGTCACCCTGAACTGGCAGATTAAGCCGGGTTACTATCTCTACCGACAGCAGATAAAAGTGCTGCCGACTGATGCCCGGCTGGCGCCTTTCGAAGTTCCGCCAGGCACCTGGCATGAGGATGAGTTTTACGGCAAAACAGAGATCTTTACCGACCATTTTAGCCTGCCTCTCACTCTCAACAGCGCCGAAAAAGGTTCCTTCCTGAGTGTGACCTATCAGGGATGCGCTGAGGCTGGCTTATGCTATCCCCCGGAAACACTGACGGTTCCGCTGAGTGTAGTTGAGGCGTTACCGGTATCTGCAGCAGAATCACCGGTCGCTGACACAGCTCCCTCTGTCGACTCGGATAACACGCTGCCTTTCTCAGCGTTATGGGCCTTTTTGATTGGCATCGGGATTGCCTTTACTCCCTGCGTATTACCGATGTACCCGCTGATTTCAGGTATTGTGCTGGGCGGGAAAACGCGTCTTTCCACGCCCCGGGCGCTGATGCTGGCCTTTATCTATATCCAGGGAATGGCGCTGACCTACACCGCATTAGGGCTGGTCGTCGCCGCGGTAGGTTTACCGTTCCAGGCGGCATTACAACACCCTTACGTGCTTATCGGACTTTCCGCGATGTTTGCCCTGTTAGCGGCGTCAATGTTCGGTTTGTTTACCCTGCAACTGCCCTCCTCTCTACAAACGCGACTAACGTTAATCAGCCAGCGCCAGCAAGGCGGTTCCGTTTATGGCGTCTTTGCTATGGGAGCCCTGGCGGGGTTAATTTGCTCACCTTGTACTACAGCACCCTTGAGTGCCATTCTGCTTTATATCGCCCAAAGCGGAAATCTCTGGCTTGGAGGAGGCACGCTTTATCTCTATGCTCTGGGGATGGGCTTACCGCTGGTACTCATCACCGTCTTCGGTAATAAACTGCTTCCCAAAAGCGGACCATGGATGGAGAGCGTCAAAATCGCCTTTGGATTTGTTATTCTCGCACTGCCGGTCTTTTTACTTGAACGGGTTATTGGGGATGTCTGGGGCTTACGTCTCTGGAGCCTGCTCGGTGCCGCCTTCTTCTGCTGGGCCTTTATTACCAGCCTGAAGGTGAGCAAATCCTGGATAAGCGTGCTACAAATTATCTTCCTGGTGGCGGCTATTATTAGTGTTCGTCCTTTGCAAGACTGGGCATTTGATGCGCCTTCGGGTCGCAGTGAACAGGCTCACCTGAACTTCATACAGATTGAAAATATTGATCAGCTGAATCAGGCGCTGGAAAAAGCCCAGGGAGCGCCCGTAATGCTCGATTTGTACGCAGACTGGTGTACTGCCTGTAAAGCTTTTGAGAAATATACTTTTAGCAGTCCTCAAGTGCAGCAGGCACTATCTGGTATGGTATTACTGCAAGCGAACGTCACAGCCAATAATGAAGCGGACAGAGCATTACTGAAACACCTTAATGTCCTTGGGCTACCGACTATCTTGTTCTTCGACCCACAGGGCCATGAACAGACGGACTTAAGAGTGACCGGCTTTATGGATGCTGACGAGTTCAGTGCCCATTTGCACCACCTGATACCCTAGAGTATGTTGACTGTTTGAGTTAACCAGAGGAGAACCACGTGCAACGTGAAGAGGTTTTAGAACATACCTTGCATGTCCTTGAACGCGAAGGCATTGCTTGTATTACGCTGGATATCGTGGCTAAGGAATCCTGTCATCCGGTGGCAGAGATTCGGCAATTCTGGCCTGACGAAGAAGCCATGCTGTATGACGCGCTGCGTTATTTAAGCAGTAAAGTTGAAGTCTGGCAGCGCCAGTTGATGCTCAATGAGGAGCTACCGGTGCAGCAGAAATTGCTGCAACGCTATCATGCTCTGACTGAATGTCTGAATAAACAGCGCTACCCTGGTTGCCTGTTTATTGCTGCCTGCACTTTCTATCCTGACCCCACCCATCCTATTCATCAGCTAGCCGATCAGCAGAAGCAAGCCGCCTGGAACTATACCCATACTTTGCTGGCAGAGCTTGAGGTGGATGACCCCGCGATGGTGGCCGATCAGATGGAACTGGTGCTGGAAGGCTGCCTGTCTAAGCTACTGGTCAAACATAACCAGGCAGATATCGATACCGCCCGTCGTCTGGCGGAAGATATCTTGCGCTTTGCTCTGTGTCGCAAAGGTGGCGCGCTGACCTGATTCTGTGGTGCGGTATAAGAACCCCCTTATACCGCACCACAGCATAAATTAAGGGACAGCGGCTTTATCTGAATAGTTATTAATGATGAAATTATTCAGTATCGTAGCAAAAGTCTGGTGAACTTCCTGGGTAGGATGCACTCCGTCATTATAAAGATATTCAGGTGAAATATTCAGCGCCGGATCGGTTTCCGTGGGAATATGGATATAACCGTGAGTAGTATAAGAGTGGGTCGTATCATAGCCAATCTCACTGGCGATCGTCATAATTTCCTTCAGCGCAGCAGAAGTATCAAAGAAAAATATCTTCGCCCTCGGATATTTCTCTTTTAACTCATCAATATTTTTCTGCAATAAAATATTATGCGCAATACTGATATCTTTATACTTTCTTTTATGTTCAGAATGTTCAGACTCGGGCGTCAGAGAAATATCTGGCATTCCCATGACCAGAACATTTTTGACGCCGCCGGCCAATAATTTTTCAACATCATCTATTTGAGTTTCTACCACCTTCAAAACATCAGTTTTATGGAGTAAAATATAGTCGTTAGCACCAGCAAAAAAAATGGTTAAATCTTTACCTGATGGCTGATAACTTTTTATCTGACTATCAAGATTTGATAAAAAATTACTGCGTAGATTAAAGGGTGAATAGCTTGCAGAGGTGCTTCCTCCTTCAGCAAAGTTAACCATTTTTTTGTTCAAAAAAGCAGGTGATGACAAATATTCACCCCAGACAAAACCATTGGTAAATCGGCCTTCATAGTACTGATTATAGGAAGGAAAGATATGAAGTGATTTTTCAAACATTTTGCCATTGGAGTCAGAAAGACTATCACCAAATATGACCAGTCGATCAATATTCTCCAGCGAGGCATTTGAATGAGGAAATAGTTTATCAATCGATTTGGCAAGTCGGAAATTTTTATCCTCTAGCGGGTTATTATATTTATTCGTAATTCCATTCGAATTAATCTGAAAGTCTTTTATAGTTCGTTTGAACTTCTCCGCCAGATCGACCTGCCCTGGATCTGATTTATTTTTAGAGCGTTCGGAACTTTCCGGCGATTTATTATTCCGTAAAAAAACGTTATTGTCATTTATCACTCCTGTTATATTTAATAATGGAGATAATGCATGAAGCATTGGTGTTTTAATGCCTGCCTTAAGCGCTTGTGTTACCAGTGAGGTTGAACCATTAATAGATATCATTGTTGTCATCCCTGTCATTGTACAGCTTATTATTACCTCACCAATCGCTATATGTATCTCAGAAAATGATTCAAAAATTGACTGTAAACTATATCTAATTTCACTCGTTACTCTATTCAAGCATCGTTATTGCTCAGTTATCACCCTTTAACCATGCCGATCGGTAAGGTAAAAACCCCAACAGAAGAGATAAAGAATCCCCTCTCTACATCAATCAACTATCCGTTCCTTTTTACTCAAAAAACTTCCGATGGTCGCTTATCAGACAAAATATGCAGTAAATAGCTGCAACGGAGTGAAATTTGCCGTAAAGTTGAGCAAACAGCTCTTTTTTACTTAAATATCATTGACGCCTTACGCTAATTAGGGTTTAATGCGCCCCGTTGCCCGGATAGCTCAGTCGGTAGAGCAGGGGATTGAAAATCCCCGTGTCCTTGGTTCGATTCCGAGTCCGGGCACCACTATTTAGAAAAACCAGCCTACGGGCTGGTTTTTTGCTTTCTGAGGTTTGGAAAAATTTCTGCTTAACCTCAGTCTGATACGTCAATATCGATAAAGGGTTCATTGAGTGGCTCTGAGTTCCCCCCTGCTTTGAAAATCCAGCTTTCCCACATCCACACTTAATCGTAAATTGACATAGATCAAAAGATGTATCGTTTCCACATCTTTCAGATTGAACTTGTGGAGATAACTTTTATATAAATGCAAATGATAATGATGATCATTTACATAATCATAAAGGTTCTCACATGTTGCCACCGTTCAACAGCAGGCCATTTTTTCTTTCAGCCCTGACATTATGTGTTTCAGGCGCTGTTTCTGCAGCCAATACCACAGAACAATCCAAACCCTCCAGTGACGATACGTTAATCATTACCGCTAACCGGACAGAAAGTAGTCTCTGGGAAAGTCCGGCAACCATTCAGGTCATTGACCGTCAGACCTTACAAAACTCGACCAGCGTTTCCATTGCCGACGATCTGAAAGATATTCCTGGCGTTGAGGTCACCGACAATTCGCTGGCAGGCCGTAAGCAAATCCGTATTCGCGGTGAAGCCTCTTCACGCGTACTGATTTTAATCGACGGACAGGTTGTCAGCTATCAGCGAGCGGGTCAGAACTATGGGGCTGGTTTGCTGATCGATGATTCTTCACTGGAACGTATCGAGATAGTAAAAGGTCCCTACTCGGTTCTCTATGGCTCTCAGGCCATTGGCGGCGTAGTAAACTTTATTACCAAAAAAGGCGGAGATAAACCGCTCTCTGGCAGCATCAAAGCGGTCTATAACTCAGCCACTGCAGGGTGGGAGGAATCAGCCGCCGCCTGGGGCAGCATCGGTAACTTTGACTATCGCATCAACGCCAGCAACTCGGATCAGGGTAATCGTGATACTCCTGATGGCAGATTGCCTGATACTAACTTCAGTAATAACGGCCAGGGAGCCTGGCTGGGTTACAACTTTGATAACCATAAGCTGGGGCTGTCACTCGATCGTTATAAAGCTTCCACGCAAACCTGGCTCAGCGATGCTGAAAACCAGTATGACGAATTCAGCGTCCGGATCCCGAAACTGGAGCGCGAAAAAGTCGGCATTTTCTACGACTACGATGCCGGAGGGGATTACCTGAAAAAAATCCACTTCGATGCTTACAGCCAGACCATTGAACGTAAATTTGAAAACCGGGTTAAAACGACCCAGGTCATCCCTAGCCCAATGATACAGGCGCTGACGGTCAGTAATCAGACCCAGACCAATGATAAACAGTATACCCAGGGGATGACGCTGCAGAGCAATTTCTCACTTCCGGCGAATAACGAGCTGGTTATCGGGACCCAGTACCAGCACGATAAAGTCAAACAGGATACCAACAGCAGCACACGTCAGACAGCAGCGACTGGATTCTTTGACATCCAAACTCATACCTTGTCACATGTTGAGGCTGAACAAAGTAATACCTCTCTGTTTGCACAAAACGACTGGCATTTCGCTGATGACTGGACCTGGACCGCTGGCGCACGCCAGTACTGGCTCTCTTCCAAACAGAATCGCAGCGACAGCTTGAGCGGTACAACCTGGCAGTCACTCGGAAAGAAATCAGCCCATGATGACGAATTAGTCACCTCTACCAGCCTGCGTTACTCCGGTTTTAAAGATATTGAACTGCGTGCCGCCTATGCTCAGGGATACGTTTTTCCGACGCTGACTCAGCTATTTATGCAGACTTCTGCAGGCGGCAGTGTCACCTACGGTAACCCGAACCTGAAGGCGGAACACTCCAATAACTATGAGTTAGGTGCCCGTTATAAAGGCAATATGTGGTTGATTGATGGCGCGATTTACTACTCCGAGGCCAGAGATTATATCGCCAGTCTGACCTGTGCCGGGCAATCCATTTGCCAGGGAAACAGCACATCCTCCCGAGGCGGATATTATTATTATGACAACATTGATCGGGCTAAAACCTGGGGAATGGAGCTCACCGCAGAGTACAACGCCTGGGCCATCTCTCCTTATTTAAGCGGTAACCTTATTCGCCGCCAGTATGAAGGCGACACCCTCAAAACCTGGGACACCGGCGAGCCGGGGCTGACAGGAAGAGTCGGTCTGAAAAATACACTGTTACTCAATAGCGCCAGTGTGACTTCAGATCTCTATGTTCGTGCCGCTTCCAGCGCCAACGATAAAACCGGCAGCAAGGAAATTAACTATCCAGGCTGGGCGACCCTTAACCTGGCGTTCAATACCGAATTTGGCCCGCAGGATCAGTATCAGGTCAACCTTGCGCTGAATAACCTGACGAATAAACGTTACCAGACTGCACATGAATCTATTCCCGCAGCAGGCTTCAACGCTGCGGTAGGTTTTGCATGGAATTTCTGAAAATGAAGAAACTCATCGCGGGTTTACTGATCCTCACCTGTGCTTTCAGCACTCAGGCAGCCGAAAGGCTGGTTGTCGCAGGCGGTTCACTGACCGAGCTTATTTTTGCTATGGGGGCGGGCAACCGGGTGGTTGGGGTGGATGAAACCACCTCTTATCCTCCAGAAACGGCCGCGCTCCCACACATTGGCTACTGGAAGCAACTGAACAGCGAAGGCATTTTGTCTCTGCGACCGGACTGCTTCATCACCTGGCAGGATGCCGGGCCACAGCTCGTTCTGGATCAGCTACGTACGCAAAAAGTCAAGGTTGTGACCTTGCCCCGTGTTCCTACGACCGTTGAGCAGATGTATGCCAACATTCGCCAGCTGGCAAAAATGCTGCAGATCCCTGAACAAGGCGAGATGCTGGTCAGTGATATACACCAGCGGCTCGAACGCGTTCAACAGAGCGTAAAGTCGAAAAATGTGCCGGTAAAAACGCTATTTATTCTCTCTGCTGGCGCTAATGCACCGCAGGTGGCCGGTAAAGACAGTGTTGCTGACGCCATTTTGACTCTGGCTGGTGCTGAAAATGTGGCAACTCATCAGCAATATCAAAGCTACAGCGCGGAATCGCTGATTGCAGCAAATCCGCAGTTTATTGTCGTGACCTCACAGATGGTGGAGGGCGACCTCAATCGTCTACGCGCTATTACCGGAATAACCCACACCTCCGCCTGGAAAAATCAACGTATTGTTATCGTAGATCAAGCACTTATCCTGGGCATGGGGCCTCGTGTCGCCGACGCGGTTGAGTCTCTGCACCAGCAATTTTGGCCCCAATAGAGGGATGTAATCTAGACCTATGAATAGACAAAACGCGCTGGATCTCACCGGGCATTATGCGCTGGAGGGAAACCAACCCTTTAAAGACAGACGAGCCATGATGCCGTGGCGTGGAGCCGCCCCTGTCGCAAAAGATCAACTGTCGCAAACCTGGCAAAACGTCATCAGTCAGTGCGTGACGCCTCGCAAAAGACTGGTGTATTTACATATCCCCTTTTGCGCGACGCATTGTACCTTCTGCGGTTTTTATCAGAATCGTTACGAGGAGGATCATTGCGCCCGCTACACCGATGCCCTCATTCGCGAAATCGAAATGGAAGCAGACAGTGTTTTACACCAGTCAGCGCCTGTTCACGCCGTTTACTTTGGCGGCGGTACGCCTTCAGCGCTGTCAGCACGG
>Ga0308165_1005111_pt1 | contig 12423 bp, 5 predicted proteins | sample PhyWR2_FD_201032 | JGI IMG/M metagenome (GOLD analysis project Ga0308165, IMG submission 201032) | Phyllosphere microbial communities from UC Gill Tract Community Farm, Albany, California, United States - DLSLW.R2 | ecosystem: Host-associated > Plants > Phyllosphere > Unclassified | place: USA...
CAGAAGTTTTCGTACCCGCATTTGCAGGTAGTTTACGTTGAAGGGCTTAGCAATATAGGCATCGGCCCCTGTTTCGTAGCCTTCGGTCTTGTTTTCTTCAGTGCCTTTTGCCGATAGCATAATAAACGGAATATGACAGGTGGCAGGAACTGTTTTAATGTGTTTACAAAGTTCCAAACCATCCATATCCGGCATCATTACGTCGCTGATAATAATATCGGGCGTGTTATTTTTCAGAAATGAGAGCGCAGAAACGCCATTTTCGGCTTCATAAACATTGTACTGATCTTTTAAGATGTTTTTAATTAAGAACCGCAGGGCCAAATCATCTTCAACCACGAGTACGCTGTGAGTGCAAACGGCTTTTAGGTCGTCTATCAGGGCCGCCTTATTATTTTCCTCCATCGAGGTTATAGCTTCTTGTTGATAGGGTTTCAAAATCGATTCAAATAGCGACGAAGGCGCCGATGCCACAACCTCATCTTTCTTACCCTCTATAGCTTGTTCCAGTTTCAATTTAAAACTAAACGAAATCCAATCGTCCTTTAAAGAAGCATTTAATTCGCCATCCATAATGGCAACAAGCTCTTTTGTAAATGCAAGGCCAATTCCGGTGCTAAAATTATTCAGATCGCTGCTTTTTCCCACCTGAAATTCCTTAAAAATATCTTCAAGATGGTTTTCTGCAAGCTTGCAGCCCGAGTTCGATACAACAATCTCCAGCTCGCGGCTACTCTGATCATATTTTGCCGTAAAAATTACCTCTTCTTTTTCGGCCGAATGTTTAAAGGCATTGGAAAGAAGATTGAAAAGCACTTTTTCAAATTTATCCTTATCAATGAATCCCGCAATTCCGTCTTCAATATCCCGGGTAAAAGTCTGCTCTTTTTTGGTTGAAGCGGGGATAAAAAGCTGGCTTAAGCTGGCAAGGAGCTTAGAAATATCGAAATAATCATCACTACGTTTCAGATAGCCTGCCTCAGCCTTGCGAAATTCGAGCAGTTGATGCACCAAATAAGTTAAACGGGCTGTATGCTGATGAATAAGCGAAAGAAAATAACCTTGACCAACCGGTTTGCTGGATGACGAACCTTCTTTTTGCATGAAATGTTCTACCGAGCCCAAAATGAGGGTTAGGGGAGTTTGAATCTCGTGCGCTATATTGGTGAAAAAATTGATCCTTTGACGATGGTTTTCTTCATCCTTTTGCCTAAACAACGACTCCCGCTCGAGTTTAAACTTCATTTCGAGCTTATTTTTCCGATAACGGTGAAAGGCGTAACCCGCAATGACCAGGAGCACAAAATAGCAAGCATAAGCTGGCAAGGTGAGCCAAAAATATTGCTTCACATGCAGTTTTAGCGCAACAATGTCTTTTGTCCAAACGCCTTCGCCGTTACTCCAGCGCACCAGCAATTCGTATTTCCCCGGTGGAATATTGTAATAGGCAATTTTTCCATCGGTACCCGTGTACCGCCAGCTTTGATCGAGGCCCTTGAGCTGGTAAGCAAATTCGTTTTTCGATGCGTTAAAATAATTCAAGGCATTAAAAGAGAACTGAAAAAAATTACTTTTTCGTTCAACATCAAAGCTTTCAACGGCCTGTTGACTGGCTTTTATAACCAGATATTGATTGTTAAAAAATTCTTGTCCGCCCATTTGCAGATCGGATATTAACAAATTGGGCTGTTTGGTATTCTCTGTAATGTGCTTCGGCAAAAAGTAATTGAAACCGTAAATCCCTCCGAAAAACAAGTTATTGTTCGATGCCTTAAACGTGGCACCATCGCTAAATTCGTTGCTTTGTAAACCATCGCTTTCCTGATAATTGGCAACACTGTTATTTAGCGGATTTATTTTCGCAATTCCCCGGTTTGTGCTGAGCCAAATGTTGCCCGCCCCATCTTCTTGAATGGCATGTATGGTGTTGTTGGGCAGACCGCTGTTCATCGTAATCTTATTAAAACGTGGCTTACTTTTAAGCGATTCGTTGTAGCTGAGGTAATTTAAACCGTAGCTGGTGCCCACCCAAAGCCGATTTTTGCTGTCGTAAAATAAAGAAAGCACATCACTATGCGACAAACTACCTTCGTAGCCCGACGCCTTGTAAGTAGTAAATCGGCCGTTTTTTTTATTCAACACACTCAGCCCTCCGTAACGGCAGGCAACCCAAAGACGATCGTCTTTACCTTGCGCCAGCGCATAAATAATGTCGTTTACAGGCCCGTTGGTCTCCTTCGATGACGAATAATACTGTTTAAAGTAGATTAACGCAAGCGACTGATTGCTTTGGCGTAAGAGTTTGAGGTGTATAAGGCCGAAACCACTGGTACCAAGCCAAACCGAACTGTCGGCATCTTCCAATATGGCATAAACAGACCTGAATTCGGGATGCCGATCGGCGCCTTTGATGTTTGCCCAACTAACGACCTGATGTGTCCGTTTATCGTATATTGATAGCCCCTTGCCATCGGTGCCGATATAGATCAGTTCGCCTGACCCTTTTTTTATCGCAAAAACAGAATTGTTATCCAGCCCATTGCTCACATCAATTTTTTGCGGTTTTGGAGGCAATTTAGCCGCATTCCAGAAATCTTTCAAAATAAACAGGCCGTTTCCTTTTGTGCCAACCCACAAATTGCCATTGTCTTCGGCGAAGGCTCGAATCGGCTTGTTAATGTTTACACCGTTAATCCTGGTCATCAAGCCAAAATAGTTCTCGTTAGGATAAATTTGAATAAGTCCATTTCCGTCGGTACCGAGCCACAACATGTTGTTCTCACCAACACTTAACGCAGTAATTTTAAGGTTCGCTACTTTTTCGGCCTCGCTTGCCAGAAAAGCAGTTGGTTTAAATTCATTGTCGACGATTTGAATGCCCTGATTTTCCCATGCAATCACATAGTGGGATTTATAGAAAGTAATCGATTTAATTTTCCGCGACGGCAACGGCAGGCGTTGTACTGACAAATCTGCGTTAACAATAAAATGGCCGTCGTTACTGTTAGAAAAAATAACTTTATTGTTTGCCGCCAAAACGTTATTGATCCCCCCGGGAATAGCGATTGATTTAAGAACCTGCAATTTCGTTGGGCCAATTCTGGCGATTATCAAACGTCCGCTCTGATCTAAATAACACAACTTATCGCCAAGAAAGCAGGTTTTTATAATACTTTCAGCATCTTCAAAATGTTGATAATCGCGAAACTGATCTTTCGCATAATCGTACTTACGAAGCATGCCATTTGCCGCAGAGCAAAATACTTCACCAGCCTTGCCGATAATCAACTCATACTCGTTTTCGCGTATTTTCTGGACCGATGTGTTCTTATAAAAATATCTGCTGAACTTGCCCGAAATCTTGTTGTATCGCGAAACGCCGCCAATGGTGCTGATCCAAATGTTATTTTTGCGATCCTCTTTTATCGATTGGATCACATTGCTGCCAATGCTGTTCTGGCGCTGATCGATATTATGGTTATAAACACTAAAATTCGCTCCGTCGTACCGATTTAAACCATCCCAGGTTCCAATCCATAACAGCTGATCCTTATCTTGAAAAATCGTATTGATCGAACTGTTCGAAAGACCGTTTCGATTATCGAGCTGCCTGTAATAAAATGAGTGAGGTGGCTCAACACCTATTGCATGGGCGCTGCTAAAACAGAAAAGCCCGGCAATAAAGGATAGAAAGATAAACGCACCGTTCATACAGCCTTGGTTTATAAGTAATTTGGTTAGAAAAATTTGCGGGTGACTAAATTTACTTAAAAATTTGACAAAATCCTATAAAACCAACGCCCACAAAAAAAGCGATCACTTTTTTGCGATCGCCTTTTTTATGATTTGAAAGAGTATTATAAAGAGTTAATCCACTTTACAAGTTCGTCTCTACCCTTACCTGTTTTTTGTTGAAGTTTGCCTAACAACTCGTCGTCTTGACCTTCTTCATGCGCCAAATCATCGTCTGTTAGCTCAGCATACGCTTGTTTAACTTTTCCTTTGATTTCGTTCCACTTTCCTTTTATTTCCAATTTGTCCATGTTGGTAGTTTTTAGTTTATATTATTAAACGGTTGTACCTAAACAACACCAATACAGGCCTTTTGTTTTTGAACCAGTGTTTTCATCCGCTTTACCAGAAAATAAATTTATTCCTATAGGTTTTAAATTGTTTTTTGTTTACTTTGATCTGTCACCCCTAAAGCAAACATTTTTTTTATTAACTAAAACTTAAAATTTGATGAAAAGATTACTGCTTAGTATGCTTTTATCTTTCGGTTTAGTTGCATTTGCTTTAGCTCAAAGCAAGGTAATTACCGGAAAAGTTATTGCTGGCAATTCGGGGGCAATTCCCGGTGTTAGCGTGTATGTAAAGGGTTCGCCGACTAGCGGCACCCAAACCGATGCAATGGGAAGCTACAAACTCAGCGTATCCGACAATGCAAAAACGCTTGTATTTAGCTATATCGGCTTCAAAACAAAGGAAATGCCGATAAGTGGTACTGTTTTGAACATTAGCTTAGAGGAAGAAAACACAACGCTCTCTGATGTTGTGGTAGTGGGTTATGGCACGCAGATTAAGCGTGATGTTTTGGGATCGCAAGCAAGGGTAACTGCTGCCGATATGAAAGATAGGCCACTGGCAACCTTAGAGAGTGCTTTGCAGGGAAAAGCACCAGGTGTTTTTATAAACTCAAGTAGTGGTAAGTTGGGGCAGGCGCTACAAATTCGGGTTAGGGGTATTTCGTCTATTTCAGCCAGTAATCAGCCGCTTTTTGTAATTGACGGTGTGCCTATTGTTACCGAATCGCTTGGCGTTTATACTGAACCCGATAATCCATTGGCGGCAATCAGTCCTGATGATATTGAATCGATGGAGGTTCTAAAAGACGCGGCAGCAGCCGCAATTTATGGAGCTCGTGCATCTAACGGCGTAGTGCTAATTACCACAAAAAGAGGTAAAGCTGGTAGAACAAATGTTGATTTTGGTTACTATGCTGGCTTTAGCGATCCGACTAAAAAAGGAAAGTTTTTAAATGCAGATCAATATAGGCAGTTGTTAGATGCATCGTTTAAATATGGCGACTACGATGGTGGCGATTATACAAACGCAGCCGAAATGTGGGAAGACTACACCGGCACAACCGATTGGACAAGCACCAATAACACCAACTGGGTTAATGAGTCATTCCAAAGAGGACACGTGCAACAATATAGCCTTAATATTAACGGTGGTAACGAAAAGACCAGATTCATGCTCTCTGGAAATTATAATAACAACGAAGGGATTATCGTGTCGAACAGATATGTGCGTACAGGTGGCAGATTGAGTTTAGATCATGCTGTTTCCAAAATTTTAGATGTGGGTGGCTCAATTAACATTTCAAAAGTGGATAATTACCGTGTACCAACAGATAACGCTTTCTCTAACCCGCTTCAGTTGAATGCTTTACCACCTATTCAGCCAGTTTACGATGAATCTGGAGAACTCAACAATTCGACCTATTATTATAACAGTTTAATTGATATTGCAAATGGTAAGAACTTATCAACTACATACAGAACCTTTGCCAACGCCTATGCAAGTTTAAAAATTACACCAAACTTGGTTTTCAGAAGTGAGTATGGATTTGATTTTAATAACCTGGAGGAAGAACAATTTTTAGGATCAAAGACTGAAGATGGCGGAGGTACGGGCGGATACGCAGATGATTACCTGGCCAAATCGATCAATTTCAACACCAATAATACTTTTACCTTCAATAAAACCTTCAACGAGAAACACAGCTTAAATGTTTTGGCCGGTTTTGCATTTCAGGATACGAAATTTAGGTATTCCAGAGTAACAGGCACTACCTTGCCGTCCGACGCGTTTACAAAAATTGCAAGTGCGGCAGTAGTTTCATACGGCACATCATCAGAAACGAGCCATACCTTTGTTTCTTATTTAGCACGAGTAAATTATAAATATCTTGATAAATACCTTTTAAGCGCCTCAATTAGAACCGATGGCTCATCGAGATTTGGAGCAAACAATCGGTACGGAACTTTTCCGGCGGTTTCGGCAGGATGGATCATCAACCAGGAAGATTTCCTAAAATCGAGCACGTGGTTAAGTCAGTTGAAATTAAGGGCAAGCTACGGCTTAACGGGAAATGCAGAAATAGGCGATTTTGCTTCAAGAAATCTCTACGAGGGTGTTAATTATGCAGGCATTGGTGGTACTCGTCCATCGCAGCTCGGCGATCCTAACTTAACATGGGAGAATACACAGAATTTTAATATTGGATTGGATTTTGGCTTATTCGGCGATCGAATTTCATCGACAATAGAATATTATAAAAAGAAAACTACCGATTTATTGTTAAATGCGCCAATTATCGGAACCAACGGTTTTTCATCCATTACTCAAAACATTGGCGACATGCAAAACCAAGGTGCTGAGTTTTCTTTAAATACCAGAAACTTTGTTGGCGAGTTTAAGTGGAGTACTTCATTTAACATTTCGTTTAACCGAAATAAAGTTTTACGTCTGATCAACGATCAGCCAATTTATCCGGGAGGAAGATTTTTGGGAAGAGTTGCCGTCGGCGAACCATTGGGTCAATTCTTTGGAAAGGCCTACGCAGGTGTAGATCCAGAAAACGGGGACGCAATATATTATACCAATGCCACAAGATCGAAAACAACCAATGATTATACTCTTGCTGAAAACCAAATACTAGGCGATCCAAATCCAAATTTCTATGGTGGTTTTGGCAACCATTTTTCTTACAAAAATTTCGACCTCGATGTACAAACTCAATTTGTTTCGGGCAATGATATTTACAATATGGCGGGTGTTTTTCAGTCAGCCAATGGCGATTGGTTTGATAACCAAACTATCGACCAATTAAATTATTGGACACCAACAAACACAAACACCAACATTCCCCAGCCAAGGTTTGGTGAAAGTAATGGAAACAGTCCTTCATCTCGTTGGATACAAGATGGCTCTTACTTTAGGGTAAAAAGTGTTGTGTTAGGTTATAACATTCCAAAACCTTTCTTAAATAAATATAAAATTCAAAATGTAAGGGTTTTCGTATCTGGTATTAATCTACTTACTATAACAGGTTACAACGGTTACGATCCGGAGGTGAACACGCCTGCATCTGGCTCAAACACTCAATCAAATAATATTCAGATAGGTCATGACTTTTACACGCCGCCACAAGCTAGAACAATTACTTTTGGTTTAAATATCGGCTTATAAAAATTACTAAAACATGAAAAATTATAAAAAAACAATAGCTGCATTTCTGGTAATTTTTACGATAGCCAGCTGTAAAAAACAATTGGACATTGATCCAAAGCAAAGTATCGATGCCAATGTTGCCTTAAATACGACAGCGGATGTACAAAATGTGTTAACAGGAGCTTACACTCATTTAGCAACGGGCGATTTGTATGGCACTAACCTGATTTTTATTCCAGACCTGTACGCAAACGATAATTATTTAAGATTTAGAGGAACGTTTTCAACCTATCAAGATATTGCAGCCAAAGCCATTGTAGCTAACAATGTTGATGTAAGTAGAACTTGGCTAACTGCCTATGCGGCAATTAATACTGCTAACATTGTGCTTTCGGCTCTTAATGTAGTTAGTGATGCCGACACAAGAGAGGTTATAGAAGGTAAGGCCTTATTTATCCGCGGAATAATGCATTTTGAATTGGTGAGGCTTTACGCTTTACCTTACGATGCTGGTGGAGCAAACACAAATTTAGGTGTGCCAATAATTACTAAAGCCGTAAAAACCATAGATAATGTTACCAACAACGCTACGAGGAAAAGTGTTGCTGAAGTATATACAGCAGTAGAGGGCGATTTAACTACGGCCATTAAAAAGTTGGCAAACGTAAATGATCAATATGCTGCAAAAGCATTTTTGGCAAGAGTTTATTTGCAGGAAGGAAAATATGATTTAGCAAGAGATTTGGCCAATGATATTATAAAGAATAGCCCATATTCATTGATTACCAATTCACTGGAAGCCCCATTTAGAACTAAAAATTCGCTGGAAGGAATTTTTGAAATTAAGCAGAACGAACAAAGCAACGCCGGAACATCCAATGATGGCTTGGCTACTTTTTATTCTAGCTATAAGAATGACACTGGTGGAAATGTTGGAAGAGCGGATGCACTTGTTAGCTCGGCTTTTTACGATTCGTTTGAAGCGGGTGACAAAAGACAGACAGAAATGATTTATAATGGTACTGGCAAAAGAAGTGGTTACTTTACTAAAAAATGGTATAGCTTTTACGATAACATTCCTGTTTGTAGAATAACTGAGCAATATTTGATTAGAGCTGAATGTAATTTTAGGCTGGGTACCGGAATCGGCGCAAGCCCTGCAGATGATATCAATAAACTAAGAGCTAGGGCAGGACTTGGTGCAATTACACCCACCCTCGAAATCATCTTAAACGAAAGAGAAAAAGAACTAGATTACGAAGGCTTTAGATTGCATGATTATAAACGTACCAAACGGTCGATTGGAGCCTATCCTTATAACGATCCAAAATTGGTTTTCCCAATTCCTGACCGTGAAATTAATGCAAGTAATAATACCTTAAAACAGAATCCCGGTTATTGATAAAATTCACTAACAAAAAAGCTTCCGGAATTCTGGAAGCTTTTTTTAATTATTACTTTCCACCACCACCTTTACCATCAGACGCACGTCTTATGTTAAAGCCATGGTCTAAAATTTTTGAGCCACCATTTGCATCCACTATTTCCAACGATATTGAGTCTCCACCTGAACCTCCAATCGGATTAATGCTTACAGTAGCAAACCGTGTTCCTTGTCCAGATGATATTTTTCCGGTACTTGAAGAGATTATCCAGGTTAATACATCTCCTGATGAAATTGAATAGTTCTCTAACTTAAACAAATAACGTACCCCTCTGCTAACGGATGTAGGCCCTGATATACTTGGCTGCGGAGGAGCAGGTATCCCTGTAATACCAGTTTCTGCAAATATCCAATTTGCATAGGCTGACACTCTTGCGTATCCTTTGGCGCCGGTATTACAATCACCCCAACCATTTACGATGCCTACCAGTAATTTTCCATAGTAACCGCTACCTATAGTTAAAGGCCCTCCACTATCACCAAAGCACGGTGCTTGCTGAGATGAAGTAGTTGAACTAGTAAATAGCAGATTTGGTTCAATTGCTGAAATCCTAACACTAGCTTCATATAGATCGGTTGGCAACGTCCCCGTGTTTGCATTTGCATTGTACGCGATTAGCCCCCAACCAGAAACAACAGCTAAGTCGTTTATCGCCACGCTAGTATTATTTTTATCGTAATTAACAGGGCGAATGTTGATGTTAAAATCCAGTGGCGAGGATAGCTGTATTAATGCGATATCATTATTGACAGTACCATCATTATTGGCTACACCTGTATAATTAGGGTGTCTAATTACACGAGCCACCCCCCTAGCGGAACCACTATTAACGTCGGTTGAGCCAACTCTTATTGTTAACTGATTGGCAGGAATTTGTTGGTTTTGTGCATCTGATACTACATGGGCTGCAGTAAGTATCCAAGATTCACCTAAAATAACTCCACCTGCACGACCGTCATTTCGAAAAACAGCAACCTGATAAGGCGCATTAGCGATAGATATTTGACTGCCGCCAAGGACATCTTTTAATTTATCTTTAATGCTGAATGTTGAACTATCAGGAATTTCAATATCATCTTTGACTTCCTTTTTACAGCTGTTAAATAACAAAGCAATTGCTATAACAAATAAAATTTTTGTTTTCATAGTTTTCGTGTTTGATTTTTAGAAATTAGTTTCTGTTAAAATATTTAGCGCATTCCGTTAACTACTGATTGACAACTAAATACTTATAATATAAACATAAGAAAATATTCCCAATTGGAGTAAACACAAAGTATGTACTGCCCCAGTTTATTTTGGCTGCATTGTTTAATCATCCGATGAATACCGACTTTCTAAATTCCTAGCAATAAAAAAGTCATCCGATGAACAAAGATTTTCGTCCATTTGATGACTATAAACTCCTCAACCACTGCTAAGCATAGCGGTGCTCTAAAAACAAAAGCCATCCGATAAATATTTGTGAAGCCTATATTCATCGGATGACTAAATGAAACCTTAACGATTAAAATCCGCTGGCTATGAGTTCTTCGATGCTTCGATAATCTCCTCCACCACTGCCGGATCTAACAGCGTTGATGTATCGCCTAAGTTTGATGTATCGCCTTCGGCAATTTTTCTTAAAATTCTACGCATAATCTTTCCCGAACGCGTTTTAGGCAAGCCTGAAACAAAAAGAATCTTATCTGGCTTGGCAATTGCTCCAATTACGCGGGTTACGGTTTGTAGTATATCTTTTTTAGAGAGCTCGGCCTCACCGTGCATGTCCGGATAGATGACAAAGGCATAAATCCCCTGCCCTTTTACGTCGTGCGGATAACCTATAACAGCGCTTTCTACAACGCCGGCATGCATGTTAATGGCGTTTTCTACTTCGGCCGTACCAATTCTGTGTCCTGACACATTAAGCACATCATCAACCCGACCTGTAATTCTATAATAACCCTCTTCATCGCGTAAGCAACCGTCGCCAGTAAAATACAGGTTTTCATAAGCCGAAAAGTAAGTTTGCTTGCAACGTTCATGATCTCCGTAGGTAGTGCGCAACATTCCGGGCCAGGGAAATTTGATACAAAGATTTCCGCTAACGCCATTGCCTTCAATCTCATTGCCATTTTCATCAACCAAAATAGGCTGAATCCCGGGTAGCGGCAATGTGGCATAGCTGGGCTTAGTTGGCGTTACCGTAGCTATGGGCGAAATCATAATTCCACCTGTTTCGGTCTGCCACCAGGTATCAACAATTGGCGCTTTACCGTGACCGATTTTTTCATCAAACCAGTGCCAGGCCTCTTCATTAATCGGCTCTCCAACAGAACCCAAAACACGGATGGAACTTAGATCCTTTCCGGCCAACGGTTCATCGCCGAAGCCCATTAACGAACGAATGGCGGTGGGAGCCGTATATAATGTGTTTACCTGATGCTTTTCTACAATATCCCAAAAGCGTGAAGGGCTTGGATAGGTTGGTATGCCTTCGAACAAAAGAGAAGTTGCGCCCTGCGAAAGTGGGCCATAAACAATATATGAATGGCCAGTAATCCATCCAATATCGGCGGTACAAAAGTAAACCTCTCCCGGCTTGTAATTAAATACGTTTGCAAAGGTATAACCCGCGTAAACCATGTAGCCGCCGCAGGTGTGCACTACGCCTTTAGGTTTTCCGGTCGAACCAGAGGTATAAAGAATGAAAAGCATATCCTCAGCATCCATTTCCTCCGCATCGCAAATATTATTTACGTGTTTTACTTCATCTTCCCACCAAACGTCACGTCCTTTGAGCATTGAAACAGGCGTACGCACATGGGTTAAAACGATACATTTTTGTACCGTAGGGCAGCCGATCAACGCATCGTCGATTACATCCTTTAACGGAATCTGCTTGTTTCCACGATAAGCGCCATCGGCGGTAATTACCAGTTTGCATTGCGAGTCGTTAATTCGATCGGCGATAGATTTAGCCGAAAAGCCCCCAAAAATAACCGAATGAACGGCCCCGATTCTGGCACAAGCCAAAACCGCAATGGCCAACTCTGGTACCATCGGCATATAAATGCAAATGCGGTCGCCTTTTTTTGCGCCGTTTCGTTTTAATACATTCGCAAAGCGACAAACCCGCTCGTGTAACATTTTATAAGTAAGGGTAACACTTTCTTCCTCTGGGTTATTCGGTTCCCAAATAATTGCAGGCTTATCTGCATTTTTCTCAAGGTGCCTGTCGAGGCAGTTCTCGGTGATATTGAGCTTGGCACCCTCAAACCATTTGATGTTGGGTTCATTGAAATTCCACGAAAGCACCTTAAACCAAGGCTTCCGCCATTGAAAGTTCTGCGCTACCTCGCCCCAAAATTGTTCCGGGTTATCTACACTTTTTTTATAATCTTCTTCGTATTGCTTAAAAGACGTAATCTGCATGGCACTGTTTATATTATTTTTGATTAGTGTTGGCTAATTTAGCGAAATTAGCCAACATTTCAGGATTTTATCATTATTGTTAACTCAGAAACAGGCTACAGTGAGTTGCAGCGGCGCTAAATAATCCTACAGTTTAACCAACTAACAATAAAACAATTCAACCATCAAATAATTAAAAAATATTTATCTGCCCTCTTGCTGTTTACAATTATTATTCAGATATTTGCACACTCTTAAAAAAATTAAGCGGACGATATTAACAACTATATTTACAAGTCATGTCAAGAGTTTGTGATTTAACAGGAAAAAAAGCAATGGTAGG
>Ga0308165_1005112_pt1 | contig 12421 bp, 9 predicted proteins | sample PhyWR2_FD_201032 | JGI IMG/M metagenome (GOLD analysis project Ga0308165, IMG submission 201032) | Phyllosphere microbial communities from UC Gill Tract Community Farm, Albany, California, United States - DLSLW.R2 | ecosystem: Host-associated > Plants > Phyllosphere > Unclassified | place: USA...
GTTGCTTCCCGATCTGAAAGGGCGCCGTCGCTTTGGAGAGGTCGGTCAGGATTTGATTGGTCTTAGCTTTGATCTGCCTGCAGCTGACGCAGCCCCAGCTTTTGCAGCAGATACACAGGTTGATTTGCCGACAGCGCTTGGCTGGCTCTATGTCGCAGAAGGCTCCAATCTCGGAGCGGCTTTTTTGCTAAAAGAGGCTTTGAAGCTGGGTCTGTCTGAAGAGCTGGGCGCTCGTCATCTGGCAGGCGCTCCTGAAGGGCGTGGCCTTCATTGGCGCACCTTTACCGTAGCGCTTGATGAAATCGAACTCACAGATTCAGAAGAAGAACGTGTTGTGGCCGGTGCAGAAGCCGCCTTTCGTCGCGTTCATGGGCTTGTTCGCGAGATTTTCCATTCTTCGATTTGAATTCACCGATATGGCGGGCTGGTCATATGAAAGCGTGGAAAAATCTCCATATTGAGATAGTCCTCATCGAAGCTCGAAATATGTGTAAGCGCCGGTCTGTTGAGAAACTCAACGACATTGTTGCGGAAGGTCAACAGGCCATCGCTGCGCAATTCGCGTAGCATGCGATTGATATGAATAGGGGTCAGCCCCAGCGCATCGCCAAGCTCTGTTTGGGTGAGGGGGCAGAAAAAGGAAGCTTCTTTGCCTGTCCCGTTCAGGCGGGCGCGATGACCGAGTTCAAGCAGGAGATGTGCCACGCGCACCAGCGCACTGCGTCGTCCGATGCTAATTACATGTTCAACAAGAATGGCGCGCTGCCGGGCCATCAGTTCTATAAAAGTCATTGCGAGGCGCGGTGATTTCACCAAACATTCCGTCAGATGATCAAGAGGGAGCTCGAAGACGGAGAGTTCGGTGACGGAAATCAGTGTGTAATAATTAAAGCCGATCCCGGTTCGAAAGCCTAAGAAGTCTCCCTTCATCGGAAAATCGAGTATCTGGCGATCGCCATCCGCCAGATCGCGATAGATACACCCCCATCCGCCTTTAATGATATGGAGCGAGTTCGCCCAATCTCCCTGACTGCTGACGACAGTGTGCGGTGCATAGGTTTTCACCGATACGGGGAGTGCGCTCAGAATACTAAAATCACTTTCTTCGAAAACCGCACCAATTGGCGGGCTTTCTAGAAAATGGCGCAGCGTTTTTGAATCATCAACATTCACCATCATTGGCACTAGTCCTGCCGCCGCCCAAAAAAATGGAGCCTGATTTGTTGGCGATTCGCTTTTTTAGTGATTATTGGGGGACGAAACGCTCCAATAAGTGTCAGTGAGCGCTACTATTTTGGCAAGGTAGTAATCTCTACCACTAATTGCGTATAATTCTTATGTTTCACTAAACCATATTTCACTAAACCGCCTAATCTAGGTTAATGACACTGTTCTAAAATTCGGGCAATCTCCTAATCAACAAAATAAAAAATAAGAATTGATTACGGGGTTATAAATAAATCTCACATAAATCAGAAACAGGCGACCGCCGCGCTTCAGTCATTGTGGATTGAAAACAATGAATCGTGCGCATAAATCGGTTTTGAGGGCGAAAAAATGAACGTTTCTCCGCATTTTAGCAGCCGTACAAGTGAAATAAAGAATAATGGCCATATTGTATCTAGAGACGCATCGTTCAAGTCGGAAGATTCTTTCGAAAGTTTGCTTCCATTACTTGTTATCATCGACAACCGTGCGTTGGATCGTGAATGTCTTGCACATGGGCTGACCAACCACAGTATTGAAATGTCGATTGCAACCTTCAGCTCCTTTGAACAATGGCAACATCAGCGTCGCGGACGAACCGTCAGCGCTGTCCTTTTTAATATTGGTGGTCAGAAAGTTTCGGACCCTGCGGTCGGCAATTATCTCAACCGTATCGTTAGTGATTGCGCACCTGCTCCCGTGATTATTCTTGCCGACAAAGAGGATATATCTCAGGTTCTGAAGGCGCTCGATTATGGCGTCAAAGGCTATATTCCAACGTCAGTCAATGTGAACGTATGTGTGGAAGCGCTCCGGCTTGCCATGGCTGGCGGAACTTTTGTTCCCGCAAGCAGTGTGCTGGCTCTGCGTCATGCTTCAGATCCGAATTCGCATCGGCTCCAGCCACTTGGCGGTATGTTTACCCAGCGCCAGGCAGAGGTGGTCAATGCATTGCGCCGTGGCAAGGCAAATAAGATTATTGCCTATGAGCTGAAGCTGCGGGAAAGCACGGTTAAAGTTCATATCCGTAACATCATGAAGAAACTCAAAGCGTCGAACCGCACAGAAGTTGCCTGCATCATTAACGAGCTGTTCCCGTCGGAGTCGTCTTTCTCCGACATTCAGTGAAGCACCGTTAGCCCACTGAAACAACGCGTCACAACGCAGAACATTTCCTTATAGGGAGAGCTTTCGTGATCATCTCCGACGTTTCATCTGGAAACGCGCGGCAGCCCCTGGCTGACTTGCTCGAGACCATAAAGCGAAGAAAACTGTTGCTGATAGCGCCGGTCGTAGCGGGAACCTGCATTGGCTTTGCAGGTTACCTCACTGCACCGGTGAGCTATGTTTCAGAATCGGTTCTTGTTCTCGATATGCGACGTGTACAGGCGCTTCCCAGTGAAAGTGCCATAACACCTTTGCCGCAGGACAGTCCGGTTTTGCGCTCTGAACTCGACATCATCAGCTCGCGTATGATGGCACGTAAAGTCATCGACATTCTGCAAGCAAAAAACATTGTTGTTCCAACAGAGTTCCGGTCGCGAACGGTGCTTTCATCATCTCCGGACAGTCCGGCACAGGATCGGGGCGCTCGTGAGGTTGATGCGGCGGCGCGCGAAAGGCAGCGCATCGATCTTTTGTTGTCGCGTTTGCGGGTCAATAATGATGGACGATCATATACCATTTTTATTTCCTACCGTGCATCTGATCCCGTCTATGCAGCGCAGGTCGCGAATGCTTTTGTAACGGCTTATCTTGATCACCAGATTGACGTGCAGCAGTCGGCAGCGCGTCGTGTCAGTGAATGGCTTGGCGAAAAGCTTGTCACTTTACGCAGCAATCTTGAAGATGCCGAAAGTGCAGCTGAAGATTTCAGACAGAAATCGCGTCTTGCGGGCGATACGGGACAGATGAGCTTTCAGGCGCAGCGTGTTGCGGCATTGAATGCTGAAATCGTCGCAGCGACGGGTGCAGTATCACTTGCAGAAGCGCGGCTTCGGACGGCAGAGTCTCTTAAAACCAAAAATGAAGCGCCAGCTCTCACTGAGGTTCTGGCTTCTCCGGCTATTCAATCGTTGCGCAATGAACAGGCACGCGTCGAGCGGCAGCTTGATGAATTGCGTGCCAATGGCGCGTTGAAAAGTGCAGAAATCCCGGTTCTTGTGGCGGAAGGCGAAGCACTTAAACAGCAGATTACCGCACAGGTTGATGAAATCATCAAAAGCCTCAGCAACGAAATCCAGATTGCCCGGCAACGTCGTACAAGCCTTGAAGTGGCCCTTAAAGGTGCGGAAGCTGAACTGGGAGAGGCCAATCAGGCACAGGTCAAGGCCGTGCAGCTTGACCGCGAAGCCAATGCTAGCCGTACCGTTTATGAGAGCTATCTGACCCGCTACAAGCAGCTTATCGAGCAGGACGGTATTGCGGTTCCGGAAGCACAAATGATTTCTTCGGCTGAGCCTGCGATGGCAAAGGCCAGTCCTAATCTTGCGAACTGGCTGTTGTTAGGTTTGGGCCTGGGCACCATGGTATCGCTTTTGGGCACTGTATTACGAGAAACCTTTGATAAAATTCGACCAGCGCAGACCGCGTCTTTCATACTTCCCGGAATTCCAGCTGCAACGCTTCTTCCGCTGTCGCACCAGTTGACGGTGCCGCTTTTGGTTAATCGTGGACTTGATCCGACCAGCGCTTTTGGGCGTGCGATTAAATCCGTTCATGACCGTCTGCGCGTTCTAACGCGCGGTCGCGATTCACTCGCACTTTCCGTGGTGTCTTTGACAGAAAATGAAGGTAAGACGCTGCTTATTACGGCCCTCGCACAGCAATTTGCGGCGTCTGGTGTGGCGGTTGCGGTGATCGACGCGACCAATCGGCATTCGCGACTTTCAGAAGCTTTTGGACTACCCGGAAATGGCTATGGTGGCGTTTCGACCGATCGTCAGATTTCAGGAGCAACGCTTATTCATGATCATGGTTCAGGGATCGACATCATCACCCCGGGCGAACAACTGCAAGAAGGGGATTGGCTTGCAGAGCTGATCGCGCAATTGCGTGCCGATCATAAAATTATTCTCGTCGATCTACCGGCTGTGATGGAAGACAAACGCACGGTTCTGCTGTCGCGGGCGACCGATACCACACTTCTTGTGGTGCAACCGGATCGCAAAGATCAGCATGCAAATCATGCGCTGATCCAGACAATGGCCGCAATGGGACGCAAGCCGGCGCTGGCTGTCGTCAACCAGTTTTCAACATCGTATCGCAGCTGGATCAATATTGCATGGGCTTATTGCAGCCCCATGGCGAGACGAACAGGCGCGTTTCTGCGTGCCGCAATGAAGCGGCGTAATAGCGCTGCTGATCACGCACAAGATCAGGCTTGAGGGATCAAAATGCCAGTTACATCAAGGCACTCTCGTTTCATGTCGCATTTCAGGGCGACAATGTTGTCGGGCTTTATTGTTCTGGGTGCAGGCCAAGCAGTGCTCGCGCAGGCTGATGCTCAGGCACAGGCTTATCGCGTCAGCCCGAATGATATTTTGCAGGTGACGGTTTATGGACAGCCTTCGCTGACCGGGCTTTATCCCGTCGATGTGGACGGCAATATTGGTTATCCTGTGGTTGGCAACATTAATGTCAGCGGCCTTACAACACCGCAGATCAGTGAAAAAATTGCAGGATCACTCTCCCAGCATATTCCGGGACTGACTGTGACGGCAACAATCAATCAATATGCGCCCGTTTTCATCGTTGGTGATGTTAAGGCGCCGGGCAAATATGAATTTCGTCCGGGCATGGTTGCGCTTCAATTGATGGCATTGGGCGGTGGGGCTGGCAAAGGGGAAGCGCCGGCTGTCACTGCGGGTATGCAGTTGATTAGCGCGCAACAGGAATACGCCGATCTTCAAATGCAGATCACAACGACCAATATCCGCCGTGTGCGTCTTCAGGCAGAACTGAATGGAACAGAGTTTAACTATGATTTGCCGGATCAGCCCGCTGTCAATAAGCAGGCGACTGCACTGAGTCAGCATATGCTGGAAGGTGAAAAAACGCTGTTTAATGTGCGTCGTAATAATCTGGCAGCCGAGCGTCAGGCATTGGAAGCACAGGTTGCAAGCTATGGTGATGAAATCACAACGCTTCAGCAAAGCATGAAACTTCATGATACTGAAATTCAGTTGCTGCAGGAAAATGTTGATTCAAGCAAATCGCTCGTGGATCGTGGACTTGCCGCGAAATCCAATCTTCGCGATATGGAACGCGATCTTTCGGCAACGCGCCGCGATGCACTGGAACTGGGATCGTTTCTGGCGAGAGCAAGGCAAAACCAACTTGCAGTTCAGCAACGTATCGCCAATCTTGAAGAAGTGCGCAAAAGCGAGGCGGCAACCAGCTTGCAGGAATTGGATCTCAACATTGCGCGTATGGAATTACGCGCCAACGCACAGCTCCAGACCATGGCGGAAATCGCCAAGTCATCCGGCAATATTTCTTCCTCCGATATGCGTCAAAAGCTAGTCTTCACCATCAGCCGCAATGTCAGCGGAACGTTTGAGGATATTGTTGCCAATGAACGCACGGAAATCAAACCCGGCGATATTCTGCGCGTCGAGCTGGATATGAGCAAATTAACCGGCTCACCTTCATAAAATTATGATTTTAAATCGACTTAACCAAAAGGCGCTTCATAGCGTGAAGCGCCTTTTTGTGTTTAGTACGATAGTTGTTCAAGCGGCTTCGGAAGCCGTAACTTCCTTCGCCCAGGCGCGATAAACCTCTGAAATGCCATCCTTGAGACGGATATTCGGTTTCCAGCCCAACTCGCGCATTTTTGAGGCATCCAGAAGCTTGCGCGGGGTTCCATCAGGCTTGCTCAGATCATGCTCCAGCCTGCCTTCAAAGCCGACAATATCGGCAATCGTCAAAGCAAGCTCGCGGATCGAAATCTCTTCGCCGGAGCCAATATTGACAGGGTCTGAACCGTCGTTGAAGCGCAACAGGTGCAAGCAGGCATCTGCAAGATCATCGACATGCAAAAACTCGCGCAATGGTCTGCCACTGCCCCAAAGCGTGATGTGATCAGCATTGTTGATTTTGGCTTCGTGAATGCGGCGCATCAGTGCCGGTAAAACATGCGATGTATTGAGATCAAAATTATCGTTCGGTCCGTACAGATTTGTCGGCATGGCGGTCATAAAGTGGTTGCCATACTGCCGCGAACAAGCTTGCGCATATTTGAGCGCCGCAATTTTTGCGATTGCATAGGCTTCGTTGGTGGGTTCGAGCGCCCCTGTCAGAAGTGCCGGTTCGGTAAGCGGCTGTGTGGCATCGCGCGGATAGATACAGCTTGATCCAAGCCACAACAGACGTTCGACATTCGATAGATGCGCCGCACGAATGACATTCATGCCGATAGCGAGATTGTCGTAAAGAAAGTCTGCGGGATATTGCGAATTGGCAAGAATGCCACCCACACGTGCCGCCGCAACGATGATGACATTGGGCTTATGCTGGGCGATAAACTGCTCGGTCTCAGATTGTCGCGTGAGGTCAAGATCACGATGCGCGATGGTTATGATGTCGCAATCTTCCGATTGAAGCCGCCTTAATATCGCTGATCCGACCATGCCGGTATGACCGGCAACGAATATTTTCTTGCCCAAAGGTGAATAGACAGGACGAAGCGTTGCATCAGCCATAGAAATCATTGCGCCCTGCCTCCCGCATGATGTTGCGCATGTCCCAGTCAACCATTTCGGTGACGAGATTTTCAAAGCCAGTCGTGTGCTGCCACCCAAGCTTGTCCTTTGCCTTCGACGCATCGCCCAGCAGGAAATCCACTTCATTGGGGCGGAAATAGCGTGGGTCGATCTCAATCAGGCATTGTCCTGACTTTCGGTCGAGACCGATCTCTTCAACGCCATTGCCATGCCATTCGATCTGCTTGTCGACAGCTTTGAACGCATGTTCCACAAATTCGCGCACCGTATGGGTTTCGCCTGTGGCGAGCACATAATCATCGGCCACATCTTGTTGCAAAATGCGCCACATGCCCTCGACATAATCACGTGCGTGACCCCAGTCGCGCCGTGAATTCAAATTGCCAAGCCGCAGCTTGTCCTGAAGGCCGCGTTCAATTGCTGCGACAGCACGCGTGATCTTGCGTGTGACGAATGTTTCGCCGCGCAGCGGGCTTTCATGATTGAACAGGATGCCGTTTGAGGCATGAAAATTATAGGCCTCACGATAATTGACCGTGGTCCAATAGGCATAGAGCTTGGCCGTCGCATAAGGGCTTTGCGGCGCAAAGGGGGTCTGCTCGCTTTGTGCGTGCGGTGAGCTATTGCCAAAGAGTTCGGATGTCGACGCCTGATAAAAGCGACACGTGTTGCCAAGTCCCAGAATACGCATGGATTCAAGCAATCTCAACGTGCCAAGCGCATCGGTGTTTGCTGTATATTCCGGCGTTTCAAAACTTACCTGAACATGGCTTTGCGCGCCGAGATTATAAATCTCGTCGGGACGAACTTCTTGAACAACGCGGCAAAGATTGGTCGCATCGGTTAGATCGCCAAAATGCAATTTGAAGCGAATATCTTCATCATGCGGGTCTTGATAGAGATGGTCGATACGCGAGGTGTTGAATGACGAAGACCGTCGCTTGAGCCCGTGCACCCGATAGCCTTTATTGAGCAGTAGCTCACTGAGATAGGCGCCGTCCTGTCCGGTCACGCCAATGATGAGAGCTGTTTTTTCCTGCAAGGTCTTCCCTCCGACCAGTGTTTCATACAGCCATGATAATCATTTGAGCGCCCAACATAACGGCTTCAAAACGGTAAGCGGGGCACCTTGCATGCCACTTAGGATGAGCATGAGAGAGCGCCGAACATGCGCTGTTTCCACCAAAGAGGTAGGCATCTCGCCCGCTGTCTGTGTTCCCTATGCCATTGGGCTTCTTGCGGGATGGGAGATCGTGTTGCCATCCTATTTTGACAAACTAACGGGCAATGGGGAAACATCATCATGCGCGTCGTGCTTGCAAACCGGTATTTCTATCCTGATCAGTCTGCGACGAGCCGAATGGTGACGAGTCTGGCGCATGAACTGGTGCGCGAAGGTATTGAGACGACGGTTCTTGCCAGCCGCAGCTATCACGACAAAGGTAAAGAGGCACTGCGTGCGCGCGAGACGATTGACGGCATCAATGTGCATCGGATCTGGACATCCGGCTTTGGTCGCGGAAAGCTTGCGGGACGTGCGGTCGACTACGCTACGTTTCATCTTTCGGCGGCGGCATGGTTTGCAGCGAATGCCAAAAAAGATGATATTTGCGTGGTGTGCACGGACCCGCCTTTGTTGTCGGTTTCAGCGGCACTACCGATCAAGCTTCGGGGTGCACATCTTGTAAACTGGGTCATGGACCTGTTCCCTGAAACGGCCATTGAACTTGGGCTTATGAAAAATCAGGCCATTCCAAGCAGGCTCGCTGTCGCTTTGCGCAACTGGTCGATGCGTCAGGCAGCACTCACGATTTGCCCGATTGAGCGTATGGCGCGGTTTTTATCGGCCAATGGTATTGCTTCGGAAAAGCTGGCTGTCGTTCATCACTGGGCGGATAAGAGTGAAATCCTGCCGGTTGGTCGCGAAGAAAACGCACTGCGCCACGCATGGGGTCTGAGCGATAAATTCGTGATTGGCTATTCGGGCAATTTTGGTCGTGCGCATGAATTTGGCACTGTTCTCGATGCAGCCGAACAGCTTCAGACGATCCCCGATATTGTGTTCCTGATGATCGGTGAGGGGCAGCAGCGTCCTTATGTCGAACGCGAGGTGAAGCGACGCGGATTGACCAATGTCGTTATGAAGCCTTTCCAACCTGTCGAGCAGCTCTCCGAGAGCTTGTGTGCGGCAGATGTGCATCTGGTCTCGCTCAAACCCGAGCTTGAACATTGCATTGTTCCCAGCAAGTTTTATGGCGTTTTGGCGGCGGCACGCCCGACGATTTTCATCGGCGATCCTGATGGTGAAATTGCCAATGTCGTTCATGATTTTCTTTGTGGCCTGTCGCTCTCTCCGGGCGAAGTTGAAATGCTGGTCAGTTCGATTTTGCTTTTGAAAAACTCACAACTTTATCGCAATACGATGGGTAACAACGCCCGCTATCTCATGGAAACGGCCTATTCCAGAGAGATTGGAGCTGCCGTATGGCAAGCAGCCGTTGGGCGTATCGGTAAGAAAAGTGGATCTATTCCCATGCCGGTTCTGGATCGGCGTTTCCACACGGAGAAGATGTGATGGATGGTTCGTTTGTCGTCAGCCAATTGGGTGCGCGCATGCATTACGCCGTGCCGCGCATTTTTGCCAATCACCAGAAGCTCGCGCATTTTTATACCGATATTTGTGCCGTGCAGGGCTGGCCTCGTATGCTCAATCGTTTGCCAGCAACAATGCTTCCTGCCTCAGTGCGGCGGTTAATTGGGCGTACGCCAAAGGATATTCCGCAGGAACGAATGACGACCTTTCCCACCTTTGGCTTGCATTCGGCGGTCCGCAGGCTTTCGCATCAGAGGGGGCCTAAATCCACGGCCAATGCCATCTGGGCGGGTGAAACATTTGGCAAGCTCGTTGCTGCAAGTGGCTTTCATGGTGCGAGCGGGGTCTATGCTTTCAGCGGCGAAGCCTATGAGTTGTTAGGCGCTGCAAAGAAGCAGGGCCTCTGGACAGCGGTTGAACAGATGATTGCGCCGCGTGGCGTTGTCGATCAGCTGGCCTGCGAAGAGGAAATTCTGAACCCCGGCTGGCAGCTCTCGGCTGCCGATGATGAGAATGCCGAAGCTTTTGCGACACGAGAAAAGGCGGAGTGGCAGATAGCAGATGCTGTGATCTGTCCTTCAAATTTTGTGGCGCAGCACGTCATCGAAGCTGGCTGTGCTGTCGAAAAAGTAGTGGTCGTGCCTTATGGCGTTGATGATCGGTTTTTGATCGCTCCAGACGTACGCAAGCCGGGACCTTTGCGTGTTTTGACTGTGGGTGCAGTGGGTTTGCGAAAAGGTTCGCCCTACGTGGGCGAAGTCGCCCGCAAGCTTGGGCCGCAAGCCCAGTTCCGTATGGTCGGACCAATCGATATTCAGTCGGAAGCGCAGGAAAAACTTGGCAAAGTGGTTGAACTGACAGGACCGATCCCGCGCAGCGAAATGCGTGCGCAATTTGAATGGGCAGATGTGTTTTTGTTGCCATCGCTGTGCGAAGGTTCAGCAACCGCTTGCTACGAGGCACTAGCCGCTGGTCTTCCGGTTATCTGCACTGAAAATACCGGCAGCGTCGTCCGCCACGGAATAGATGGCTACATTGTGCCGACCCGTGATGTTGATGAGACAGCCGAAATACTCCGCCATTTTGCGGGCAGCCCCGACGCGCTTTCAAGAATGAGCGATAATGCGCGTGAAAGAGCGGCTGATTACACCGTTGTGCGCTACGGCGAACGGCTGATTGAAGCTTTATCAGGTCATCGCGTGGGGACTTTTTCATGAAAATAATCCATGTTATAGGCTCGTTCGATCCCGCCAAAGGTGGACCGCAGGCGGTTGTTGTGCGTCTGGCTGCAGCACAGGCAGCGCTCGGACATGATGTAACCATTGTCAGCTATAGCAACGACGAGGTTAATTACCGCGCGTCGAAAGCCACGGCCAGCATCCCTGATTTTGATAAGGTTCGGACATTTCTGTTGCCCATGCCGGACTTCCAAGAAAAGCTGCTTGGTAGTCGCGCGGCAAAGGCAATGTCAGCGTTTCTTCGTGCGGCAGATTTTGTGCATATACATGGCGTTTGGGAAACCAATTTGCTGAGAGCGGCAATGCTCTGTCGTCGTTATAAGGTTGCATATTGCATATGTTGTTGTGGGATGCTCGATAAATGGAGCATGCAGCAAAAAGCATGGAAAAAGCAGCTCGCATTGAAGCTCGGCTTTCGCAAGATGTTGGATGGCGCATCCTTTATTCAGGCGCTTAATCAGGACGAAATCGAACTGATGCGACCCTTAGGCTTGAAGCCTCCGTCAATCATCATTCCAAATGGCATATTTTTGAACGAAGTTGAGGGCGGCGAAGGCAACAGGGCCGGATTGCCGGATCGGCCTTATGTTCTTTTCCTGTCGCGGCTGCATTATAAAAAAGGCCTCGACATTCTGGCCGATGCTTTTCGTCAGATTGCGCCGCTGTTTCCGGAAATTGATCTTGTGGTGGCAGGGCCGGATGGCGGTGCGGTAGCAGACTTTTGTGACAGTATCCGCGCAGCCGGTCTTGAAAGCCGCGTGCATTTGACCGGCGGACTTTATGGCCCCGCAAAGATTGCTGCCTTGAAAAATGCGGCCTGTTTTTGTCTGCCGAGCCGCCAGGAAGGGTTCAGTGTTGCGATCACCGAAGCGCTTGCTTGTGGCGTGCCGGTTGTCATTACCGATGCCTGCCATTTCCCGGAAGTGGCGCAAGCGGGTGCTGGCGTTGTGTGTTCGTTGTCCGCTGAAGCTGTGGCCGATGGTCTAAGACAAATACTTGGAAGCATTCATCGTGCTGCCCAAATGGGCGCGGCGGGTAGCCGTCTGGTGCGGGAAAATTATACTTGGCCGCGCATTGCGGTTCAAACCATTGCTGCCTATCAGACAGCGCAACATGCCAAGGCTGGAGCCGTTCCTATTCGCGACAGGCTTACAGTCGTAACGACAGCTTAGGAAAGTCTTCGTCTTGCGCGAATTGGCTTTGCCGGATTGCCGGCATAGACCATCCAAGGCTCCATATCGCGGAAGCTGACTCCACGTGCGCCCAGAACAGCACCTTCATTCACCGTTACGCCTGGGCCGACGAAAGCTTCGGCTGCAATCCATGCGCAAGCCCCGATCACAATCGGGGATGCGGTCAGCGGAAAATCATGCTGATCGATATTGTGCCCAGCAGAGCATAGATGCGCGCGTTGCGAAACAATGGCGTAGGGCGCAAGCGTTATCGGCGCAACATTGTAGCAAATGGCACCCGGCCCAAGTGAAGAATGCGCATCCATGACAAGATTTGCTGGCCACCAGATACGCGCACTGCCGCGCACAATGGCGGTTTTGTGGATCGAGGCACCAAAGGCCCGCAGGATCATGCCTCGCCAGCGCCACAGAAAAGACGGCGTCCAAGCAGCTAGCGCCAACCATGTCGCCTGCCAGCAAAGACGC
>Ga0308165_1005113_pt1 | contig 12420 bp, 11 predicted proteins | sample PhyWR2_FD_201032 | JGI IMG/M metagenome (GOLD analysis project Ga0308165, IMG submission 201032) | Phyllosphere microbial communities from UC Gill Tract Community Farm, Albany, California, United States - DLSLW.R2 | ecosystem: Host-associated > Plants > Phyllosphere > Unclassified | place: USA...
CGGATCGCGCGATTCGAGAAGGCAAAGGAACGCGTCCTGGCCCTGACCCCGGCGGACGTGCAGGCGATGGCAAAACGCTACCTCGCGCCGGATGCGGGGCTGGAAGTGCTGGTCCTGCCGGAGGGCGTGCCGGTTCCGAAAGGCTGACCACGCCCCCTGCCCCCTTAGCGCGCGTGATTGGGCCTTGTCGGCTTGCCCACCCGGTCCGCCCAGTCGACGATGAGGTCATCATATAGCGCCTGGTCGATCAGGTCGTACTTCTCGGGGAAATTGGTGAAAGATCCCATCGCGCTGGCTACCGAGCCTGTCTCCATCAGCTCGCGCGCCATCTTGAGGTGATTGACCGCCGCCGAAACCCAGCCCCACCCGGTGGATAGCGTGAAGCGGGTATCGGGCAGGTTGAAGCCCAGCGTACACACCGGGATCTTCATATGCGGGATCACCTGCATCTGCTGTTCGGGCGGTGCACTGGCGAAAACCACCGCGTCGGCCCCGGCCTCGGCATAGGCATGGGCGCGCCGGATCGCCTCTTCGATAGAGCCGGTGCCGCCCCCGCCATTGGCGCTGGTATAAAGTTCGTCGCAGCGCGCGATGATGACGAGGCCCGAATCGCCCCGCGCCTTGACGCCCGCCTCGATTCGGCACTGCATCTCCTCGATCGAGCACAGTCCGTTGACGTGCTTGGAGTGCTTTGGGTTCACCTCGTCCTCGACGTGGTAGCCGGCGATCCCGGCCGCGACGTACATCTTCGTCAGGCGATAGGCATCGGCCACCGTCTCGCCCAGGGTATCGGCATCGGCGACGAGCGGGATCTCCATGGCCTGGGCGATGCGGCCCGCCTGTTCGATCTGCTCGATCTGGGTGAAGCTGCCATTGTCAGGCACCGCATAATGGAAAGCGGAGCAGGCATGGCCGCCCAGATAGGCCGCCTTGAAGCCGACATGCTCAACGATGCGGCCGGTAAGCGCGCTGTAAGCCTCGGCGGCGACGAAATGCTCACCGTTCTCGATCAGTGCGCGCAGCTTTTCGCCCGGTGTCGGCATCGTCTCGTCTCCCGCTTTTGCAGGAGGGCTCGCACGGCGATCCCGGGCTGGCAAGCGCGCGCGCCTGCCGCCCGAACGTATCGGCGGGGCGTTACGCCGCCGGGGCCGATTGCCCGATGCGTTCAAGCGCGGGGACCAGTTCGCCAAGGTGACCGATCACCGCCGCTGCGCCCATGTCCTCAGGCGTCATATCGCTGAAGCCGAAGCCCACGACTATGCAAGGTAGCCCGGCAGCCGCTGCGGCGCGGGTGTCGTAGGTCGTATCGCCGACATAGGCCGCCCGGCCTTCGATTCCGGCGCGTTCGAGCATCAGGTGCAACAGATCCGGCTTGGGCTTGGCCCGCCCCGGCCCCAGCGTATCGCCGCCGATGACGGTATAGAAGCGGTCCGACAGGCCGAGCTGGGCGAAGATCTTCACCGCGAAGCGCTCCAGCTTGTTGGTGACCACGGCGATCTTGACGCCCTTTGCCGCCAGGGCATCGAGCATCGCCTCACCGCCGGGGAACAGGCGCGTTTCCACTGCGATGTTCGCCTCGTAATAGGTCAGCAGCGCGTCGTGGAGTTCCTCGAAGCGCACGTCGTCCACCGCGCCGCCTGTCGCCACCAGTGCATTGGCGAGCATCTTGCGCGCGCCGCCGCCGACGAAGCCGCGCACTTCGGCAATCGGCACCGTGCGCCGCCCCTCCAGCGAAAGCGCGTGGTTCACCGCGTGACCAAGGTCGCCGAGGCTGTCGAGCAGGGTTCCGTCCAGGTCGAAACCGACGATTTGAAAAGGAAATGCAGTCATCTCGCCTGCAGTGGCGGCTTGGTGTGGAAACCGCAACAATTTGCTGGCAGGAGTACCCCATGACTTCTGCCAGTACGCCCCCCGTGGCGCCCGCCGCCGTTCCACTTGCAACCGTAGTCCTTGCTGCCGGCAAGGGCACCCGGATGAAGAGCGACCTGCACAAGGTGCTCCATCCGATCGCGGGCCGGCCGATGCTCGAACACCTGCTGGCGAACGCGCAGGTGCTGGCGCCGCAACGGCAGGTCGTCGTCGCCGGACACGGGCGCGAACAACTGGAAAAGGCGCTGGGCAACCGCGCGGCGATTGCGGTGCAGGAACCGCAGTTGGGCACTGGCCATGCGGTGCAGCAGGCCGAGAGCGCATTGGCCGGCTTCGACGGCGACGTTCTGATTCTCTACGGCGACGTGCCTTTCGTAAGGGCAGACACCATGCGCGCGATGATCGAGCGGCTCCATGCCCCCGATGCGCCGGCAGTGGTGGTGCTGGGCTTCGAGCCGGCCGATCCGCTGCAATATGGCCGCGTCCTGGCGCATGACGATGGGCGCATCGCCATGATGGTCGAGTACAAGGACGCCACCGAGGAACAGCGCGCCTGCACCTTGTGCAATTCGGGGCTGATGGCGGTGAAGTCTGCCGACCTGTTCGGCCTGCTCGCCAAAGTCGGCAACGAAAACGCCAATGGCGAATACTACCTCGTCGACATCGTCAATATCGCCACGCTGGAAGGCCGGGCCTGCGCCGTCATCGTCACTGACGATGCGGACGAAGTGGGCGGCATCAACAGCCGCGCCGAACTCGCCGAGGCGGAAAGCCGCTGGCAGAAGAAGCGCCGCATCCAGGCCATGGACGATGGCGCGACCCTGATCGCTCCCGAAACGGTGTTCTTCGCCTGGGACACCAGGCTGGGCCGCGATGTCACCATCGAGCCCAACGTCGTCTTCGCGCCCGGCGTCACCGTGGCCGACAACGTGGTGATCCACGCCTTCTCGCACCTTGAAGGCGCTACCCTGGAAAGCGGCGTCGCCATCGGACCTTATGCACGGCTACGCCCCGGTGCGGTTCTGAAGGCCAATTCCAAGGTCGGCAACTTCGTCGAGATGAAGAACGCGGTGCTGGGCGAAGGCGCCAAGGCCAACCACCTGACCTACCTTGGCGATGCCGAAGTGGGTGCGGGCGCGAACATCGGCGCGGGCACCATAACCTGCAATTACGACGGCTATTTCAAGCACAGGACCGTGATCGGCGAACGCGCCTTCATCGGCTCCAACAGCGCCCTGATCGCGCCGGTCAAGATCGGCGCCGACGCCATTGTCGCCGCCGGCAGCGCCGTGACGCGCGACGTGGCGGATGGGGAACTGCGGCTGGTGCGCGGCGAGCAGCTGGTCAAGCCCGGCTGGGCCGACCGCTTCCACGACGCGATGAAGAAGAAAAAGGCCGAAAAGAACGACTGAAACCGCACGCCGCGCCGAGAACTTCTCCGGCGCGGCTTTCAGCTGCGATCAGGAACCGATGGCCTTCCTGCGAGCGATGTTACCCAGTTCAGCCTGGGCGATTTCGCTCTTGGGTTCATACTGCAGCGACTGCGTATACAACTGCTGGGCCTCGTCGAACTTGCCCATCGCGGCCTTGTTGAAGCCCATGCCCCGCAGCGCCCGGGCCGCTACCGAAGCGTCGGGACCGGTAGTGGCCTTGTCGACGACGGACCAGGCCTGCGCGAAACCATCGTAGCTTTGCTGCCAGTCGCGGCGAGACTTGAAGAGTTCGGCATATTCGTTGGCGAAGTGGGCATTGCCCGGTGCCATCTGGCTGGCTTTGCGCAGTTCCGCCTCGGCCAAATCGCCCCGGCCCATATCGATCAGAGCGAAGCCCTTGCCGAAGTGAGCGTCGCACACAGCCGGATCGACCGAAACCGAACTGTCCGCCGCCGTCCCGCCAACGCGGCACAGGCGGCCACGGTTATCGCCGTAAAGCTGCTGGTCGGTGTGGGCGATGACCTGGTCGAACATCTTCACCGCCTGCGCCTGCTTGCCGCGCCGGATCAGGTTGAACCCCTGCTCGACATGGGCGCTAGCGTCGAATCCCGCATTGGCCGGCGCGGCGTGCTCGAACGCAGCGGCGACCAGCGCGACCGGAGCAATCGCTGCAACCGCCCGACCTTCCGCCTCGGCAGAACCGGCATGTGCCGTTCCCGCGAAAAACAGAGACATTGCGCCTGTGAATACCAACGCATTTCTTGCGTTCATCGGTGATTTCCCTCTCCCAAAACACCGATGCCGCGCCGGTCTTTGCCGGGCCCTGTAGTCGGACAAATCGTCAGACAGTGTTCGTTGAACTGAGGAGAATATCCCAACAGTACGGTTTGACAAGTCGTCTTGCCGAAATCATGCCGCCGTTCGTCGCATTCGCCAGCCTTGAACTCACAGCGCCCCGGATACTTGTCGCCGCCGGATCATGAAGGGCCAGAACCGGCCAGCGCATGACGGCGATGTAATGTCCAGGCAAGTGGCCGTTAACCCTGGCTGGTCCATGGTATCGGCATGACATCATATGCATCCTCGTTGAGAATGATATCGCGATATGATATCGCGCCGTCATGACTCGGATCCTTGCAGACCTTCCCGATGAGGACATCCGCTGGCTCGATGACCACGCGGCCCAGCAGGGCAAGTCGCGCGCGTCGGTCCTGCGCGAGGCGGTCAGTGTCTACCGCGCCGAATCGTCGCAGGACTGGATTGCGCGCGGGGCCGGCTACTGGAAGCACCGCGACGATATCGGCGACGGCGTGGAACACCAGCGTGCCATGCGCGCCGACCGTACTTTCGACTGACTTTCCGGGCAACTCAAAACACCGTGGCCGATCCCTTCTTCGACACCAACATCCTGATCGACTGGCTGAAGGATCGTCCGCAGGCCGCGGCGGAACTGTCGCGCTATGACCGTCACCGGATCAGCCGAATAGTTTGGACCGAAATCCTGTCCGGTGAACCGCCGGAAACGCGGCCCAGAGTGCAGCAGCTGATCTCTTACTTCGAGGTCGTCGAAATCGAGGCCCGCGCTGCCACGGCGGCGGCGGACATCCGAAACCGCACGAAGATCAAATTGCTCGACGCCCTGGTCCTGGCAACCGCCCAGGTGCACGGCGCCATTCTCGTTACACGAAATACCAAGGATTTTCCGGCAAGCATGCCGGGGGTCCGCATCCCCTATACCCTCTAAAGAAAGCGCATACGCTCATGTGTGGCATCATTGGCATCGTCGGCAAGGAAGACGTGGCAGACCGTCTGGTCGACGGACTTCGGCGCATGGAATATCGCGGCTACGACAGCGCGGGCGTGTGCACCATCCATGACGGCCAGCTGGTTCGCCGCCGCGCCGAGGGCAAGCTGCTCAACCTGGTGAAAGTTCTGGCGCACGATCCCGCGCCGGGCCTCACCGGCATCGCCCACACCCGCTGGGCCACCCACGGCGCACCCACCGCCGCCAATGCCCACCCCCACGCCACAGCCGAACTGGCACTGGTGCACAACGGCATCATCGAAAACTTCAAACCCCTGCGCGAATCCCTCGAATCGCGCGGCCGCAAGTTCGAGAGCCAGACCGACACCGAAGTCGTCGCCCACCTCGTCTCCGAACAGGTCGAGGCCGGCCTGTCGCCTGAGGACGCCGTGAAGGCCGCCCTGCCCCAGCTGCGCGGCGCCTTCGCGCTGGCCATCGCCTTCCGCCGCTTCCCCGACATGCTGATCGGCGCCCGTCTCGGCTCGCCGCTGGTGGTGGGTTACGGTGACGGCGAAACCTACCTTGGCTCCGACGCGCTGGCCCTGGCCCCGCTGACCCAGCGCATCACCTATCTCGAAGAGGGCGACTGGGTCGTCATCAGCCGCGAGGGCGCGCAGATCTATGATGCGCAGAACAACCCGGTAACGCGGGAGATCGTTGCCTCGGGCGCCTCTGCCGTCGCCATCGAAAAAGGCAACTACCGCCATTTCATGCAGAAGGAGATCTTCGAGCAGCCCACCGTGGTCGCCCAGACCCTGCGCAGCTATCTGCGCCAGGTCGACCAGTCGGTGGCCCTGCCCCAGATCGACTTCGACCTCGGCGCGATCAACCGCATCACCATCGTCGCCTGCGGCACCAGCTATTACGCCGGCATGGTCGCCAAGTACTGGATCGAGACTTTCGCCCGCCTGCCCGTCGACATCGACGTGGCATCCGAGTTTCGTTACCGCGACCCCGTTCTGGAAGCGGGCGGGCTTGCGCTGTTCATCTCGCAATCGGGCGAGACGGCCGACACTCTCGCCGCGCTGCGTCACTGCAAGGCCGCCGGGCAGACCATCGCCGTCGTCGTCAACGTGCCCACCAGCACCATGGCGCGCGAGGCCGACCTGCTGCTGCCTACCCACGCCGGGCCGGAAATCGGCGTCGCTTCGACCAAGGCCTTCACCTGCCAGCTCGCCGTCCTTGCCGCGCTGGCCGCGCACCTGGCGGTGAAACGCGGGCGCATGGACCGGGCGGAGGAGATGGAAGTCGTCCATCACCTGCTCCAGACCCCGGCCAGCCTCAACGCCGCGCTCGACCACGACGAGGAGATCGCCGCCATGGCTCACCTCATCGCCCCCGCGCGCGACGTGCTGTATCTGGGCCGCGGGCCGGACTATCCGCTGGCCCTCGAAGGCGCATTGAAGCTGAAGGAAATCAGCTACATCCACGCCGAAGGCTATGCCTCGGGCGAGATGAAGCACGGTCCCATCGCACTGATCGACGAGGCGGTGCCGGTGATCGTCCTGGCCCCATCCGGCCCACTGTTTGAAAAGACCGTCAGCAACATGCAGGAAGTGCGCGCGCGCGGCGGCAAGGTCGTCCTGATTTCGGACGCGCAAGGCATCGCCGAGGCCGGCGAAGGCTGCATCGCCACGATCGAGATGCCCCGTGTGCACCCGTTGATCGCACCGCTCGTCTATGCGGTCCCGGTGCAACTTTTGGCCTATCATGTCGCCTGCGTGAAGGGCACCGACGTTGACCAGCCGCGCAACCTCGCCAAGAGCGTCACTGTCGAATAAGGTGGAGGCCGGATACCCCGGCGGGCCAACAGGAAAGGCGGCAATTAGCAAAGGCGGGGAATGGCAAGGGGTTAACAGGACCATCCTGCACGCATCTATCCACGGGTAGATCCGTACTGGGTCAATTACTTAACCTCCCGCTAACCCTTTGAACGCTACCCCTTTGCGCGTGAACATGAGGACACTTGCCAGCAAAGCCCTGCCGAAAGACCTTCCGGTTCTTGCGGTTCTTGGCCTGTCGGAGCCCGCCGACGGGGACTGGGCGCGGCTGCGCGGGCTCCAGTTCGCCACGCTTCGGCGCACGAGCTTCATGCGTGTCGCCGCTCAGGCGGCAGCGGCGCTGGCCGCGACCATGTTGCTGCTCGGCCGGGTGCCCCTCCTTGCCGTCGCATCATGGCTGGTCTTGCTCGCCCTCAGTCACTGGCACGGCTACCGTATCGACTGCTCGGTGGCCGACACCGATCGCCGTCACGTCACCCACGATGAGGTCAAGGCGCAGATGCTCGGCTCGATCGGCAACGGCCTGGTCTGGGCCCTGCCCCTGTGCGGCCTGGCCATGTTCGTGGACCTGCAGACGCAAGTGAAGATCTGGACCGTGCTGGCCATGCTGATGGCGGCATCGGTGATCCTAATCCCCGCGGTGCCGATGAGCACGCTGTTGTTCTCCGGCATCGTCGGCGGCGCGGCAATCGCCACTTTCGTGCTGCGCGCCAGCTACGACATGGCCGCGATCGCGATGCTGTTCATGGGCATCATCCTGATCGGCGCGATCGAGGGTGCCCGCCGCTATCTCGCCGCAAAGATCGCCGAGGCCGGCCTGGCCGAAAAGGACGAGGTCGTTTCGCTGCTTCTGCGCGAATTCCAGGAAGGCCAGGCCGACTGGCTATGGCAGATAGACACCGGCCGCCGGGTTCGCTCGGTATCTCCGCGCTTCGCCTACGCCCTGGACCGCGACGCTGCGGGGGCAGAGGGCATGCCGTTGATCCAGCTGATTTCCGGCCCCGCCTGGGAAACAGGCCAGTTCCCTCCCAGCCTGCACGAACTGGCTGAACGGTTGAAGCGGCGCGAACCCTTCTCTAACCTGCTGGTGCGCGCCGCGATCGATGGACAGGCGCGCTGGTGGGAGCTTTCCGGCACCCCCCGCATCAACGAAAACGGCGTTTTCGACGGGTTCCGGGGCGTTGGCTCGGACGTCACCGAAGCGCGTGAAAATTCCGACAAGATCGCCTGGCTCGCCCGGTATGACACGCTGACCGGCCTGCCCAACCGCATGATGCTGACCGAGACACTGGCCGGCGCGCTGGACTATGCGGACAAGTGGCGTACCCGCTGCGCCTTCCTGATGATCGACCTCGACCGCTTCAAGGCCGTCAACGACACTCTGGGCCACCACATCGGCGATCAGTTGCTGGCGCGCGTTTCGGAACGGCTCAAGGAGCAGATGAGAGAGAACGAGCTGTGCGGGCGCCTGGGCGGCGACGAGTTCGCCATCGTCATCCGCGATGCCTCGGATGCCAAGCATATCGACCAGGTTGCCCGGCGCGTGATCCACCGCTTGTCTCAGCCTTACGAGATCGACCAGCACACCTTGTTCGTCGGCGCATCCATCGGCTCGGCCATGGGCCCGCGCGACGGCTCCAGCGTCGAGACGCTGATGCGCAACGCCGACCTCGCGCTCTATCGCTCGAAAGACACTGGCGGCAACACGCACTGCACTTATGAGCCCGCGCTCCACGCCCATGCCGAAGAACGCCGCAAGCTGGAATTCGCGCTGCGCCGCGCGATGGACCGCAAGGAATTCCACGTCGTCTACCAGCCGGTGGTCGATGCGATATCCGAAGCCGTGCTCAGTTTCGAGGCGCTGCTGCGCTGGGACAATGCGGAACATGGCGCGGTCAGCCCCGCCAAGTTCGTGCCGCTGGCGGAAGATACCCGCCTTATCGTCCCGATCGGCGAATGGGTCCTTCGCGAAGCCTGCCGCGAGGCGATGAACTGGCCGCCCCACGTGCGCGTGGCGGTGAACGTATCGGGCGAACAACTGCTGGACAGCAACTTCGCGGCCAGCGTCGTGGGCGCGCTTTCGGGCAGCGGCCTTCCCGCGCACCGGCTTGAGATCGAGGTTACCGAAAGCATCTTCCTGCGCGATGCCAGCCAGGCGCGCGCGGCGCTGGAACAGATCATGAGCCTGGGCTGCGCGGTGGCGCTTGACGATTTCGGCACCGGTTATTCCTCGCTGGGTTACCTGCGCAAGCTGCGCTTCTCGACGATCAAGGTCGACCGCTCGTTCGTACAGGGCGCCGCGACCGGCAATGCCGAAAGCCTCGCCATCATCCGCGCCGTCGTCGCAATGGCCGACAGCCTGGGCATGTCGACCACGGCCGAAGGTGCGGAAACCGAAAAGCAGGTGCAGGTCATCCGCAAGCTGGGTTGCCGCAAGATCCAGGGCTATTTCTTCGGCCGCCCAATGTCCCCTACCGACGCGCGAGGCCTGTTCCGCAGCCAGGCGCAGGTCGACCGCCAAAGCGTAGCCTGAGCGCGCCGGATCAGGCCAAGTTCATGCCACGAGTGCGAATACCCGCACTTCCCTGTTTTATGCGGAAACCTGTCCCATGCCCGTTATCGGATGCCTGCTGCTGATCGTCCTGCCGCTGCTCGGCCTGGCGGGCGGAGGGTTTCTAGGGGGCGCGCAGGGCGCGAAATGGGGCGCGGGCGCCGGTTTTACAGCGGCGCTGGTGGTGTTCGGCGCAGGTTCCTATGCGTTCATCAAAGGCATACGCGGCCGCTGAGACCCGTCAGCCGAATACGGCGACGGACTGCATCCCGGCGATCGCCGGCGTTCCATCCGCGCGCCACTGCATGATATGTTCGCTCGCCCCGCCATGCGCCGCGTGCTCGCTGGTCGAGCGGATCAGCCACCAACCGTCAGCGTCCGGGCGCGGGTCCAGCACGTTGACATGCCACTGCATCGACGAGATCGGCACGCGGAATGACAGTAGCGGCCACACCGCCACCGGCAGCACATCACCGCACAGTACAGCTTCCACTTCCGGGTGAAGGCCGCCGCGCTCCCGGGGGCGGACCCACCAGCACAAGTCCGCCTCTCCCAGCGAGGCTTTCGGCATGGCGAAACGGACCTCGAAATGGTTGCGCAGGAAGGCCGGAGCCTGATCCATCGGCACCGGCGGCGCATCGCCCAGCGGAGTAACCCCTTCAGGCAGCGCGTAATGATCGATGGAAAGAACGCTCTCGATCGGCCGCATGAAGACGAGACTGGCGGTAAAGCCCACCCCGCCCTCACCAGTCAGTTCGGCGGCAACCCAGGTCGCATTGCGCCCCTGCCGCAGCACTCTCGCCCGTGCCTCGACGCGCCCGGCAAGCGGTGCGATCATCGAAAACTGGCCCGAGCGCAGCGGCGCAAGCTCGTCCGAAACACCCCGCGCCGACGCCAGCGCAATGGCGGAGGTCAGCCCGCCATAAGCGGTGCGCCCCTGCAGCCAGTCCTCGGTGATGTCCAGCGCGAAGCCGCCTTCCAGAGGCTCCGCCTCGGCAATCATGGTCCCGAGGCCCGCCATCAGAAAAGCCGCGACCCGTTGGGCACCGCCTTGTCGGGAGAGAACAGGACCACCCTGCCCTCCTCGTCCGCAAAGCCCATCGTCAGCACTTCGGACAGGGCCTTGCCAATCTGGCGAACGGGAAAATTCACCACCGCCGCCACCTGCCGCCCGACCAGTTCCTCGGGAGAATAGAGCGCGGCCACCTGGCCAACGCTCTTCTTCTCGCCGATGCCGGGACCGAAATCGATCCGCAGCTTGTAGCTGGGCTTGCGAGCACCCTCGTACACTTCCGCCGCGACGATAGTGCCGACGCGGATGTCCACTTTCAGGAAATCGTCGAAACCGATCGCTTCGGCTGCGGGTGCGGCAGGGTCGTGATCGAGGTGCATGTCACTCCATTTCGAGGATGATCGCATCCACACGCAGGCTTTCGCCGGCCTTGGCACTGACGGTCTTCACCGTGCCAGACTTTTCGGCGCGCAGGATGTTTTCCATCTTCATCGCCTCGACGACGGCAAGCGGTTGGCCAGCCTCGACCTTGTCGCCCTCGGCCACGCTGAGCGAAACCAGCAGGCCGGGCATCGGGCAGATCAGGAAGCGCGAAAGATCCGGCGCGACCTTTTCGATCATATGCTTCGTCAGCCCGACGATGCGCGTGGGCAGGCACTCGACCTTGTGGATCGCGCCGCGCGTGGTCATCCTGAACCCCGTGCGGGTGGTCTCCAGCTTGAGAACCAGATCCTCACCGTCGACATCGGCTTCCACGAACCGGTCGCCCGGCGTGTATTCGAGTGCGAGATCGACCTCCTCGCCGTTCACCGTCAGCAGATCCTCGTCGAGTTCGACTTCGTGGACGGTGCCGCCAATGGTCACGGTCCAGGCGCTCGGCGGGTCCAGCGGGCCGCCAAGCTGGCCTTCCACCTGACGCGCACGGTCGGACCGGGCAGTGGCGACGAAGGCGGCCACGGCGGCCAGCTTCACCTTGAGGTCGTCCGACGCGGGCGCGCCGTGGAAGCCATCGGGATATTCCTCCGCGATGAAGCCGGTGGTCAGCTCGCCCGAGCGGAAGCGCGGGTGCTGCATGATGGCCGAGACGAAATCGATGTTATGGCCCAGCCCCTCGATCTCGAAGGCGTCGAGCGCGGCGACCTGCTTGTCGGCGGCCTCGTCGCGGGTTTCGCCCCAGGTGATGAGCTTGGCGATCATCGGATCGTAGAACATCGAGACTTCGCCGCCTTCGTAGACGCCGTCATCCACGCGCACGCCGTCGATACCGCGGCGCCCGTTGGCTTCTTCGTCCTCGGTCCAGCCATCGACCGGCGGGTTGTAGCGCGACAGGCGCCCGGTGGAGGGCAGGAAGCCGCGATAGGGGTCCTCGGCGTAGACGCGGTTTTCGATGGCCCAGCCTTCGATCTTCACGTCGTCCTGCGTCATTTCCAGCGGCTCGCCGGCTGCGACGCGGATCATCTGCTCGACGAGGTCGACGCCGGTGATAGCCTCGGTAACGGGGTGCTCCACCTGCAGGCGGGTGTTCATTTCGAGGAAGTAGAAGCTCTCGCCGGTCGCATCCGCGCCCGAGACGATCAGTTCCACCGTACCGGCCGAGTAATAGCCCACCGCGCGCGACAGGGCGACGCACTGCTCGCCCATTGCCTTGCGCATCGCCGGGGTGACGAAGGGCGACGGCGCTTCCTCGACCACCTTCTGGTGGCGGCGCTGGATCGAGCATTCGCGCTCGTTCAGGTAAAGAATGTTGCCGTGCTTGTCGCCGACGATCTGGATCTCGATGTGGCGCGGGTTGAGGATGAACTTCTCGATGAAGACGCGGTCGTCGCCGAAGGAGTTAAGGCCTTCGCGCTTGGTCGCCTCGAAGCCCTCGCGAACGTCGTTTTCGTTGTAGGCCAGGCGCATGCCCTTGCCGCCGCCGCCGGCGGACGCCTTCATCATCACCGGGTAGCCGATCTCGGCCGAGATGCGCA
>Ga0308165_1005115_pt1 | contig 12416 bp, 11 predicted proteins | sample PhyWR2_FD_201032 | JGI IMG/M metagenome (GOLD analysis project Ga0308165, IMG submission 201032) | Phyllosphere microbial communities from UC Gill Tract Community Farm, Albany, California, United States - DLSLW.R2 | ecosystem: Host-associated > Plants > Phyllosphere > Unclassified | place: USA...
GGTGGGCGACTCATGCAGTTAGTAAACCACAGTTGAATAACTGAGACGCGCTCTCCACTCTCAGCGCCAGCGGTGTCTTCCGACGACGAGGTACGCCCAGCGCGGAGATGCCGTCTGTGGCTCCGACGACGAGGCCGGGCACGGGTCAGCGGGGTCGACGGCGGGTGAGGAACCGGAAGCTGACGTCCCAGACGTACTCGAGCGGTCCCCTGGGGAAGAACCGCAGCCAGACCTTGGCGAAGAGGATCACCAGAGCGCCGATGACGAGGAACATCAGGATGGTGCCGATCAAGGGGTCGAGCATCGGTGAGAGAGGAGAGCTGCCGATCCAGCGCTGGGCCACCCGGCCGAGGACGTTCTGGAGCACGTAGCAGCTTAGTGCCATCCGGCCCACGAGAGACAGGTGTCGCCCGGCCACACCGATCGGGCGCCGCTGGTAGAACGCGGCCATGAGCGCGAGGATCCCGAAGGCGGTGAACGGCGCCGCCAGGAACCTGCCGAAGCCGTACGTCTCCTGGGAGAGGAAGAACGCCAGGTCCAGCGGGATCCCGACCCCGAATCCCACGACCATGACCCAGCGACGCAATCGTGCTCCTCGGGCGTCGAGGATCCCGTGGCGGTACACCATGGCGCCGAGCGTGAAGCACACGAGACCGAGGGTGAAGATGGAGCCGGTGTCGCTGCCGGTCGTCAGGTCGCTCAGCACCGTCAGAGCGTTGTTGTGGATCTCGTAGGAATAGGGCGGCCTCCCCTCCGCCACCCAGAACTCACCCGGGAAGACGATGCCTGGGGTGCCGTGGTAGTCGGTCACGACCAGGGGAAGGAGGATGAGGGTGACGTGTGTCGTGAGTGCGACGCCGATGAAGATCCACTGGCGCTTCTCGGGCATCAGCAGGACGAAGGCCACGACGAACCCGAGGATGGCGTAGACGCGCAGGACGTCGAACTGCACGACGAAGATGTAGTTCAGCACTCCGTCGAGGAAGAGCAGGCCGGCACGGACGAGATAGGTGCCCGGCCACCGGAGACCACGCCTCGACGCCGCCTGCCGCTGGATCTCGAGACCGATCCCGAACATGATGGTGAGCAGCCCGAGGAACTTGCCCTCCGAGGTCCACGAGAGCAGATCGGCCCACCGGACGTCGATGACACGCTCGCCGAAGAAGGCCTGGAACAACCAGATGTTGCTGGCCAGCGTGCCCAGGATGGCGAGTCCACGGATGACGTCGAGCGAGGCGATGCGAGGTGTCTTCGAGAGGTCGACGGGTTGAGGGAGAGGTGGCGTGACAGATGTGCTCATGCCCCCGAGTCCATCGTGAGGCGTGTTGCCAGGACGTCTGTGATTCTTCATATGCAGGCGAGACGTCCGCGAACCCGCACCCGGGCCCGCCTCTCAGGCCGGGCCGAAGACCTCGATCTGTGACAGCTCGACCTCTGAGAGCGCGGTGACGCGCACGGCGACGACTACCTCTCCCCCGCCCTCCGCGGCTCGCGTGCGGAACGGACGCGTCTGGCAGGCGAGGTCGAAGGTCTCCTCCCGCACGTCGAGCGGCACGACCGTGCCGTCCGCCGTGACGCCCTCGAGCCGCCAGGCGGCGTCGACGGGGTCGAGGACGACCGGGAGGCCAGCGGGCTCACCGGCGAGCGTCACCGTGTAGAGCGAGACCACCGCGGGCTCGGTGAGCGCGAGCTCGACGTGCTCACCCGCAGCGAGGACGACGACGGTGTCACCGCAGTCGTCGGTGACACCTCCCGCCTCGACGGCGAGCAGGTCGCGCAGCGGCTCGCGGAGGCCCAGCTCGGTGCTGATCGACGTGGGTCGGCTGTCGCGAGCCCAGCCCGTCGGCTCGTCCGACAGCACGAAGGCGATGTGCCGCGCCGAGGCGAGGACGTCCGCCGGCACCGCGACGCGCTCCCAGACCTCCCCGTCGACCCGGACCTCGCGGACGTACGGCGCCCCGGCGTTCTCCGCGGTGATCTCGAGGGGGTGGTCGCGGCCCTGCGGGTGGAGCGTCACGTGCGGCAGCAGCGGCGGGGTGAGCACCATCTCCCCGGTCCCCGGCACCAGCGGGTAGAGCCCGAGCACCGCGAAGAGGTACCACGCAGACATCTCCCCGTTGTCCTCGTCCCCCGGGTAACCCTGGCCGATCTCGGAGCCGACGAACAACCTGTCGCGCGCCTCGACGACCACGCGGTGGGCGTCGTCGTGACGCCCCGTGAAGCAGTACGTGAGCGGGATGTGGTGCGCCGGCTGGTTCGACAGCCCGAGCATCCCCATCCGGACGTCGCGCGCCTCGGACATCTCGTGGATGACAAACCCGTAGGACCCGACGAGGGACGGGTCGGCGGTCTCCGGTGTCGCGAAGAAGGCGTCGAGGGCGGCGCCGAGCGCCTCCTCTCCCCCGTGCAGCTCGGCGAGGCCGGCGCCGTCGTGCGGCGCCGTGAAGGCGGTCCCCCAGGCGTTGGTCTCGGTGTAGTCGTGGCCCCACTCGGCCGGGTCGAAGTCCGCCTCGGCCACACGCCACCCGCCGTCCTCGTCACGCCCGAGGAAGAAGCCGAGACCACGGTGGAACACGGAGCGGTAGCCGAGGGCGCGGCGCGCGAGGTAGTCGGCCTCAGCGGTCAGCCTGTCGATCCGAGCGGAGGCGTCGGCGTCGGCGTCGGCGTCGGCGTCGGCGTTGGCGTTGGCGTTGGCGTCGGCGATCTTGGTCGACACGGCGGTGGTGGACAGAGCAGACGGACCGGGCTGGGCGCCCGCCTGATCGAGCAGGGCGAGCGCCAGGCGCGCCGCCGAGGCGTCGTTGATCGCGTTGTCGAGGGTCCATGACATGCCCTCGTGGACCCGCGTGTCGACGTAGCCGCGGAAGATCCCGGGCCGCAGGCCCTTCCGGCCGACCCGGGCGTCCGACGCCGGGACCGTCGCGTGGTGCAGCGCGGAGCGGTACGCCTCGTCGAGGCGGAACGGCACACCCTGGGCGGCGAGCCCGGCGAAGACCGTGTCGCTCGTCGTGCCCGTCATGCAGTCGACGGGACCGGGCGCGCTCCAGCGGGCCACCCATCCCGCGTCCGCGAAGTGCTGGACGAAGCCGTCGGCGAGCGCCCCGGCACGGTCCGGGGCGAGCAGCCCGAGCAGCGGCCAGGCGGTGCGGTAGGTGTCCCAGAAGCCGTGCGTGGCCGAGAAGCTCCCGGGGCGCAGCTCGCCGTCGACCGGGCTCCGGTAGCGCGGCCCGTCAGGACCGGGCTCGTCGTAGGCGTTGGGGTAGGTGAGCACGCGTCCGAGGCTCCCCGCGAGCGAGCGGAGGGCGTCGGGCGAGACCTGGTCGGGATCGTGCACCTCGACGGCCGAGAGCGCCCGGCGCCACGCGGCCGCGGCCTCACGGAGCATGTCGTCGACGGTCCCGGCCGTCGTCGCGTTGACCCGGGCCTGGTCGGCGTCGATCGTCGAGACGCCGACGATCACGTCGGCCTCGGTCACCGCGAGGGTCACGGACCCGCGCAGCTCACCGTCGGCGTGAGTGAGGGTGTGACTCACGACGTCGGGGATCACCGCGTGGACGTGGTGGTCGGGGCGGTCCCCACCGTCGCGGAGCAGGACGTCGAGGCACAACGCCCCGTCCTCGACGACCCAGCGGGCGTCGGCGGCCCCCCCGAGGTGGTCGACGACGAGCGAGAGGGAGTCGCTGCGGGAGCGGACGCGCAGCCCGATCGCGTGGCGGGCCGCGGTGAGGACGACGGAGACACCGTCGAGCTCGACCTCGTAGCGGTCGGGCCCGGCGTGCTCGTCGTCGCGCTCGAACCGGAGCGCCCGCGCGTCCCGGTCGGTCGGCGGGGTCGCCGACGCGCTGGGCATGAGCTGGAAGACGCCGCGGTCGCCGATCCACGGGCTCGGGATGTGGCTCGTCGCGAAGGCCTGGATCGTGGGGGCGGCCATCTGGTAGCGGTACGGCCAGTTCCCTGCCGAGGCATCGGTCATCGGCAGGCCGAAGACGCCGCCGTGCGGGATCGAGACGACCGGGGCTGTGTTCCCGCGGGAGAAGGTGTCGGAGGAGTGGGTGCCGCGGCGGGTGTCGACCCAGCCGAGGAGGTCGTCGGGGCGTCGCGGGGCCTGACGGACGCGGACGTCGCCGACGAAGACGGTGGTCGCCTCAGTGGTGGCGCCGACGACGGCGAGCACGGCGTCGATGCGCCGCCCGACCCAGGGCCCGAGGTCGACCGTGCGACGGTTCCACTGGTCGACCCAGAGGCGCTTGTCGGCAGCCTGGGCGGCGGGATCGAGCGGGGTGCCGTGCTGGTCGCGCGGGGGTGGGGTGCCGGTGGACAACCTGGTCCCGTCGTCGAGGCGCAGGTCGAGGGTGACAGCGGTGGCGGCGTAGCGGTCGCCGCTCACGGCGACCGGGAGCACGTCGTAGACGAGCTCGTCACCGGGCCGGAGGGCGACGCATCGCACTCCTGGGAGGTCGGGGAGCGCGATCTCACCTCCACCCGGCGGCATGTCGACCTGGAGGCACCGGCTCGGGTCAGGCTCTTCGGTGGCAGCGGGCGCGAAGGTGGGGACGGCTCGGGACAGTGACGGCGACGGTGTCTTCACCCGGATCAGGCTGGTCGACTTAACCGTATTAGTCAACGCCACGAGAGCATGTCCGTGCCAACTGGAGCGCAGACGCCCGCTCTCCCGTCTGGGACGGAGGAGCGGGCGTCCGGTCGTGTGATCGTGCAGACCTGGGCTACCTCACTCGGTGTACGTGGTGTCCTGCCCGTAGAGCTCGCGCGTCACCGCAGATACGTAGGCACTGTGGTCGCCGGCACGCAGGTCGTAGCTGACGAACACACCGAAGCCCTCGGTGACAGTCCGGGCTGCGAGGTCGGACGCGAGGGTCACGGGTGTCTGGTTGAGGTCGACCGCGGCGGCACCGAGACGAGACCTGTCCACGGTCGGGAACTGCGGCGGGTTGAACTGGCCGTAGTACGGGTTCCAGATGTAGTCGAGAGTGTCGAGGGTCGCAGCCGGTGCCTGCTGCAGGGTCTCGGCCGTCTCTCCGATGTCGTAGAGCGTGATGAGGCTGTCGTCCGGGAGCTTCTCGCCGAGCGCGTCGACGAGCCAGACCGCAGAGTCCGGGTTGGCGGGCGGTGTGCTGCCTGTGCCGTAGGCGACCCACTCGTCGTCGATGTCGACACCGTCGAGGTCGTAGGTCTCGACGACGTCAGCCACCTGGTCGGCGAAGGCCTCCGCTGCCGCCTGCGACGGGAAGTTGGCGAACCCGGCGGCCTGGTGGTTGCCGAGCAGCGAGAGCGTGACCTTGATGCCCTTCTCCTGGAGCGGGCGGATCTGCGTCGCGGCGTCGTCGAGCGTCGCCTGCACCTGCTCGTTGAGGTGGAGGTAGGCGTTCTCACCGTCGTGGTTGATGTTCGCCGCGAAGATGATGGCGACGTCGAAGGCTGGTGACCCGTCCTCGAGCGCGTACCGGCCGACGTTCGCGAGGTCGTTGCTGTTGACCTCGACATAGGCGATCGAGACGGGATCCGACGCCTGGTCCGACGCGGTGGGGCTCGCGGCTGCGGCGGGCGCGATCGCTGCGGCCGTCAGGCCGAGCGCCGCCGCGGTGAGCATGGCGACGACCGCCGTCGGTCGTCGCGGACTGTTCTCCTGCAGTGCTGATGACATCGATACTCCCCGTTGAGCGTGTGTCGTCGGCCGTGTGCCGACCACTCACCACGCAATCGGACTTAACCGGGTAAGTCAACAGGTGGGCGATATCGTTCCCGCATGGACGACGGCCTCACGACCACCGCTCTCCCGCTCGCGGAGTACATCAGCGCTCTCCGCACTGAGCTCGACGCCCGCTCGGACGAGGTCCGTACGAAGGTGCGGCACGTGCTCGACGCGATGCCGGAAGCCGCCCGCGAGGTCGGGGTGGATGTGTTCCCGGACCCCGACGGCGAAGGCACCTTCGACGTGTGGCTCCGGCTGGACGGACCCGACGTCTGGGCCCTCAACAAGGCCGTCGACCGGTGGCGCCACCTCTTCGGGGTCACCTGGACCGAGACCTGCACCGACCCCGAGCTCCCGTGGCTCCAGAGGAGCCCGGACGTCGACGTGCGCGACGTGGTCGTCGACGTCGCGGCCGACTGGGTCGAGTCGCTCTGGCGCGAGGTCACAGAGGGACGCACGACCCTCCCCTGTCGCATCGACGGCGAGCACGGCTACGGGAGGACGACGCCGCGGATGATCTAGTCCTGGGTGCGGAACTGCGGATCGTTCAGCATTCCCATGGCGAAGAGCACCCTGTCAGCGGATCGGACTCTTCTGAATCAAGCAGTCCTACACCAAGGATCCAGGCGACAACGCCTGCACCCGGAGTTCCGAAACGAAATCGGCGATTAGGTACTGAAGTTCCCGGTCGGTCGCCTCACCCATTCTCTCCTCAAGGAACAGCTCTCTGTTCATAACGCGTCTCGTCGAATCCGATGTCGCCACTCGGACGGCAAGATAATCCATGACGACCATCGAAGGATGATCAGCCCTGGGGCGCCCCTTATGTCCGGGAGCCAACCCAGAGAGCGTCTTGTGGCCCACGCTCTGCAATTTGAGCACCCCACTGCGGAACTCTGGATCGAACTCCATGCGCGCGCCTTCCCGACGAATCCTGCCGAAAACGACCTCAAGATCTGTCATCGCATCAAGCACCTCGGCCGATGAATTTTCGATCTCTTTCCGAGCGCTTGATATCTGAACAAGCACCCAGGTCGAAACCGCAAACAGCAAAGCAAGAGGAACGGCTCCACTAATTGCGTCGCGCCCAAGCGCGAGGATCGCGAGACCCAAGAACACGAAAATCGCCATGTATGCAGAAAGGCAGGCCGAGTGGATGCTTGACACTCGCGCCACCTTCGGCCTTAGGCCAAGCAAGGGCGGGGCCATTGCCAACCCGATATACGCGAGGACAGAAACGAGTCCTTGAAGCATGAGCAGCGCAGTCAGTCCAACCTCCGGCATGCCCTCCGACTCCCAGATCGTCACATAGAGCAGTCCGAGCAGCGCAAAAATCATCGAAACGAATCGGGACCCGTAAACGAAGATTGACCGAAGAATATCAGAGATTAGCCAAAGGACCGCAGTGGTGCGAGCAAAGGCTACGTCACCAAAAAGCACCATAGTCGCCAGGACGGTCACAAAGAAGAGAATCGCTGAAGCCGTGGCATACGAACTGAAGTACGATGGCAGTAGCCTTGGGTCGGGAAAGGTGAGAATTACGAGCACGATCGCAATCAAAGGCGTCAGACCCAACAGCCAGTTTCCCAACCTCACGCCTGCCCGCCCTAGCCGAGTCTCGGAATCCCGTCTGCGTCTTTTATCGACTCGCAGCACCGAGATCTCCCGCCCCACGCCCGCGAGGCCTTCGGGCCATTTCTCCCGGCAGGCCTCCAACTCACTCGTCGCCCATGGGAGACGTTCTCCCTCGTCGCTCTCATCTGAGTTCGGCGAGATGAGAACTCCCCCCTCCTGCACCGCTAGGCGCTCACCGAGCATGATGCTCGTCCGTCGCTACAGCGGGACGCACCTCGTACACGAGCCGTGCGAACTGACCGACCGCCGTCGCGGAGACGAGGTGCAGGCGGTCGGACTCGATGCGGCGTGGGAACAGCGGCGCGCCACCGGTGAGCGCGACGGGTGCGACTGACAGGCAGATCTGGTCTAGCTCCCCGATGTCGAGGAACTGGCCGGCGAGGTCACCTCCGCCCACCACCCAGATATCTCGGTCGGCGGCAGCCTCGCGGATCGCCGGGAGAGCATCAGCGACAGACCCGCTGACGAACCTGACGTCTGCCCCCTCGGGGACGGGCAGGTCTCTGGTGGTGAAGACGAAGGTCGTCTTGTCGCCGTGGAAGTCTCGCCACTTCTCTGGGTGGGCGAGGATGTCCTCTTCAGCGAGGATCCACTCGTAGGTGGTGGAGCCCTCGACGAGCACGCCGGCGTCTGCCGGGAACAGGCCCGCGTCCGGGGAGTCGCCGTTCTCGACGGCGAACAACCATGCCAAGGAGTTCTGCTCGTCGGCGATCCAGCCGTTGATGGTGGTGGCCGTGTCGAAGATGATCTGTCCCATGACCGCGAGGCTAGACCCGTCCACCGACACGGGGAGGAGCGAGGCTGCAGACGGTCTGACCGGCCTCCTCACGGGTCGCTGGCGCTAGGCTCGGTGCCCATGACGACCATCACGGAAGACTTCCTGCTGCTGGTGCTCGACGGGGCGACGGGCAAGCCGCGGCTCGACAGCTCGTCGCTCTCCCTCGGTCTGGCCGGGGGTGTGCTGCTCGACCTCTCGCTCGCCGGGAGGGTCGCCGTCCCGGAGCGCGGAGCGCCCGACGCTGGTCGGGTCGTGATCATCCCTGGGCCGCCTCTCGGTCATCCCGTGCTCGACAGCGCACTGTCGATCATCGCCCGCGACAGGCCCCACAAGCCCGAGACCGTCGTCTCGCGCCTGTCGAAGAACCTGCGTGAGGCCGTCTTCGCCTCTCTCGAGTCACGAGGGATCGTCCGGCGCCACGAGCGGAAGGTCTTGGGGATCTTCTCGAGCACCGCCTGGCCCGTCACCTCGCCCCTCCCGGTGGACACGGTCCGGCAGCGCCTCTGGTCCACACTCGTGCTGAAGCAGGATCCCGACGCCCCGACAGCCGCGCTCGTGGCGCTGCTGCTCGCGACAGACTCGCTGCACAAGGCGCTCCCCGGGCAGGACCGGCGCGCGCTCAAGCAGCGCGCGAAGCAGGTCTCCGAGGGCAGCTGGGCCGCAGAGAGCGTCCGCAAGGCGATCAGCGCCGTGCAGGCCGCGATCATGGCGTCGGTGATGGTCGCGACCACGGCCGCTGCGACCACGTCGTCGTCCTGAGCCTGGTCGGCTGGTCACCGCCTAGATGCCGCGGAGGCGCTGTCCACAGGTCCGCGATCGCCTCTGTCCATCGAACAGAGCCCGCCCTACGATGACGCCGTGACCACCGAAGACACGACCACGGACCGTTCGACTCTCGTCGACCTGCTCGCGCGCTACCGGCGGGTCGCCGCGGCGCGCTCGTACGACGAGTCGCTCCAGCTCTCGCTCCCCCGTGTCACCGACGCGAGCCGGCCAGATGCGGAGATCCTCGCTGCCGCCGGTCGTCCGCACGACGCCGTCCGCACCCTCGGGCACGACGAGGCCGTCGCCGAGCTGCGACGTCTGGGCACGCAGTGGTCGGTGGCTGAGGCAGCCTCGGTCTGGGTCGCGGGCCTCTGGTCGGCGCCGTGGGCCTGGCGCCCCGCGCTCACCGGGACCCTGCTCGCGAGTCGGCTCCCCGACCACCCCTTCACGCCGTACGGCGTCGACACGGCTGGCGGCGCGCACAGCGTCGACGGTCGGTCACCCGCGCCGGACCCCATCTCTGCGTCGACCCCGAGCACGTCGCCGTGCCGGGTGTGCGGGACGCAAGGGACGACGAACGTCGCGGTGACCGACGCCTGGTCGATGCGCCATCTCGACGGTGCCCCGATCGACGGTGACGTCGTCGGCCACGTCCTCGCACTGAGCGAGCTCGAGGGTCACGAGCGGCCTGTGCCGACCGAGCACGACCTCTGGACCTTCCGCGCGATCCTCACGGTCCTGCGGACGCTGCCGCAGGGCACGAGCCAGTCGAAGGCGCGAGCGGCTCTCAAGCAGGCTCGTCTCCTCGACACCGTCTCGCCCTACGCCGTCGGCTCGGTCCTCGAAGAGCTCGCGCTCGTCGGCGTCGTGGCGACCGCGTCACGACCAGGGCTTGCCGAACGCTGGTCCGACTACTGGGAGCGAGACGAACGTCCGAGCGTCCGGGTCGAGGTGCAGGCGCCCCTCGCGTGGTGGAGCTCTTCGGACGGGCTGCGGGGCCACGTCCTCCGCGAGACCTTCGAAGGGCTGCTGTCGCCGGAGAGCCTGTCCACGGACGTCGACCTCGACAGCCCGCACCCGACGCCGGTCCCCGCTCGCGGTGCGACCGTCGCAGCCGCGACCCGTGCCCGCGAGCGAGCGCTGTCCCGGCCGGCGACGACGTCGGTGCCTCGATCGGTGGGGTCAGGCCCGGCCGCTGCCGGAGACGTGTGGGCCATGCGGGTCGCTCCTGACGCGTGGGTCACGCTCTACGTGTGGTCTGTCGAGGAGCTGGGCGGTCGCCCGTACGCGCGGGTCGAGTTCCTCGCAGGTCTCTCCTCCGCCTTCCCGTCCCCGGCACAGCGGGCCGAGGTGCAGCCGCGCTACGACGGCCGGTGGTGGTTCTTCGCGCACTCCCTGGACAAGACACCAGGGACTCGCAGGATCCTGCAGGACGCTCCGGCACCGACGGTCACGTCGCCCGACCCCGACCGGACCTCGAACGGTGCGGCCAAGAACCTGGGTCATCTTGCCCGGGCCTGCTTCCCCGAGCTGCACTGAGCAGGTGGACCTGAGCGGTCCCGCGCGGTCGCCCAGATGCCTCCGGGCAGCGCGCCCGTCAGGAGGCTCGACCGTGACGCGGCTGATCAGCGGGAGGAGCTGTCGAGCAACTCGACGGCGTCAGCCAGGTCGTCGACAGGCCTGCGGCCGTCGAGCTCGACGTGAGCTGTCTGGCGGAGCAGCGGCTCGACCTCGGCCGTGTACCGGCGGATCTCGTCCTGCTCAGCCGCCGACGATCCGTAGGGGTTGTCGGAGCGTCGCGAGACACGCTCGACGAGGACGTCCACCGGGGCTGAGAGCAGCACCACGTGCTCGAACCGGTCGTAGAAGCGCCCCTGGTTCTCGACGGTGCCTGAGACGACGACATCAGCGCGTGCGGCGAGCAGGGCTGCCATCCTGGCTTCGTCCCAGGGGCCTCCTGAGCCGTCCGTCCACCCGTCGTGGTCGGTGTCGACGGTGACGTGGCCTCGCCTGGCCAGCTCGGCCAGGAGGGTCGACTTGCCCGCTCCGGACATGCCTGTGATGAGTATGCGTGGCATCAGCCCACCCTAGCCAGCCTCGATGATCTCGGACGTCGCGTGCTGGGCGCTCTTGACGCGTCGCTTCCCGCACGGAAGCATCACGCACACGTCGCCCCGTCAGACCAGCCCGAGGAGCTCCCGTGACGCGCACGACCAGCGAGCAGCACTGGGAGATGATCCGCGCCGAGCGCGGGCGTCTTGCGGACGACCTCGAGGCTCTGCGGCCTGCGGAGTGGTCCGCACCGACCCTGTGCGCAGACTGGTCGGTCGAGGACGTCGTCGCCCACCTGACCGCTGGGGCGAGCATCGGACGGTGGGGGTGGCTGCGGAGCATCGCGGGGGCAGGTTTCCGGCCCGCAGTCCACAATGCGCGGCGTCTCGCTGAGCACCGGGGTCCGACGCCTGCACAGACCCTCGACCGCTTCCGAGGTGTCGTCGACTCGCGCATCGCACCGACCGGCGATCTGTGGGCGTGGCTGGGCGAGGTGGTCGTGCACGGCTCTGACGTCAGAGAGCCTCTGGGGATCAGGACCGCACCGGATCCTGACGCGGTCCTCGTCGTCGCCGAGGGATATGTCCGCAAGGACTTCGCTGTCGCGTCCCGCTCCACGGCGAGAGGCCTCCGGCTCGTCGCGACCGACAGCACCTTTCGCGCCGGCGACGGGCCGACGGTCGAGGGCACGACCCTCGACCTCGTCCTCGCGATGGCCGGGCGTCCGACCGCCGCGTCTCGGTTGCGCGGGGATGGTGCCTCCGTGCTCGTCGAGCGTCTGCCTCTCTGACACGGAGCCCGAGGGAGCGAGCCTCCGAGACGCCGAAGCCGCGCAGTGATGTGGCGCAGGCGGTGAGAGCTCGACGGCCGGCGCCCGCTGCCCGTCCCTCGTGGGTCCGCGGACGAGCGCCTCAGGGTGGTCTCGCAGCACGCCGCAGGCGGGCGCATACTCGTCGGGATGGACGACGACACGCACCAGACCCAGGCCAGAGCATCCGGCCCGGTCGACGACGCCTCGATCGAGGCGACGATCCTCGACCTCCTGGCCCAGCGGGCGGACACCTCGTCGATCTGCCCGTCGGACGCAGCGAGGACGATCGGCGGCGAGGGCTGGCGTGACCTCATGGACGACACCCGTCGCGTCGCACGCCGGCTCGTCGCCGAAGGGCGGGTTCAGATCACGCAGGGCGGGGAGGTCGTCGACCCCCTCGAGGTCCGCGGCCCGATACGGATCCGCTGGCCCCGCGAGTCGTGACTTGGCGCGCAGGGCAAGCGCAGCGGGAGCACCGGGCGCGCTGTCGGCACGGCAGACACACTGCTGGTTCCGAGGATGCACCGCTGGCGAGAAGAGAGCTCACAGCCCCCAGACGCACTGAGCCCGCTCGCACAGGTGCGAGCGGGCTCAGTCGACGAGTGTCCCGTCAGGACGCTCTCTGTGCTGCGGCAGTCAGGACCTGCGGTCCCCGTCGGTGCCCT